>Ga0209048_10002350_pt1 | contig 18829 bp, 20 predicted proteins | sample FrelakmetCRP12CR_FD_187146 | JGI IMG/M metagenome (GOLD analysis project Ga0209048, IMG submission 187146) | Freshwater lake sediment microbial communities from the University of Notre Dame, USA, for methane emissions studies - CRP12 CR (SPAdes)... | ecosystem: Environmental > Aquatic >... | reverse complement strand
CGACCGCGAGGGTCCCCTCGATCCGAAGGATCGTATGGGCGCCGCGCTCCTCTTCCTTGAGCTTCATGATCGCCGCTCAGCCCGCCGCCCCGGCGACGGCCCCGCCCTGGCGCACCAGCACGCTGCCGCGAGCGAGCACTTCGGTTCCCGAGAGGACTTCGCCGTCGAAGCGGACCACGGGGCCGAAGCGCGCGGCCAGGCGCACCGAAATCTCGAGGGTCTCGCCGGCCCGCGGCAGGCGCTCGGCCGAAAAGTTCTCGATGCCGGCCAGAAAGCCCGAGCGCGCCCGTTCCGGATCGCCGCCCTCGAGCAACAGCGCGGCCTGCGCGATGGCCTCGGCAAAGAGAAGCGGGCTGCCCCAGGACTCCCCCATCGCGGCCCGCCCGTTGGCCGAAACCCGCGCCCGCACGCGCCCCCCGGAGAAAGAGGCGCCGGCCGGCTCGGACACCGTATCGACGAAGCGGAAGGGGTAGGTGTGCGGAAGCGCCGCCGTCGGCATCAGGCCGTCTTCTTCTGATCGATGAAATCGCAAAGCGCGTTGACCGAGGCGAACGCCTTGACGCCGACTTCCTCGTCGTCGACCTTGATGTGAAATTCCTGTTCGAGCCCGAGCACGAGCTCGAGAGCGTCGATCGAGTCGAGCCCCAGGCCCTCGCCGAAGAGCGGGGCCGCGTCGTCGATCGTCTTCGGATCGATCTCGAGCTTGAGACGCCGGACGATCAGATCCTTGACCTGCGGCGCCAGTTCTTGCCGGGACATAGGTGTATCGGGTCTCCTTCAGGCCGATTATAGCCAGCTAAGCCATGCCGCCGTCCGCGCGCCAGACCTGGCCGGTGACGTACGAGGCCTTCTCCGACGCGAGGAACCCGACGACCGCCGCGATCTCCTCGGGCTTGCCGAAGCGGGCCATCGGGATGCGGCCGATGAATTCGCGGCGCGCCTCTTCCTTCAGGTGGGCGATGATCTCGGTGTCCACGAGGCCCGGCGCCACGGCGTTGACCGTGATCGCCCGCGGTGCGAACTCGAGGGCGAGCGCCCTGGTGAACGCGATGAGCCCCCCCTTGGCCGCGGAGTAGTTGGCCTGCCCGGCGTGGCCCGAGATGCCGCTGACCGAGACGATGTTGACGATCCTTCCGGAGCTCTTGTGCAGCATGCCGCGGATCAACGCCCTGGTGACACGGAAGGCGCCGTTCAGGTCCACGTCGAGGACGTAGTTCCAGTCCTCCTCCTTCATGAAGGGAAACAGGGCGTCCTTGATGACGCCCGCGTTGTTGACGAGGACGTCGGCACCGCCGAACTCGGTCCCGACGCGCTCGGCCATCGCCTTCACGTCATCGGGCTTCAGGACGTCCATCACGAGCGCCGTCGCCTGGCCCCCTGCCCGCCGGATCTCCTCTGCCGTCGCCTCGGCGCGCGCGAGGTCGCGCTGGCAGGTCAGGACGACTCGGGCGCCGGAGGCGGCCAGCTCGAGCGAGATCGCCCGGCCGATCCCCCGCGAGCCTCCCGTGACGACGGCGGTTCTCATCGCTGGCCGACTATATCCACCGCCGCCCGGATCGCGTCGAGCGAGCCAGCCGGGTGACAGCGCGTCGTCCGGTCTATCCAGCGGACCATTTTCGAAAGCATCTCGCCGGGTCCGGCCTCCACGAACACCCGGTTGCCGTCGGCGACGAGGCGCTCGAACGTTTCCTTCCAGAGCGTCGGAAAGCAGAAGGCCGTTCCGAGCAGCCGCCGCACTTGCGCCCCGGAGGCGACCACCCGGCCCTCAGGACCGTAATAGGGGACCCCGGGATCGCGGATGCTCGAGAGGGCGGCGATCATCGGCGCGATCGCGTCGGCGACGGGCCGCATGAGCTCGCAGTGGATCGGCCAGCTCATCGTCAGCGGCAGGACCGAAAGCGCGCGCGGGCGAAGCTCCTCGAACGCCCTTGCGACCGCTTCGGCCGTTCCCGTCAGCACGAACTGCGTCGAGGCGTTCACGTTGCCGATCCACACCGGGAACCCCTTCCCGCGCAGGTCCTCGAGGGCCGCGTCCACGAGCTCCCGGCGCACACCGATGACCGCCCCCATCCCGCCGCGAATGCCGAGCCGCCCGGTCTCGCGCCAGACTGCGACGAGCACGTCGAGGGCCTCCTCGTAGGAGATGGCGTCCGCGGCAACCATCGCGGCGTAATTGCCGAGGCTGTATCCGGCCGTGGCCCGGGGCGAGACGCCGGCGCGCACGAGGGCCCGGGCCGCCAGCGTCGAGACGAGATACACGCCGGCCTGGGCGGCGAGGTTCTCTCGAAGCTCCGCCTCCGGCCCTTCGAAGAGGAGCCGTTCGAGGTCGAGGCCGCACCGTTCGGAGGTCGCGGCAAAGAGCGCCCCGGCCTCGGGATCCGCATCGAAGAAGTCCCTGCCCATGCCGACCCACTCCGCGAGCTGGCCTGGAAAGAGGAAGGCGGCCGTCGCAGTCATGCCGGAACGAGCTCCGGCACGACGTCGCAGAGCGCGACCGAGCGATCCCGCGCGAGCCAGCGCTCGAGCCGCGCGGGAAACCGCTTGAGCCCCAGAAAGTGCACGGCGCGCGTCGCGGCCGGCAGCCCGTCCATCCTCGGGTGCGACGCGTCGAGCTCCCAGGGATGCAACGTGAAGACCGCCGGGAACCCCCGGTCGCGAAAGCGCGCCTCGGCGGCGAAGAGATGCGCCTCGGGCAGGACGCGAAAGGGCCACGCCCCGCCAAGCGGCAGCCGCCGGCCGGCGAAACGTCCGGTCAGCGGCGGAACCTCGGTCAGCGCCCAGCCCTCCCGTTCGATCCGATGCGGGCCCTCGGGAGTCGATGCGCACCCGAGCGGAGGGACCGGCATCATGGAGGCGTCACACCGGAGGCCCGCCGCCGCGAGCTCCCCGAGCGCCGCGGCCCCCGCGTCGCGAATCGACCACTCCGCCGCGCGGTAAGCGCTGCCCGCGACACCCGCCGCGGCCTCGATGGACGCCCGCGCACGGAGCAGGTCTTCCCGGAATTCGGCCGCGGTCATCTCATCGGCGCGCCGGTGAAGGTCTCCGTGGACGCCGATCTCGTGGCCGCGCCTGGCCGCCTCGCGCACCAGGCCCGGATGGCGCCGCGCGATCCAGCCGAGAAAGAAGACCGTGGCGCGGTGCCCTCCCCGCGCGAGAGTCTCGAAGAGCATGCCGAGCGTCGCCTCGATGCGCGGCGCGAAGGCATCCCACCGCCGCGGGTCCGAGTAGTACCCGTCGCCGCAGACGTGGAACCAGTCCTCCGCGTCGATCGTCAGGACGCGCGGCGCGCGGCCGCGCGTGCGCAGCGGCGTGATGATGGTGTGGGACACGGAAGAGGGATTGTAGCGGGGAGCACCGGGAGCCCCCCCTCCACCCTGACCCGATACCACCGGCCTTCGGCCGGTGTTGCCTGCTGCCGGGAGTCTGCCTCTGGGGGACGGCTCCCCCCTCCGGGGGGCGAGGGGACTTTTTGGGGACAGCGTCGCCAAGAACCCCCTCTCCCGGCGAGAGAGGGACGGGGTGAGGAACGCTCTCATCAGTCCGTCTCGAACACCTTGTAGTAAACCGCCCCCCATGAGATGACCCATGTGTCCGTGAACGGGCGGTAGTGCGAGGGGCCGCCGTAGATCGCCCGCACCGGGACGTGCCGGAACCGCCTTACGTGGCGCGCGGCCTTCAGGAGCATTTCTGTTTCGATAATGTAGCCGCGTGCCTTCAGATCGAGCCGCCGCAGGACGTCGGCCGCCACGACCCGGTACCCGGATTGCGCGTCCTCGACCTCGAGGCCGGTCATGCGGGAAAGAATCCGGCTGCCGATCTCGTTCGTGCGGTATCGGTAGGCGGGAATCGCGTCGGGATCCGCCATGCGCGAGCCGATGACGAAATGGTCGCCGGTCCGCGCCGCCTCGAGCAGGGCCGGCAGGTCGGCCGGGTCGTGCTGGCCGTCGGCGTCCACGAAGACGACGTGGGTGGCGTCCGACGCGAGAGCGCGCGCGAGGCCCGCGCGCAGCGCGACCCCCTTGCCGCCGTTGACCGCCAGGCGCAGGACCTCCGCGCCGGCGCGCTGCGCTTGGGCCAACGTCCCGTCGGTCGAGCCATCGTCCACGACGATCACGCGCGGCACTCTCGCCCGCAGCCCTCTCGCCACAGCGCCCACGGTGCTGGCGGCCTGATAGGCCGGCACGATCGCGACGGGACGAAAGAGGCTCTCCACGCGGGGATCCTAACAATCCCTCGTTCGAGGTCAGAATCGTTTAGCTCCTTTGCGCTCTTCGATGCGTTGACTCGCATCGGGCCTTGTGAAAAAGTCTCGACGCTCAAATGCCCCAGAGTTTCGCCCCGATTCTCATCCTGTTCGCCGTCGCTGCAGGGGTGGCGGCGACGATCCTTCTTCTGAACGCGCTGCTCGGCCCGAAGCTGCGCACCCGGGGAAAACTCGACGTCTACGAGAGCGGCGTTCCCCTGCTCGACGCCACGCGAAAGCGCGTCTCCATCAAGTTTTTCGTCATCGCGATGGTCTTCATCCTGTTCGACGTCGAAATCGCGTTCGTCTACCCCTGGGCCCTCGTCTTCAAGTCGGCCGGGTGGCCCCTCTTCGTCGAGATGTTCGCGTTCCTCGCGATCCTGCTCGTCGGGTACGCCTACATCTGGAAGAAAGGGGCGTTCGACTGGTGAGCCACACGCGCTACCACGTCGAGCAAGCCGGGCAGCCGCGCAAGTTCCCGGCCGAGGCCATGGCCCGGATCGAGAAGATCCTCAAGCGCTATCCGACGAAGCAGGCGGCACTCCTGCCCGTGCTCTGGGTCGCGCAGGAGACCTGGGGCTGGATCTCGAAGGAGGCGGCCGAGGAAGTGGCCCGAATCCTCGACCTGCCGCCCTCGCACGTGGACGGCGTGCTGACGTTCTACACGATGTTCAACCTGAAGCCGGTCGGTAAGAACCTGCTGCAGGTCTGCACTTCGATCTCCTGCCACCTCGGGGGCGCCGAAGGCCTCATCGAGCACTGCGGCAAGAAACTCGGCATCGGCCTCGAGGAGACGACGAAGGACGGAAAGTTCACGCTCGTCGAGGTCGAGTGCATTGCCGGATGCGACCGCGCGCCCTCGATGATGGTCAACGACAAGTACTACGAGCCCATGGACGCGAAGTCGCTCGACGCCCTGCTCGAACGCCTGGCGCGGGAGTCCTGACGTGGAGAAAGTCCTCACCCGGCGCGTCGGGCAGCCCAACTCGCGGTCGATCGAAACCTACGTGGCCGACGGCGGGTACGCCGGCCTGCGCAAGGTCCTCGCGAGCATGACGCCCGACCAGGTCACCGAGGAGGTCAAGAAGGCCAACGTCCGGGGCCGCGGCGGCGCGGGCTTCTCGGCCGGCGTCAAGTGGGGCTTCCTCCCGAAGGACACGAAAGGCAAGCCCATCTATCTGCTCTGCAATGCCGACGAATCCGAGCCGGGCACCTTCAAGGACCGGCTCCTCATGGAGAACGACCCGCACCAGCTGCTCGAGGGCATGGCGATCGCCTCCTACGCGATCCGCTGCCGGACGGCCTACATCTACATCCGCGGCGAGTTCTACGACGGCGCGCGCATCCTCGAGAAGGCCGTCGCAGAGGCCTACGCGAAGGGCTTCCTCGGCGAGAAGATCCTCGGCTCGGACTTCTCGCTCGACATCACCGTCCACCGTGGCGCCGGCGCCTACATCTGCGGAGAGGAGACCGGCCTGATCGAGTCGATCGAGGGCAAGCGCGGGCAGCCGCGCATCAAGCCCCCCTTCCCCGCCGTCTCGGGCGCCTTCGCGTGCCCGACCATCGTCAACAACGTCGAGACGCTGTGCTGCGTCAAGCAGGTCATCGACCGCGGCGCCGACTGGTTCATGAAGCTCGGCCGCAACGAGAAGAACGCCGGACCCAAGCTCTACTGCATCTCGGGGCAGGTCCAGCGCCCCGGCGTCTACGAGGCCGCCATGGGGCTGCCGCTCAAGGACCTCATCTTCGGCGCCGACTATGCGCAAGGCATGAAGGGCGGCCGCAAGGTCAAGGCCGTCATCCCGGGAGGCGCCTCGGCTCCGATGCTCACGGCCGCCGAGATCGAGGACTGCCCGCTCGACTTCGACGGCGTCGCGGCCAAGGGCTCGATGCTCGGCTCGGCCGCGATCATCGTGATCGACGAAGACACCTGCATCGTCAACGTCGCGCAGAACCTCTCGAAGTTCTTCTCGCACGAATCGTGCGGCCAGTGCACCCCGTGCCGCGAGGGCACGCCCTGGCTCTACAAGGTCCTGACGCGCATCGAGCAGGGCGAGGGGCGGATGGAGGACATCGACCTGCTCGCCCGCATCTGCAACCAGATGGCCAACGGCATGACGATCTGCGTCTTCGCCGACGCCGCGATCGCGCCGCCGCTCTCGTCGGTGACGAAGTTCCGCCAGGAATACGAGTACCACGTGACGCACAAGCGCTGCATGGTGGGCGCGAGGGCGCAGCTGGTGACGGCGTGAGCAGTACCCCGACGGCTCCGCCGCCGCCTTCTCCTCCGAAGGACACGTTCACCGTCGTCTTCGACGGCAAGCCCGTCGAGGTGCCGAAGACCCTGAACCTCATCGACGCGGCGAAGCTCGCGGGCATCGACATCCCCCACTTCTGCTACCACCCGCGCCTGTCGGTCGTCGGCCAGTGCCGCATGTGCCTCGTCGAGATCGAGGGGATGCCCAAGATCCAGGCCGCCTGCACGACGCCGCTCAAGGACGGCCTGTCGGTGAAGACCACGACCGACAAGGTGAAGAACTCGCGGGCGGCCACGATGGAGTTCCTGCTCATCAACCATCCGCTCGACTGCCCGATCTGCGACCAGGCCGGCGAGTGCACGCTGCAGGACAACTCCTTCGGCTACGGAAACCAGCTCTCGCGGTTCGACGAGTCCAAGCGCCAGTACCCGACCTTCGACCGCGCCATGATCGGCCCTCACGTCGTGGCCGACATGACGCGCTGCATCCAGTGCACCCGCTGCATCCGGTTTGCCAAAGAGGTCTCGGGGACTTCGGAGCTGACCTTCCTCGACCGCGGCGGCCGCACGCTCGTGTGGACGCACGACGGCCAGCCGCTCGCGAACGACTGGTCCGCCTGCGCCGCGGACGTCTGCCCCGTGGGCGCCCTGACGACGCAGGAGTTCCGCTTCCGCAGCCGCGTCTGGTACCTGAACAAGACGAAGTCCGTCTGCCCGGGCTGCAACGTCGGCTGCAACGTGTCGATCGAGTCGAAGGACGACGTCGTCTACCGGTTCCTGCCGCGCCTGAACCCCGAGGTCAACGACTACTGGCTGTGCGACCACGGGCGCTTCCTGTCGGAATCGCTGAACGCGCGCGACGTCCACAAGGCGACGCTGCGGGAGGGCAGCGAGGTCAAGGACGTGATCGTGCCGCTGGCCGTCGAGAAAATCTCCCGCGAGATCAAGGCCACGGCCGGCAAGACAGGCCCCTCCGGCCTCTTCTTCCTCGGCTCGGCGCACCTCTCGAACGAGGAGAACTTCCTCCTGCGCAAGATCGCCGACCACCTCGGCTGCGCCAACCGGGACGCCGTCGTCGACACGTCCCGGCCGCGCAAGATCAAGTCGCGGACCGAGTGGGTCGAGGGCGATGGCGCGGCGCCGAACTTCCGCGGCGCCCGCGACATGGGACTGACGCCCGGCAAGGGCGGCTACGGTCTCGAGGCCGTCCTCTCCGGCAAGGCCTCGCCCGAAGTGATCGTCGTTTCCGACGCCGCCTTCGCCGCGCTCGCCGACGACCCGCAAAAGGTCGCCGCCCTGCGGCGGGCGCGCTTCATCGCCGTGGCCGCGCGCACGAGTAACGCCCTGACGCGCGCAGCCGACGCGGTCCTCCCCGCGGCGGCCCTCTCCGAGAACGAGGGCACGTTCACGAACGTCCAGGGCCGGGTCCAGAGGTTCGAGCGCGCGTTCCTGCCGAAGCCGCCGGTCCGGGCGCACTGGGAGCTGCTGCTCCTGCTCGCGACGGCCCTCGGCTGGGGCGACCGGAACTGGACGCCTTCCGACATCCTCGGCGAGATCGCGAAAGAGGTCGAGGGCTACGGGCACATCCGGGCGGGCGAGCTCGAGGGCGGCTCGTTACTCAAAAAGGGCGACTTCGCCTGGGCGGGGCACCCGTGACGGCTGTCGACTGGGTGATCGTCGTCCTGCGCGTCGTCCTGCCGGCGCTCATCCTGCCGGCCTTCGTCATTCCTCTCGTCTGGATCGAGCGCCGCGTCGCCGCGTTCATCCAGGACCGGCCGGGTCCGAATCGCGTCGGCCCCTTCGGCCTCTTGCAGAGCCCGGCCGACATCCTGAAGCTCTTCATGAAGGAAGACACCGTCCCCGCGTCGGCGGACAAGCTCCTCTTCCTCCTCGCACCCGCCCTCGCGGTCTTCGCCGCGCTCTCGACCTTCGCGGTCATCCCCTACGGCCCGACCATCGAAGTCGCAGGCCACTCGATCCCGATGATCGGCGCCGACATCTCGATCGGCCTTCTCTACGTCTTCGCGATCACCGGGCTCTCGGTCTATTCGATCGTGCTGGCCGGCTGGTCGTCGAACGACAAGTTCGCGCTCATGGGAGGCATCCGCTCGAGCGCCCAGATCATTTCGTACGAGCTCGCGATGACGACGGCGGCCGCGGGCGTCGTGCTCGCCGCCGGGTCCTTCCGGCTGACCGACATCATCGGGATGCAGCAGGGCGCCTATCACCTGCTGCCCTTTCTGCCCCGCTGGAACGTCGTCCCTCAGTGCTTCGGCTTCCTCGTCTTCTTCATCTCGGCGTTTGCCGAGACCAACCGCCTTCCCTTCGACCTGCCGGAGGCCGAGGCGGAGCTGGTCGCCGGGTACCACACCGAGTACTCCGCGATGCGTTTCGGCTCCTACTTCCTGGCCGAGTACATCAACGTGATCGTCGCCTCCGCGATGACCACGACCCTGTACTTCGGCGGATGGTCGCTGCCGGGCTACCACCCGCACGGCATCCTCGGCGGAGCCGTGTCGCTCTGCGTCTTCGCCGCGAAAACCGCCTTCTTCGTCCTCGTGTTCATCTGGGTGCGGTGGACCCTGCCGCGCTTTCGCTACGACCAGCTCATGAAGCTCGGCTGGAAGGCCCTGCTCCCCCTCGCCCTCGTGAACCTTCTCTGGGTGGCCGGGCTCGAGATGTACAGGCTGCACCGCTAGCAGAGTCGCCATGGAACGCCTGATCTTCGACGCCGCGGCCCTTCTCGCCATCCTCTTCGCGGGCCTGATGATCGCCCTGCGCGACCCGGTCAAGAGCGTTCTCGCGCTCGTCGTCTCCTTTTTCGCGCTCGCCGTCTGCTACGTGCTCGTGCTCGCGCCCTTCATCGCCGCCCTGCAGATCATCGTGTACGCAGGGGCCATCCTCGTCCTCTTCCTCTTCGTCCTGATGCTGCTCAACGTGGGCCCCGAGAAACCGGACCAGGACCGCCGGCCCATCCAGACCGTCCTCGGAAGCCTCGCGGTCGTCGTCTTCGCCGGGATGCTGCTCGGCATGCTGCGCGCGAGCGGTTCCCGCCTTCCCGCACTGCCCGAGGCGGTCGGCGTGGACGCCCTCCCGGACCCCGCGGCGATCGCGCGCCTGCTCTTCTCGGACTACCTGCTTCACTTCGAGGCCGTGTCGGTCCTGCTGCTCACGGCCCTGGTCGGGGCCTTCGTGCTCGCCCGCGGGGAGGACGCGAAGTGATCGGCTCGATTCCCCTCTTCGACGTCCTGCTCGTCTCGGGAGCGCTTTTTTCGATCGGCATTGCGGGCGCGCTCCTGCGGCGCAACGCGATCCAGATCTTCCTCTCGATCGAGCTGATGATGAACGCCGCGAACCTCGCGCTGCTCGGCTACGGAGCGGCCCTCGGCACGCACCAGGGCCAGGTCATCGTGTTCTTCGTCATCGCCATCGCGGCCGCCGAGGCTTCGGTGGGCCTGGCGATCTTTGTCGCACTCTTCCGCCACACGGAGACGATCGACGTGAACAAGATCAACCTGCTGAAGTGGTGAGGCGAGCGCGCGCATGACGTCTTCCCTGCCGCTCTGGGTGCTGCCGGCGATCCCGCTCGCGGGGTTCGCGATCAACGCCCTTCTCGGCACGCGTTTCGGCAAGTCCTTCGTCACCGCGGTCGGTGTTGGCGCGGCCGGCCTCGCGACACTCGCCGCCTACAGCCGCCTCGTCCCCTTCGTGGCCGGCAGCCACGCGACCGTCGTCGAGACCGTGACGAACTGGATGACGGTCGGGACCCTTTCGATCGACATCTCCTTCCGCCTCGACCCGCTCTCGGCGCTGATGCTCGCCTTCGTGACGTTCGTGGCGTTTCTCATCCACGTCTACGCGATCGGCTACATGCACCACGAGGCGACCGATGCCGGGTACGCCCGTTTCTTCGCCTACCTGAACCTCTTCCTCTTCGCGATGCTCACCCTCGTCCTCGCCGAGAGCTTCCTCCTCATGTTCGTCGGTTGGGAGGGCGTGGGGCTCTGCTCCTACCTGCTGATCGGCTACTACTTCGACCTCGAAGACGCCGCGGCCGCCGGGCGCAAGGCCTTCGTCGTCAACCGGATCGGCGATTACGGATTTCTGCTCGGTATGTTCGGGATCTTCGCGGCCTTCGGCTCGCTCAACTACACCGAGGTCTTCCGCAAGGCCGCGGAACAGCCGGCGCAGTTCGGCCCCGCCCTTTCCGTCATCTGCCTGTGCCTCTTCATCGGCGCCATGGGCAAGAGCGCCCAGGTCCCCCTCTACGTCTGGCTCCCCGACGCGATGGCCGGCCCCACGCCCGTGTCGGCCCTCATCCACGCGGCCACGATGGTCACGGCCGGCGTGTACATGGTCGCCCGCTGCAACGTCCTCTTCCGCCTTGCGCCGGAAGTCATGCTCTTCGTGGCCGGCATCGGCTGCTTCACCGCGCTCTTTGCGGGCACGATCGCGATCGCGCAGAACGATCTCAAGAAGGTCCTCGCCTACTCGACGATCTCCCAGCTCGGCTACATGTTCCTCGCCTGCGGCGTCGGCGCCTTCGCGGTCGGCATGTTCCACGTCATGACGCACGCCTGCTTCAAGGCCTGTCTCTTCCTCGGGGCGGGCTCGGTCATGCACGCGATGTCCGGCGACCTGGACGTCCGGCACATGGGCGGCCTGAAGGCGAAGATGCCGATCACCTACTGGACGTTCCTGGCCGCGACCCTCGCGATCGCCGGCATCCCCCCCTTTGCCGGGTTCTTCTCGAAGGACGCGATCCTCTCGAGCTCCTTCGAGGCCCCCGGTCTCGGCAGGCTGCTCTGGTTCGTGGGCCTCTTCACGGCGGGCCTGACCGCGTTCTACATGTTCCGAATCGTGTCGCTGACCTTCTTCGGCGAGTTCCGCGGCACGAAGGAGCAGGCGCATCACGTGCACGAGTCGCCCTCGTCGATGACCTTCCCGCTCGTCGTCCTCGGGCTGCTCTCCGTCGTCGCGGGCTGGATCGGGCTGCCGGCCGTTTTCGGCGAGCACGCCAACGTCATCGGCCCCTTCCTCGCGCCGATCATCGCCCCCATCGCCGGCCACGAGGCGGCCCATGAAGCGCTCCCCCACGCCACCGAGTGGCTCCTCATGGCCGTGTCGGTGGCCGTGGCAGCCTCCGGCCTGTATCTCGCCTACGCGTGGTACGCGAAGCAGGGCGGCCGCACGCCGGCGCGCCTGGCCGCCTCCTACCCCGGCGTCTACGCGCTCGTCGCCGACAAGTACCGGATCGACGAGCTGTACGACGTCCTCTTCGTCCGCCCCCTGGCCTGGCTCGCGCGGACGCTCTGGAAGGTCGTGGATGTCCTCATCATCGACGGGCTCCTGAACGCCGCCGCGTTCCTGGTGGAGCTGACCGGCGACTTCCTCCGCTTCCTCCAAACGGGCAACGTCCGCAACTATGCCCTGACGTTCTTCCTCGGGCTGATCGCGCTCCTGATCTTCGTCGTGGGGGCGATGTAGAAGATGGACGCCCTCCTGCGCGACCACCTGTTGACACTGGTCGTGTTCCTCCCGGCAGCCGGAGCCGCGTTGCTGCTCTTTTTCCCGCACTCGGCGCGGATTGCCGCGCGCAACGTCGCGCTCGGCGTTTCGCTCGTCGCCCTCGCAGCCTCGTTGCCGCTCTGGACCCGGTTTGCGCTCGACCAGGGGGGCTTCCAGTTCCGCGAAAAGATCGCGTGGATCCCCCAGCTCGGCATTTCCTACGCCATCGGCATCGACGGGATCTCGCTCCTGCTCGTCCTGCTGACGACGGTGCTCACGCCCGTGTCGCTCCTCTTCTCGCTCACGCACGTCGAGAAGGAGGTGCGCGGCTTCTCGATCGCCTTCCTGGTCCTCGAGACCGGGATGCTCGGGAGCCTCGTCGCCCTCGACCTCGCCCTCTTCTACGTCTTCTGGGAGGTCATGCTCGTCCCGATGTACTTCATCATCGGCATCTGGGGCGGCCCGCGCCGCATCTACGCGTCCATGAAGTTCTTCCTCTTCACGATGGCGGGCAGCCTCCTGATGTTCCTCGCGATCCTCTTCCTCGCGATCCGTTACCACGCGGCGACGGGCGGCTGGTCGTTCGCGCTCGAGGACCTCTACCGGCTGACGTTCACCGGAAGCACCGAGACGCTGCTCTTTCTGGCCTTCGCGCTCGCCTTCGCGATCAAGGTGCCGGTCTTTCCGCTCCACACCTGGCTGCCCGATGCCCACACCGAGGCGCCGACGGCCGGCTCCATCATCCTGGCCGGAGTCCTGCTGAAGCTCGGCGTGTACGGATACCTGCGCTTTGCCCTGCCGCTCTTTCCGGGCGCCGCGATGCGCTTCGCGCCGTGGCTCGGCGTGCTCGGCGTCATCGGCGTCGTGTACGGCGCCCTGGTGGCCTGGGCCCAGCACGACATGAAGCGCCTCGTCGCCTATTCGTCGGTCTCCCACCTCGGGCTCGTCGTCATCGGCGTCGGCGCCTTCACGACGATGTCGCTCTCGGGCTCCGTCCTGCAGATGATCAACCACGGGCTCTCGACGGGCGCGCTCTTCCTGCTCGTCGGCGTCTTGTATGAGCGCCGGCACACGCGCGAGATCGATGCCTACGGCGGTGTGGCCGCGGTCGTCCCCGTCACGACGGCCCTCTTCCTCATCGCGACCCTTTCCTCGATCGGCCTGCCGGGCCTGAACGGGTTCGTCGGCGAGTTCACGATCCTGCTCGGCACGTGGCTCTCGCCCCACCGCTGGTGGGCGATTGCCGCCGCGACCGGCGTCATCCTTTCCGCGGTCTACATGCTGACGCTCGTGCAGCGGGTCTTCTGGAGCCCCTTCGCGCACGAGGAGAACCGGAAGCTGACCGACGTCCGGCCGAGCGAGTTCATCGCGGCCGCGACCCTCGTCGTGCTCATGGTCTGGATCGGCGTGCGCCCCAACGACCTCCTCGACCGGATCCGCCCCGCGGTCGAATCGCTCCAGAAGAGCGTCGCCGCCAAGCAGATCGCCGAGGCGCAGCCTTGACCGAGCATTTCGTCCACTTCACCCACGCGGACCTCCTGTCGATCGCGCCCGAGATCGCGCTCGCGGCCGCGGGATGCCTCATCCTGCTCATCGAGGGCTTCGCCCCGGCCCTGCGCCGCTGGTTTGCGACGATCGCCCTCGGCGGCATCGCCGGCTCCCTCTACTTTCTCGTCAACGCCCCGCCCGGAACGACGTTCGGCGGCCGCTACGACACCTCGCCCCTGACGGTCTTCGTGGGCCTCTTCCTCGGCGCGGCGGCGGTCCTCGCGCTCCTCGTCGCACGGCCCTACCTCGAGCGGAGCGGCGAGGAGCGCGGCGAGTTCTACGCCCTGCTGCTCTGGGGCCACCTCGGCGTCTGCCTGATGACGCGGGGGCTCGACCTCCTGATCATCTTCATCGGCCTCGAGACGCTGTCGCTCTCCTTCTACGTGCTCGCCGGCTTCTTCCGCCGCGTCGCGGCCTCCTCGGAGGCGGGCTTGAAGTACTTCCTGACGGGGGCCTTCGGCTCGGCGTTCACGCTCTACGGCGTGGCGCTGCTCTTCGGGGCCTCGGGCGGCACACGGATCGACGAGCTCGCCCGGCCCGGCCTCGCCGACAGCTCCGCCGTGACCTTCGGCCTCCTCTTCCTGCTCGTCGGCTTCGGGTTCAAGATGTCGCTCGCCCCGTTCCACGCGTGGGCGCCGGACGTCTACCAGGGCATGCCGACGCCCGCCGTCGCGTACCTGTCGGTGGCGCCCAAGGGCGCGGCCCTGCTCGTCCTCTTCCGCGTCTTCAGCGCGGTCTTCGAGAACGGAATGCCCGACCGCTTCCGCGCCGGAATCGCCGCCCTCGCCATTCTCTCGATGACGCTCGGCAACGTCGTGGCTCTGGCCCAGCGCGACGCCAAGCGCCTGCTGGCCTACTCCGGTATCGCGCAGATGGGTTACGTGACGATCGCGCTCGTCGTCTTCGGGCGCGAGGGGCTCGCGGCCGCCCTCGTCTTCTTCTGCGCCTACCTCGTCTCCAACGTCGGCGCGTTCGCGGCGGTTTCGGCCCTCTACCGCGACGAGACCAAGCCCCATCCGATCGCCATGCTCGCCGGCGCCGGCCGCCGCGCCCCGTTCGCGGCCGCGGTCTTCGCCCTCTGCCTCTTCTCTCTCGCCGGCATTCCGGCCACAGCCGGCTTCATCGGCAAGTTTTTCCTCTTCAAGGCCGCGCTCGAGAAGGGGCTCTACACCCTTGCCTTGATCGGCGTCGCCAACAGCCTCGTGTCCATCGGGTACTACCTGAAGGTCGTGTACATCCTCTACATGCGAGATCCCGTCGAAACCGAGGCGCCTCCGGTGCTCGCTCCCGCGGACCGGCTCGCCCTCGCGCTCTGCGCCGCCGGGATCTTCGCCATCGGCGTCTTTCCGTCCACGCTCTGGGAAGTCGCGCGCCGTGCGGCCGCGACCCTTCCGTTCGGGGGGCCCTGAGACCGGCCCCGAGTCGCACACGTCCGGCCCATCGCGAAGGCGAAGGAGAAGACACATGGCCAAGCAGCGTCGACCCGCCCCGAAGCCTGCTCCGAAGAAGCCCGCGCCCGCCGTCTCCCCCGAAAACCTCAATCCCTACGACTTTGCCCTGCTCCAGTTCGGGCGAGCCGCGGACTTCCTCAAGCTCGACTCGGGCACCCGCCAGGTCCTGAGCCAGCCCAAGCGCCAGTTGATCGTGTCCGTCCCGGTGAAGATGGACAACAAGCAGGTCAAGGTCTTCACCGGCTACCGCGTCCAGCACTCGATCACGCGCGGCCCCTCCAAGGGCGGCATCCGCTTCCACCCGGGCGTCACGCTCGACGAGGTCAAGGCGCTCGCGATGTGGATGACGTGGAAGTGCGCGGTCGTCAACATCCCCTTCGGCGGCGCCAAGGGCGGCATCACCGTCGACCCGAAGGCGCTGTCCATGGATGAAAACGAGCGCCTGACCCGGCGCTACACGTCCGAGATCGCGATCGTCCTCGGCCACGATCGCGACATCCCCGCCCCGGACGTGTACACGACGCCGCAGCACATGGCCTGGATCATGGACACCTTCTCGATGACTCAGGGCTACTCCACCCTGGGCGTCGTCACGGGCAAGCCGATCCCACTCGGAGGCTCGGCCGGCCGCAACGAGGCGACCGCCGAGGGCTGCTTCGTCGCAATCGACGAGGCCGCCAGGCGCATGGGCCTGAAGTTGAAGGGCGCGACCGCCGCCGTCCAGGGCTATGGCAACGCCGGCGCCCACGTGGCGCGGTTCCTCGAAGAGGCCGGCGTGAAAGTCCTCGCCGTGTCCGACTCGAAGGGCGGCATCCATGACAAGAAGGGCCTCCGCATGGAGGAGGTCAACGCCGCCAAGCAGAAGAAGGGCACGGTGACGGCGGCGCGCGGCGAGAAGATCACGAATGCCGAGCTCCTCGAGCTGCCGGTCGACATCCTCGTTCCCGCGGCGCTCGAGGGCGCCATCACGCGGCAGAACGCCGCGCGCGTCAAGGCGAAGATCGTCGCCGAGGCCGCCAACGGCCCCACGACACCGGACGCCGACGACATCCTGCGCGAGAACGGCTGCGTCGTCATCCCCGACATCCTCGCCAACGCGGGCGGTGTGACCGTGTCGTACTTCGAGTGGGTGCAGGACCTCTACTCGTTCTTCTGGGACCCGGACGTCGTGCGCACCCATCTCGAGAAGACCATCCGGCGCGCCTACGAGGACGTCGCCGAGACCGCGCGCCGGCACGACACGGACCTGCGGACCGGAGCTCTGATCCTGGCCGTCGGCCGCGTCGAGGAAGCCACGCGCCTGCGGGGACTGTTCCCCTAGGCGGCAGGCGGCCCGCGGGCGGCTACTCGTCGGCGATCAAGATCGCACGGACGGGCGAGGCGTCGAGGTCCACGAAGCGCAGGGGCAGCGCCACGAGCTGGTACACGCCCTCGGGAACTGCCTCGAGGTCGAGGTCCTCGAGCAGCGCCACTCCGCTGCCGAGAAGCGCCCGGTGCGCGGGAAGGTCTTCGGCGTCCTCGGGGTCGATCGAGGCCGCGTCGGTGCCGACGAGCAGCGCGCCCCGGGCCGCGAGGGCAAGGGCGGCCAGCGGCGACAGGGACGCCTTGCCTCCGGTGCGAAAGAGCACCCGCGCCACGCCGAGCGCTTTTTTCGGAAGGGCGTCGGGCCCCACCTCGCCGAGGCCCGGCAGCTCCACGACCCACGCAGGCCCGAGGTAAGCCGAGAGCGACGCTGCTTCGATCGTCGTCCCATCTTCGAAGACGTGGCTCGGCGCGTCGGCGTGCGTGCCGCCGTGCGCGCTCATCGAGAAGCAGGTCGAGCCCCAGGGCGCGGCCCCCGGGCTCGAGAGCTCACGCCAGCTGAACCCCACGTCGCCCGGCCAGACCGGAGTCTCCTCCGAGATCCGCCGCGAGATGTCGTAGATCTTCATCGCATCCGGCGCACGGTCTTGGTCTCGGCGAAGCGCTCGCCGACGTGCGGGTCGTAGCCCTTGTGCCGGGGATGGACCGGCAGATCGCGATACTCGGCGTCGCACTGGTAGCAGATCGTGACCGGCCGGACCTTCGCCGCGACGATCCAGTCCACGACGACCGTGGCGAGCAGCACCGGCGTGAACCAGATCCAGCCGAACTTCCAGCCCACGAAGAGCGCGATGGCGAGCGACACCGCCATGATGAGGCAGCCGAGGCGCTGGTCGAAATCCTTCTGGAGGAAGAAGGAGTGGTTGCCGCAGAACGCGCACTGCTCGACGCCTTCGGCGCTCACGGTCTCCTCGAAGCGCGCCGAGTAGGCCTTGCCGCATTTCGCGCACGTGAAGTCGCCCGAGTCCGACGCCGCGTGCTCGCGCCAGGTCATGCAGTCGGCGCAGTAGTGTCGGGCGCGCATCGGAATCGGCCGCCTAGGCCGGGAACCCGGTCGCGACCGTGAGATACGAGGAGAGCAGCTCCCCGATCAGCACGAACGTGAGCGCGACGTAGAGAAGCCCCGTTGCCGCCTGATTCGACTTCATCTCCGCGGTCCGCCAGATGAAGTACGAGAGCGCGAGCGGTCCCGCGATCCCCCACAACACGCGGAAGAGGAAGAAGAGCGCGTCGTGCTCGAGCGAGACCAGCGTGTGCAGCCCCTCCGACGCGGGGTGCGTGGCGATCGCGAGGCCGAGGTACAGCGTGCGGAAGATGGCGAGGCCCGCAAAGAGCGCCGCGCCCCGCGCCAGCAGCTCGAACGGCAGCGACCGCGACACCAGGTACCAGTGGCCGAGGTTCATGATGAGAAGAACCGAGCCGAAGAAGAGCCCCCCGGCGGCGGCGCCGACCACCGTCCACGCGCTGCCCGCCTGGAGCGGCGCGACGAGCGCGACCCGGGCCATGCTCCAGCCGGAGCAGACGGCTCCAGCCAGGAGCAGGACTCGCCCGGGCCCCGCCCAGCCCCAGTGCGCGAGCAGCGTGTAGCCCGCCAGAAGGCCCGTCGCCGCGACGGCCAGGCCGTGGGGAAGACCCGGGGGCTTCACCGACAGCGCCAGGCCGCCGAAGATCGCCGCCAGGGCCCCGTGGAGCGCGAAAAAGCCCCCTCCCAGCACCCGCGGCGGGAAAAAGAGCAGCAGGAACGCGGTGCCCGCGCAGGCTTCGAGCAGGAAAAGGCCGAGACCGGAAAGCGCCATGCGGCGCGATTCTATCCGGTCGCCGCGGAGGCCCGGACCTCCGCCGCGATGAGCCCGACATGGTCCACGAGCCCGTGGTCCCCGTCCGGGATCGCGATGAAACGCGAGCCCTTCTTCAGCAGCCCGCTCGATTCCCACCGCCGCCACGTTTCGTAGACGCCCTCGAACGGCACGCTCTCGTCCAGAGTGCCCATCAGTATCGCCACCGGTTGCGAAGGCGCGTCCCGGTCGGCCGAAACCGACGCCATCTGCTCGAAGAACCGGCGGTGGATCGGGATCTCCCGATTCTCGCCGTGATGAAGGAACGGGATCGGATCCCCTGGCGCGAGATTCGCCGTCCAGCGTTTCCCGAACCCGAGCGCTGGCGCGATCAGGACGAGCGGCACCGCCAACCCGCGCCGGCACGCCTCGAGCGCCACAACCGCGCCGAGAGACGAGCCCACAACGACCGCCGGCGGATCGGCCTCGGCCGCCTTCAGGGCCGCGGCCACGATGTCCTGGAAGTCGAGCCGCGCGAAAGAGGGGCGATTCAGGTCCGGCGCGACGACGCGGAACTCGGAGGCCGGGAGTGCTTCACGGAGCAGCGCGATCTTCCGACCCGCCGGCGAGGATGCGAAGCCGTGGAGGTAGAGGACGGTCTGCACCAGGGCACGATACCCGATGC
>Ga0209048_10002349_pt1 | contig 18834 bp, 20 predicted proteins | sample FrelakmetCRP12CR_FD_187146 | JGI IMG/M metagenome (GOLD analysis project Ga0209048, IMG submission 187146) | Freshwater lake sediment microbial communities from the University of Notre Dame, USA, for methane emissions studies - CRP12 CR (SPAdes)... | ecosystem: Environmental > Aquatic >... | reverse complement strand
GAAACTTCTTCGCATCAAAGCGATAGCAAAAAAAGAAATCATCCAGATCCGGCGAGATCCCCTGAGCCTGGCCATGGCATTTCTCATGCCGGTATTGCTTTTGTTCCTCTTCGGGTATGCCATCACCCTTGACGTCAACAATCTAACGACGATCGTCTACGATGCCGACAGGAGCAGCATGAGCAGGGAACTCGCGGCCGAACTGACGGCCTCGGGGTACTTCTCGATCGTTCGGACAGCCGAAGGGCAGCGCGAGATAGACACGTATCTGGATTCAGGAATGGCGCGGGTCGCTGTCTCGATACCTGTTGATTTTTCCAAGACGATCGCCTCGGGCGGAATTGCGCAGCTCCAGGTGATCGTGGACGGGAGCGATTCAAATACCGCGACGATCGCCCTGGGGTATCTTTCAGCGCTCATGGATATCTATGGTCAGCGGGTGACCGGGGGGCGGATCTCGCCGCTCATTGAACCGCAGGTTCGGGTCTGGTACAACCCTGAATTGAAATCGAGAAATTTCATCATCCCCGGACTGATCGCGGTCATTATGATGGTGATCGCCGCTCTCCTTACCTCCCTTACGTTTGCCCGGGAATGGGAGCGCGGTACCATGGAACAGCTGATCTCGACCCCGGTGAAACCGCCGGAAGTTGTCCTTGGAAAGCTGGTCCCGTATTTTCTTATTGGATTCATTGACATCGTCATTTCTGTCGTGATGGCCGTTTTTCTGTTCGAGGTCCCCCTGAAGGGCAATCTCGCCGTTCTCGCTGTGATATCCAGTGTATTTATCTTTGGAGCTCTGGGGCTCGGGATCGTCATTTCCATTGTGGCGAAGTCCCAACTCGTCGCAAGCCAGATCGCGATGGTGACGACCTTTCTTCCGGCGTTTCTCCTTTCAGGCTTCATGTTCGCAATCTCGAACATGCCGATACCGCTCCAGGCTCTCTCCCGGGTGATCCCGGCTCGCTACTTCGTAGCAATCCTGAAAGGGATCTTTCTCAAGGGTAACCCCGTGAGAATCCTCGTGTTCGACGCGATATTTCTCCTGTTCTTCGCCGGTATCGTCTTTATTATCGCGAACAAAAAATTCCGGAAGAAGATTGTTTAGAAACAGTTTCGAATTCGGAGTGGGGAGTTCGGAGTAGTGAACACTGATTACTGTTCACGGATTACACATTATCCTGAAAGGCTGCTGTTTCATGCATAATGCTTTGGAACGCATCAAACAGATGGTGATAAAGGAGTTCATCCAGGTACTGAGGGACAAACGGATGAAGGCGATCATTTTCGTAATACCGGTCCTACAGACCCTCGTGTTCGGATTTGCCGTAACGACCGATGTGAATAATATCCCTACCGCGGTCATTGACCTTGACAATTCCTTTGAAAGCAGGGAACTGGTAGGTCGGTTCGCGTCCTCGGGGTATTTCACGATTATTTCCTCGCCGACAAATCCGGCCGCTATCCAGGAATTGCTGGACCGGGCAACGGTCTCAGTGGCGATCCAGATCAATCGCGGGTTTTCCGCTGATCTGAAAAGGAATATCCCGGCATCCGTTCAGGTGCTCGCCGACGGAACGGATTCCAACACGACGACGGTTGCGGTGGATTATGCAAACAGGATCATCAGAAAATATTCTCAGGACATTGCTCCTCCTGACTCCCGTTTGCCGGCCCGGATCGACGTGCGGCAGCGTGCATGGTACAATCCAGAACTGAAGAGCAAGAACTACAATGTACCCGGAGTCATCGCCATGGTGATCATGCTGACGTCGCTCCTGCTTACCTCCATGGCGGTGGTGCGAGAGCGGGAGATAGGGACCATGGAGCAGCTGATGGTCACCCCGCTCAGACCCGTGGAACTGATCCTCGGCAAGACCATTCCCTTTGCCCTGATCGCATTTTTCGATATGATCTTCATAACGGTCCTCGGGGTGACGATCTTCAATATTCCCATCAATGGCCCTTTGTGGCTCCTTCCCCTGTCAACGGCTATTTATCTTTTATCCGTGCTTGGCTTTGGTCTTTTTGTCTCTACTGTTGCAAAAACGCTCCAGCAGGCGCTCATGGCAACATTCCTGTTCTTTATGCCCGCGGTTCTTCTGTCGGGATTCATGTTTCCGATCGAGAACATGCCGGCCGTTTTTCAGTATCTGACTTACGCCAACCCCCTGCGATATTTTCTCATTATCATCCGGGGGATCTTTCTGAAGGGGAACGGATTCAGCATTCTCTGGCCGCACATGCTCGCGCTCTTCATCCTGGGTGTTGTCGTGTTCACCATGAGTTCGCTCAGGTTCAAGAAAAGGCTTGGTTAAAAAACGTCCCTGTTTCTGATTTTTAGTGAAATATATGATATTATTAGCTATTGAAGATGGACGGAGGATATAAAGACGATGCTCAACAACCTGGATCGGCGACAGATGATCATCCCTGGATTGCGCTCACAAGGGGGTATGAAAATCGATTGCTGATCGGCACTCGATCACCCTCACCTTCGATCCATACTCTGAGAAGGTGAAACAGTATGGAGAAAGTCTTTTTCAGATGAAAATACGTGCCATCATAATCATCCTTGCATTGCTTGCGTTCCTGACGGCATCAGTAGGCGGATATCTCTACTATTCTTCCATCAAGGAAGGTGCCGTCCTGGAGCACTATAAAACTGCTGATGCGGAAATAACGGAGATTGCGAACCGGATAAGCCTTTACCTTTCCGATTATCAAAAGATCGCAGATTCGATGGCCGGCATAAAGGACCTGCGAAAAGCGCTTGAGACGGTCCGTCCAGACACCCTCCGGGAGGCAAATGCGATCCTCGATCATTTTCAGCATGCTCTCGCAGTTGATGTCTGCTATTTGATCGACCGCTCCGGAACGACGATCGCCTCCTCCAACCGCGATACGCCTGAGAGCTTTCTTGGGAAAAATTACGCCTTCCGCCCCTATTTTAAACAGTCAATGGAAGGTACCCCATCGGTGTATATGGCGCTTGGTGTTACCTCGGGAAAGCGGGGAGTATACTTCAGCCATCCGGTTTATGCGAAAGGACAAACGGTCCCTTCGGGTATCGTGGTGATCAAAGCATCCATTGATGAGGTTGAAAAAGAGATAGGCGGAAAGCGTGATGGAGCAGTCGTGATGGTAGATCCTCATGGAGTGATATTCGCTTCAAGCCATGCAGATTGGCTCTATCACATGCTCTGGAGAACGTCGCCACAGGCGCTGTCCGACATCGTGGCTTCACAGCAGTTCGGGAAGGCGTCTCTGGAATGGACCGGCATGGAACGATCTGATGAGCGCCACGCTGTTGATACTGCGGGTAACCGGTATGTGATCCATCGGGCCCCGATCATGAAAGCTCCGGGCTGGGAGATCCTCTATTTACACGATCTTGAAATGGTTGCCAGGCATATAGCCGGCCTGAAATCCAGGAATATCGGCTTTGTAATCATGGTTGGAAGCGCCATTATCGGGATCATAAGCATCATCCTGTACAGACAAGCAAATAATGAGATCATAAAACGCAAGATGATTGAGAAAGAGTTTCAGAGCATCAGCCAGGGGCTCCAGGCGCTGGTCAATGCATCACCTTTGCCAATAGCGATCATGGATGCTGATGGAAGGTGCAGTTTGTGGAATCCGGCGGCAGAACAGGTTTTTGGCTGGACAGCGAAGGAGGTGCTCAGTAAACCCCTCCCGATCATTCCCGATGGCAAACAGGAGGAGCACAGAGAGTTTCGCAGGAAGATTTTTGAGGGTCACGCATTCAAATCAGTGGAGACGAAGCGATTGAGAAGAGACGGGGCTTTGATCGACGTTGCTCTTTCGACGGCGCCGATCCATAATGCCGAAGGCACGATCACGGATTCTATGGGCATCTATGAGGACATTACGGAACGGAAGAAAGCGGAAGCGAATGAACGATTACTTGCATCGATCATACAAAATCTTCCCGACGCGGTGTGCGCCATTGACCTGAATGGGAATATCATCGTATGGAACAGCGGCGCTGAGAGGATGCTGGGATACACGGCTGAAGAGATCATCGGCAAGCCTATAACAACGGTGATCCCGGGCGATATTGCCCAGCAAGAGTTGGGGCACTGCCTGTCGCTTCTGAATCTGAACGGGTTTTTTTCCGGCTATGAATCAGTTCGGCTCGCCAAAGATGGAAGAACAATACCGGTAGAGCTGACCGCCGTGGCTATCAGGGACAAAACGGATAAGGTTGTCGACTATGCTTCCATCATGATAGACCTCACCGACAGAAAGAAGGCGGAGGAGGAGCGCCTGAAGGGCCACATGCTCGAGTCGATCGGCCTCCTCGCTGGCGGAATTGCACATGATTTTAATAATCTCCTGAACGTGATCGTTGGCAATATTGCAGTCTCAAAAATGTCGGTGCTGCCCGGTGACAAGGCTTACGGCAGGCTTGATGATGCGGAAAATATCTGCGGAATTGCCAGTGAACTCAGCAAGCGCCTGATCACCTTCGCCACAGGCGGAGATCCATTGAAAAAAATTGTATCCCTTTCGGAATTGCTTGTGAATACAGTCAGCAGTTTGCTGAAAGACTCGAATATCAAAACGGAATTTAATTTCCCGGATGACCTGCATCATGTTGCAATTGATGAGGGGCAGATGAAGCAGGTCATTAATAATCTCGTCATCAATGCAAAAGAAGCGATGCCGAACGGAGGAACGCTCACTGTTCGAGGGGAGAATATCAGCATTTCAGCGCAAGACAATTATCCGATGCGGGAAGGAGACTACTTGAGGATATCGATCCGGGATACCGGCGCCGGAATACCCGCTGAAAACCTGGCGAAGATATTCGACCCCTATTATTCAACCAAGGACACCTATAGCCAGAAGGGCCTGGGGCTCGGTCTTGCTGTCTGTTATTCCATCATCAAGAGGCATGACGGACTGGTGACCGTCGAGTCTCAAGTCGGGGAGGGAACGACCTTCTATATTTACCTCCCTGCGGTAAAAAACGCTTAATACTTTTTTGTTCCATTGAGCACGCTGGATGAAGTGCAGGGTAAACAGTTCAGGCAGGAAAGGAGAGACCATGGGCTACACAAATGTCGCTTTAAAGGACAAAATTATGGAGATGTATCCTGAAATCCTGAAATACGGAATCGCTGCTGGCTTGGACTTTGACAAGGGCAAGAACGCCTATGTCATAAAATTCAAGAAAGGCACCAAGGAACTTACGACCCATCTTGAAAAAAAGGACGCGGATGCCTGCATGGACGGCATCAAATGCGTCTATCTCGGTGTGCAGGTGGGGCAGTTCATCAGGAACTTTGAAATATTAAAATGAAGGGTTTTTCATGGCTAAGGTGCCGGTCGTAGATGAGGAGACCTGTATCGGCTGCGGCAACTGCGCTGAGGTCTGTCCACGGGTATTCGAGATTGTGGATGAGAAGTCCCAGGTAATTGGTCCGGACCAATGCGGAACGTGCACGTGCCAGGAGGCAATCGACGCCTGCCCCGTGCAGGCGATCAGCTGGGGGTAATGACACGATCACGCTGAATGAGCTGTGTGACGGAATCATCACAGACAGGCACAAAATACTGAGCAGAAAAGGACAAATATGAGGTCATTCAGGGAAATCAAGGATGATTATCGGTTCAAGCAAGAGGACGAGAAGCGCCTCGCAATGTTGCAGCCCCTCATGGAGGAACACGGCGAAGAGATCATGAGCACGCTCGGCCTCTGGATCATGGGGACGAGGGGAGCGTCCCAATTTTTTAATGATGAGTCAAGAAGAAACCACGTTTTCAGCGCACAGAAAGTCTGGTTCAGTCAGCTCTTTTCGGGCACATACGATAACCGGTTCTATGAGAAACTTATTCACATAGGATCGACGCACGTCAAACATAACGTTGACGCCCATTACATGAACCGTGCGGTGAACCTTGTGAAAAACGCGTGCATCGACGTCATCCAGAAGAACGAGGACAACAAGGTCGAGGCTACCAACAAGATAATTTCCGTGGGCAAGGTCCTTGATATCAGTCTGGACGTGATCACAACAGCCTACATTGAGGAAGAGTTGCGGACCTATTCCCCGGCGTACAAGGTAAAGAGTTCTCTCATCGCTTTCTCGGAGCGCTTCTCTCAATCCATGAACCTCATCCTCGTTCTCGCGCTCATTGGCCTGACGCTCGGCGTGGTCGGATTATTTATCATTGATGTTGGACATCTTGTTTCGGGCGATCTCGAGGGGGGCATCATCTCCGCCCTCGGATCCATGCTTATTCTTTGGCTGTTGATCGAACTCATGAACACCGAGATATCCCACCTCAAGGGCGGCAAATTCCATATCAGCGTGTTCATCGGCGTGGCCCTCGTCACGATGATACGGGAGACGATGATCGCAACGCTCAAGCATGACCGCCCTGAATCGATCTACTACCTCATCGCGGCCATTCTCGTCATCGGCCTGGTGTACTGGCTGGTAGTAAGAACCGAGAGTAAGGAAAAATAAGGTATGACATTCGTCATACCGTTCGTTATCCATTGACGATACACTATTGTCAACTGATCTTATTTTTGCAAGAGGAACATTATGGATACCGGAAATGTCTGTTCTCCCCCCTCGGAAGAAGACCTGAGGGCAGCCCTCAAAGAGATGAAGGCTTATATGGATGTCACCGAGGAGGATCTCAAAAAGATCTATGAGATCGCGCTTCGGCATGCCCAGGGCCGGCTCGCTGCGCAGGTCCCGGTGAAGAACGTCATGACGACGAATGTGATCACCGTTACGCAGGACGCCGATCTTCATGAAGCAGCACGGATCCTCTCGGACAAAAGGATCAGCGGAATGCCTGTCGTCGATGACAGCAACCATGTGATTGGAATTATCAGCGAGGCGGACATCCTGATGCTTGCGGGCATGAAAAAAGGGCACACCTTTAAGGATATTGTACGTTCTATCCTCGGTGAGCCCGTTCCTGCCCGAAAAGGCGGGAACAAGGTTAAGGATGTCATGAGCCTGCCGCCGATTACCAGCAGGTCCGATGACGATATCGCGGGGGCAGCGAAGGTTCTCGAAGAAAAAAGGATCAAGCGGCTGCCTGTTGTCGACGACGAAGGGAAACTCATCGGCATAATTTCCCGTGCGGACATAGTGAGGACGATAGGGAAGAAGAGTTGAGTGCCAGGAATCAGGAGTCAGTAGAACATATTATTACCTGCTCAATATACTCTAAATAGTTAACGTGGCTATGACCATTTCGGAATATCTCTCAAAAATGAAGGGTGGAGCCAAGAGCCCTCCTGCTGTAGGATGGTTGGAACTCCTCTGGTCATGGCTCGGCGCAATGATCGGTATAGGGATTTGCGGCTATCTGTCGGCGATGTACTTTGAACCGCGGGACCTGACCCTGTTGATCGGTTCTTTCGGCGCTTCGGCGGTACTGGTCTATGGCGCCGTCAAGAGCCCTCTGGCACAGCCGAGGAACCTGACTGGCGGACATATCGTTTCAGGATTGGTGGGTGTGGCATGCTATCAGTTGTTCGGCCAGACGATCTGGATCGCTTCCGCCATGGCTGTTTCATGTGCCATCGTCGCGATGCTCGCCACCAAAACGCTCCATCCTCCCGGAGGCGCTACTGCTTTGATCGCCGTTATTGGCGGAGCTAAAATCCACAGCCTCGGTTTTCTCTACGCCTTTATTCCCGCCGGCTCAGGTGCGGTTGTTCTGTTGATCGTCGCCCTGCTCGTGAACAACCTTTCAAAGAACAGAAAATATCCCGAATACTGGTTCTGATAATCCCGAACCGATTGATCAAGGAGGATAGGGAGGAAGTTAACAAGCAGATGCTGCAGTTTATGCGGTTAGTCTAATAGGCACAATTCCAATCATGTCTTCACTGTTGATTGATTGACCATTAGGTTTTTGCAATTCTCTTTAGGCAGAGCACAGTTCTGACCGAACCCGAAATGGAACAGCCCATTTCCCGCCCCCAATTCCTTATTGCATGCCTGAATACAGGCTCCGCAGTTCACGCATGAGATGTCGCGTTTGTTCTTTCTCGGCGTCACGTTCATGAAACAGGCCCGGTCGCATCCCTTGCAATCCGTGCATTCTGAAATCCTTGCGGCATCCATTCTGAGCCTGAGGGATACCGGGCTTATCCAGCCGAAGAGCATCTGCATAAGCCCTGCAGCACAGACAAACCTGCAGAGGATGTGGCGCACGAGGATCGAAGTGATCAGCATGTAGCTCGCGACGCCGAAGATGCCCGCCTTGACGCCGAAGGTGAAGTCCCAGGTCTCGATCTGATGCCAGATGGTCTTTGGGGCGACAAGGAAGCCGGTGAGCGCTATGCCAAAGGTCAGGGGTATCACGACAAGGCTCACAAACGCAAGGATGCCGTAACGCAACCTGTTTCGCAACGTCACGTCAGGATCATTCGGACTTTTTGAGAACAGGCTTCTCCTGCCGAGGAGTTTGAGCGTCAGGAAATCCGCATACTCGAAGAGCGCGCCCTCGGGACAGAGCCAGCCGCAGAAGAACCGTCCTGTCAGGAAACCGAGGAGCGGGAACAGGGACAGAGCGAGGAGCCAGGGGAGAATGGCCTTCAGAAAAAACTGGACAGCGATATGGAACGCCCCGGCGGCACTCTGATCGGCATAGAACCCCTTCTCCAGTCCAAGGCCCCAGCTGTTTCCGAAGACGATCAGGTCCTGGGTGTCCGTGTCGTACCTGAAAATGTTTAAAACCGGCAGGAGATAGATGAAAAGGATGAATGAAACCTGTGTTATGCGTCTGTAAGAGGTCAGTTTCATGCTACTTTATAGCACGTTCGCGATAGAGCGGTTATGAGCTGTATCATAAAAAAAGAGGACGGCAAAATCACCGTCCTCTTCAAAAATATATTCTATTCGATTGTCTTACGCGCGAATTGCCGCTCTTTCCCTGAGCGTGAAATAGTCCACCACGAAGATCCCGACCCCGACGAGGAACCCGACGCCGAAGATCGCGCGGAAAATCCAGAACCAGAGGTTATAGCTCGCCTTCACCGCCTCGTAGTCCAGACCCATAAGCCGTTCCATATAGACCTGGACCATGCCGGCGCCGGTTAGGGTCATGGTGATGAATACCATCGAGACCGTCATCCACCAGAATGCAGCGTACGCCCTGCTCGGGTCATACTCCTTGATACCACGGATCGCAGGCAGGGTTACGTAAATCATTGATACCACGAGCAGCACATAAGCACCGTAGAAAGCGAGGTGGCCGTGGGCCGCGGTGATCTGGGTCCCGTGGGTCCACTTGTTCACCTGTGGAAGGGTGTGGATCAAGCCCCACAATCCCGCGCCCACAAAATTGAAGATAGCGTGCGCCACGGTGTAGAAAAGACCGGCCTTGTTGGTCACATTCCGCGCTTCCCTCGTTGTCCTGAAAGCATCCCATACCATGAGCAGGAGCGGGACAGGCTCGAGGGCGCTGAAGAACCCGCCTACCCAAAGCCAGTACCTTGGTGTTCCGATCCAGTAGTAATGATGACCTGTGCCCAGAATGCCGGTGAACATTACGAGACCAACCTCGATGTACATCCACTTCTCAAGCACTTCACGTTTTGCGCCGATCGTTTTCATGAGCATGAACGCGAGGAGCGCGCCAGCGATGATCTCCCATGCGCCTTCGACCCAAAGATGGACCACCCACCACCACCAGAACTGGTCTTTCACCATGCTCTTGGTATAGAGCGTGCCCGGCAAATACATGAGCGCCAGGAACAGGAGGCCGACCATGAGCACTCCCTGGATTCCGGTCCACTTCTTGGTCTTCATCATGGTCATGAACATGTTGAACAGGAAGGTCAGCACCGAGACCACAATGAGGATATCGGCCCAGCGCGGCGCCTCGATATATTCGCGGCCTTCGTTTAAAATCAGCGTGCCGAACACAGTTTTGTTTGCCTGAGGATCGAATCCCATCCAGATATACCCGAGCACGACGGCGGTGATCGTGACGACCGTTGCCCAGAACTGGAACTGTGCAAGGGGATAGCTCCAGATTTCAGTTTGGGATTCTTCAGGTACGACATAGTATGTCGCTCCCATGAGCCCTGAGAGCAGCCACACCACGAGGGCGTTGACGTGGAGCGTCTTGATGATATGGAACTTCAAAATGAAAAAGTCCGGCCAGATGAACTGGAGAGCACCGATGACACCGACGATCACCTGGACCAGGAACAACAGGACGGCAAAGGTGTAAAAGTTTTGGGCCATCTTTTGACTCTTATATTGCATCGTCATTTTGTCACCTCCTGTTTCAGGGTCAGCATATACGCGGTCAACTGCCCGAGCTCTTCTTCAGATGCATCGATCGGAGGCATGGCAGAATTCTTCACGTACTTCTGCGGGTCCTTGAAGTGCCCGAAGAGCCAGTCATGGTCTCGCTTACCGCCGACATAGGTGAGGTCCGGTCCTGATGTGCCGCCGATACCATTGATCGTGTGGCAGTTGGAGCAGCCTTGCGTCTGATATACTAGTTGTCCTGCGGTCAGAGGTTTCCCGGCGACGCCGGCAGCGGTTGCCAGAATGGGCTTGGGCGGCCAGTCGTTGGTGTCTACTTTCGAGACCCAGTCAAGGAATGCGATTAGATTGTCAGCTTCAACGGAAGTGATTCCGAGCTTCGGCATGACTGCCTGCGCATTGACGCCTCTGGGATCCATGATGAATTGCTTGAGATAGCTTTTCGGTTTTCGTGCCGCTATCTTGGTCACGTCCGGCGCGAAATACGTCCCGTTCCCGAAAATTGAATGGCATCCGATGCAGTCGTACTTATGCCAGACCATCTTCCCGTCATCGACGGCCTGCGTAATCTCCGGCGCCCGCTTGTCAAGTTGTCCGAGCGTGTCGAATGTCATGGCAAGAAAGATCACGAAGAAAATGAGACTGCCGATAATAAAGAGATTCCTTGCAGCCTTGTTGCTCATATGCACCTCCTTTTGGCATTCTAGAAATGATCTATCATAGAGAATAGTCGAAATTGTTTATTTTTGATATGACATATGTCATAATATAATAAATATTTTTACGGCACAGGGAGAAGATATGAACGTCAAAGGAGCAGGCACAAAGAGGCACAACGTTGCGCAAAGCGCTGGTTGACATGATCCCGATGGTTTGCTATATATACTCAAGAAGTATAATCATTTGAAAGGAGATGAACATATGAAAAAAGTATTAATTGCTCTCTTTGTAGTAACATTTCTCATTGTTACGATAGGATTACTCTTGGCAGCGGACAAGAGCAAGGTCTATTATGTCTGTAATTGCAAGGACGACTGCAAGTGCAACACTATCTCCAAGGAGCCGGGAAAGTGCACCTGCGGTACTGAACTCGTGGCAATGCATGTTCTGTCTATCGAAAAGGACACTGCGGTCTTCTGCAGGTGCGGCGCGGACTGTACCTGCGAACTAAGCAAGACGGACCCGAGCAAATGCGGCTGCGGCAAGCCGGTGAAGATCGTCAGCCTTAAAGGGAAGTATGCATGCGCTTGCGGATCTAATTGTAATTGCGGCTCTATTTCAGATAAACCGGGTAAATGCGGCTGCGGTAAGGAAATGAAGCAGATATAAATACGGAATTGCCGGAAAAGCTAGGGCCCCTGTGTAAACCACAGGGGCCCTTTTCATTGATACTCTTGATTGGTCGGCATCGTGTCCTCAGCGCAGGAGTTCCAGAACTTCCCAGCGCCTATTCCACCGGCGTAACGATCGCCATTACCACGAGTTTTTCACCTTTATCGGCGGCAAAGCCGTGCGATACATTGGGTTCGCACAGGATGCAGGTCTTCTCATCCGCTTCCATCTTCTCGTCGCCCACGGTGAAGGTCCCTTTCCCCTGGACACAGTACATCATGAGCCGAAGCGGAGCTTTATGGGGATCGAGCTTCTGGCCCGCATCCAGGCACATAAGGGCAACGCGCATTTCGGGCTTGTCCGAAAGCATTTCGCGCGAGATACGGTCGGGTTTGAACTGAATCAGTTTCTTTAAGTCGAGTACTTCCATTGCATCCTCCGTGTGATACTTCCTGTTTTTTAGTGTTCAAGGTTAAACGTTCAGGTCACATAACCGGGACTGAAAATCAGACGACCGGTTGTAAGACAACAGACAACAATATCTCACAAGACTGTCATTAGGATTTTGTTCTCTTTTATTTGTCTTACGATACTATGAAAGGGATGGGGAAACCATGATCTGCATCATACAGTATTCTCAGTCCGCTTTTCCACCGATGGCCGTATGTACTGCATCGCTCAAGGACTTGAGCGTGTAGGGCTTGGATACAAAGCCGCTGAAGCCATAATCTCTGAAGCGTGCCATAATGGGGTCATCTGAATAACCGCTTGAGACGATCGCTTTGACCCCCGGGTCGATCTCGCGCAGTTTGATCAGCGCCTCCTTGCCACCCATGCCTCCCGGTATGGTCAGGTCCATGATGACGACGTCGAAAGGTTCGCCGCTTTTCATGGCCTGTTCATAGAGGGTGATCGCTTCATTGCCCTCATGAACGCAGACTACGGCATAGCCGAGATGCGTAAGAGATTTCTTCAGTACGTCCCTGACTATGGCCTCATCGTCCATGACCAGTATCATGCCGGTCCCGTGCTGTGGAACTCGTATCGTTGTTTCAGACACGTTATGCTCCTTCACGATTATTATTATAACACATGCATCGATCGCGTATCAATCCTGAAAAAACGCGAATAAACCACGAGGTCACATCAGGAGAGATCAGAGATGCGGCTTTTTCTGCAATAATGCCTTTGTCCGCGTCTCATTGTCTCCGCGTTGGATTTTTATTTTTTTATCGGCACTCATTCTGTTTCAGCATCAGCGTGAATGTCCGGCGATCATGTTACCACCATCTCCAGAGCGCGATAACAAACGTGATGACGAACACGAGGATCAGGTTCATGTAAGCGAAGAAATAAAAAAGCTTCATGTGGAATGGCCGCTTCGGTCTATCGGCGGGAGCAAGCAGCTTCCCCGCCAGCGGCATTGCCAGTATCTTGTCCTCACCATGAGGCGCGGTCTTCAGGATATCCGTCAGATCGTTACCCGCTGCATGTTTCATCATGTGTGAGCCGTTCTTCCAGAGCCTGCTCCTGGTCATATCATAGATAAGCCCCTTGTATGCAATGTAGGCCGGACGCCCGTCTTTCCCGTCAAACCGGCAGAGTGCGTCGAGCGTGCAGGCTCCATTGTCGTCCATTGCGGGGGCGAGCGAACCCTGTTTTCTCAATTTTGGTCCGATATAGACAGTGACGACAACGGCGCTGGACAGCATGAGCAGGAAAAGGGAGATCTTGATGCCCAGGAGGATGCCGAATCGCGTTGTGAAGAACATGTCCCACGACGGGATCCTTGCAATGGTAAGGAGCGTTCCGGTGATCAGGAGGACGAGCATGGAAATCCAGCCAAGCCTCAGTTCTCCTTTGGGCAGGCCTTTCGATGCATAAGCCGGTTTCAGCAGGATGTGCACATACATGATAGTCCCGAACCACATGATGGCCGCAATCATGTGAAGATATCCAATGACAAGTCGTATGACGCGCTGGATCATGGTCAATGGCCGGTAGAGGCCTTTGGACTTCATGTCGGTGAGAAATTCCTTGCCCTTCTGAGTAAGCGGACCGCCGCCGATGACATCGACGTGACATTGCATGCACTCGAAGCCCGTCTGACGCGCGTATTCAGGTGTAGCGAAAGCATAACAAGAGAAGAACGCGATCATTCCGATACTGGAGATGAGTAGTGATGTGAATAACCATAAAGATCGGTTCTGTATCATGGCTGTCATTATAAACAAACCTGTTGTATTTGTACACTCGTTTATGCAATCAACGCTCATCGTAAACAATGTTCGATGAGCAGCATGCTTGAGAAGGGAACGCGGATCAGACTTTCCTGCCCCGTTCCATGACAAGCGACACCCATATGCCGTCACGGTATGTTTCCCGTAACCGCAATCCCGCCTGTTCCATTGCCTCGATCACTTCGGCTTCCTGACCCAGGATGATGCCCGAGAGAATAGCAATACTGCCAGGATTCATGTGCAGGAACAGCACTGGTGCAAGCTCGACCAGGACGCCGGATATGAGGTTTGCCGCTATGGCGTCGAAGGTCTCACTGAGCTCTGCAAGACTCTCTTCCCTGATCTCTACATCCGGGACATTATTAATGAGGATGTTTTCTCTTGCCGCGTTAAGGGCGAGGATGTCAGTATCAATACCGACAACATGCCGGTAACCAAGCTTCCGAGCGGCAATGGCGAGAATGCCGGTACCGGTACCAAGGTCGAGGAAGTTCTCATTGTCGGTCTTTGGCGCATAGTTCTCCATGAGAACGAGGCAGGACCGTGTGGTCTCGTGGTGGCCGGTTCCGAAAGCCATTCCGGGATCTATGACCAGGTTGATCCGGTCCTTTCTTTCCTTTTCCCAGGGTGGAAGGATGATGAACTGCTTGCCTGCCTCAACGGGTTGAAAATCCTTTTTCCATGTTTCGTTCCAGTCTTTTTCAGGAATGATGGCATAATCGTAGGTCAATTCCCGGCCGTGTCCCGCTTTTTCAAGCAAGGATTGGATGATCGTAAGGTCGTTTTTGATCGTGTCGACGTCAAGGGCTGAAGGGAAATAAGCCGTGAGGGAGTCGTCATATTCTATCATGCCGAGACATCCGTTTTCAGAGAATTTCTGTATGAACGTGTCCCTGTAGGTGTCCGATATTCTGATGATGAACTCGTAGTATGCCACGGAAAGACCGGCCTTTCTTGTTCCCCAAGTGTAACAGACTGTTGGAGAACATGTCAATCCAGGATGAAAGTGCGGTTTCTCATAAAATATCTGTTTTTTCCCTTGACAAGTCCATAAGTTACATGGTATTTTATGCGCTCTCAATACGAGTGAATGTGTTTGTTCAAGGAGGCTGTAAACATGTACGCGGTAATCACGAGCGGAGGAAAACAGTACAAGGTTGCTCCCGGCGATATCGTCAGGGTGGAGAGCCTTGAAGGTCAAAAAGGCGATATGGTTGAGATCAAAGACGTCTTCATGATCGTCGATGGCGATACGATGTCCGTGGGCAAGCCCATGCTCGCATCGGCTAGGGTAACGGCTGAGGTAGTGGAACAGGGCAGGGGCGAAAAGCTTCTCATCTTCAAGCACCGCAGGCGCAAGGGTTACCGCAGGACCAACGGTCATCGTCAGAATTATACGGCGATCAAGGTGAAAGAAATCACAGCGTAAACCCTATTTACCACAGAGCACACTGAGGGAGAAGACAGTATAAAGAGTAAATTAGGGTTTTTTCTCTGTGATCTTTGTGGTTCATGATTTTAGGAGGATTTAAAATGGCTCATAAAAAAGGCGTTGGCAGTTCAAGGAACGGAAGAGACAGCAAACCGCAGTATCTTGGCGTCAAGAGGTATGACGGAGAAAAGGTCCATGCGGGAACGATCATCATGCGTCAGCGCGGGACCCGGATTCACCCGGGTGAAAACGTGGGAAAGGGCTGCGACGATACGCTCTTTGCAAAGATCAACGGCGTGGTGAAGTTCGAGCGCTATGACAAGACCCGCAAGCAGGTGAGCGTGTACGCGGCGGCAGCAGAGGCGTAAACGGTTCACAAAAAGAATTTATTGCGAAGGCGGCATAGATGTCTATGCCGCCTTTTCTGTTCTGGGAGCCTTTCCGGCTTGCATTTTCAGGCTAGTATCTGTATATTTCTGATAAGGTTAAACATTAATGTCGAATTTTATTGATAGAGTCAAGATCGAAGTAATAGCAGGCCACGGCGGCCCCGGCTGCGTGAGCTTCCGGCGCGAGGCCTATGTTCCGCGGGGAGGACCGAACGGGGGCAACGGCGGCAAGGGCGGCGACGTGATCATTCAGGCCGACAAGCAGCTCGGCACGCTGATCGACCTCAAGTACCAGCAGCAGTATCGTGCCAAGGACGGTGAGCGCGGCCGCGGCAAGGACCAGTATGGCGCCGATGCCGACGATGTCATTGTTCGTGTGCCTGTGGGTACGATCGTGAACGATGCCGAGACCCGCACCACGATCGTTGACCTCGACACGGACGGAATGTATTACATCATCGCCAAGGGCGGCAGGGGCGGCAAAGGGAACACCTTTTTCAAGACAGCCACGAACCAGGCTCCCCGGCACGCTCAGCCGGGAGAACCGGGAGAAGAGCAGTGGCTGTTCCTTGAGCTTAAGCTCCTTGCCGATGTCGGGCTCATCGGGCTGCCGAACGCCGGCAAATCCACGCTCATTTCGCGCATCTCTGCGGCCAAGCCCAAGATCGCGGACTACCCCTTCACCACGCTGTCACCGGTGCTCGGCGTGGTAAAGCCGGAGAACAGGACGAGCTTTGTTGTCGCCGATATTCCGGGACTGATCGAGAACGCTCACAAAGGGGCGGGGCTGGGTTTCGAGTTCCTGCGTCACGTGGAGCGGACATCCATCCTTCTGCACCTGGTCGACGTGTCCGGCATCGTGCCGGGCGATCCGGTAGAGAACTTTAAAAAGATCAATACTGAGCTTGAGCTCTACAGCGACGCACTGAAGAACAAGTATATGGCTGTTGTGGCTTCCAAAATAGATGCTGCCGATCCGGACATGCTTGAATCGTTGACTGACCATTGTCTTGGGAATGGATACAAATTATTCCCTGTTTCAGCGGTGAGCGGAGAGGGTCTCAAGCCGCTTCTCGCATTTTTGTCCGACCTCGTGGAAGAGGAGAGGGAGAAGAGAAACCAGACGGCAGTAAACAGTATGCAGGGGTCTGGGAACAGGAGTCAGGAGTCAGAAGCCGGGAGCCAGAAGGAGATAATCTCGTAACCGCAAGCTTTAATCTGCGTTGGTAGCTGACAGATGAAAAACAGACAAATCAGCAGAAAAAACATCTTCTCCAAATCCCGACGGATCGTGATCAAGGTCGGCAGCGCGGTACTGACCTCGTCTGAACAGGGACTCGACCAGAACCGCATCGAGCGGCTTGCGGCTGACATCTCCTCCATCATGGCTCAGGGACGCGAAGTGGTCCTGGTGTCGTCGGGAGCGATCGCTGCCGGACTGGCGAAGCTTGGACTGAAGAAAACAAAGGGGATGCCCCTTTCACTCAAGCAGGCAGCGGCGGCCATCGGACAGTCCGGCCTTATGTGGATGTACGAGAAGACCTTCAGCACGCATGGGAAAAAGGTCGCGCAGGTGCTGCTCACGCGTGAGGATCTCTCTAATCGCGTCAGGTTTCTTAATGCGCGAAACACGCTCCAGACTCTGTTGGATCACGGCGTAATCCCCATCATCAACGAGAATGATACGGTCTCGGTAGATGAGATCAAGTTCGGCGACAATGACAACCTCTCCGGCATGGTGGTGCATCTTACTGACGCGGACCTGCTGGTCATCCTCTCTGATATCGATGGCCTCTATACCGCGGACCCCAAGACAGACCCTTTGGCAGTGCTGATTCCTCTCGTGGAAAAGATCACTGCCGAGGTTGAGCGTTTTGCGGGTGATTCCCAAACGTCCATAGGAACGGGGGGCATGTGTTCCAAGCTCATGACCGCGAAGAAGGTTGGTGCTTACGGCGCGCCCGTGGTGATCGTGAACGGGAAGAAGAACGGAGTGCTTCAGGCGTTATTCGATGGCGCGGAAGTCGGCACGCTTTTTTTGCCGAAGCCGGATAAGCAGGACAGCCGGAAGCACTGGATCGCATACACGGTCTGCTCGAATGGCCGGGTCATGGTGGATGACGGCGCGCTTGAGGCCCTGATGAAGAAGGGCAAGAGCCTGCTGCCCGGCGGCATCGTCAAGGCAGAGGGAAATTTCAAGGTCGGCGATTGTGTAACCTGTGTTGACCGACATGATATCGCCTTTGCGAGGGGCCTGGTCAAGTATTCTTCGGCCGATCTGGACAGGATCAAGGGGCTCAAGACGTCGCAGATCGAATCTGTGCTCGGGCACAAGGACTATGACGAAGTCATACACCGGGATGATATGGTGATATTGTGATTTCATGAATGCATTGGCGTCATTCCCGAAATGTTTGATCGAGAATCCAGTAATGTATACAAGATCCTCTGGATACCCGCTGGAGCCTGCCACGGCATGACTGAAGCAGGGGAGGGAATGACAAAATTATTTATTATTGAGAATTGCCATGAATAAGTACTCTATTGCAGCACTATTGGTATTGCTGTTTGCGTCTTCATCATTTGCCGCGCTCAAACCGAATGATACTGCTCCGACCTTTACCCTCAGGGATATTGAGGGAAAGGATTTTAATCTGAGCGACCATGCGGGCTCAACGAAAAAAGAGAGCGGCAACGGCATCATCCTGAGCTTTTTTGCCTCCTGGTGCGTGGCATGCAGGAACGAACTGCCGCTTATCAATTCTCTTGTCGATGAACTGAAGGGCAAAGGCATACAAGTTGTGATCGTGGACCTCAAAGAGGATTTTAACACGCTCGACGTTTTCCTTGCCGGGCTGAAGGTGGACAAACCCATTGTTCTGAGCGATCTCGACGGCAAGACAGCCGAGAAGTACGGTGTCCGGTTCCTGCCGGTAACGTTCTTTATAGGCTCGGATGGCAAAGTGAAGCATATTATTTTCGGCGAGATCTATGATGCTAAGGAATTGCGTGAAAGCGCAGGGAAGCTTGTAAAATAATCCATATGTTTTCAGCAGGAGGTTCTGTGGATATCAAACAATACGTTCACGATAAGGCGAAACAGGCCAAGGCCGCGTCGCGGGTGCTGGCGAATATATCGACAGAGATCAAGAATA
>Ga0209048_10002348_pt1 | contig 18835 bp, 19 predicted proteins | sample FrelakmetCRP12CR_FD_187146 | JGI IMG/M metagenome (GOLD analysis project Ga0209048, IMG submission 187146) | Freshwater lake sediment microbial communities from the University of Notre Dame, USA, for methane emissions studies - CRP12 CR (SPAdes)... | ecosystem: Environmental > Aquatic >... | reverse complement strand
GCTCGGGGCTGCGGCCCGACGCGTCGAGGAGGCGGGCCGATCCGACCAGGAGCTGGGTGGTCAGGGCCACGGCGACCTCGCGGGGGAGGCCGACGAGGACGCCGGCGTCGATGAGGGCCTCGGCGACGAGGAAGACGTAGGCCGGGCCCGAGCCGGACAGACCGGTGACGGCGTCGAGCAGGTGCTCGTCGACCCGGGCCACCGTCCCCACGGCGCCCAGGATCGACTCGGCCCAGGCCAGGTCGTCGTCGGTCGCCGCCGATCCCGCGGCGATGGCCGAGGCACCGGCGCCCACGAGGGCGGGCGTGTTGGCCATGGCCCGCACCACAGCGGCGCCGGCGGGCAGGCAGCGCTCGAGGCGGGCGGTGGGCACGCCGGCGGCGATGGACAGGACCCGGTGCACCCCCATGGCGGCCAGCGCCCGGCAGGCATCGTCGACGTCGTGGGGCTTGACGGCCACGACCGCGCCGGCGGCGGGCCCGGTGAGCGTCGCCGCCACGCTCACCCCCGGGAAGCGCTCGGCGAGCTCGGCGCGCCGCTCGGCGTCCACCTCGGCCACGGCCAGCTCACCCGGGGGCGCCCACCCTCCCGAGAGCAGGCCGCCGAGCAGCGCCTCGCCCATCCGACCGCCACCGACGAGCACGAGCCTGGTCGCCACCGCCGCAGGCTACGTCCGGCGCCCGACCCCGATGCGCCTGGGCGTGACCCGCCTGAGCCCGTCCAGCGCCCGGGACTGCCGCGCCTGGCCCGGGGGCGGGGGCGTTCCGCCGTACTTCCCCGAACGATCGGGCGCTCCCGTCACCCCGGACCGATCACGAGATTACACGAAACGACAGGAAAGTCAAGATGGCTGTCGGAAGCGGGAGGCGAAGCCGATCCGGATGGCACCGGGGAAGCAGCGCTCCACGGCGGCGAACACCGACCCGATCACCCGGTCGAGCTCGGCCTCGCCGAAGGCGGCCAGGGGCAGCTGGCCGACGAGGTAGACGGCGTCTTCGGGCCCGATCGAGAACTGCGCGCCCACGAGGCGGTGGTTGCGCCGCAGCAGGTACTCGTACAAGCGGGCCTCGTCCTGCTCCGGGGCGGGCATGACGTAGGTCTCGTACTGCAGGGTGCGCTGGCCGAGCGTCAGCCAGATCGTGGTGACCTCCTTCTCCTCACCACGCAGGCGGACGTACCAGCGCCGCTCGCCGGGCTCACCCCGGTCGACGGCGGCCACGATCGGGTTGCGCGCGAGCTCGTCGAGCAGCCAGACGGTGATGCGGGCCTCGACGAGATCGAGCTCGGCGGCGTCGAGCGCGTCGCTCACGCTCTCACCGGCACTCGACGAGTGCCCCAACCGTCAGGTCGGCGTACAGGCGCCGCAGCCGGGCGGCTGCGGTCGACCACGTGTAGCCCCGGCCGCGGGTGGCGGCGGCGGCGCCCATCGACGCGGCCAGCGCCGGGTTGTCGAGCAGCTCGTCGACGTAGGCGGCGAAGACGGCGGGATCGCGACCCTCGACGAGGAAGCCGCTGCGACCGTGCTCGACCAGGGTGCGCAGCCCGCCGACCGCAGCGGCGACCACCGGGGTGCCGCACGCCGCCGCCTCGAGGGCGACGAGCCCGAACGACTCCGAGCGGCTCGGGACCAGGCACACGTCGGCCGCCCGGTAGTACGTCGAGAGCAGGTGGTGGGGCTGAGGATCGACGAAGCGGACGTCGGGGTCGACACCGAGCCCGGCCACGAGGGAGCGGATGCGCGCCACCTCGGCGTCGCCGCCGGTCCCGCTGGCCCCACCGACCACCACGAGCTGGGGATCGCGCCGGCGCAGATGGGCCAGGGCCCGCACCGCGACGTCGAGACCCTTCAAGGGCTGGATGCGCCCCACGAACAGCAGCACCGGGCGCTCCGGGTGCAGCCCGAGAGGGCGGCGGGCGCCGCGGCGGTCACCCGGGGAGAACAGGGCGTGCTCCACACCCGGGGCGACGATCTCGAGGCGTCCGGGAGGGTCGCCGTAGAGGTGGCGCACCTGGTGCTCCTCCTCGGTGCAGCTCACGCAGATGGCATCCGAGCAGCCGATGATCGTGGCCTCGGCCCGCTCGCGCCGCTCCGGCTCGGGGTCGCCCGAGGTGGCCTTCACCCGGGCCAGGGTGTGGAAGGTGCACACGAGGGGCACATCGAGCTGGTGCTTCAGGGCGTGGCCGACGAGGCCCGAGAGCCAGTAGTTGGCGTGGATCACGTCGACGGGCCGATCGGCCAGGTGGGCCCGTACGCCGGCGGTGAAGTCGTCGACCACCTCGGCAAGGGACTCTTTGGGCAGACCGGGCGGACCGGCATCGACGTGGCAGACGAGGAAGCCCGGCTCGACGGTGACCTCTGCCGGGAGATCCTGGCGCCACCGCCGGGTGTACACGGTGCAGTCCACGCCGGCCTGGGCGAGTGCCGAGACGAGCTCTCGGACGTAGACGTTCATGCCACCGCTGTCGCCGACACCGGGCTGGACCAGCGGCGAGGTGTGCATCGACAGCACGGCCAGGGATGCCACGGCTCAGCCCGTCCCGGCGACACGGGCTCCCGGTTCGCCCTGGTGCACGAAGGACGCGTAGACGGCCAGGAGGGCCCGCTTCTGGTCGGCCGACAGCCTCGGATCGGCCCCGATCGCCCCCTCGACGTCGGGCACCGGCTCCCGCTCGAGGATCCCGGCCCGGACGTAGAGGGACTCCGCCGAGATGCGCAGGGCGCGGGCCAGCTGCTGGAGGATCTCGGCCGAGGGCTTGCGCAGCCCGCGCTCGATCTGGCTGAGGTAGGGGTTGGAGATGCCGGCGGCCTCGGACAGCTTGCGCACCGACAAGGCCGCGAGCCGGCGCTGCTCGCGGATGAACGAGCCGAGATCGTTCACCCGCGACTCGAGATCGGACCGCACCGCCCCCACCGTAGAGGGACGAGCGCCCTCTCGCACCCGTCAGTCCAGCAGGGCGTCCACGGAGGCCTCGCCCTCCCGGTACCGGCGGGCCAGCTCGCCCGACAGGGCGTCGAGGCGCTCGAACACGAGGCGCCGCCGGGTCGAGACCTCGTGCTCGTAGCCGTCGAGGCCGGTGCGCAGGGCGACCAGGGCGGCCAGGTCCATCGAGGGGAGCGCCGCCAGGGCGTCGGGACCGCAGACGGCGTCGAGCTCGTCGGTCAGCGTGGCATCCGACGCCGGACCCATCGTCGTCGTCAGGCGCCCGCTCGACGGACCGACGACGTGGCCGCCGAGCGCCTCGGGGAGGTGAGCCACGACCTCGGCGAGGTCCGCCGGGGGATGACCCGCCTCGGAGCGCGTCGCCGCGTCCGTCACGATGTCGAGGCGACCCTGGACGAGGCGGCGCAGGTACGACAGGTCGGATTCGACCTGCTGGCACTCCGCTCGGAGCCGCCGGAGCTCCGCCAGAGGGCGCGCCTTGAGGTCACCCAGGTAGGCCACGTCGGTGACCCGGTCGAAGGCTCGCAGGTCCATCCCCCGATCGTACCGAGCGGGAACCGGATGCCGGCGGAAGGCGACCGTCAGCCGCCCGAGACCGGAGGCAGCACCGCCACCTCGTCGCCCGGCCCGACCGGGGTCGAGGCGGGCACCTCCTCGCCGTTGACCCAGATCTTGGCGGTGCCCAGAACGGCGGCGAAGGCGGCTCCGTAGCGGGCCCGGGCGACCTCGAGCACCTCGCCGACCGTGGCCCCGTCGATCTCGTCGTGGCCGGTGCCGGCGGCGTCGCGGGCCGAGGCGAAGAGGCGCAGGCGAGCCACGTGGCCAGGCTACGCGCCCCTGGGCGCGTAAGAGCGCGGGCTACGGTCGAGCGATGCCTCGGACCACCGCCCTGCTCGTGCGCCACGGCCAGAGCGAGTGGAACGCGCTGCGCCGGTGGCAGGGCCAGGCCGATCCCCCCCTCACGGCGCTGGGGGTGGCCCAGGCCAGGGCGGCAGCGGCGAGGCTCGGGGCCGTCGACGCCATCTGGGCCAGTGACCTCGAGCGCGCCGCGCACACCGCGACGCTCATCGCCGAGGAGCTGGGCGTCGGGCCCGTGCGCCTCGACGAGAGGCTGCGGGAGCACGACATCGGTGAGTGGACCGGCCTGACCCACGAGGACATCGAGGCCCGTTGGCCGGGTTGGCTGGCCGAGCGACGTCGCCCCGCCGGTTTCGAGACCGAGGAGCGCGTGGCGGCGCGGGCGCTCGACGCCCTCGACACCGTCCGACTCCACCACGGCGGGTCCACGGTGCTCGTGATCACCCATGCCGGGGTGGTCCGGACCATCGAGCGCCACCTGGGCGCCGACGCCGGGCTGCTGGCGAACCTGGCCGGGCGCATCCTGGTCCTGCGCGACGACGAGGTGCAGCCCCGGGAGCGGATCGCACTCGTCGACCACGACGACGTGCTGCAGGCGGCACCGAGACCTTGACCGAGGGCACATACCGAGGGGGGTTGAGCGACCACCTGCCGGGGTTCGAGGAGCTCGCGCTCGAGCGGCCGCCCACGCGACCGGGGCCAGCGGCGTTCACGATCGAGATCGTGCGCAGCCGACGGCGCCGGCGGTCGGTGGCGGCCGAGATGGTCGACGGTGTGCTCCTGGTCACCGCCCCGGACTGGATGAGCGGTGCGGAGGCGAAGCGGGCGGCCGAGCAGCTGGCCGAACGGTTCCGACGAACGGCCCACAGCGACGCCATCGACCTCACCGTCCGGGCCGCGACGCTCGCCCGGCGCTACCGGCTGCCCGAGCCGACGTCGATCCGTTGGGCCTCCAACATGGCCCGCCGGTGGGGGTCGTGCACGATCGTGGACCGCTCGGTGCGGGTCAGCGACAGCGTCGCCGGCTTCCCGCCCTGGGTCCTCGACTACGTGATCGTCCACGAGCTGGCCCACCTCGTGGTCGCCGACCACTCCCCGGACTTCTGGTCGCTCGTCGCCCGCTACCCGCGCGCCGAGCTGGCCCGCGGCTACCTGCTGGCCAAAGCCGGGCGGTGAGGACGGAGACGGCTCGGGGCCCGCGCTGTCGCCCCTCGCGGGCCGACGTCGGCTTAGCATCGGCTCCGTCGGCTCGCAGGGGAGGACCGTCGCACCGTCACGGGCCTCCCGGTCGTGCCCTTCGGGCCGGCGGGAACCAGCATCGGAGGGACCCATGGAGCCAGAGCCGGTCGTGAGGCTGTCGACCCTGGCCGGGGCGCTCGCCGGAGCGACCCTGCGGGGCGACGCGCCCGTCCGCGGCCTGACCCACGACAGCCGGCGTGTCCGCCCGGGATGGCTGTTCGTGGTGTCTCGGGGGGGCCGGACCGACGGGCGCTGCTACGCCCACGCCGCGGTCGAGGCCGGCGCGGCGGGACTCGTGGTCGAGCAGTTCCTGGAACTGCCCGTGGCGCAGCTGCGGGTGCCCTCCGTCCGCGCCGCCATCGGGCCGCTGGCCGCCGAGTTCCACGGCCGACCGTCCCGGGCCGTGGCGGTGGCCGGGGTGACCGGGACGAACGGCAAGACGACCACCTGCACGCTGCTGCGGGCCTGCTTCGAGGCGGCCGGCTGGACGGCCGGCCAGATCGGCACGATCGAGACCCGCATCGGCCCGGTCGTCGAGCCCTCCGAGCTGACCACCCCGCAGGCTCCGGACCTCCAGGCCACGCTGGCGCGCATGGTGCAGGCCGGGGTGCGCGCCGTTGCGCTCGAGGTGTCGTCCCACGCGCTGGACCAGGACCGCTGCGGGGGCACCTACTTCGAGACGGCGGTCTTCACCAACCTGACCGCCGAGCACCTCGACTACCACGGCACGGTCGAGCAGTACTGGGCCTCGAAGGCCCGCCTCTTCGAGCCCGACCTCTGCCGGCGGGCGCTGGTCTGCGTCGACGACGCCTGGGGCCGCCGTCTCGCCGCGCAGGTCCGGGTCCCGACCGTGACCTTCGGGAGCACCGTCGACGCGCAGGTGAGGGTCTCGGCCCGCGCCGACGGCCTCGCCGGGACGACCGTCTGGGTGGAGGGCACCGGCGGCGCCGTCGAGCTGCGCACCCAGATGGTCGGGGCCGTCAACGCCGCCAACGTCGCGGCCGCCTACCTCGCCGCACTGAGCTTGGGCGTGGAACCCGAGCGGGCCCGTGCGGGCATCGCGGGCTGTCCCCGGCCGCCCGGCCGGTTCGAGCTGGTCGAGGCCGGACAGCCCTTCCTCGTGGTCGTCGACTACGCCCACACGCCCGACGCGCTGGCCGCGCTGTTGGCCCTGGGGCGCTCGCTCGTCCGCGGAGCGGGCCGGGTCCACCTCGTGGTCGGAGCCCGCGGCGGGCGCGACCGCCTGAAGCGCCCGGTCATCGGGGCCGTCGCCGCCCGCGCCGACCGTGTCGTGCTCACCGCGGACAGCCCCGGCGACGAGGCCCCGCTGGCCATCATCGAACAGGTCCGCTTGGGCGCCCCGGAGGCGTCGCGGGCGTCGTTCGTGGTGGACCCGGACCGGCGGTCGGCGATCACGCAGGCGGTGCGCGCCGCGGGTCGCGGCGACGTCGTCCTGATCGTGGGGCGTGGCCACGAGACCGTCCACCACGTCGCCGGACGGGCGATCGCCCTCGATGACCGCGGCGTGGCCCGAGAGGCGCTGCGCGACCTTTGCTGGGACGACGGTCGCGTGCGGCCCCCGGGTGCCTCCGGCCCCCGATCGGTGGATCAGCGGTAGCCGTTGGTGATCGGCAGTCGGCGGTCCTTGCCGAACGCCTTGGGCGTCACGCGGACCCCGGGGGGCGACTGGCGGCGCTTGTACTCGGCGAGGTCGACGAGGCGGGTGACACGGCGCACCAGGGCCGGGTCGAAGCCCGCCGCCTCGAGCTCGTCGGCCGTCATGTCCCGCTCGACGTAGGCCTCGAGCAGCGGATCGAGCACCTCGTAGGGGGGCAGGCTCTGGTCGTCGCGCTGGTCGGGTCGCAGCTCGGCCGACGGCGGCTTCACGAAGACGGCTTCGGGGACGGCCGGGCCGAGGCCGTTGCGGTGGCGACCGAGCTCGTACACGAGCGTCTTGGGCACGTCCTTGATGACGGCGAAGCCCCCGGCGGAGTCGCCGTAGAGCGTCGAGTAGCCGACGGCGACCTCGCTCTTGTTCCCGGTCGTCAGGACCATCCAGCCGAACTTGTTCGACAGGGCCATGAGCAGGACGCCCCGGATCCGGCTCTGGAGGTTCTCCTCGGTGAGATCGGGGGCCCGCCCGACGAACGACGGCGCCAGCATCTCCACGAAGGCGCTGTGCGCCGGTTCGATGGCGATCGTGGCCAACCCGATGCCGAGGTTCGCGGCGAGCTCCTCGGCGTCGGTGCGGCTGCCCTCGCTCGAGTAGCGCGACGGCATCGACACGCCGTGCACGTGGTCGGCGCCGAGGGCGTCGACGGCGACGCAGGCCACGAGCGAGGAGTCGATGCCGCCGGACAGGCCGATGACGACGTCGGTGAAGCCGTTCTTGCCCACGTAGTCACGGGTGCCCACGACCAGGGCCTGGTACACCTCGGCCACCGGATCAAGGACGGGAGCAACCGACGCGGGGCGGTGGTCGCTCGGCGGGGCGGAGCTCGGGCCGGTCACCGCCACGACCTCCAGCGGGGTGGCCGAGGCCCGGCCCCGCGGGTCCAGGAGGCGCTTGCGGAACACCGGTCGCACGTCGAGGTCGACCACCAGGAGCTCCTCGGTGAACTGGTGGGCCCGGGCCACGAGGGACCCCTCGGCGTCGAAGACCAGCGAGGCGCCGTCGAACACCAGCTCGTCCTGGCCGCCGACCTGGTTGACGTAGACGACGGCGCACGACGTGTCCGCCGCTCGCGTCGCCAGCATCCGCTCCCGGGCCTCGAGCCGGCCGGCGAAGTACGGGGAGGCGTTGATGTTCACGACCAGCTCCGCCCCGCCCGCGGCCTGGGCGGCCACCGGGCCGTCGGGACTCCAGGCGTCCTCGCACACCGACACGCCGAGGCGCACCCCGGCCACCTCGAACAGGCGCAGCGGCTCGCTGCCGGCCACGAAGTAGCGCTGCTCGTCGAACACGGCGTAGTTCGGGAGCAGACGCTTGTGGTAGGTGCCCACGACCCGCCCTCCGGCGCACACCGCCGCCGCGTTGTGGAGGTCGCGGTCGGCGGCCACGAAGCCCACCACCGCCACGCATCGGCCCGTGCGCGCCGCGATGGCGTCGAGGGCGACGCGGTTGTCGGCCACGAAGCCCGGCTTGAGCAGGAGGTCCTCGGGCGGGTAGCCGGTGATCGCCAGCTCCGGGAACGCAACGACGTCGCAGGCGGCCCGCTCGGCTTCCTCGATCGACGAGACGATGCGCTCGACGTTGGCGTCGAGGTCGCCCACCCGGGTGTTCAGCTGGGCGAGCGCGATGCGGAGCCGGGCCACGGTCAGGAGCGTACCGACCGGCCGGGGCGGGTGCCCCGGGGGGGAGATCCCGCCGGGCGGGCGGTTCACACAGCGTTCATACTCGGGAAAACGACCAGAAAAGCGATACTGGGAGCGTCTCCCCGACGCATCAGGTTCTCGACGGAAGGATTCACGTGGCCTACCAAGCTGAGTACATCTGGATCGACGGCACGAAGCCGACCCCGCAGCTGCGCAACAAGACCAAGGTCATCCAGGACGGCCACGAGCCGGGCATCTGGGGCTTCGACGGTTCGAGCACCGAGCAGGCCACCGGGGACAAGAGCGACTGCGTGCTGCGGCCGGTGTTCACCTGCCCCGACCCTCTGCGCCCCGGCGACAACATCCTGGTCCTGGCCGAGGTGCTGCTCGTGGACAAGAAGCCCCACCCGACCAACACCCGAGCCGCCGCCGAACGGGCGGCCAAGAAGTACGCCAGGCAGGAACCCCTGTTCGGGATCGAGCAGGAGTACACGATGATGAAGCTCGACGGCCGGCCGCTGGGCTTCCCCGACGAGGGCTTCCCCGGCCCCCAGGGCCCCTACTACTGCGGCGTCGGCGCCGGCCGCATCACCGGCCGCGAGATCGTCGAGCGCCACACCCAGGCCTGCATCGACGCCGGGATCTCGATCTCGGGCACCAACGCCGAGGTGATGCCCGGTCAGTGGGAGTTCCAGGTCGGCCCGCTCGGGCCGCTCGAGGTCTCCGACCAGCTCACGGTGGCCCGCTGGCTCCTGCACCGGATCGCCGAGGACTACGACGTGGTCATCTCGCTGGCCGCGAAGCCCGAGAAGGGCGACTGGAACGGCGCCGGTGCCCACACCAACTTCTCGACCAACACCATGCGGGAGGCCGGCGGCGTCCACGCCATCGAGCTGGCCTGCAAGGCGCTCGGCAAGAACATCGAGAAGCACATCGACGGCTACGGCCACGACATCAAGAGCCGCCTGACCGGCGCCCACGAGACGGCCCCCTGGAACAAGTTCTCCTACGGCGTGTCGGACCGGGGCGCGTCGGTGCGCATCCCCTGGCAGGTCGCGGTCGACGGTTGCGGCTACATGGAGGACCGCCGCCCGAACGCCAACTGCGACCCGTACACGGTCACCCGGCTCATCGTCGAGACCTGCTGCGGGGCACTCGCCTGATGCCGACCCCCGGGGCCACCGGGGCCGCGCGCGACGGGGGGCGGCCGGCCGCCCCCCGTGGTCGCGGCGCGGGCGAGGTGCGCTGATGGAGCGCCAGCAGGACTACGTGCTGCGCTCGGTCGAGGAGCGGGGCGTGCGCCTCATCTGGCTCTGGTTCACCGACGTGCTCGGCAACCTGAAGAGCTTCGCCATCACCCCGGCCGAGCTCGAGAACGCCCTCGAGGACGGGATGACCTTCGACGGCTCCTCGATCGACGGCTTCTCCCGGGTGCAGGAGAGCGACGTGCTCGCCGCCCCCGACCCCAACAGCTTCGAGCTTCTCCCCTGGGGTGCTCCCGGCCACCCCTCGGCGCGGATGTTCTGCGACATCGTGAACCTCGACGGCTCGCCGTTCGAGGGCGACCCCCGCCAGGTCCTGCGCCGCAACCTGGACCGGGCCCGTGAACGGGACTTCGCCTTCTACGTGGCCCCGGAGATGGAGTTCTTCTACTTCGCCGACAACGACGCCACCCGGGGGCCCCGGCCCCTCGACAACGGCTCCTACTTCGACCTGACGACTGCCGACGTGGCCGGCAACCTGCGCCAGCGGACGATCCACACCCTCGAGGCGATGGGGATCCCCGTGGAGTACTCGTTCCACGAGGACTCCCCGAGCCAGCACGAGATCGATCTGCGCCACACCGACGCGATGACGATGGCCGACTCGGTGATGACCTTCCGCCTCGTCGTGCGGGAGGTGGCGGCCAGCGAGGGCCTCTACGCCACGTTCATGCCCAAGCCCCTCGAAGGGGTGCAGGGGTCGGGGATGCACACCCACATGAGCCTGTTCAGCGGCGACGCCAACGCCTTCTACGACGGCGAGGACCCCTACCACCTGTCGCCGGTGGCCAAGGGCTTCATCGCCGGCCTGCTGCGCCACGCCCCCGAGATCACGGCGGTCACCAACCAGACCGTGAACTCCTACAAGCGGCTGATCCCGGGCTTCGAGGCCCCGGTGTGGATGACCTGGGCCCGCAACAACCGCTCGGCCCTGGTGCGGGTGCCGGTGCCGAAGGCGGGCAACACGTCGGCCACGCGGATCGAGTTCCGCTCCCCCGACCCCGCCTGCAACCCGTACCTGGCGTACTCGGTGATGCTGGCCGCCGGGCTGAAGGGCATCGAGGAGGGCTACGAGCTGCCGCCCGAGGCGGCGGCCAACGTGTTCGGCATGACCGACGACGACCGGGTCGCGGCCGGCATCGCCCAGCTGCCCCAGTCCCTGGCCGAGGCCCTGGACGCCATGGCCAGCTCCAAGCTGGTCTTCGACGCGCTCGGCGAGCACATCTTCGAGTGGTTCCTGCGCAACAAGCGCCGCGAGTGGGCGGCCTACAAGAGCCAGGTCACGCCGTTCGAGCTCGAGCGCTACTTCAGGACCCTCTAGGGGCAGCAGTGGAGCCGATCCTCGTCTACCCCGACCCCCCGCCGCCCGAGCTGGCCCAGTTCCTGGACCTGTCCGGCTACCCGTGGAAGCCGGTCGGCACCGTCGACGCGGCGCTCAAGACCGAGCCCGACGACGGTTGGGCGGGGGCGATCGTGGTCGGCGCGGGCGACAGCGACGGGGCCTTCGCCCTGTGCCGGGCGGTCCGCAAGCGCGACACGCCGGTGTTCCCGCTGCTGTTGCTGATCGCCGGGAGCCAGGTGACCGACCTCGAGCTGCGCGACGAGCTCTACGACGACTTCTGCCTGTTCCCGTTCCACCCCCGCGAGCTCGATGCCCGGCTGCGCCACCTGCTCTGGAAGGTCGGCGGCGGGACCCGACCGCACCTCGTCGAGTACGACGTCCTCGTGCTCAACCTGGAGACCTACCAGGCCTCGGTCGCCGGGCGACCCCTCGACCTCACCTACATGGAGTACGAGCTGCTCAAGTTCCTGGCCCAGCACCCCGGCAAGGTGTTCACCCGCGAGACGCTGCTCTCGCGGGTCTGGGGCTACGACTACTACGGCGGGGCCCGGACGGTGGACGTCCACATCCGGCGCCTGCGGGCCAAGCTCGGTGAGGAGCACGCCCACCTGATCCAGACCGTGCGCTCCGTCGGGTACCGCTTCGGCCAGAGCCGCTGGGGGACCTGAGCCTCACGGGTCCCGCCAGGGCCGGACCGCGACCACCGCATCGAGCGAGACGGCGCCGTGGACGTGGGGGAAGCGGGGCTCGTCGGCAGAGGTGGGCGAACCGTCGGGGTGGGCCGCGGGCTCCCACCGGAGGGCCGCGCCGAGGCGCGACTCGTCGATGTCGAGCACCAGGAGGCCGGGGACGTCGGCGTAGAAGCGAGCCACGATCCCGGGGAGCTGCTCGGCGCTCGAGCAGTGCACGAAGCCCTCGGCGAAGGTCGGCTCGAGCCGGCCGCCGGCCTTGGCCCGCTCCCAGTCGGCCGGGGTGAGGACGTGGTGGAGCACGCTGACGATCGTCGCGCTCGTGGGTGGCGGCGCGCCCGTCGTGCTCCCGACGAGCGCGCCATCGGCGGTCACCCAGCCGCTTCCCGCGGTGCAACCCTGGCCCTCGAGCGCCACCCGTGACAGGATGACCACGTCCCGAGACCACGAAGCGCTCAATCGGGGGCGTCGGGAGGCCGACCATCCGAGGACCCCCGTGCGGCCGGAAGGCCCGACCGTCACGCGATCGCAACATCGACGTCCGCTCGCCTAGGCTCAGGAGGTGCGTGTGCGGCTGCTCGCCCCGCTCGTCGCCGGCGCCCTCCTTCTCGGGGCTCTGGACGTGAGCCGCGCCGCGGCCGACCCGATCGGCGACAAGCGCCAGCAGGCCGCCCAGATCGCCAACCAGCTCGAGGCCCTGTCGGCCCGCGGCGAAGCGCTCACGGAGCGCTACGACGCGACGGCCCAGGCCGTCGGCGACCTCGCCACCAAGCTGCAGGCGACCCAGGCGGCGGTGGACCAGAGCCTGGCCGCCTACGCCCAGGCCCGGGCCCAGATGCGGGCGTTCGCCCTGCGCAGCTACGTGCACGCCGGCAGCGGCGATCCCCTGCTCGCGGTGATCGGGGCCAGCCCCGAGGACCTGAACGCCGCGTCGATCGAGGAGAGCTACACGACGATCGCGGTCGACCAGGAGCGCAAGGTCGCCGACGAGGTCACCCGCCGCCGGCAGGACACCGAGCGCCTCCAGGCCCAGCTCGCCGCCCAGCAGCACGACCAGCAGGCCCTCCAGACCCAGCTCGGTCAGGAGCGGGCGACCGTCGAGCAGGCCATCGGACGCCAGCAGGCCCTGTTGACCTCGGTGCAGGGTGAGCTGCGGACCCTGTTGATCCAGGAGCAGCAACGTCGGGCCGCCGAGGAGGAAGCGGCCGTCAAGGCCAAGCTCGCCGCCGACGCCGCCGCCCGCAAGGCCGCCGCCGACCAGGCCGCCGCCGACCGGGCCGCCGCCGATCAAGCCAGGCGCGACGCCACCACGACGGCGCCGACCCCGTCGCCGCCGTCGGCGACCACGCCGGCAAGCTCTCGGCCGACCACGACCGTGCGGACCACCACGACCGTGCGAGCCACGACGACCACGGCGGGCCCCACCACGGCCGGCCCGACCACGGCCGGCCCGACGACCACGGACCCCGGCACCGACCCCGGCACCGACCCGAACACCACGGTCGCGCCCCAGTACGTCGTCCCCGCCCACGTCCCGACCCCGCCCGCTCCGTCGCCGCTGGCCGGAGCGGTCGTGAAGCTGGCCCTGGCCCAGGTGGGGGTGCCCTACGTGTTCGGAGGAGCCTCGCCGGTGAGCGGCTTCGACTGCTCCGGGTTGACGATGTGGGCCTGGCAGCAGGCCGGCAAGGTCACCCTGCCCCACTTCGCCGCCGACCAGTACGCCTTGTTGCCCAAGGTCCCCCTCGACCAGCTGCAGCCCGGCGACCTGGTCTTCTTCGGCGCCGACCTGCACCACGTGGGCCTCTACATCGGCAACGGCCAGATGGTGAACGCTCCCTACACCGGCACGACCGTCTCGGTGGCCACCATCTACCGGCGGGACCTGGTGCCCTACGGCGGGCGGCCCTGAGCCGGCTCAGGGGGCCTGGACCCGCCGGCTGATGCGCCGGTGCACGGCCAGCATCTCGTCGAGCTTCGGGCTCACGATCGCCCCGTCGCGCACCACCGGCCGCCCGGCGACCACGGTGTGGCGGGCGGCGACCGGGCCACAGCGCAGCCAGGCCTCGACGGGATCGGCCACCGCGCCGGCGAACGAGGGGCCTTCGAGGGGCCACACCGCCACGTCGCCGACCGCTCCGACGGCCAGCTCCCCGAGCTCACCGGCGCGTCCGAGGCACCTCGCCCCGCCGAGCGTGGCCATCTCCAGCGCGGCGCGGGCGTCCATGCGGTCCGGGCCGCTGCGCAGCTTCCCGAGCAGCATCGCGGTGCGGGCCTCGAGCCACAGCGACGCGGCGTCGGCCGACGAGGAGCCGTCCACGCCGAGCCCGACGGGGACGCCCGCCGACCGCAGGTCGACCACGGGCGCTATCCCCGAGCCGAGGATGAGGTTGGAGCTCGGGCAGTGGGCGACCCCGACCCCGGCCGCGCCGAGGCGGACGATCTCGGCCGGGGACGGCATCACGCAGTGGGCCACCCAGGTCCGCGACGTGCACCACCCCACGTCCTCGAAGTGCTCGACCGGGCGGCGCCCGAACCGGGCCAGGGAGTAGTCGTCGTCCTCGGCGTTCTCGGCCAGGTGGGTGTGCAGGCGCACGTCGAGGCGCTCGGCCAGCTCGGCGCTGGCGCGCAGCAGGTCGGTCGTGACCGAGAAGGGCGAACAGGGGGCGAGGGCGATGCGGACCATGGCGCCATGCGCCCGGTCGTGGTGGCGGCCCACCTGGGCCTCGGACTCGGCCAGGATCGTGTCGCGGTCCTGCACCACCTCGTCGGGGGGCAGGCCGCCGTCCTTGCGCGACAGGTCCATGGAGCCGCGGGTCGGGTGGAAGCGCACCCCGAGGTCGACCGCCGCGGCGATCTCGGCAGACAGCAGGTCACCGGCGCCACGCGGATGCAGGTAGAGATGATCGGTGGAGGTCGTGCACCCGGCGAGGGCCAGCTCGGCCAGCCCCACCCAGGCCGACACGTGGGAGGCCTCCTCGTCGATGCGGGCCCAGAGCGGGTACAGCGTGGTGAGCCACCCGAACAGCGGGGCCCGCGTCATCGCCGGGTGGGCCCGGGTGAGGTTCTGGTAGAGGTGGTGGTGGGTGTTGACCAGGCCCGGCGTCACCAGGCAGCCGCGGGCGTCGAGCGCCTCGGCGGCCGCCGGCACCGGGTCGCCGGTCCCACCCACGGCCGTGACGAGGCCGGCCGTGATCGCCACCCAGCCGCCCCGGATCTCGCGCCGGTCGGCGTCCATCGTGGCCACGAGGTCCGCTCCGGTGACGACGAGGTCGGCCCGCCCACCCGGGACCTGCGAGGAGCCCGTCATCGCAGCGAGTCGACCACGAGCTCGAAGTCGCGCAGGGTGGTGCGGGGGTTGACGAAGCAGAACCGCAGCAGCGTCTCGCCCCGCCACGACGTGGGCACGGTGAACGTGAGCCCCTCGGCCAGCGACCGCTCGCTCCAGGCGTGGTAGGCCGCCGCGGCCCAGCCCCGGCGCCGCACGAGCAGCACGGAGAGGGCCGGCTGGAGCGCCAGCTCGAGGTGCGGCGCGGCCTCGACGAGGCGGGCCGCGTCACCGGTGAAGGCCAGGACCGATTCGATGGCGTCGCGGTAGCTGCGGGTGCCGTGGGCGGCGAGGGAGAACCAGAACGGCAGTCCCCGGGCGCGGCGGGTGAGGTGGTAGGCGTAGTCGCTCGGGTTCCAGTCGCCGTCCTTCTGGAGCACGTCGAGGTAGTCGGCGTGCTGGGTGTGGGCGGCGCGGGCCTGCTGGGGGTCGCGGTACAGCAGGGCGGCGCAGTCGTAGGGGGCGAAGAGCCACTTGTGGGGGTCGATGACGAGCGAGTCGGCCCGCTCGATGCCGGCGAAGAGCGGGCGGGCGCTCGGCGCGGCGAGCGCGGCTCCGCCGTAGGCCGCGTCGACGTGCAGCCAGACGCCGCGGGCCTCGGCGGCGTCGGCCACCCCGGCCAGGTCGTCGACGACACCGGTGTTGGTCGCCCCGGCCGTGGCCACCACGGCGACGACCGGCTCCCCGTCCAGCTCGGCGAGGGTCGCGTCGACGCCATCGCCGCTCAGCGCGCCACGCTCGTCGCAGGGCGCGTCGACCACGTCGACGTCCATCACCCGGGCGGCGAGGGCCACCGAGGAGTGGGCCGACGCACCCGCGACCACCAGCGCCCGGCGGCGGGCCCCACCCGGGTGGCGGGCACGCCAGGCGTGGCGGGCGGCGACGAGTCCGCTCAGGTTGGCGGCCGTGCCGCCGGACACGAACACCCCCCCGGCATCGGCCGGCAGGCCGGCCAGGTCGGCCAGCCAGCGCAGGGCCTGGTTCTCGGCGTAGACGGCACCGGCCGCCTCGAGCCAGGTCCCACCGAACAGCGAACTGGCCCCGACGACGAGGTCGAACAAGATGGCGGACTCGGTCGGAGCGGCCGGCACGAACGCGAAGAAGCGCGGGTGGTCGACCGAGATCGTCGCCGGGGCCAGGTGATCGGTGAACACGCGCAGGGCCTCGAGACCGCCGATCCCGTCGAAGGTGATGGTCTCGCCCACCTCGGCCCGCAGGTCGGGTTCGCGCCTGGGTCCGTCCAGGGGTGGCGGATCCATGCGGATCCGGGCCACGGCGTAGTCGACGATGGCGCGGGCGAGGTCGTCGGCCTCCTCGTCGAAGCGGTGCACCGGATCAGACGTTGCAGTCGAGCAGCTCGCTGCCCGCGTGGCTGGCCGCGACATCGGCCTTCAGCAGTCCTGCGAGCACCGCGGCGCCGACGGCGCCCGACAGCGCCACGATCACCGGGAACGCCACGAGCACGACGAGGATCACGATGGCTCCGGCCACGGGTCGACTGTACCCCGGCGTCAGCGGGGCGCGTAGGCCCAGGCCTCGATCTCCACCGCCCCACCCAGGGGCAGGGCCGCCACGCCGATCGTCGAGCGGGCGGGCCGGTGGTCGCCGAAGCCGGCGACGTAGGCCTCGTTGAACACCGCGAAGTCCCCCATGTCGGCCAGGAAGCACAGCGTCTTGGCCACGTCGGCGAGCGTGGCGCCGTGCTGGGCGAGCAGGGTGGCGATGTTGGCCACCGCCTGGGTCGTCTGGGCGGGGACCCCGCCGGGCACGAGCGCCCCATCGCGCTGGCCGAGCTGCCCGGAGCAGATCAGCCAGTCACCGGCACGCACGATCGGGGTGTAGGGGCCCACGGGCTTCGTCATGGGCGCGAGCGTAGGTTGTGGGGATGGACCACCGTGGCGCCCTGCTGGCCGCGGTCCTGGCCGCCACGCTGGCGGCCTGCGCGCCGAACCAGGCCCCCGAGGCCGTCCGCACGACCGCTGCGGGACCCGCCGCCGGCTCCGTCGCAGCCGGGCCCACGACCGGCCCGGACCGCGCTGTCGCGGACGCCACGCCTGACGGGTCCCTCACGGCTCCCGCCACCGCGGCCACCGCGTCCGCGACCACCGCAGCCCCCACCACCGCAGCCCCAGCCGACGCAGCCCCAGCCGACGCAGCCCCAGCCGACGCAGCCCCGGCGGCGAGCCGGACCTCGGTCCTCACCGCGCCGCCGGCGTCGAACCGGCCGGTGGCCGACGCCACGGGCATCGCCCCGATCCCCGTCGGCGTGCAGGCGGCCATGACCGGGGTGTCGTGGCATCCGGGGTGCCCGGTGGCCCTCGCCGATCTGCGGATCGTCACCGTCGCCTACGTCGACTTCTCCGGGGCCGCCCACGTGGGCCAGCTCGTGGTCAACGCGTCGGTGGCGGACGCGGTGCTGACCGCGTTCCGCGAGCTGCGCCGGCTCGACTTCCCGGTCGCTCGGATCCGGCCCGTCGACGCCTACGGCGGCAGCGACGACGCCTCGGTCCTGGCCGACAACACCAGCGCCTTCAATTGCCGGGCCGTCACCGGCGGCGGCGGGTGGTCGCGGCACGCCTACGGGGAGGCGGTCGACATCAACCCGCGCGAGAACCCCTACGTCTACGCGGACGGCCACGTCCTCGACCCGGCGGCGGCCCCGTTCGTGAACCGGTCGTTGCGCCGGCCGGGCATGATCGACGACCCCGTCGTGACGGTGTTCGCGGCGATCGGGTGGCGCTGGGGCGGTCGGTTCCGCCCCGAGCGGGACTACCAGCACTTCGACGTGGGCTGATCCCGTGCGGGAGCCCGGGCGGCCGCTTCAGCGGGCCCGGCGGGCGATCGGCCAGTCGGTCACGTACCCGTGGTGGCGCCACGCCGCCGCCGCCACCGCGGCGAACACGGCATCGCTGCCGTTGACCGGCGGCCCGGGGTCGGGCTCGATCTCGACGTCGACCACGGGCATGTCGAGCGTCCGGAGCACACCGAAGGACCGCACGGTCAGGTCCTGGGGCTCGCCGGCCTCGTCGACGGCGATGCCTTCGCTGCGGACCCAGCCGAGGGCCATGTGGGCCGCCCCGATGCAGTACGAGCGCAGCACGACCCCGTCGAGGGGATCCCCGCAGCGCACCCGCACCCGGAGGCGGCCGTCGCCGAGCTCGGCCTCGGCCTCGGCGCCGTTCGGGGCCACGACCGGGCGCCGCCCGCCGGTGACGAGCACGGCCGCTTCGGCCCAGCCTGCGGCCCGCAGCGACGCCGAGGTGGGGGGACCGACCAGCTCGAGCTCCTCGACCACGAGGTCCGGGGCAACCGAAGCGATCGCCGCCGCGATCCCCGGGGTGCGGGCCACGCGCAGGACACCGGAGCCGTCGGCCCGAACGCCGGCGGCGACCGGGGGTCGTTTCGGGCCGAGACGCACGACGTCCTCGCGCGACAGCAGCACCCGCACGGCGCGGCCGTGGAGGTCGGCCAGCCGGCGGGCGGCGGCGGCCGCCGGAGACGCCAGCTTGCCCCCGAAGGCCCCACCGTTGGCCAGCGGCGAGGCCGGCTCGCCCCCGGGTTCGCACCAGGACGCGTCGGGCTCCAGGTAGGCGGGTTCGACCCAGGTGGTGCGCAGTGCCCGGTCCCACTCGCCCGGCGGCAGCTCCACGGGCCACGTCAGGCCGACGCTCGTGCGCCGCCCCGGGACCGTGCCGGCCAGGGCCCGGGCCTCGTGCAGCGTCTCGGCGACGACCCAGGCGAGGTACGCGGCGTTGCCCTCGCCCGCGGCGAGCGGGAGGGCGACGACCTCGGGAACGGTGTACGGGTGGAGGGCGCGGATCGCGTCGGTGAGGGCGGGGACGCGATCGGCGCTGGTCTTGATG
>Ga0209048_10002347_pt1 | contig 18840 bp, 23 predicted proteins | sample FrelakmetCRP12CR_FD_187146 | JGI IMG/M metagenome (GOLD analysis project Ga0209048, IMG submission 187146) | Freshwater lake sediment microbial communities from the University of Notre Dame, USA, for methane emissions studies - CRP12 CR (SPAdes)... | ecosystem: Environmental > Aquatic >... | reverse complement strand
ATGATATATCGACGTGCAGCGTGTCAAGCACCACTCTCAATGTCAATATAGGCAATGCCGTGAGAGTGATAGGCATTGACAAGGATACGATTCTCCTCGTCGGCAAAGACGTTAATCTCGGTGTATCGTTTTCTCTTCTCTTCATGAGGAACATCGTTCCGGCTCCACAACATTTGATCAGACTCGGGCCTCTTGATGGTGACTTGATGTACCATCAAGCATTTATGGTAGGTGCTCACGTCTCTGGCATTATTGAAGTGAATGGCATTAGCTATCGTATCAACACGGTCGGTTACCACGATCACCAATGGGGCAGTCCAATGATTTTAAACTGGACACCATTCATTGGAATATATTCGAGTAATTTTGCGGTTGTCGGGATGTCGTCACCATTCTCCGGTGTTACTGCTGACGATTCATATATCGAGGTTTATACAAATGGTGCATGGCATAATCTCGGTGCTCCGATAGTGACCGATGTTTCTGATGTAATTGATCCGACGACTGGCTTTGTGTATCCATCCGTGCTGACAATCGACGCGCAAAAAGCTGGATATCAGTTGTCTCTCAACATCCAGAATAATGGTCCAAACTGGATAAAGGATGCTGGCGTTGCTGGTGTTGTTGTCGAACCATTCACGAAGTCGATGGATTCACAATTTACCGGAAGCCTCATGCTTAACAATCACGAGATTAAATCTATTGATCAACTCGGTAGTCTCGAATGGACATACATGATCCTTTCATAAATTAATATTTTTTTCTTTTTTTTCAAGAACTCAAGAAAGAATAAAGAATCAATTTATATTGTCAATTTGTGCATCATCCATTCAATTCCGTATCTATATTGATGTTTTTCATGAAATGATACAAACAACATAGCCAATACAAATGCTCCTAATATCATCAGCGTTAAAATCCCTTCATCTGGAATCGAATATAATAAATCTATTCCATCGAAAAGTTTGATGAATCGTAAAATGATGACCCATATGAATTGTAATACATAAATAGTCAAGCAATCTCTCGATAATTGCGATAATATCTTTGTTGATCTACTTATTTTATCCACCGGATGCATGTCGAAATGATAAATGAATATCGACATGAAAATCATACTAAATCCTGCATAGAAGAAAAAGAACGATGTCGTGGTTGGTTGGATACCCCACATCAATTCAACCGCAAGATTTGATTGCAGATTTTGTGGTAGATATACCACGTCACCAAGAATAGATTCAACAATGATTTCTGAAATGATTGATGATATTAACATGAAAAAACTAAGAAACAACATCTTTTTCAACTCTTTTTTTTGTTCGATCAGTGTCAATTTTGCAATCGGATTTATCTTCACCCCGATCCATAATCCTATGAAGAAATATGCCGCCCAAGGAAATATCGGGAAGAAAGATGTTGTTAATAATGCTTGAATCCATCCTATCGGCGTGATTGGTGTTTCGCAATATACCATCAAATCAACTGATGAATTATAAACCGGATACCCAACCAAGACACGCATCAACGGTGATAATATCACGATGATGATTGCGATGAGCATGATGATCCACGATCTGTCATTCATTAGTCTATTAATCGAATCGGATGTCGCCTCGGGATTGTTATACCTATATCTCATTTCACGTGAAACGAATCGTAATATGATCAATGTCGTGATGATATCCATCGTTCCAATTAGTTGCAACGTTCCAAAGATTCCAACGCGGAAATCATACACGAGAAAATCATAAACATATCCGAAAATGATGAGGAATGCAGATCGAATGGCTGACCGTTTGATGATATACCGCTTAGATCGATGTTCGGATAATTGTCTCATCACGGAGAACCATGCCGATGCACCTGACGTAACAAAGAATATCGATGCTATGTTACCGAAAATGGAATAAAATAGCAGCACCGGATCATTTTCTGCCGATTGCATCGTCGTCATACCACCATATAAAAAATGAAAAATATGGCTCATTATGACGAGCAAGATGCCTATCCCTCTCCACGCATCGATGGATATGATCCTGCGATCATAAAAAGAAGAGAATTGTCTCATATTTTCTTCTCCCTTTCTCTATCACTTCGATTTTCGATAGATACTAAAGTAAATCAACCCGTTGATTAACCCGTTGATTAGAAAAGATGCTGGTATCGCAATTATAAAAGCCCATATCCAAGAATAATAATCCGGTAAATTATTCAGTGAAATCATTAACACAACTGGCAATTCAAATATCATGAATAAAAAAAAAGGTATCGTGGATTTTCCACTATACATCATGTCACCTGGTTCTCAAGATTGATCGAAGCCGTTTCTTTATTTGTTTTAGAGAAGTGTTTTTCAATAATATTTTCCAAGTTCTCGGATGCCACCATGTAATCTGGCACATTCGAGAAATATTTTTCGATGATCGGTTCGACAGCATCATGCGTGAATATCTCAGGTATTTTATCTATTTGAACATCGAGAGGGAAACCGTCCTTGTCACGAAGATATGATGAAAAAGCTGACGTGAAATCCATCGCAAACGCGTTCATCGAGTCTTTCAAATTTTGTGACGCTTTCGATGCCATCAACATGATATTAACCGGTGAGAAACGCAACTCTGTTAATAAAATTCCTTTTTCGAGTTTTACTTCTGAAATATTACTTGCGATTTGCTTGTCTGTCAATGTATTCTTGCTGAAAGTATTTATCGCGGATATCATGCCAGACATCATATCCGTATTAATATCTATAGCACTCCATTCACGCACGTAATAAGCCAATCCATTTTTACTCGTAATGATGAGTCTATAAACTGTGAACGGTAATAGATGCACGAGCTTCGGTTCTTTCGTTATGCAAACCGAATCTATGAAGGCTGTTAATATCACGGTGATGAACATGAAAACAAAGAATTCTGCTTCGAGAAAGACGAATATGCCACCAAGAATTGTTATGATGCCACCGAAATATAGCCATTTCGTCACGTATTTTAGACTTTTCGGAGATTTCCATGCAGTTAAAAATTGCCAATATGACAACGATATACAAATGGTGAAGATGTAGATATTCTGCACCGATATATACAATTCATAATATGGCATTGATACAACACCATCTGATATGGTAAGCACTGATGCAGGATTCCATAACCATCCATTGACAAAGGCAAAAAAGAATATACCGAGCATCATTTTCCTTGGAGACAATCTATCATTTTGTGCATAATCAAGAAAAGATAACCAAAAAATGAGCGACGAAGATAAAATAAGGCCATCGTTTATTTTATATAAAATTGAATTATCAAGGATTGAGTTGATCATGCCAATGAATAGATAAACAGAAAACATCAACCATGATAGAAAGAAATACACGAGCAATTTGCTTTTCTGCTTGTGATATAAATGAAGTGCAATCAACGCCGCGATGAACATCAATGCACCAGCAACAAGATCGGAGAGAATTGTAACTTGTAATATCATTTCCACTTGTAATATCATTTTTATCACCTTATATGTAGTTTCCTTGCTATTTGATCGAGTTTGACTAGACGTTTTTGTTTTTTAAACGTTTTTAATACTCGTTCGCTGAATTGTCTAGACAATATATGCCCATCAACTGACGATTGACATGACTGCACTCCACCCAAAGCATCACCAGTTTCGGAATATGCTCGTGCCCTGCATCCACCACACATTTCTTTATGTGGGCAGTTGCCACATTTTCCACCAACTTCACGAGCACGAATTTTCAACAACAATGAATTGTTGTTCCACACGTCCATCAAATCGTCTTTTAATATATTGCCGAGCGGCATTCGTAGAAATGAACATGGAAATATCGTTCCATCGTTGCCAAGTTGAAGATATTCTCGACCTATAACACAACCTTGAGTTATTTGAGCGATTCGTGCATCTGATTTTATTTCATCCCAAATATTCTGTTGTAACGGAAACGGCATAAAATCCCACGTCAAGCAAGTGCCATAATTCAACAATTTCATTTCATCGAGCCGACGCGATTGATTTTCATCAAGCAATAATGAATTTGTTTCTTTTGCACGACCTTCACCGAAGCACTGATATGTCTCGGCAAAGCAATAATTATTGAGGTGCTTGACAAAGGCAATGATTGATGGATATGAATCTATGTTCTTGGGCGTTACCACCGTTTCAACGGTCATGATCAATTTATTCTTGATACCGATCTTGATGGCTCTCAAGGATTTATCGAGGCCATCATTGAATGGCGGCCGCAACTCGGCCATGATTGCCGGATCAAGAGAATCAACAGGAACCGACATGAACAAGTTTATTCCTTTGAAAGCCCTTCTCAATTGCTTGATCTTATCATCATCCACAAGTGATCCGTTCGTCGCAATTAGAAACTCGTCTATGCCAGTTTTTTTCACATCATCAGCAATATCCAGGATATCCTTGAACCGTAGTAACGGTTCGCCACCAGACAGGCATAATGATTTCACGCCAGCCATTTTCAGCTGCGGTAAAACAGATGTTCGTATTTCATTGACAGTCAGATCGTCATTCATGGATTCTGCTGAATAACAATATGAACATTGCATGTTGCAATGTTTGGTAAAATCCCAAATTATAGTTCGTGGACTATATTGCATTTTTTTCACCATTGCCTTTCATATCATTCAATATTGCATCGACTTGTGATTTACGGATTCGTCTAACACCAGTCGGAAGTAGAGTGTATTCGATAATTTTATCATCACACCATTTTCTGACCGTAGCGGGTGTGACACCAAGCATCTTTGCAACACTACCAACTGATAATAACGGATTGGATTCCGTGTCAATCATATTCGACTTTTTCGACATTTTCGACAACTTCGACAACTTCGACTTTTTCGACAACTTCGATATGTTGAGGCGATTAGGAAATATTTATAGTTTCTTTTCTTTTCAGCCGAAATACTGGATGAAATTGATACTCGATATCTCCTCATTTTGTTTGGTTTGTTCGCACGTTTTGATAATCAAAAAATGCAGGTAAGAAAAATGAAAAAGGATTCAGAGAATCCACTTGGGCTTTATAACTTTAAGAGATCAGAGCTTAACGTGCTGAAAGAATTGGTCCATCAGAATAGATCAATAACAGCTTTGAACTTAGCCCAAGTAATACTCATGATTTATCGAGCATTAATCGATTTGATGAAAAAAGGATTATTAGTTATCAAGGAAAATCAAGGATATTATCGTCAACTTCTCTATCCGTTTGATCGATTCCTAGTTATTCATTCCATAAATGATGCCCTTTGTAGTAAACGATGCAAGAATCAAGTATTATGATACCACCTATGAATATAATGAATAACGTGATGATATATACAATGTAGAGAATAGTAATATCATTGATATTAATCACGATTGTTAATATTAAGGCAGCGAGTATCGTGATAATTAAGCCAAGTATTAATTCGATTTTAAAGACTTTTTTTACGATCATTGATCATTCCTCTATTTTCATGCGATTAATAATTTCATCATCAATTTCTTTCTGTAATATATGATAATCCTTGCTAAGTCCTTCATATTTAACTAACTCAAGTCGCTGCTCATCATTTACATATTTCTTGCCATTTAGTTCGCTGACGCTTATGGCAATATATTCAATAAAAACATAGAACTTCTTCGATAATTCAAGAAGCTTGATATTGCTTTTATTATTTATCTGTCCTTTTTTGATTTCCTGGAAATCCTTTCTAGAATTAACAAGGAGATGGTCATAAGTATCTAAACTATAAGGTATTACAAATACGATTATAGAGCCTTGAGTTGTAGCTAAACCAAGATTTCGTTTCGTGAACATGTTATTCCATCTACTTTGTTATTGATTCAGGAATGACATAAGTATCATGTTGATTATTTCTTCATAATCATCAAGAACTTCCTTAACTTTTCTTTGAAGTTTAGCATATTGTATTGAAGTCATCTGATGTTCGAGGATTTCTATTTGACCGGAAACACGCTTAATATCCCCGTAACCGGAAATTAAACCTTTCTTCGAAATTATGCCTCCTGGGATATCGTTCCCTGAAAGCATGCTATAAAGTTTCAATTTTGGAAGGTTTCCTGTTCCATAATTCTTTCTAAATTTTAAAATGGCTATTTTTGTATCTTCGAGTATTTCTTCATAGCCTTCTAACTCTTCCGGAACTAAAATTCCAAGCGTCCGTTTCGTGAACATGATCATCAATATCTATTTATCATGTGAGTTAATAAATTCTGAAAAGAGGATCAAATCAAATTGAGGTGATGTTTCATGTGGAAGATAGATTTTATCCATTCCACGGAAGGGTTTTTAATCTGGCACGAAGTTGGGTAAAGACCAACCACAACATGAATACGATCCTTTTCGATTGAAATGCTCGGTTCGAGCCAGGATTCATAGACTAGAACGAGCCTTGCTGTTTTAGGTTCAACTGGGAAATCAAAACCCATGCTACCATCTTCTTTTCTAAAACATGCAAACTTGCCCTTCATGCTGATTTTAATAGATGGTTGAAATTTATCGATATTTTCTTTGATTGATTCGTGTGATTTATTGAAGGTTTCGATTTTACTTTCCAGCAAAGAGTCAATATCTTCACGAGTGAATTCAAGCATTGTTTTGTTTTCTGACGTTTAAGGTCACCAAATCCGTAATGGCATCAGGGATATTTAACATCTCCGCAAGATAATCAACCGTTCGTGAGAAATCAGAGCATGGAATTTTCTAGGATCGAGAATTAAGAAATAATATGTCCCTTTATCGATCATGATCTTGAGAAAAGTGTAACTGAAGGATATGATTGGTGGATTAACAATAGTATATTCATGTGGAAGGAGGTTTAGATCGCTCCTTTTTGTCGGGCTTGCAACGTAGAGATAGGCGTTCTATTAATCGGCTATTCTATATAAAATCTGAATTTTGTATATAACAACCCATTAACAATCTCTACTTTCCCTGGAATCATCTTTTTTCATATTTTATATTGCCGCATGATAAGATGATCATTGATTATCATGTCAAAATCGAAAAAAAATACGAATATAGAAAAATTGAAGTTGCCTCGCAAACGATTCACAACTTTCATAATTAGTGATTTTTCAGGCAAAATACAATTTAATTTAAATGAAGTAGGAGAATATGAACTCGAAAGACAGGATATACAAGAATTGAAGAAGGTATTTGCCGGATTTTCCATTGAAGAGAAAATAACGGTCGGTTTCGATATTCCTATACCAATCCTTTCGTCTTTCATAATTAGCGGGCGACCCAAAGCTTACCCACCAACGCCATCGGAAGCGAATCCTTGGAAAGTGCAATTTACATTGAATGAAGTTGGCGATTCTATGCTCGAACCACGAGATATAACAAACCTTCAGACGATATTTGATGGTTTTGTCATATCAAAAGTTTTACGTGGGTGACAATCATCTTGATGCTCTTTATAATGAGCATTTGCCACTTTCTGACCACATTTACCACAGACCTTGTTTCCGAATCGACTTTTGCTTTCCGTAACTCCCAAGGTCGATGCACCTTCGGGAATTTCAGCAGGCTTCTCCATCGAAGCAAAGTCTTTTTCCACTTGCCGTCGCTTTTCGTTCCATTCTGATTCTGTATAAATCTCACGAATACCATCCTTACTACCATCGGCAACTGAATTTGATTTATAGTCCGTGTCGATGGATATGGTTTGAGTCTTATTAGGAAAAACCGCGTGACCCGTTTCAATTGGCTTGGTTAATATAGGGAAAAGATTTGCCCCTCGCTCGATAAAACGCTTTCTACCGAATATATCGTCTTTCATGCTATTCACGCCAAGTATTGATCATCGTGAGTGTTTATAGGTTTAAATTATTCGAGCATATATTTCTACTGATGATCATGTTCACGAATCGAAATTTTGGTATTGCGAGTAATTCTCTCAATCAAGAAAAAGATTTATTTACCATTAAGATTGACAACGGAGATGATTATACAATACTTGAAAGATGTTTTAATGCAATTTTATCAAAAAACGAACAAGAAGGTTATTTTGATTTATATGTAGATATCTACCGCGAAGATAAAAAACTTGGATTGGTTTGGCGGAAAATGCAACTTAATATCATTAATCCAAAATCAACATCATTTAATAGCGTAAAAAAAGAATTTGTAATCTTATGTGATATATATCGGTACGATGCTTCTTCAGTTTCTGTTTAAAGCTTGATCCAGGACTTTCTTTTTACTTCACGGAAATAGGCCAAAATTAATCGAGTATTTATTGGCAATTTTATTTCTCCACATGAATAAAGGGATATTGATCCGCGTGAGTATTTATAAGTTTAAATGATCCAACTATAGTTACATCATTGATAACAATGTTCACGAAAAGGAACTTAGGCATCAAGGAAGGATACAAAGACCAAGAAGGATTCCAATTTACGACAAGAATATGCAAGAAAATGTCCAACAAATGCGAGGACTTCAAGAATTGTATTTCTTTCGTCATATCGAGAGATGGTATGAAAGATATCCTGGTTTTGGTTACTTCAATCGGAGGAGATCGTGTACGCGAGTTGAAGATCGAAATCAAGAAATTAATCGAGACTGGACTGAATGGTTTTACCGATGATATTGCTATAACGGTAAATTGCCATGATTTCAAAGTGATCAAAATCAAGGACATTTGATGACTGGTGAAAAAGATGTCATGGAGAGAATTTGGAAATACATCAGCATTCTCTATCAAGTTCAAGGTCATTTTCCATTTGGTCATCTTTTTCCTGATCCTTTTCATCATTGCTGCAATAATGACACTTGTAAGTCAAAATTTGTCATTTTACTTCGGAACGGACATGGAGATTTTTCCAGGGATTCATTGGAGTTGGAATGTTTTTTTTATTTTCATCGTGTCCATCATCATCACGCCAATTGCCATTGCATATATTAATAGTGAGCTGACAAAATTGAAAGAATCGCTTAAATGATTATCATGTTTAACAAACGAGTTTTTGGCATTAAATCTGAGAAGGATATTGAAATTATGAGCAAGAAAAAGTCTAAATCCGGCAATTTAACAGATGCTAAAATTAAGAGAATGAAGGAAGTATATGATTCTCTTGAAAATGGAACTAATAAAATTTGGGATGAGAAAATATCATCTCAATCGAATAAAATGTCCAATCAAGCAGAATATAATATTTATACGGACATAGATATTATTAATGACAAAGATGCTTCATTAAGTTTCCCACCAATTGAAGTTCAAGCCATTGTGCGTGTGTGGATGGCGCAGAATGATGTCTATAACACGAACATAGATATTATAGAATATTCAGTTGAAGAAAAAAGGGTTCGGGTTATTGTTGTATTGCCAAGTCTTGAAAAACCTATTTCTTGAGTTTTTACAGATGAGCATGAGGATTTGCCACAGACCTTGTTTAAGTTTAAATTATTCGAGCATAGTATCCTTTTGATGACTATCAACAAAAATTGCTTGTTAAAGAAAGAAATCAAAGATTTGATGTGATTGATAATGTTTCTTGTCATGATCATAATATTGACCACCGGCGCACCAAAGTATTTCGCAATTGATAACGTTCAAGAATGGTACATCGAGGGAAGTGCCCTCATCGTGGAACAGGAAGGATGTGGTTCATTCAAGTTCAGACAATTGCTCAAGGGAACGAAGACGTATTCTGATGGTTCTGGTCTCGTGTTTCTCCAGATGACCCCCGAAGAACTGAAGAACTTGGAAGCATCCATGCCAAGCTGCCCGCTGCATCAAGTTTCTTCATTGGAAGAAATTACCATGAAATATTATGGCAATGAAAATGTTGCTGCTTGTGCCAGCTTGTTCTCTAATAGAGTTTTCGGGGCACGATTGAAAAGTTAGACAGAACCGATCTCTTCTTATTATTATATATTATGTTCTATCATTCTCTTGCATGGCTTGATCTGATTGAATATTTATATAGGTCTAAATTATCAAAGCTTAGTCCAGCATAATCCAGCCTAACTTAGTTATCTTGATTCAATATTGACTCAAGATTTAAATTGCCTTAACATAAATCATAAATAATGAGTATGATCGAGATGAAAACATGAGCAAATGGACATATTTCGATTCTGATATGAATGTGAACCGAGGTAGAGGCGTGTCTTTGATTGGGTTGTTTATACTCGCTATCATTTTCTTCGTGATCGGATTTTGGTTCCGTATTTTCAATATCTTTGGAATCGTGCTTCTCGTGATCATCTTCATCGTGTTTTTGTGGAGATTGGTCTTTCGTCCTCCAAAAGATATTAGAAGTGGTGAACGCGTGTCGTTATTGGGGTTGATAATCGTTGGTATAATATTCTTGCTCATTGGATATTGGATCGAGATTTTCTATACATTGGGCATCATAATCCTTATCATCGCATTCATCGTGTTCTTGTGGAGATTGGCGCTCTTTTTATCTTAATTTTTTTTTAAATTAGAAAGTTTATGGATGATGTAATAAAGTTAATCGAGGAACAAATCAAAAGTCGTGTATAAAATGACAACGAAGCGCGCATTTGGAATCTTGACTCCAGAATCCGAGCCTTTCCATGAAGCATATCCTATATCAAATATTGACAATGCGACGAATAATAACACATTCTTTCGTGATGTTCAACTTACAACCAGCAAAATGCAGTTAGTTTTCATGAGCCTCATTCCCCAGGAAGAAATTGGCAATGAAGTTCATGAAAAGGTCGATCAATTTTTTCGCATCGTGAAAGGCAGGGCAAGGTTCGTCCTTGAAAACGGAAAATATTCTTATGACATGGTTGGACCTGGAGATGTTGTTATCGTTCCAGCAGGAACGTATCATAACGTGATCAATATTTCAAAAACAAGGTCATTGAAACTTTATACTATTTATACTCCACCAAATCACCCGGATGGAACGATTCATAAAACCAAAGCTGAAGCAGAAGCTCAGGAAAAAAGTTGAATGTATTCGATTTTATTTTTTTACTTGCTTACCCTCACTTTTCACTTTCGTTAGCCAGAAGCGCGAGAAAGAGTAATGAAATTATTCAACTCTGTAAAGATGTTTAAAATATTCATCCTGGTTTGAAATTAATTATAAACATGCTGTTTATACCATTTAAGATTCCGTATTATAACATTAACTCGTTTTATAGTTTCTTGCTTGCTATTGGTGAAACTATTGATGGTAAGTTTGGAATGAAAACTATCATGTAGAAAACAATAGTAAAAACTCGCCATGTTTGCATTGAGCACGATGTAGTAATTATTATCAAGACTCTTGATGGTAACTTTGAGTTCTTTTTCGATGGGAATCTCTAGAAAATCCATTCCCGTATCTTCAAAGAGACTTGTTTCTGTTTCTTGTTGTTCCGTGGTCGATTGCAAGCCAAGAACTCGTTTCGTGAACATGATCATCATTTCCGTGTATATTCATACATCAAATTCGTCCTCGTCCTCATCATCATCTTCGTCGTCATCTTCATCTTCGTCGTCATCTTCATTCGATTCTTCATTCATGAAATCATCAAGTCGCTTTGATAATAGCTCAGTATATTTATTTTCAATCCCTGCCAAGAAGATTTTCTGACTTTGTTTGAGAGTATAGGAAGAAGCTGCGTATAAGTCCAGGAGCAAGGTAAGCGTGTATTTCTCATTGTCGTTGGAAAACCTTTCACTTAGCTTCGTGAAGCCTTTGAGTGATTGCCAACTTGTTTTAGCTTCTATGCTAGTTGCTGAAAGGATATCTATTTGTTTTGGATTAAATGCTGATTTATCCTTCTTCTGCATAACGAATTTTATCGTGAATTTCCCGGTCGATGGTGAAGTGGCCTTGGATAAGGTAATATTTAATTGTGATAAAACTGCTTGCATCGGTGTCAATATTTTTATTGGCTTTGGCATAATTTTTGGAGCTGGTTTCGCAGCAGGCTTTGGAACTGGTTTCGCAGCAGGCTTTGGAGCTGGTTTCGCAGCAGGCTTTGGAACTGGTTTCGCAGCAGGCTTTGGAGCTGGTTTCGCAGCAGGCTTTGGAGCTGGTTTCGCAGCAGGCGTTGTGGTTTTGTTTACATTTGCTGAAAGCAAAGCCTTTGATTGATTCAATAATAGCCCACCAAAAGTCTCTGAAATATCCTTGAGAAGTTTCTCTTGATCTTGTTTTGTAGGAAAATAAATGAGCTTTAGTGTCACATCAATTGCGATTCGTTTGTTTCCTTTAATATTAGAATATTTCTTTCCTTTTGTTTCGAGAATATTCATAAAAACCACATTAGGAACATCATAGAATCGACTTGAATAATCTTCTTCGATGCGTTCCTTGAAATGTTCAAACATCTCTTGAATAATCTTGACTTGTGCGGGATTGAAACCAAAGTTTTTTTCGATGTTAATTTCAACGTTCAATCCGTCATGTATTCCATTTGGGAGCAAAGCAATATTTGAGGTCGTATCAATAAAATTAGCCACCTTTATGGAGATTTCCGGGATTTCAAAGACATCAAGTTTGGTGGTTATGTATTCGATATCTTCTTCTTCCTCCTCGATATTCTTGAATTGGGCTTCCATTTCGAGAACCTTCAAGACTTCGTCAAATATCTTTACCAAATCATTTGTCTGTTCCATGTTATGTCATTGCTTCATGTGGAAAAATTCATGACTTTAATTGTATTATTATTATCAGAAAATAAAAAGAAAAGATTGTGATTGAAATGTGAGATGTCTATCGTGGTGCAAGTATAGTGATGAAATAACTCTCTTGAAAATTGGATATCATTAATAATAAAGGTTAAAGGGAGAAATGTTGGGATTTAAATTGGTCTTGCGCGTGATTTTCTTTTTTTTCTTTGTCAAATTGAAAGAAAAGGAGAATGATATTCGATGAATAAAGAGAAGATAGACAACGATGGAGCAGAAATCGTGGAAAGCATGGAAACTTTCAAGAAGAGAATGATCGCTTTGCATTTCAACACGGCAGATGATCAAGAAACAATAGATGAAAATATTGATGAAGAAGAAGAGTTCTATATCTGATTTAATGATGCCAGTCATTTTTTTGTTGCGTTTCTTTTCTTAATTTTTCTACTTCTTGCGGTGTCACGATTTTGCATGTTCCCGTGGCATCATCACAAACCATGTAGTTTCCTTTATTTCGACCTTCCTTTATTTTTTCAACATGCATGTTTGCAACCCAGTTCTCTGGTTCTGGTCCTATATCCATCGCTGATTTCTTCGCGCTCATGACCATTCCATTAAAACCTTCATTTTCTCGTGCCGATTTTTGCTTCAGACTCCCGGTATTTTTACTTAGTGCTGAAAGAAATTCAAATCTTTTCTGCTGGTCCAAGATGTTTTCTTGATTTGCCTTGATCTTTTCATTACATGTTACTTCATCAACAGCCACGAACTCAAAGAACTTTGCTGAGTCCATCAGCCCTTTTGAAAGCTCTTCATCAAACTGCCGTGCTTCCTTTGCTTCTTTCTCTAAATATCCTGATAAAACATGAAGTTGCTTTACCTCTTCTGCTTGCAATGCAAGATATTGCGTGATGAATTGATCTATTTCCGTATCAGATACTTCCTTCGGAATCAGCATTTCTTGTAGCCTTTCAATGTCAGGACTTTCTAGTTCATAATCACGTCCAACATTCTCGATCATGAATTGAGCTTTGCCATTGCTATCCTTGATCTCGATCTGCTGCTTAACCGTTTTGGTCACCTTCGTTTATCGAGCAAGAAAAAGGGAATGTAACTCTTTGAAATCGTGTCGAATTTGACGGTTTCTTCGCCAATCATGATTTTCAAGATTCTCCTTGCTTCATCAAGCGAAGTTCCGGTCATTTCTGCTACTTCTTCCAGCGTCATTTCTCCAGCCAGGTTCAGCGCATCAAGAATCTTCTCCTTGGTCACGTCATCTCCAGCCGTGGTTATGGTGGGTTTGGTTTCAATGACTTCTTTTGATAATTTCGTGCTTGCTTTTGACTCGAGATGTTCTTGTGTCAAGTATAACGTCGAGGGTTTGTTGATGATTGACTGCTTGATTTTGTTCACCATGCTCGCATCAATCGGTTCATTGTTTGGTGAAACTTCGCGGAGAAACTTGCTCGACTTTGGATCATCAGCAAGGTGCAATAATGCAAAAATAATGTGCTTGCAAAGTTTTCCTTTTTTCACGACACCTTCCCTGTTACCTGATCCATTGTAGCTGCCACAACCTGTTCCATGTGAAAGCTGCACGTCGTAACTTTTCGTGATTTTATCCGTGGTGAATGGTTTGTCCTCGACAAGAATTTCGATCCAATATTTTGGCGTTATTGCGTCTTTTTCATAATAATCGAGTTGAATCAAATTCCCTTTGACCATGCCCCGGAGATAAGATTCCTCGTCTTCAAGTGCAAGGGCATTGCTATAAAGATCAGAGGTCTTTCCTGATCCCATCGCCACTTGACCCCGTTCCATCAAAGCTTTCTCGAATGGGCTGTTGGCTTCGGCCTTTGGTTTTTCTGCCTTAACTTTTTTTGCTTTGCTCTTTCCCGACTTGATTTCGCCTTTTTTGCTAACAACGCTGATAAATGGACCTGGTGCAATCTTTGCTTCCACCATTTTGTTTATATCCTTTAGCGAAGTGCCATTTTTCCAAAGATCGATAATTTCAGGCGAGTTGATTATTATATTATATGAGGTCAAATCAATAACCACATCATTAATGACACCGATATCTTTAGCAACTTCCTCAAAAGTTCCGAGGTTCGTTCCACCCCATTTCGTTGCAATACCGATGATGTTGCTTGATTCTTCTTCCTCAAGCATTACCTTATAATTGGCCTCATAATTAAAGGATAGCAGCAAGAATCTTGGTTCGTCAGAACGCATTGCAAGTAGGATACCGGGAGCATCGTCCTTTATATCGATCCAATCACCAACCTTGTTTTCTCGTGTCGTATTAAAAGCAATTTTTGACTTTGCTGGTTCGATTCCAGATGTGATCATTTCAAGCTTGGCGAGAGTTCCATTAAAGATCGCAACAAGTTCTGCAAGATTTGGTATCGAAATCAGAGTATTATCGATTCGATTGAACCAAGCCGCAACTATGCCCATATCTGCAAACTCATCGACGTGATCAAGTTTCCAGGAGCCGTTATATTTCGTGCTTAAATCCTCTGCGAGTAATGGTATCTCGTTAGGTTGAATGTCATTTACCGAGAATCCAATTTGAATCTTGATGGCCTTATTTGAAGATTTGACTGATCGACCGTTTGCTGAGATCAAGTCAACTTTCGCATGTTCCCAAAAAAGCTCTCTCTGGTCCGGTTTTCTTATCATTTCCAATGCATTATCGAATAACACGATAAGTTCCGTAAAATTCAATTGCTCTAACTTTTCTTGAGCATCAATCCATATTTTTGCTTGCTCCAAACTTTGTTCGAGTAATGAACTGAGTTTCTGTGGCACTTCATTACCATTGCTATCGAATATTTGCCACGTTTCCAGACCGGAAAGCACATCGGTAGCAGGATGGATGATATAGCCCTTGTAATCAATATTTCGTTCATTCTTTGGAAGTTTCTTACTTGACTCTTTTTTCCCAACTGGGTGCGTGGAAACAAGCTCTTTCAACCGCATAGCATGTGAATCCAAGGGCAAGTTCAAATTTCCTTCTGCAACGAACTGTTCATAAGCTTTCTTCACACGCTTGAGTTCTTCATTCAATGATCCAATATCTCCTTGGTAATCAAGGAAGCCAGGGTCTTTCTCCGCAACCATTTCATCTATTTCCGAAGGGAGATACCCGAGGATGTATAAGTATAAACCCATGCGATATTGGTAATAAGAAAGCCCGCCATGCGAGGATTCTATTTGATATTTGCTCAAGGCATCATGAGTTGACCAGGGTCTGCCGAACATGTCTAGCAATGCTGGCTCGACCATCTTTTGCACGTAGTATTGGATCAAGAACATTCTTAATTTTGTTTCAGGTGAAAGTTCTTCTTGAGAACCGGATTTAATTGTTTCAAGCAGATTTTTCATTGCATTCTCAAGATAATTGATCATGTATTGAGCTTTTTCATACCTTTTCCCCACGGTTGAATCCTTTATTTCTACGACTCTATTTCGGTAGATTTCTAATAAATCGAGACCTAAGCTTTCGAGTTTCTCCGCTTTATGAAGAATCTCTAAATCATTTATCAATGCATCGCTCGGACCATGAGCAGGTCGATATTTTCCAGATAACTTGTCAAGCTCTGTTTCAACTGGCTTGCTGGCGTTAATTTTCAATCTTTCTATTATATCTTCAGACATGGAAGATTTCTTTGTTGATTTTGTTTTGCCGTGTTCTTTTATCCATAATCTCGCCACGTCCATAGCTTCTCCAAGCGTGTCTCCCCTTCCAATATATTCTTTCGTGACATCATTCCACACGTCATATCGATCAGCGATATAATTTAATGTAAAATCTCCGAACCGAATTTTTTGCATTCTCCATGTATCGAATTTCTTGGGGAACATCGTCCCGATTTCTCCAGTATGCTCGACCAGGATATTGTATGGCAAGTTTGAAGATAAATCTGATAAAACATGGTGGATGTATTGCTCGACTGATTTGTAAGGTGTCAATTCCTTGATTTTTGCATCCGTTATATCGAGTTTTCTTTCGACTTGATTGATGATTTCTCCAATTTCCTTGATTTCTTTACCTGGTTGATCCCAATTCATCAACAAGATTGTTTCCTTGATTTCGGATTCCATCGATGTGTCGAAAATCTCGTTAATTATTTTGTCGAATATTTCCACGAATTTTGTTAGGTTCATTGCCATCATGTTCACTCTACTTGTGCGGGGGATAATATATCTGACCAATCTTCTTGTTTCGATGCTTCATTTAGTGCTTTGTCGATTATTTTTACAAGATCAAGTAATGCTGGTAGTTTTGGTTTATTCAAGCAAATCTTTATGCTTGTATATTTGTTCGGGTATTCCTTGAGACTGAGGATGATGTTACTGAATTCACACTCGATGATTTCTTTTATTTCTTCAAACGTTGGTCTCGTCCATTGTAGCTCTGCACAATTTCCGTTACCGAGGATTTGAATGTCATTACCTTTAGTAACGGGATAAGTGCCATAAAAAATGAACTTTCCATTCGCAATGAAATCAATGACTTCATCAATTGTATTGGCCTGGCGTTTATCTTTGCAAGACTTTTCCATGCCTTCCAGCAACGTTGCTTGCTTGGATGGCTTTGGTTTTGCTTGTTTCTTCGTGATTTTTATTATTGATTTGGATTTTGCTGGCTTTATTTTGGGAGGCAACAAGGTTTCGATCCATGAAATGTAATATTTTGCTATTGCTTGGCGATCTGATTCTTTTAGATTTTTCCAATCTGCCATTATGTGTTTGGTAGCAATTGATAACACGTAGTTACTTGCAGCTTTGATGAAATTGATTAAGCCTTGTCGGTTGGTAAAACTAAGAGAATTCCATTCTTTTTCAATTAAAGGGTGAAGTTCTGATTGATTAGCAACTATATCTTTTAACGGAACTCCTGCTTCCCAATTTTCTTTTATCGATGAAAGCAAGGGCAAGATGCTTTGATCAATTGTAATTCCGTTCAAAGTTTCTAGTTTCTTGGCAACTTCCTCAATTAGTCCTAGTTCAATTAGTCCTAGTTCTATTTCATCCCAAGTTGTTGTCGTTTCAATGACTTTATTGAAATCTATTTCATCTAGACCTATTTTATACAAGCTCTCGAAATCAAACGATAAAACCAAGGTTTTCTCGTGCTCTGGAAGAATGGCAATTATAATTGCAGGTTGATCCAAGACTTTTGTATTGATCCAATCTCCTACCTTGATAGTTTCCAGCGATGTTTTTATGACCGGTTTTATGATGTTTAGCGCATCATCAAATATCTTGATTAACTCAGATAAATCTGTTTTCTCGGCTTCCATGAGTGAATCTTCTATCAATTCAGAAATAATATCAATCAAATCATCGATGGAAATTCCTTCTTTTCCCGAAATTATTTCTTTCCTACCACCGGGAATTTCCCTCTTAAGAATATCTCGTATAAACTTGGATTTGATTTGGGCATTCTTTTCACCATTTAAAACGGCTACAAGATTATTTTTATCGTTCTTCATTTGATCTAGATTCTTATAATGTTCGCTAAGTTCCAATTTTAAGTTTTCCCGGATCGTGGTAAAAGATGGTTTCTTTGTTTTGATAATAGTAAAGAAATCACTATTGATTTGGGACGATGGACCATTATTTTGAAGCCGACCCTCATTGACCAACTCATCTAACAGTTTATCCATATCATCTCTCGATATCCCTTCGATGTCGTATTTTTTCTGAAATGCATCGAAGTAATCTCCGTATTGTTCGATGTCAAATGCAGTCATTCCTTCATCTTGATTGCTTGCCTCGTGGTGGATGATATTGATGATAATGTCCTTTGCTACTTCCCGTGCTTCTTTTGCTTGTCTTTTTTCCATTGAATTTACCTTTATTTGAAATAATTATAATTCAAGATTGAAACTTTCCACCGACCTTGAATAAATCTTGGAACATCGTGTCAAGATTTTGCGGGTCCTGGCAATACGGGACAATGCTATCATCAAAAGCCGCTTGATAAACCGTGAGCGTTTTCTTGAGTTGATATGGCATCTTGGGTTTGTGTGTCTTGGAATCCTCGGAGATTATGTTTTTCACGAGCATTGAATTGATGCATTTGATCGATTCACTAATATTGGCGAAGGGAAGGGCTTCTTGATGCTCTTTCGATAACATGCCCGCTAGTGGTTTGGACCTGGCCGGAGAATAG
>Ga0209048_10002346_pt1 | contig 18843 bp, 13 predicted proteins | sample FrelakmetCRP12CR_FD_187146 | JGI IMG/M metagenome (GOLD analysis project Ga0209048, IMG submission 187146) | Freshwater lake sediment microbial communities from the University of Notre Dame, USA, for methane emissions studies - CRP12 CR (SPAdes)... | ecosystem: Environmental > Aquatic >... | reverse complement strand
CCAGTCGGATGGATTGAGATAAAATCAGAATGAGGAACAGAAAAACTCTGCCCACCAGCCATATGAATAGAAAATGGAACAAACGGTTGTTTGCGTTGCGCTCCGCGGAGGTATTCGAGAGTCATACCTCTAAGAATATTCTTCGGATATTTGGAATCAAGCTGGTCGCCTTGGGCGCTTGTCTTTTCCTTCCCACCCGGATCGCCCACGCCACCCCCGACGACGATCGGTTCCAGAAACTGGCGCACGATTACATCGAGCAGCATCTCCAGACCCATCCCGAGGAAGCGACCGGGCTCGGTGATCATCGCTTCGATGATCGGTTGACCGACTATTCAACGGAAACACGAGCGAAGGAATTGAGCGCCGCCAAAGCGTTTCGTGACAAACTGAATAGCTTCGGCGCCGACGCCAAATTGACCGGCCCGAACAGCGTCGACCTGCGGATTCTGAAGGATAGTGTCGATTACCAGATCTTCGATCTCGAGGAACTGAAGGACGAAGATTGGAACCCGTTGGTCTACAACGAAAGCCTCGCGAACAGCCTTTACCTCCTCATCGCGCGTGAGTTCGATACGCCCGAAAAGCGCATCCCGAATCTGCGCAAACGGATGGAAGGAATTCCGGCCGTCATCGCGCAGGCGAAGGCGAACTTGAAGCATTCGCCGAAAATCCACACCGAGACTGCGATCGATCAGGTGCAGGGCGCAGTCGGTCTTGTCCGCGAGGGTTTGAATCCGCTGCTCGATCGCGCGCCGCAAATGAAGAAGGAACTCGCGCCTCTGCAGGAGAAGACCGCGGTCGCCCTGGAGGAGTACAAGAGATGGTTGCAGCAGGATCTGTTGCCCCGCTCCGATGGCGATTTCCGGCTCGGTCTGCCAAAATTCCGGAAGAAACTTCGCTTCGCGCTCGCCTCCGATCTTTCGGTCGAAGAACTGATGAAGCGGGCCCAGGCGGATCTGGTTGCGACACAGACGGCCATCTACGAAACCGCGCTCCCGCTTTACCAAAAGTATTTTCCGAACGCGGATCAGGCGACCCTGAGCGACAAGAAAAAAGTCACGACCGCCGTGCTCGACAAGCTGGCCGAACAGCATCCGAACGACAACACGATCGTGGACGTAGCTCAAAAAGTTGTGCTCGAAGCGACAGATTTCGTGCGGAAGAAGAATCTCGTCAGCGTTCCGGACAAACCATTGAAGGTCATCGTCATGCCGGAGTTCAAACGCGGGCAAGGAATTGCCTACTGCGATTCGCCCGGCCCCCTGGAGAAGAACGGCGAAACATTTTTTGCGTGTGAACCGACACCACAGGATTGGACGCAACCGCGGAAGGATTCTTTTTACCGCGAGTACAACAACTACATGGTGCGCGACCTGACCGTGCACGAAGCGATGCCCGGCCATTATCTGCAACTGGCCCATGCCAACGAATTCCGCGCGCCGACGCTGGTGCGCGCGATCTTCCAAAGTGGCACCTTCGTGGAGGGCTGGGCCGTCTACACCGAGCAACTGATGGCGGAGGCCGGATACGGCGGACCGGAGGTGAAGATGCAGCAGTTGAAGATGCGCTTGCGGGTGATTTGCAACGCCATCCTCGATCAAAGCATCCACACAGGCAACATGAGCGAACAGGACGCACTCAACCTGATGATGAAAGAAGGCTTCCAGCAGGAAGGCGAAGCGGTGGCAAAATGGAAGCGCGCCCGGTTGAGTTCGACGCAACTTTCCACTTACTTCATCGGAGCGACTGAACATCTCGAAATGCGCGAGCGCGCCAGGGCCAAAGCGGGAGCCTCATTCGACCTGAAGAAACATAACGACAGCGTCCTCTCCTTTGGAAGTCCTCCCGTGAAATACGTGCGCGAGCTGCTGGGGTTGTAGCAACTCGTTTCGCTCGAACGCCCAAATCCCAGGAACCAAATTCCAAACAAATCTTAATCCACAAATCCCAAACTCCCGAGGCATGCAGCGGCAACTTGTTCCTTTGTAATGGAGTAATGGAGTGATGGAAGTTGAGGAGGGCGCGGCTTTACAGCACGCCTGACGGGTCGCACAGTCGGCCATGCCGAACGTGGCCACCTGGATTCGACCCAAGGACGAGAAATGGTTCCGTCGCGCTTTCGCGAAGCATCCCGAGGTGCGCCTCTGGAACGCGTTGAGCGAGGAGGTGCAGATCGTGGAAATGGATGGCCTGCTGCTCACCGGCGGCGCGGATATCGCGGAGGAATTTCTTCTGCAGCCGGTGCCCGATCCATCTGTGCTCGAACAGGATGCCGACGCCAAACGCGATCGCTGGGAAATTGATGCAACGGAAGAGGCGCTCGGCTGTCGCCTTCCGATTTTCGCGATCTGCAAGGGTATGCAGCTTTTTAATGTGGTGTTGGGCGGAACGCTGCGCCTCGACATACCAGGACACAATGCACCGGAAATGCGCGACCGTAATGTCCAGGCACTGCGAACGGAGAGCACCGCGACCCATCGTCTCGAAAAAGTAAACAGCTCGCATCACCAGGCAATCGATCGCCTGGGTGACGGCCTGGACGTGGAAGCGTGGTGCCGGACCGACGACATCATCGAGCAAATGGTCCTGCGCAACTACCCGTTCGCTTTGGCGGTGCAGTATCACCCCGAACGCGACGAAAGTTATGCGCCACTTTTTGCCGATTTCGTGTCGCGGATGGGGAAGCGTTAAATTGTCAAAATGGGAGCAACAGCGCCACTCGATCGATTCCGCTACTCCAACGTTTTAACAATTCAACAATATTAACGTTTTTAACCCTCTTAATGAAAATCATGCGAATCAGTTCCGACAAGTGGTGCGTGCGCCAGCGCTCTGATCTCCTCTGCCTTGATCAGCACCACGTTCTCGGAATTCTGCACTCTCCCTTCAATAACCAGAAACGGCTCTTCGGTGATCAACAACCGGACCCGCTCAAATAAATCCGGCGTGACAATCGCATTGGCCACGCCGGTTTCATCTTCCAGACTGATAAAGACAAATCCTTTCGCTGTCCCGGGCCGCTGACGGCAAATCACATTTCCAGCAATCTGAACGGTGTCGCCATGGCGGGCGGCGGCGAGATCGGTGGCGCGCCAAATATTCGGCAGATGCTCCCGCAGCAACTTCATCGGATGCGGTCCGGTGGTGAGATTCATCGCATCGTAATCTGCTTTCACCCGTTCCGGCATCGTCATCGGAGGGAGAGGGGCGCTGTGGCCGGGATCGGGGCTGTAGCCGGGGTCGGTGCCCCCGGCCGTCCCGCAACGACGCTGCTCCGCACCGGGGTCACCGACCCCAGCTACAGCAGCTCCAGCGGCAAAGAGCGGCTCCGGCGCTGTCTCTTCCACCCGCCACATCGCCGCGCGGCGATGTTTCGCAAAACAATTGAGCGCTCCCAATTCCGCGAGCGTCCGCAGTTCCTCCTTGGTTAAAGCCACCCGCCGTTTGAAATCATCGAGCGAATCAAACGCCGCTTTCCTGCGTTCTTCGATCAGCCGTTCTCCATGCTCTTTTCGCAGCCCGTTCACCACACAAAACCCCAGCCGAACTGTCTCATCAGTAATGACCTGGCACCTCCACTCCGATTCCATCACGCAAACCGGCTTCATCCGAACCCCATGCCGGTTGGCGTCTTTCACGATCGTGGCCGGGCTGTAAAAGCCCATCGGCTGATTGTTCAACAAACTGGCGTAGAACTCCGCGGCGCGATGCACTTTCAAGTAAGCGCTCCCATACGCCAGGATCGCGAAGCTGATCGCGTGCGACTCGGGAAATCCATAAAGCGCAAACGACGCGATCGCCTGATTGATCTTCTCGATCACCTCCGGCGCGACATGGTTCCGCGTCATCGCGGTCCGCAATTTCACACTCACTTTCTCCATTCTCTCCTGCGACCGGTGAAAACTGAGAGCGCGCCGAAGTTCTTCCGCTTCGTTCCCGGAAAAATCCGCCATGATCATCGCGATCTTCAGCATCTGTTCCTGAAACAATGGCACCCCGAGCGTGCGGCTGAGGATCGGCTCAAGGCGCGGATCGAAATAAGTGACCTCTTCGCGTTTGGCACGCCGCGCCAGATAGGGATGCACCATGTTGCCCTGGATCGGTCCGGGCCGAATGATCGCAACTTCGATCACGACATCATAAAAACATTCCGGCCGCATCCGCGGAAGCGTGGCCATTTGCGCGCGGCTCTCAATTTGAAATACCCCGATGGTGTCGGCCTTTTGCATCAACTCATAGGTCGCCGCGTCATCCGTTGGGATATGGGCCAGATCAAGCGGCCGGCCCCGTTCACGGCAAAGTTCAAAGGCATCCTGCATCACGGACATCATGCCCAGCCCCAGCAGGTCTACCTTCACGATGCCGAGATCTTCACAATCATCCTTGTCCCACTGCGCCACCACGCGACCGGGCATGGAGGCATTTTCCAAAGGCACAAATGAGCTCAGTTTTCCCTGGCAAATAATCATCCCGCCCGAATGCTGGCCAAGATGCCGCGGCAATCCGTAAATAGCCTGATACAACGAGAGGAAGGCCGGCAGGCGCGGATGTCCTTTGGGTAATCCGGCCTGCTCGATCTGAGCCGCCAGATCGAGCGTGTGCGGAAAATCGCCGTTCCCAAAGAGATGGGAAAAGCGATCCAGGGTATTAGGCGACAGGTTCAAAGCCTTGCCGATCTCCCGCGCGGCACTGCGCCCTCGATAGGTGATGACGTTCGCGGTCATGGCCGCGCCATGCTTTCCGTAACGCCGGTAAACTTCCTGGATCACGCTTTCCCGGCGATCGCCGCTGGGCAGATCGAGGTCGATATCAGGCCAGCCTTTCCGGCTTTCGCTCAGGAACCGCTCAAAGACCAGATTGTTGCTCACCGGATCCACCGGAGTGATTCCCAGACAATAACAGACCGCGCTGTTGGCTGCGCTCCCGCGACCCTGCACCATGATGTTGTGTTCCCGGCAAAAATTAATGATGTCCCAGACGATCAAAAAATAGCCGGAGAATCCGAGCCTTTGGATCAGGCTTAACTCCTCTTCGAGTTTCTGCTTCACGGCCGTGCTGATGGCCGAGTAACGCTGCTGCGCGCCAAAAAGCGTGATCGTCCGCAGAAACGAATCCATGTTGTGCCCGTCGGGAACAGAAAACGCCGGAAACTCGTACCCGATGTTTTCCAGGGAAAATTCGAGCCGCGCCGCCAGGCGCACCGTGTTTTCAATCGCGTCCGGACGATCGGGAAAAAGGGCGCGCATTTCGCTCTCGCTCTTTAGATGTCTTTCCGCGTTTTGGCTTAGCAGTTTGCCCGCGGCATCAAGATGGGTGTGTTCGCGGATGCAGGTAAACACATCGAGCGTTTGACGGCCATTCGGACGGGCATATTGCACGCCATTAGTCGCGACCACCGGTAGCCGGCAATGTTCTGCCAGATCACAGAGTCGCCGGTTGAGCTGATCTTCGCCACGCAGGAAATGTCGCTGGATCTCGACCGTGACGTTGTCGGCCCCAAAGATCTTGATCAGAAACTGCGCGCGATCTGTGGCCCTCCGGGGAGCGGTCGCCGCGGCGGACCTGTTTGCGTCGACTCGCCGCAAAGGTTTCGGAGAAGCGTCCGGCGAATCGCCGGACGCAGGTCCGCCGCGGCGACCGCTCCCCGATCCAAAGAGCGCGACCAATCCGTCCGCAAATTCCCCCAGCTCGTTCCACTGAACTGCGCACTCCCCTTTTTCGCTGCGCAGATGCGCTTGCGTCAGGAGTCCGCACAAATTCGCATAGCCCGTGCGATTCTTGACTAGCACCGGCACGACAGATCCATCCTCCATGCCCAATTCGGAGCCGACAATGGCCCGAACATTTTTCTCCCGGGCGGCGACGGCAAATCGTTGTGCGCCATAGACCCCATTGCGATCGAGCAACGCCATCGCCGGCATCTCGAGCCCGGCCGCGGTTTCAGCTAATTGCTCCGGAGTAGACGCTCCCCGCAGAAAGCTGAACGCGCTGCACGCATGCAACTCAACGTATGACATGGGGAAATCGTTAAATGGGTTAAATTGTTAAAAGGGTTACATCGTTGAAGCGTGAGGCTTGAAGCGACGCTTCAACGCTTCATCGCTCCAACGCCCCCTAATCATAAACTCCATCGAGTTCCCATCGGCCGGCGCGAGAATGACACTGGCAGAGGGCACCGTTCTCCAGTTCCAAATCCCATTCCGCGCGTTCCCAGACTTTTTCGTCCCACCAATTTCCCGAGGCCGTGTAGGGACCCTCTCGTCCGAGCACTTCGCCCTGAATTTCAGCGCTGCGCAGATGAGCCGGATGATTGTTCTCGAGCAACATCGAAGCCGGGACGGGCGAGCGAAATCGGCGCAGAGCGCGGGCTGGCAACGGCTCTATCGCGCCTGTGTTCGCCGCTTCTTTCAACTGCCAGGCAAACGGTTCCATTCGAAACGAATCAGGCCGATGCGTCTCTTCCAAAACCGGCGTGCCGACGCGATCGGCACCAAGCAAACCGGTTAACCGGGCCAGCGTTTCCGAAAGACGGGTCGGATCGCGCAACGCCGTCTCAAACAGATTGAATTGTTGAAACGCTGGCTTGGTGGCTTCGGCCTTCAGCGCGACCGCAACAATCGGAAAGTCAGATGTAAAATTTTCGAGATGCGTGTGCAGCATCCGGAAAAGCACTTCGCCATTATTGGTCGGTTCCGGAATGGCAAACTGGTGTTGGTAATCGGTCTTATTGCTGAAGGTAATTGTCAGTCGAAGCTCACTGGCGACCAGGTAAAGCGCGTCGAGCCGGAGCGATAGTTGTTGGAGAAATCGGCGCAGGATAAAGAGCAGCGGCTCGACCGTTTCGATTTCGTTTTCGAATTCGAACGCCTCCTCGAAAGACTCCGGCGGCGAAACCAGCTTCAAGAGACGCGTGATTCTTCCCCTGGCGCGGTCCCAAAGCTGAAGTCCGACGGGGCCGAGGCGTGTTCCGACAGCTTCCTTTTCCAAGGCGGCGAACTGACCCAGGGTCTGGATTCCCCACCGATGTAAAATATCCAAAACACGCGCGATTTCGGCGTCGCGTTCTCTAGGCTTGGATTTGGACGACTCGCGCATGGCAGAACTTCTTCATTTACACTTTGAATCAATATATGTTCAAATGCACATGTTTTCAAGGTCGTCCCCGAAGCCCGAAAGACTGGACGAAAATTGTTCAAGATCCGCCTCGGTTCCCTCACGTCATCGGCGCGCCGGATCAAGAGTTTCGCCACGACTCCGGCATGAACAGCTGCTATCGCTTCTGAAGCCAGACTACCGCACTTCTCTCTTCTCGATGGTAGAAACCACCTGCTTAAGACGTTCCACCCGGTCCACCAGGCGATCGAAAGCCTGAGTCTCATCTTCGGAAAGGTCTTTCCTCACGACCTGATGCCTTTCAATATCAGCCATATTTACTGGGAGCCACGGTTGCTCAAATGCGGCCGCTTCCTTTGAGCCTACTTCCAAAACCCTTCGTCTCACCGCCGCCTGCAGTCGCTTTGCATAGGCTTCCGCATCCAAAGGGGTAGGTCTGGTCCCGTATGGTTCTTCCCCTCGAAACGTGCCCAGCATGACGTTCCCTTCGTCAAGCAAGCCCTTCAACTCAGCCACGGTCAGAGTGACGGGAGTTCTGTCATCGGCTCCAGCCGGAACCGATTGAGGGCGACTTATCCTGGCAAGTGCTTCGTCCAAACGCTTGCGCCTTTCATAAAGGTGGCGAAACAGGGCTCGACCTACCTCATCCACCTTCTCGAGATAACCCTTCTTCTCGTATTCCTTCTCAATGTTAATTAAATCATCCTCATTATACGGCGTGTCATATCTATTCAGATCGTTCGCGCTAATGTGGTCCCGAAATATCTCTCGCCTAATGATGGCGCGCCCCCTTTTCGTCAGCTCGGTCACCCTCCGCAATGCCTCCAGGGGTTCGGCTAACAAGGAGAGCAGACCGAGGTAAAATATGTGGTCCACTTCGCCGCACAGTTCCTTCAGTTCCCGTAATGCTGTATCGAACGGAATCGCCGGTTCCGGAACAAATCGTCGCACTGAAGATATTGCCGTCCAGGTTACGAAACTGAAAATAATACCGCAGGCAATTATCAGCGGAAGTGTGTAAACCCAGGCCAGGCCGTTGATTAGCGCCACAATAATGGCGCAGATACTTGCCGCTCCCGCGAAGACCCACTTACCGAGGTCCCAAAGAACGGTGCCGGGAGGAGCTTCTCTAAGAACAGCCAGGAACTTTCTCCACATACGACTTTTATAGGTGCCGAGAACGGCCGCCGTGGGGGCCTAATCGTTGGATAACACGTGCAGCCTGGAGTTCACGTCCTGTTTCGACATTCGAAAGTACCTTCCGGTCTCACCCATCTTGTGTCAAGCGGGCGTCACGCGGTAAGGCGTTGCTCGAGATTCGAAACTGCGCGGGCCGAGCCATGCTGACACCTCCGAGTTTCACCCGCTCCCGGTCACCGGAGCCGGCGCGGCGAGGCTGCGAATTGCGTCCGTTTTTCGCGGCTTTCGAATCAGGTAATCCTGAGCGGCGATGGCTCGCCACTGACTGTTTCGAAACAGCCAGGTGTCGGTGAATCCCGCTACCCCTTCTCCCCTCGCTTGATCGGGAAATGCTTTCGGTAGTGGTCGGTGTGTCCGCCCTTGTCCTGGCACTCCAAATAGTCATGAGCCAAAGGCAGAATGTAACTATCGAGCGTGGTGAGATCCGGGTTGATCCAGGTCAGCATCTCCCGGGGAATGGGGTCGATAGACTTTTCGAGCTCGGACAACACCTTCCGGTGATAGCGTAAGCCATCATACTCAATTAGTTCGTGCCGCAAGGCGAAGATTTCCGCACTATCGATCTCGCCGGTCGTTGCCCGTCGGTCGATCTCGATGTGTTTTACGTCCTGAAACGCGTTGGTGATTTCGAAAATGAGAATGCTCAATCTCTCGGCACCCTTCAAATCATGGTTGAGCTGGATGTATCTTATACCGTTTGTCTGGACAACATTCCCTCGGGGCTGATCCCAACTCTGGAAGGTGTATCCACCCCTTCCATCAACCTCTTTCGCCATGGAATCATAAAATGGACTCTTCGAACGAAGCCAAAAGTCGGCTTCCTTGTCACTGGCAAATAACGGGAGTTCCGCGGCGCGTCCTATGGCATTCATGAGCGTAATGCGCAACAAAAGGCGGAGGTAATCAGGTCTGCCCCAGGTAATCCGTCACCACGCAGCAATTGCTTGAGACAAGCCCAGACTGGGCATTTGCTTGACACGCGGGAAACCATCTTGCCCTTCTATTCGGTTACGCCCGCGACGGGCGGTTACGATTGCAGCATTGAAGAATACGTCGGCTGACGCCGCGAAGCTCGACGGGTCATTCGCCGTCCGGTTTATCGTCTAATTTGTCGTCCGCCTTATCGTCTTCTCTTTTCTTACCAGCTGCCTTGAGCGCATCGTGGTAGCTATTCGTCAACACATCCAAAATGCCGTCGAAGAAGTAGATCGCGACCAGCTTATCGTCGCTGCGCGTCCACTTGTCCTGCACCTTGTTTTTCCAAGTCGTGCCTTCGGTCGCGTTCGTCGCCAAGAGCGCGTTGATCTCCTCGTTCAGGAGGAGTGACTCGTCTTCCTTGGAGTACTTTTCGCGCTCGCTTTGGCCATGGACAAACGTGACCACAATTTTATAGCCGCCGAACAAATATTGATTCCTTTGGTGGCCCAACTCGTCGGTATCCGAAGAGGGATTAGGCTTGCCATAGCGGGTTTCGATTTGGTCCGCCGTCTCGCCGATGCGCGCGACCGCGGTCGTCGCCGTAACCGTCGCGAACAGAATGATGGATGCGAATTGCTTCATTTGCGGCAGCCTTCGGCTGATCAACCCAGGACGTTGCCCTGGGCTAGGTATGTTCCCGGACCTTTGGCCCTGCATTGTTTGGAGCGGCACAAGTGCATAACGCATTCTAGTCTCCTCTCTCCCCGTTTTCGAGATTTTTCTTGACTCGGACTCACGTAGTCCGGACGCAGGTCGACAGGGACGATCGCGGATGATCCGTGCTTTCGACGTTCGCGCTCAACGCCCGTCGCGTTGCCTTGTCCGCGGCTTCGAAAGAAACAGGAACTTCGAGGATTCGGCAGAACTCCGTGCCCCCGACGCAGTCTTGTCCATGGGGAAGCCGAAATCGAATCGACTCGTCTTTTGACGGGCCAACAGCGGGGACGCCAGACCGCGAACATTGGGCGCCCGATTCTGACCCGGCGCCGCAGCGCGCGCACTCTGCGAATGGCTCCAACTCAGGACAAAAGCATGGAACTGGCCGTGGGTTAACCCATAACCAACAATGCGCCCTTTGTTGTTGATCGCGAAGGCTTGAACCAATTTCCAATCGGAGCCGAATGGTAGCAGGCTATTAAGGTCGGTCATCGCTCCATTTTCGTAAACGAAAGCATGCGGCTCGTAATCGTTGCATTCCAGACAGGAATTCTCCGGCAGCACCCAGGTGGTTCCTACGGCCTGGCCGCGGTCGTTAATGGCATATGCCACCGTCTCCGGGCTATTCCCATTTTGGATGTCGGTGAACGTCCCTCCACTGTAGAGGAAAGCATGAAAGGCCGTGTGGTCCGCCGTCAGATATTCTCCGACAACCTGGCCGCCATTGTTGATCCCACGCGCGTAACTTTCGGAGCTGCCGAACGGGCTGATCTCCGTCATTCGACCATTAGCGTAGAGAAACGCACGACCTGAGCTGCCGACTACCTGCCCGTGGTCGTTGATAGCGAAAGCATACGTATTGCAAGTGCCAGTATCACTTGAGAAACAACCGATGTCCCGCATCACGCCCTTGTCGTAAACGAAAGCGTGCCGGTCCACACCGTCGAAATAAGAATATCCAACCGTTTGGCCAAAATTATTAATTGAGGCTGCCACTCCGCTAAATCCATAGGAGGTGACGCCACCAAGCGAAGCCAGGGTGGTAATGTGGCCGGTTCGGCTGTCATAAATCGCCGGATAATAAATCCCGTCCGCGGCCACGACTCCGCTGGCAACCTGGCCGAAATCATTGATGCCAGTCGGTCCCACCGTAACGAGTCCCTGGCTGTTGAGCGGATAAAGATCGATCATTTGCCCGTTGCCATAGAGAAAGGAATGGTTTGGGCCGCTTGACGTCCATGAAAGTCCCACAATCTGGTCGGCATCGTTAATGGCGAACGCCATACTCTGTTCGCCGCCGAGCGTGCCGAGGTCGGTAATCTCAAGCGCAGCAGACGCGTTGGAGCAGGCAAAGCCGAGCGCGAAAACCAAAAGCAGTTTCCACCTTTTCTCCCTCACTACTTCGAGTTTCAATTTCAAGTTTGTTTTTGTAATTATGATTAACGGGCTTGGGTCTAGGAATCCTCAGTCTCCCAAACTCGATGCCCGATTGTCAACCTTTACATTTTGGACTCTGCCTTCCGATAGCGTTTCCCTTGTCAAGTCCCAGCGCTGCACGCGACAGTGAACAGCCGTTGTTTCTCGGGCCGCGGACCGTGCACACTGGAGATCGTCGCAGGCCCCGTTAGGTCGGATGGGCCTGATGATGCGCCATTTACGACGCGCAATTACGACAAATCAATCAGAGTTTTACCCCAGCGGGCGGAAGCGCCTGCCCCCACAGTCTCGTTCTCGCCGGCGGTATCGAAAGAGTCGCCAAGCCATTTGAAGGTTTGACCAACGCTTACTTTCCAATGGTGACACCGACCGTCTCCGTCAGATCGCCGTCGACATAGAATTCGACGCGGTACTTTCCTTCAGCCCAACCATCCGGTGGTCGTCCCAAAGTGAAGCGCGCGCCGCCATTAGGTGTGGAAGCGACGGTCTCGGTTTCGTCGACGACGAAATTGGGTTCCACCAGGTCACCCACGTCTTCAGCCACCCATTTTACTCTCACTCTAGCGCCTTCGGGAAGTCCGTGGCCATGCCATCGCACGTAAATGTTCGGCACGTTGGATTTGAATTCGGTCTTTAGACCCCCGGCCGGATCGCTTGAGACTTCCACGGTTAGCTTCTTGGTTGGGGTCGGGGCTGGCGGTTCATCGGGGTTGGCTGCCGCTTCCGCCGGAGTCGATGAAGACGAAATGGAAGACGTCGGTTGCGGCAGAACATTCGGCAATTCGGGACGTCGTGGCACAGCTGGCGACGGCGACAGCCCAGGTTTCAAAGGAGCTTCTGTTATCTTTTTCAACTCCAGAGTTACCCGCTGGAACATACCCGGCCCCCTCACCACGGTGACTTCTTTCACCACACCGGTCCCGGGAACAAACCACCGATCAAGTTTGACCGACATGAGCGCTGACTCGTCGAGGCGGAGATGAAACGCCTGGAATTGCCCGGCAGGAACGATGACATTCTCTTCGGCCACGACTATCCAGTGTTGGTGCATTCTGACGCCCGCCACCTCTCCTTCCTGATCCCACTTCGCACCAACCCTTAACGGCGCGATGACCATGGTTTCCGCCGGATTCAGCACTACCAGCTTTCCGTCCTTCCCGCTACGGGCCAGGCAAACGATACCGTAATCGTCCACACTAATCAGTTCCGTCTTCGAGATTACGTCGTTGGAAAGAGTCTCTAATTTCACGAGTTCCCTGCCGGCGACGAGCTGTTTGCTCGCACGGACGGTGACCACCGTGCGCGTCGGCGCCATGTCTGTCCGGGTTTCCACCGAATCATATTCCCAGCTGGTTCCTGCCGCCGACGGTAGAAACTGATCGGCGCCGGCGGAAACAGCTGCCAGGAAAAGCGTTGCGGTGAAAGCCAATTTTTGCACGCGCCTCAACTCTTCTCTACTCGACCGGACTTGGCGAATGATGAGATGGAATGCCTTCGCAAATTTCTATTCGTGCTCGTAATCGAGAGGGCAACGCCGACGAGAGGCTGAGGAAAATCCGGAGTCTACGGGGCTCGAACCCGCAACCTCCGCCGTGACAGGGCGGCGCTCTAACCAATTGAGCTAAGACTCCTCGCGAAAAGCGATGCAGGTTAGGTCGCGCCCTTGGTGGCTTCAACCTCTTTTTCCGACTGCACCGCAGCGCCAACCTGATTCGTTCTCGTCGTCGTCCTCGTCCTCGGGCGCGGCCGCCCCCCGCGGCTCGACAGAGTCTCGCCCTGCCAATTCCCGATGCCCGCCACGCCGAGGCAAAAGAAGGGCGGGGCGAGCCACGGTTCGCCTGCTCTTTCCTACCGGAGGGCCTATGCCGTCGTCTCCAAAACTCTGTTTCCCCTGCCCCGAGCGAAACAGCGTTTCGCGGGCAAGCGCGTTCCCGAGGAGCGGCGAGCCTGCCGTTTCGACATGCTCAAGGCCCTGAGCTAGCCGAAGGGCTCGCGAACGCTTTCGGAGTTTCAAACCGCCGTCCAAAAAGTGGGCGGGTTCAAACCGCCCCTCCTTGGGTTTGGGAACGAGGGCCCGGTTTGCAGCCAGTCCTGCGAGGTTTATAATCTGCTTAATCTCTCACATGAACGACGAGCGCAGCCAAGACTTCGAAAGACCGGACGATCGCCCGGATCAGCGCGAACTTGGTTTGCTGGAAGCGTTCGATCTTGTCCTGGCCTCGATCCCTCCGAACGATCGAAATCGCCGCGAATTGTTCGCCTTGCGCTCGGAAATTGCCGCTCAGGAGGAGACGATCGGCGAAGCGCAGCAGATGATCCAGAAGCTCGAGGAAGTGATCAAGAAAGTAACCTCGCCGGCAAACCGCATTGGCACTTACCTGAGTAATCCGGCACCGGAGACAGCACACATCGTCGTCGGCGGGGCGGATTATTATTGCAATGTTGATCCGCGGATTAGTCTGGCGAAGCTCAAGAAGGGCACGCGCGTCCTCGTCAACGAAGCGTATGTCATTGTGGGCGATCTCGGGTTTGAAACCACGGGCCCGGTAACGAAAATCACGGAGGTGCTCGACGACGATCGGCTCCGTGTCGGCTCGGAACACGGGTTGCAATCCTTGATTTTGCAACGGTCCGCCGGGCTGAATAAGGCGACGCTCAAGTCCGGCGATGAAGTCCGGGTCGATCCGAACTACCGGGTGGCGCTGGAAGTTCTCTCTCACCCTCAGGCCCGAGAGCATTACCTCGACGATGTGCCCGAGTTACCGTGGGACAAAGTTGGCGGACAGGATCAGGCGCTGCAAGCAATCAAGGACGCGATCGAGCTGCCGCTTCTCCACGAAGAGTTGTTCCAAAAATTCCAGCACGCGACCCCGAAGGGTTTTCTCCTCTACGGTCCGCCTGGTTGTGGCAAAACGCTCATCGGCAAAGCCACGGCTTACAATCTGACCAAACAACTTCGGGAAAAAACAGGGGACGAGATGAAAGAGTATTTCATGCACGTCAAAGGGCCTGAAATCCTGAACATGTGGGTAGGCGAATCCGAGCGTATCGTCCGTGAAATCTTTTCAACCGCGCGCGAAAAACGCCGGGAAGGGTTCCTGCCGTTTCTCTTTATCGACGAAGCGGAAAGCATCCTCGGCACACGCCGCGCCTCTCGATATTCGAATATTCTTTCCACTCTCGTCCCGATGTTCTGCTCGGAAATGGATGGCATCGATTCGCTCCACGACGTCGTCATCATTCTCGCCTCCAATCGCGCGGACCTGATTGATCCGGCCATTCTTCGCCCCGGCCGGATCGACCGGAAAATCAAAGTGAACCGGCCGAACAAGGACGGAGCGCGCGAAATCTATCGAATTTATCTCACGAACGATCTGCCGTATGACGGCGCTCTGGCAAAGGAAGCCGGCAATATCGGTGCGGCCGTCGACCGGCTGGTCGAACGCATCCTGGAAACGCAGTTCGCGCGACGGGACGAAAACAAATTCCTGGAGATCACGCTCCGAAGCGGCCGGAAGGAAATCCTTTATCGGAGCGACCTCCTGAGCGGCGCGATCATCGCCTCAATCGTCGAGCGCGCAAAAGGGCTCGCGATCAAACGGGCCATCGCTAACAACGCTGCCGCCGGGGACGTTGACCCCGGCCATTACACCGAAGGAATCAGTGAAAGTGATTTGCAACTTTCGTTCATCGCCGAGTTCACGGAGAACGATATTTTCCCGCCAACCGACATGACCGAAGATTGGTTCAAGCTGATCGATTACGATCCGGAAAACGTCGTAAAGATTTCGCCCGTGCGTCGCGACGAGCAGTCAAAGTTGCCCGCTCGCGGCGGAGTGATTTGATTGTAGAGGCGCTTCTGTGAAGCGCCTTATATCAAGCGACGGCTCACGAAGGGCGCTTCACAGAAGCGCCTCTACATCCGGAAATCGCTTCCGCTTTCGAACGCGCCTCGATTAACATCGCCGACATGAAATCGGTGGTTCTCTTCATCGCGCTGGCGTTTGTCATTTCGGCTTTTCACGCGGCCTTTGCCGTCCCAACGCCGGACCCCAAGACCGACGTTTCGGACAAGGCGCTGGTCACGAAAGCGACTCCCGCGGTTAACCCGGTCACGCACAAGACCGGCCCAGGAGACATCGCGAAGCTCCACCACATGGCCGACGAATACTACGCCTGGCGTAACGAAAATTATCCCGTTGGGAGCAGCGATTCCGGATTGCATACGGGGGACAATCGGCTGACCGATTACTCGGCCGCAAAGGTCACCGAAAGGGCCAGGTATGTCCGCAAGTTACTCGATCAGGTTCGTGCGCTTGCGACCGCCAACTGGGCGAAGGATGACCGGATTGACTGGATGCTCTTCCGTTCGCAACTGGAAGGCGCGGACTTCGGCAATCGCGTCCTGCAATCCGAGAAGACAGATCCACAGATCTACGTAAGCGAATGCACCAATGGGATCTTCTCCCTGTTGAAAAAGGAATACGACGCACCGCGCATCCGGGCCCTTGCCGCCACGGCTCGTCTGAAACAGATGCCGGGCATGCTCGCCCAAGGCGAACGCAATCTGCAGAAACCGGTGAAACTTTTCGCGGAACTCTCGATTTCCTCCGCCCGCGCCATTGATCCCCTCTTCAAGGATAGCCTCATGACGCTGGCGCGCGATCTCCCCCCGAACGAGCGCGATGAACTGGTGAAGGCACGCGATGCCGCGCTTACCGCGATCCATGGTTTCGCCGATCGCTTGGAAAAACGTCTGCCGTCGATGGTGGCTTTCGCGCCAATGGGGACCACGAATTACAACTATTACCTCAAGCACGTGCTGCTGCTGCCACTCGATGCGCAGCAGGTAGAAATGCTCGGCCGCGCAGAGCTGGCCAGGTATCGCGCACTGGAATCGCTGCTGCCTGACCCTTCGCTCGCCGATCCGAATCCGGCCCGCAGTGCGAACATCCCTCCGGACCAGGCGTCGTTCCTCAAGGCGTACGAGAGCCGCGAGCAGGAGATGATCAATTTCCTAAAGGAACACCGCCTCGTGACCGTCCCCGATTATCTTGGCCGCTTCGAAATTCGGCAGCTACCCGATGCGTTCAAGCCGACCAGCCCCGGCGGATTCATGAATCCACCCGGGGTTTACGACAAGGATCCGACCGGTTTTTATTTCATACCGACCTACAACCCGGAGTCGAAGAACTTTTATATCCGCGCAGCGATCGAAGACCCCCGCCCGATCCTCGGACACGAAGGTATTCCCGGCCATTTCATGCAACTCTCGATCGCGAATCATCTCACCGACGAGATCCGCCGCCAGCATGGTGACGGAGTCTTCGTGGAAGGCTGGGCTCTCTATGGCGAAGAAATGCTTATGCGCACCGGCCTCTATCCCGACAACTCCGCCGCGCAAGGCCAGATTCTGCGGCTCTCGCGTTATCGTTCCGCGCGCATCGGGGTCGATGTGAATCTGCACACCGGTAAATGGACGTTCGAGCAGGCGGTCGCGTATTTCATGGAAGCAGGCGGCCTCGACCGGGAAGCGGCCGAAGGCGAGGCGGCCGGAGCGGCTTCAAGTCCCACCCAAAAGATCAGCTACATCGTCGGAAAATGGCAGATCATGAATCTCCTCGGCCGGTATCGCGACAAAGCCGGCACGAATTTCCGGCTCGGTCAATTCCACGACGACCTGATCAAAAACGGAAGCCTCCCTCTCTCGATCGTCGAATGGATCCTGCTCGACGACCCAACATCGGTGGAGCAGGTGATGCGCTAATCCAGGCGCTGCGTTCCGCACTCTTCAGTTGGACGCCTGCTCGCGAAGGCTTTCGGAGTCGGACGTCCGCCACGGCGGATTGGACGTTGGGCGTTGGACGTTGGACGTTTCCCCATTAACGATCGTCCCTCACCTTGCACCAGCGCTTCAACGCAAATCTCTGCCGCCAGCTCCATCCTCATCATCGGCGGCGGCCCCGCGGGACTGCGCTCGGCGGAGGTTGCTCGCGCCGCCGGCGCGCAGGTCACGGTCTGCGACGCACAGCGTTCCGTCGGCCGGAAGTTTCTTATCGCCGGTCGGGGAGGACTCAATCTCACGCATGGCGAGCCGGTGGAAAATTTCCCGGCGCGTTACGGTGACGAACCCGGACGCTGGCGCGATTTACTCCGCGAATTCGGCCCGGACGATTTGCGTGCGTGGGCCGCAGAACTCGGCGTCGAGACCCATGTCGGCACGAGCGGACGTGTTTTTCCGCGCGGACAAAAAGCTGCCGGACTATTACGCGCGTGGCTCAGGCGCCTGCGCGCCAGTGGCGTGCAATTCCGCGCCAACTCGCGCTTTGTCGGTCTCGGGCGCGAACCGGCCGGCTGGCGCGCCGAATTCCGGAGTGGCGACGATAAATTCTCGCTCATGGCTGATGCGATTGTTCTCGCGCTCGGCGGTGCTTCCTGGCCGGAAACCGGTTCAGATGGAACGTGGCCTGCGATTCTTGCCGCACACGGAATCGAACTCGCTCCGTGGCAGCCGGCGAATTGCGGCTGGGATGTCGACTGGCCGGCCGAGCTTCTCGCGCGCGCGGAAGGACTACCGTTGAAAAATCTCACCGCGCGTGCCGGTAGCGAATCAGTCTCGGGTGAATTGCTCATCACCCGCCACGGGCTTGAGGGGGGCGCGATTTATCGCCTTGGTCGCACGCTTCGCTCCATGGCCGAGCCGCATCTTGTGATCGATTTCAAGCCCCAACTCAGTGCTGAAGTGCTGCGTGAACGAGGCATCAATCTATCCGGGACGCATGATTGGTTTCGCGCCTGGAAACTAGGTGCCGCAACCATCGCGTTGGTCGAAACACTCTCGCCCGAGATTTGCGGCAACCGTGAACAGCTCATCGCGCAGATAAAGGATTTCAAGCTGCGATTGCGCCGACCCCGCCCCATCGCCGAGGCGATTTCATCCGCGGGTGGCGTGCGTTGGAGCGAGCTGGATGAGGACCTCATGTTGCGCAAGCTGCCGGGCGTTTTCGTGGCCGGCGAGATGATCGATTGGGAAGCGCCGACGGGCGGTTATCTCCTGCAAGGCTGCTTTGCTACAGGAACGCGAACGGGTCGCACCGCGGCCATCCGACACGTCCAATGTTGACTCTTGGCCCGGTCGTATTTCTGAAGCCCGTCATGCACTTTCGAGCCTGGAGACGCTCCTGGGAGACTGTTGAAATACTGAAGCGGGTCGCGCGTAGAGGCAGAAGGGCGGATGGCAAGGAGCGAATGAGGCGCATCACCGTCCGGCAGCTGCCGGATAACGAACGAGCGACGCAGCCAGCTGCCCTTCTGCCTCGCGCCCTCCAGGGTTGCGTGGATTTTGGCGCTGGCCGGCGTTGCTCGCTTGGCCGAGATCGCTGCGGATATCGGCGCTGCGGCTTCGCGCCTTGGCCAGCGCCAAAATCCACAGCAACGCGGCCCACTCCAGTATTT
>Ga0209048_10002345_pt1 | contig 18845 bp, 20 predicted proteins | sample FrelakmetCRP12CR_FD_187146 | JGI IMG/M metagenome (GOLD analysis project Ga0209048, IMG submission 187146) | Freshwater lake sediment microbial communities from the University of Notre Dame, USA, for methane emissions studies - CRP12 CR (SPAdes)... | ecosystem: Environmental > Aquatic >... | reverse complement strand
CTCGCGCCGCTCGCCGCTCAGGCCGTCATGGCGTCGCGTTTGATCCGCGATCAGCTCGCGAGCGGCATGCAAAACAGCGTGATCTGCAGCGAGGACGTGCCCTTCTTCGCCGCGGGCACCATCGACAGGGGAAAGCTCGCGCAAACCTACCAAGGGTCGGATCAACTCGATGCGTTCGCGGAAGTTTGCAAACTGTGGCCTCAGGGTCCGGTGGACGCGGATTTGCACAGCGCGCTGCAAAGCGACGTGCCGATCCTGCTGCTGTCGGGCGAGGCGGACCCCGTCACGCCCCCGAGAGACGCCGAACGCCTGGCGCAGGGGCTCGCGCGCCATCGGCATTTGGTGCTCCGCGGCGAGGGGCACGGCCAGTTGGCGACCGGCTGCATGCCGAAGCTGATGGCTCAATTCCTCGACAACCCCGATCCGCCGGCGCTCGATGCGGCCTGCCTCGAGCGGCATCATCCGGCACCATTTTTCGTCGACTCGACCGGACCTGCACCGTGATCGAGGCCGGAGCTCTGTGCAAGCGATTCGGCGCCATCGAGGCCGTGCGCGAGGTGTCCTTCGTTGCGCGCGACGGCGAAATCACCGGGCTTCTGGGGCCGAACGGCGCCGGCAAATCGACCACCTTGCGAATGGTTTACGGCGTTCTCGCCCCCGATAGCGGCAGCGTTCGCATCGACGGCATCGACATGCGCGGCGAGACCTCGCATGCGCGAGCGCATCTCGGCGTGCTGCCGCATACCGCCGGGCTGTACGGCAATTTGACCGCGCGCGAAAATATCGACTACTTCGGCTCACTTCAGGGCATCGGACGCAAGCAGCTGCGCGCGCGCACCGCGGAACTCGTGGCCAGTCTCGCCATGGAGAGTTTCATCGAGCGCCGCGCCAAGGTCCTCTCGCAGGGGCAGCGAATCAAGGTGGCATTGGCGCGCGCGTTGGTGCATGACCCCGCCAACCTGGTGCTCGATGAGCCGACCAACGGACTCGACGTGATGGCTATTCGCAGCTTGCGCGCGATGCTCAAGCATTTGAAATCGCAGGGCCGGTGCATTTTGTTCTCCTCGCACGTGATGCAAGAGGTCGCCGCCCTGTGCGATCAAGTCGTGATCATCGGGCAGGGCCGCGTCCTGGCGCAGGGAACCCTGCAATCGATTCGCGAGCGCAGCGAGACTAAGTCCCTGGAGGAGGCATTTCTCCAAGTACTCGGGCCAACCGGGGGTTTCGAATAATGCGCGCGCTGTTTACGGTGTTTGGCAAGGAATTTTTGGAGAACCTGCGCGATCGCCGTACCTTGGTGTCGGCGCTGCTGTTCGGCCCGCTGTTCGGCCCGCTGCTGTTCGGCGCGATGGTCTCGCGGATGCTCGATCAAAGCGTGGCCGAATCCGACGAGCCGCTGAAGATCACCATATCCGGCGCCGAACAGGCGCCAAACCTGCGCCGTTATCTCGAATCGCAGGGAGTCACGCTGACTTTAAGCTCGTTGTCCGAGGACGCCGCTCGGGCGGCGGTGCAGAGCCGCGCAGTCCCGGTGGTGGTCATCGTACCCCGGGATTACGCTGCGCGATTTGCCGCGGCTATACCCGCCCCGTTGCTGCTGGTGGCCGACAGTTCGGACGCGCCGGCGCGCAAGAGTGCGGATCGGGTGCGCCAGCTGATCGCGAATTACGGCAGCGGCATCGCCCAGCAGCGCCTGAAGGCGCGAGGGGTAAGTCCGCTGCTCGCCGTGCCGGTGGCGGTCAACGAGATCGACGTGACCACCCCGACGGGGCGTGCCGTGGCGGTTCTCGGCTTCATGACCTATTTCGTGCTGTTTGCGGTGCTGATGGGGGGGCTTTACCTGGCCATCGATTCGACCGCGGGGGAGCGCGAACGCGGATCTCTGGAGGCCCTGCTCAGCCTACCGGTGGCCCGTTCCAGTATCGTGGGCGGGAAGCTTCTGGCCACCTGCGCCTACATGTGCCTGTCGCTCGCCATCAGTCTCGCCGCCTTCGTGGTCGTGTTTCGCTTCGTGCCGCTCGAGCGGCTCGGCATGAGCGCCAACCTCGGGGCGGGAACCGCCCTCAAGTTCTTCGCCATCTGCTTGCCGTTCGTGCCGTTGGGCGCGGCCCTGATGACTCTGGTCGCCTCCTTCACCCGGAGCTACCGCGAGGCACAAACCTACCTCACCAGCGTGTTGTTGGTGCCGACCCTGCCCATCGCATTTGCCAGCATTTATTCCTTGAAAGCCAAGAGCTCGCTCATGCTCATACCGTCTTTGAGCCAGCACCTGCTGATGACCAGCGTGCTCAAGGACGAGCCCGTTGTGCCACTCGACGTCGCCCTGTCGGCGGGATCCTCCCTAGGTCTAGCGCTGTTGCTCCTTGTCGCCATTGCCCGACATTGGCGCCGGGAGTCGATGCTGGGTTAGTGTGCGACGAGGAAAACTCCGCATCGCAATTAGTATCTTTGCTCATGGGCGATTCGTTATTGATCGGGTATAAGGGCAAGTAAGAAGAACTCAAAATATCCCAGGGGGAGCTGGCATGGGGCACTCGTCGCAATCGCAGGCGAAAATCCTGGTCTTTCTGGCTGCCATGGCGCTTTCCTCGCTGACCATGATTTGGCTGTTTTGGCGTTATCCGCTCCCCACATCGATCGCCGCGCTCGCGGTCGTGGCCGCGCTCTACGGATCGGCGCGGCTCGCGCGCTCCGTCGAGCCCGACAGCGACGCCACAATGGACGAGGGCGACCAAAGCACTTGAAGGGATTGCGCGGCCCCCCCCGCCCCCGCGCGACGGCACCGGATTACTTTCCGATGCAAAAGCTGCCGATTTAACCTAAGTCATTGATTTATAAATATAATAGCTAGCGCTTTGTGGCATTCGGACTTAAATCCGTACTCATTCGCGCTAATTTCCGGCTCCCGCGACGTTGCGGGCCCGCCCGCGTCAGGGGGGAACGAGTCGAACCTCGGCGACAGCGGCTAACTGGGCGGCTATCGCCTTTTGCTTCGCTTTATCGGTCATCGGCGGCCATCCGATTAAGACGGCGTGCTCAGGAAAGTTAACTTCGGGAGCTGGCAAGCAATTCAGTCGCTGGTTGCTTGCGATCGCCACAGCGAAATCAGCCCTAGCTACCGCGAATTTATCCGATCTTATTGTTTTGCCCAAATACCAAATACGGGTTTCATCGATACGGCTTATTCGGCAAACAGAAGTTTCAAGTTGTTGGTTGTGCAGTTCGGGTAAGAAAGCGCCCTGCTTAGCGCTACCATTTTTTGCTATATGGCGTCGCTCAAAGATGAACCGAGCCAAATCCTCGTCAGGTGATATCGCCGTGGATTCTGAGGCCTTACGAAGCCGCGTCCAGAGCGTTGACAGCATCCACAATTTCTCGTGACACCACTTCATCAAACCGATCCGTTCCATAGATGCACTTCTCCGGACCAAGTTTTCCAGCGAAAGACACCCTTCCTGAGGCTCCGAGGCTTACGGAAAAGTTTCGTCCATGCTCACCGAACCAATCAAAGGCGATTTCCCCGTCTGGATCGATAGACAGTTCTGGAACCGGTAAGTCCGTCGGCAGCGCAACCAAGAATCTTCGCGCCAAATCGAACGGTACCTGGACCATTTTTGGCGTCCCGGTCGTTATAAGTTCATCCTGCAAAGCAGACAGCTCATTAAATCCGATGGAGTTGCTTGCCTGAGTCTTGATGTCGGTGACGGCCCGGGCAGTTAGCTTTTGAACTTGCTTCGCTTCCCTACTGCTACCTGAACGGGAAAATCCGTGCCCAATGGGAACTCGCGGTAAAGCAAGTGCACTCATTCAAATAACCCCGCTGTTGTTTCCGTAATATGTTCAAAAAAGACGCGGTTCTTAAAATTCCTAAGCTCTTCAAATTTTTCCCAAATCTTGTCGAACTCATTGGAGCCAATCTCGACAGTTTGAAACGCATCAATATCGAACAGAATCGTTGCCTCGCCTTTCCCGACACTAACTGATGTAGTGTACTCCTCAGAGGCTTGCGTTACCCCTGCAAATGTACCAGTAACATCGTCGTAGATCACAACGCGTTGCAGAAAGCCCCGCATCATTTGCGGCAATGCCGAGGGAACTTGAGGGGCGGCTGTAAAGTAATCATTCAACTCTTTAACCGGTAGCGGAAGTGGGAGGGCATTTATATACCGCACGGAAACCCGAGTAATAGTTTTTGGTCGCACAATAGAAACATAATCGCCCCAAAGGCTTCTCGCTCTATCTCGCATCTGGTTCCAGTCTTGATATGGGGCTAAGCGGCTAAATGCAAAGGCGTTGACGCTACACTGCAGAACCTCACGTCCATCGACGGAATCCATTCGTTTGCCAATCAGAACTCTGTTTGTCGTCGCTGATCCCGCGTTTTCTTGGTCAAATTGAACGCCGAAAGTTGACTGCCAAATATCACTAGATCTAGCAAACTCATTCAAGAGGGAATTTGAAAACTTCGCAATTAAATCAAGATCCGTCGCTGGTACCACTTGAATATGTATGACAGCCTCGCGGATTGGCGCTCGCGATAAGTGCCTTTGTCTCGCCATGGTATTACTTGCTAACTTTTTTGACGGTTGAACATCTCAAATTTGACGTGCTCAAACTGACTTGCTCGTGAAGCATATTCCCGGTTCGGCCACTTATTCGATAAGGCAAGCCATTGCAGCATTTACCGTTAGTTGAAGTAATAGCGTTTCCATTGCGTCGTCTGGCGGCAATGCGATTCGCATCTATTTCGATTGTATATAGATTTTCGGCGGAATTGACAGACACCACCCAAGGGCCTTCTTACCATCGGGCCGGTTTTGTTACCTTCAAGTGTTACCCCACCCTCACTATATCGTGTAGGTTGCGGATTTAACGGGCGACCACGCGTCATTGGAGGCAATTGCTCGCTTTAAGCGTCGTGGTGCTCTTAATGGTGATCGGGCTTGCGTAAACACGCTCATAGGTCCGAAACCGCATCCACTTCGGATTCTCACAGCCCTACCCTAACTTGGCTTGGAGCTTGTGTGACTTTCGACCACATTCCACCACATGGCTACGCTCAAGGCTGGAACACGGGTTTTAATCCCGTAGGGAGCGCCATTAAATCAAGCACTTACGCATACAAAACCCTCGCCGTAACTCTTGTGGGAATCTGATGGGAATATACCCAATCCTCGACGGTTGTTAGAACCCAAGTTTTCTCGACGCTCAGTCACCGAAAATTGACCCTCAATCGCAAATCCCGACGCGTTCGGCCAATCGGCTACAGTAATCGAATGGATCAATCGGCAAGGCTCGTCAGTGAGAATTAAGAACGGATGGATGTCGATGCTTTGGGCCGTCGCCGGAATACTTACGGTATCGTCGATTTCTGCGCAATCACAGCAAGACCCGAATAAGCAGATTGACGAGACGATAGCGAAAATGCGAGCGGAGGAGAAGTCACAAGCGGACGAATTAGCTGCGGCCCGCGAGAAGCGCAAAGCCGAGCCTATGTCCTGGGTAAACACCCTTGATCCGTTGCCCCAAGGGGGATGGCAATTCCGATTTGTTGCGGGGGACGGCTCTGCCACCGTTTTTAGTTCAAGCCATCAACGAAGTCGCGTTGGAGCGATTGTGACCGTTTGGTTCAGATACGAGCACGCCGAGCCGATCATGAACGCACATTCCTTCACTTATATGAGCAATGTGGAAAAAACCCAATTTGACTGCGCCAACGCTCGAACACGCCTCCTATCCGCAACCTACTACGCCGAAAACAATCTTGCGGGCAAGTCGGAAAATGTTGAGCAAGATCCAAACACAATATCTTGGCGTTCTATCGCCCCTGGCTCGGGGTATGAGGTCAACATAGTCTGGGCTTGCGGCGCTATTAAGAGCGTGGCCCCGAAATAGAAGTCGCGGCTAACATTATCCCCCGAGAAAGCGGGTACGAATTGCTTCGTACGCGACTCGGAGTAAGAGCCAACGTGTGCCACAATTCAGGCCCACATTATTTTACTTACTGCCACAGACTATCTTTAGCACTCGACCCCAAATAGTCGATTCATCAGCGATCATGTGCCAACCACTGGGATACGAGGTTTCATTGTCTTCCCATCGCGTACCGTCATAGTAATAGACTGTCATCGACTCTGATCGAACCAACATCCGCTGACAATCATAGGTATTAGTGGTGATCCATTTCCGCTCCCATTTTTTTGAATTGGCATTAAGACCCTTGCGGCTAAACGGTTCGAACATCGCTTTTTCCTTATCTCTTCGCAAATCACCATCCTTCGTGATGCTCGACAGGTCAACAAACCAATCAATTTCGTTACCGTCGCCAATGTCTTGTGAAGTTAGGTACTTCCAATCGGAAGCAAAGGTGCTTTTGCTTATGAGTAAAAGAATAAACGACATTGCGACTACCGGATTAAAATTGGTCTTGTCCATAATCCGATGTGGCTCCTTCACTCGCAGCTATAGAGACTGCCTAATATGAACACGACGCGGTGACCGCCCGCCGAATATTCTCCCTCGCCGGTTTGACGAACTTTTCCGAATGCCGCGAGACGTTTAACCCGCTCGTCGTTAGCCAGGTGTGGGGCGCACGGGTCAGTATCGTCTCGCTCTTGGTTCTCTAAGTCCCGATGCTGCTTCTCTGATGGCAATCGCTTAGCTTCCAATGCGTTCATTTCGGATTTCTGTGCGAGAAGCGCCTTCCGCGCACGATCTTGCTCGAACTCGGTAGAGAACTCACTGTGCAATCCTTCAGCGTATCCGATTGGTGAGTTCTTGGCCCATACGTGAAGCGATTTCAACGCACCTTGATCGTTCGCTCGCACGTTTACCAGAAGGTTAAACGTCGAATCGCAGTGCGTTGACAGTTTATAGATTAGGACGCGCTCTTTTATGTCGTTTTGGGGAGGAACAATCTGGCCATCGTACCCAGTCAATTTATCGGTGACTGTCTTAACGTCTTCGAGCTTCATGTCGCCCCGGACTGCCCCTTGAATTGATCGCGCCAGGTTTTCCAAGCGCGGAAGATCACCGGCGATACACATTCTTGCTCGCGCCTCCTGCTGTCGTGCGAGCTTTTCCCTAGCCGCTTCGTTCGCCTCCTGCTGCTCTGCGAGCTTTACCCTTGTCGCTTCCTGCTGCTGTGCGAGCTTTACCCTCGTCGCTTCGTTCGCCTCTTTAACCGCATTCCAGCCATAGAAACCCCCGACGGCAATCGCGATCAGACCGACTGAGGCGATAGCCAAACTTCGAATAATCTTGGCCCAATTCCAACGGTCTTTAGTTATAGCGAAAAGCGCGATGACACCCAAGACTAGCGAAGCAAGAAAGATTCCAGTTCCGACGGTCATGAGTGCTCTCGGGTGATTTCCTATTCGCGATGTTTATATCAGTGATTCTGAGCGAAGGGTGGTACAAAAGGAGAACTTACTCAATCATCGTGCCGCTCTAGCTCAATGACGCCCTCTGCTTTTCCCAAATCGATTGCCGCCGCCGGTTTCGGCATCTTTGCCATCCGTTCAATCATTCTCAAAGCGGGAATGATGTCGAAGACGGCATCGCGTGCAGGTATCAACACGTGCGATGCGCCATGTACATACCCTCGCGTTGGATCATCGATCAGAAGAGGAAGTCCAGTCCGTACTTCCTGAATATTTTTGTGAAATTCGGTAATGGCAAGTATTAGCTCTGCGGGTAGGAGCCCTAGTTTTCCAGCGAGGGCTCTGTATAGAACCGCCTCGGAAATGTTGCCATAAGCGGCGATAAAGTGCCGGTCGAACCTAACGATGGCATTGCGCTCGTCGGTTCCGATAGACACGCTCACGTTGGCTACGGCTCGTGCCACTCCGGCGACTTCCATTCGTAAGAGAACTATCTCACCGTATAGGGCGGCAGCGATCGAGATTACTTCCTCGGCTCGCAAGGCCGCGTCCCTTCTCCGATTCAAGTGAAAATTCCAGAGTGCGCCAACAATTAAGGCAATAAATCCAAGCAAGGCGCCAATCCCACCCTGCCAGCCTTTCAATTCCTCGTAAAAGCTCATCGACAGCCTCTCTCGCCATGTGCGATGAGTACGATAAGCCCAAAACGGGCTTGTAGACATCTTTCCATGTCTTCAATACATGCCCTTATCGGAACTTAGCCACCTACGATCGTCTATAGACGACGATCTCGCATATAACGACGCCCCCGGGGCGCAATGTGCCATGGTTATAAATCGGCCAAAGTCATCCCGCTGCGCCGCATAATCCGCATAATCCCAGCCATGCAAACCACGTCTTTCCGCTCCTCGATCTCATCGATTTGCGTCCAGATTCGCTCATAGGTGCGTGTCCGCATCCACTTTGGTTTCTGGTCGTCGTCGCCCAATTTCGCCTCAAGCTTGCGTTGCTTCCGCCAAAGCCTGCCCATCGAATCCTCGGTCTCGCTGGAATAGCCCAACTTGAGGCAACGACGACAGCCGAAATAGCCATCTCCCGAAACGCCATAAATAATCGCGCATCGCCTGCCACACCATGGGCAACCGAACCAATATCGCACTCCGCCAAAATGACACTGAGTTTCGTGAAGTCGGAATACCGTGCTTCGCGGAATAGGTTCGCCGCCAGACGGGGTCCATTGATAGGTTACGGTTACGGTGTTCGGGTCGAGATATACCGACACGCTACCGGCTGGTTCGTCCCCTCGATTCCAAGACCAAACGTACCGGCCTTGCTTCAAAAAGCCCTTGCGGTGGAAGTGGCGCACATCGAGTCTCGGTAAATGCTCGCATTTTCGCCGCCAACCCGGACGACCTGCGCCATATCGGGAGCCGCCGGTACCCATTTAGAGCCTCACAGAATCACAAATCATTTGCCTAACCTGTTTCGCTAATCTGACGTGCTAGAACGGTGTCGGACCTCTTAGGCTCTTTCGACTCATTGATTATGCGCTGACGAATGCGTGCGACCTGAATTTGATTGATCTCCCATTTGAATGCTACCGCAATATCGACATCGCTCATGTGCGGATAGTCGCGCACCATACGCTCCACTTGTTGGACCCCCCGGCCAGAATCTAAGAAGGTGTCCTCACCGTGCGGATTGAAAAATAGCCGCCTTCGATCCTCACGTGCGGATTGAAGGTGCCCGCTATCGCTCCCCACGTGCGGAATGGCTTGCTCCCCACGTGCGGAGAGGGAGTTTATTTTTCTCCCCTGCGCCCGGTTCCAAACCCTGCGGATAAATTCATCCCAATCGTCAGGAGGTTTCCATCTCGCCCAGGTATTTGGCGGCGGACGCTTGGCGACCTGTTTAGCGTCATATTTGTCGCTTGGATCAATGGGTAAACATGTCAGCGCATAGAGCGTACAAATGCCCTTGCCGCCCTCTACTCGGCCTTGCCGTGTAATTTCGATTAAACCAACAGACTCAAGCAGGAATCGGGCGGCGGATAATTCCTTGTGATCAATGCCATAGAGTGCCGCCTTTCTATTCGGCAAATCCAAATCGCCGTTATTTGAACCTCGATACTGAGCGGCGATAGCGGTATATACGGTTCGGGCATAGTGCGGTAGCGCACGCCATGCTTCGCTCTGCTGCAAGTCGTCATAGACCATCGCGTAGCAACGTCCACTCTCCCGCCGCCCAACGGTCCGGTCGCGCCTTCTACGCGACGACATGCGTAGAAACCCCCGGGGCCGTTGTCCCGTCCGTATGGGCCGGACCAACCTGATCGCCGCTCCTATGCGCCACGGCGGGCCTGGAACGCTCAATCCAGAAGCCGCGCACGTTTACCCGCCACCCTTTCGCCTGCATTTGAGGGGTAGTTAGGCAACGGCGGTTCGCGCCGCGGTTTTCCCACCCGCCAACCCGGTGCCGGTCGAATACCGAGACCGAATTAAACAGTTGACCACACGACGCGCACCGACAGCGGGAGCCGGTCAAACGGACCCCGCTCATGATCTTTCGCTCAAGATCGACATTGCGAGTTCACGGTCGCAAGGTTCGATCCAATATCTCTTGCAGTAGATTGTTCCGAAACGTCCCGTAAGCTTAATCGACTCACGGGAAATCCTAATCCCCATCCTGCCAATCTGGGCGACGGTGCTATTTAGCGCGTGGTCGCCGTAACGCTCGGCATCGAATCTGGTTAGCGCAACACCGCCAGCCAACAATCGCAAGATACGCTGCCACTTGGTGTCAGCGTTTTGGTTTACACTTTGGTCGTAGGTTTGATTGTTCCCGGAGGCGCGTGCGGTGCCACCCGCTCGCGCTCCCTCCCCGCCGCTCATTTGGCCTCTGGCTTTGGCGAGCGAGCCGCAATCCAGGCCTGAATATCCGACTCGCGCCACGCGACTGCGCGAAGACCAATTGCTACGGGCTTGGGAAAGTCACCGGCGCGGATGCGCCGATATAGTTCTGTTCGGCTAAGTGCGGTTGCCTCGCGCACCTTTGCGATGCGGTGTAGTACATCTCTCATGCGCAGTCTCCTTGCTATGGCCCGGACTATTTCCGGACATAGGCGCACTCTCGCGTGCGTCGCGGGACTTTGCTGCGGTGAGAATTGCGTCTATTTCTGCCGCATAAGGAGACATGTAGTGCTTTACTAACAATTTGGCATCGATCCCCGGGTGGTCTAGCTTTTCCATCAAGACTGCTCGCGCACGCTGAATCGTCCGACGGTCAGCTCCGGTCTGCCTCCGCAGATCTTCAATAGCGTCTTCTGACGCATAGCCGTGATCGATTAGATAACAACAAGCCGCGCCTAGCGCTTGCTTGTCATGCGTGCGTGTGCCAGGACGCCTTCCAGCTTTTTTGCTCTTGAGGCCTAACGCGGTATCCGCGTGTTCACCGCTTAGAATCTTACTAAAGGCAGCCGCGATGTAACACATGTAAACCCAGGGTACCGAGCCGCACCAATTATCTTTGTCAGTTAGGGTTACGCTCTCAATAAATTGATAGAGAATTTGCTCCGCGCTATCAACTGAGCCATCTCTCGCTAAATCACAATAAATATCCGCGAGACGCTTAGTCATAGCGTCTAAATCGAGTCCCGAATAGTCTTCCTCGTGCCACCTATTCATCGGGCGGGAGGGCATAAGCGATATGGCCGGCAATTTCTCTAGGAGACGCTTGCGCTCCCTTCTAGATCGAGCAATATCGTCATTGCTCGATTCGATATGCCCTCTTTGATGTTGCTTGCGTCGTTTAGTGCCCATCGATGGTTCGCCTATATGCGCAATCGCTCACGTTTGCTTGGGATCGGAAGTTTTCGAAGTTTGTCGTCAACCTTGACACCAAAGCTCGGCAGCTTGGCGCGAATCATGTAAGCGTCATGCGGTTCGGAGTTGAGCGTACTCAGGCGCGCCTTGAGTTGATTCCCACGACACTGGCACGTGATAGCAGTGCTTCTACGTGGGAAGCCCATTGCTGAAGCATTTGTTTTCGCTCAATCGCGTATTCAGCCCGGTTGTAGACGCCACGCACGCCGCCAATTTCATGGCCAAGCGCTTTTTCGATTACGTCGCTTTTCCATCCCATTTCGTGCAAATGAGTTGAGGCGGTGCGCCGGGAGTCATGGATTGTGAATTGAGGAATGCCGAACTTGATGCTACTGAGTATGCGATTCAGCGCCGTCCGACCAATTGGTTGCGACGGATTGTTGCGGCCCGGTAGCACGTTATCGCTGCCGCGTGCTAAAGCCTTTAGTTCTTCGAACAATGCCGTCGCCTGGGCCGACAAATAGACGACTCGCGGCTTACCCATTTTTGTATTACCGCCTGGAATATGCCATTCGCCATTTTCAAGATCGATTTCGCTCCACTTCGCTAACACTAGTTCGGACTTGCGAACGAGCGTGATCAGAATGAGGTGGAACACAAGCGTATAGCGCCGCGCAATGTCCGATTTGTAAAGTTTATCCAGATAAGTATGGATCTCGTTGGCCGACAATACGCGATCCCGGGACTTCGATGTCGCGATGGAGTTTGACGGGATCGCCGCCGCAGGATTGAACGTCGCCAGCTGGCGGGCGACTGCGTAGGCAAAGAAGCGCTTAAGTAAATTTCGCACTTCGAGTGCTGCCATTGGTGACCCGTAGCCTTTGAGTCGATCCGTAATCGTCAAAATATGCTGCGGTGTGACATCAGAAAGTTTCAGGGTACCGATCTCCGGAATAATTTGTTTCCGGAAGTAACGTTCGATTTGCGTAGTGCTCTTGCGGACCGGCTTAACGCGATCCTCCATGAATCTTTCCGAGAACTGCGCGACGGTGCTTTGGGCGCTAAGACCCGCCTTGTGGGCGATCTTCTCGACTGCGGGAGACTTGCCATGCGCCACAAGCTTCTCGGCTGCTAAGCGCTTCTCCCGCGCTTCTGCAAGCGAGATTCCGGGGTATCGGCCTAGACGGACAGGCGCTTGGCGGCCATTCAATCGGTATCGGTAGACCCATGTCTTGGCACCACCTGGATTGACCTCGATCGATAGTCCCTGCCCGTCGGCGACCCTATATGGGGCCTCTTTTGGCTTGAGATTATTTAGCTTCGTTGTGGAAAGCATATAGGTCTCCTGAGTCCGGAACGATCAATTCTTGGCACATCGCCAAATCCGGACTTAAATCCAGACCTACGCATCTTAGGCTTTCCCGGCACCATACGGAATCGTTTAGTCCGGTAACTCGTTATTTTTTAACGGTGTTATGGAGGGCTAGAAACTAATTGGGACGATTCGGTCCCGCTCGGTACAAGAAGTTACTTTCCGATGCAAAAGCTGCCGAAAATGGCGCCGAGCAGATCCTCGCTGGTGAACTCGCCGGTGATCTCGCCGAGCGCGCACTGCGCGAGCCGCAGATCCTCGGCAAACAATTCAAAGGCTCGGGGCCGGCGCAACACCTCGGCGGCGCTCTGTACCAGAACCTGGGCGCGCCTCAGGGCGTCGAGATGCCGGCGCCGGGCCGTGAGCGCTCCGGACTCCGAAGCGCGGTATCCCGCGCTTTCTTTCAAGTGGGCGCGCAGCAGATCAAGGCCCGCGCCGGTCTTGGCGCTCAAGAAAATTTCGGTGGCCGCGCCGTGGCTCGCGTGCGCGGCGGCGCCGGTCAGATCGATCTTGTTGAACACCAGAGTCAGCGCTACGTCCGAGGGTAATTCTTCGAGTTCCGCTGCCAGCTCGGCCGCCGATCGCTCGCCGACCCGGGTGGCATCCTGTACGTAAAGCACGCGGTCCGCCTGCCGCAACTCGGCTCTGGCGCGGCGCACGCCCTCCTCTTCCGCCTCATCGCTCGCGGTCCGCAAGCCCGCGGTGTCGACCAAATTCAGCGGCAGTCCATCGAGCTCTAGGTGGTGGCGCAGCAGGTCGCGCGTGGTGCCCGGCGCGGGCGTCACGATGGCGACCTCCTCGCCTACCAACCGATTGAGCAGGCTCGACTTTCCGGCGTTCGGCTTGCCGGCGATCACCACCGTCAGCCCGTCCCGGAGCAGGCTCCCTTGGCGAGCCGCAGCGATGATCGAGTCGAAGCCGCCAAACACTTGATCAAGTCTTGCGCCGATGGCCGCACTCGACAGAAAATCGACCTCTTCGTCGGGAAAATCGATCGCAGCCTCGACATAGGCGCGCAATTCGGTGAGTTGCGCCTGAAGCTCGGCGATGCGCGCCGAGAATTCTCCCCGCATCGAGCGCACCGCCGCTTTGGCCGCCGCCACGCTGCCCGCGTCGATCAGGTCGGCGACCGCTTCAGCCTGCGCAATATCCATCTTGCCGTTGTAAAAGGCCCGTTCACTGAACTCGCCCGGACGAGCCATCCGGCATCCGAGCTCCAGAACCCGCTTAAGCACGAGATCCGTGACGAGCGGCCCACCATGGCCCTGCAGCTCCAATACATCTTCGCCGGTGAACGAGGCGGGGGCGGGGAAATACAGGGCGATGCCTTGGTCCAGGCAATTGCCCTCAGCGTCGAGAAAGCTTGCCAGCCGCGCGTGGCGCGGCAGCGGCACAAACCCAAGAATCTCGCGGGCGATCCGCGACACCTCGGCGCCGGATACCCGCACCATCGCCACGGCCCCGCGTCCCGCGGGGCTGGCGACGGCGACTATGGTGTCGGGCGAGGTCACCGCAATAGTCTACGAGGGAAGGAATTGGATTGCCGTCTCAGGCGCGTGGTTTATTGGCCTCGGCCTGTACCACTTGGTTCACGCGCCATTGCTGCGCGATCGACAGCACCGTATTGGTCAACCAATAGAGCACCAATCCTGACGGAAACCAGGCCATCATTCCGGTCATGACCACAGGCATGAACTGCATGATTTTGGCCTGCATTGGATCCGGCGGCGCCGGATTCAGTTTGAACTGGGCGAACATCGCACCGCCCATCAATAACGGCAGCACGAAATACGGGTCGCGCGAGGAAAGATCGTTGATCCACAGCAGGAACGGCGCCTGGCGCATTTCCACGCTCTCGAGCAGCACCCAATAGAACGAGATGAATACGGGTATTTGAACCACCATCGGCAGGCAGCCCGCGAGCGGGTTGATCTTTTCGCGCTTGTACAATTCCATCATGGCACGACCGAGCTTCTCGCGATCGTCCTTGTACGACTCTTGAATCTGCTTCATCCGCGGCGCCACCGCGCGCATCTTGGCCATTGACCGTCCGCTCGCTTGGCTCAAGGGGTAGAACATCAATTTGATCAAGGCGGTGATGATGATGATCGACCAGCCCCAATTGCCGATGAGCGAGTGAATCCAGTTGAGCGCCGCGAACAGCGGCTGCGCAATCACGGTGAGCAGGCCGTAGTCGGCGGTGCGCTCGAGGCGAGGGCCGGTCGCCGCCAGCTGCGCCTGCAGCTTCGGTCCGAAGAACAGCTTCTCATGGAATTGTGCCTGGCCGCCGGCCGGAATCTGGGTGAACGGCCCGGTCGCACTCAGCAAGTATTGGTGGTCCTGGACCCGCAGCTGAAACCGGTACGGCTGATTCGCCTGCGGCACGATCGCGGACACGAAATGGTGCTGCAGAGACGCGAGCCAGCCGTTGGTGACGACCTCGGCGTACCGGGTGTCCGTTTCGTTCTCCACCTTGAGATCGCGGGACTTGGTGCCGTCGTAGACGGCGGGCCCCTTGAACGAGTAGGTCTCGACGTCGAAGTACGAGCGGGACGGGTGTTCCCAGTGGCGCAGGATCTGGGTGTAGGAAGCGAGGCTGCGCGGCTCCGCGCCGGCATTCTGGACCTCATAGTGCAGGTCGATGGCGTACGAGCCGCGAGTGAATACGAATGTCTTCGTGACCGTCAAACCCTGACCATCCGACCAGGTCATCGGCACCCGTAATTCTTTGGCGCCCGCGGGCAGCGAGAAGGACGTCTGCGCGGCGGTCCACGTGGCCAAATGCGTCGGAGCGGCCTCGCCCGCCTTGCCGATCAGCCCGCTTTGCAGCAGATACAGCGACTCCGCGTCGCGATTTTCGAGCACCACCGAGATATTGGGTGTTTCCTTGTGCACCGGATATTGCGGGAGGTCGGCCCGGTCGATCTCGCCGCCCTTCAAATTGATGGAGACGTCGAGTACATCGGTCACCACGTGCAGCATCGGCGATGCGGCGTCCGGCGCCGCAGCCTCGCTGGGCGGTGTGGCTGCCGGCGGCGCGGCACCCGTAGGGACAGCGGGCGCTTGCGCGGCGGCGGCCGGACCGGCGGTCTCGGCCTTCGGCACCGAGTCAGCGAGCGTGTTCGAAGCGCCCGGTGCACCGGAGGTGGGCTGCGACGATGCGGTCACCACCACCGGCTCGCGATAATCGCGCATCCACGCTTCGTAATTGAGGTACAGGATCGCCGCGAATGCGACCATGAGCATGACGCGGGTATTAGGCATTGATGGATCTCTTGTCCGGCACGGGGTCGTAACCGCCCTCCGAAAACGGATGACAGCGAAGAAGGCGCTTTGCACCGAGCCAGCCGCCGCGCAGGACTCCATGGCGCTCGATCGCCGAGTGCGCATAGCAGGAACAGCTTGGATGGAAGCGGCAGCGCGGTCCCAACATGGGGCTCAGGGCAAGCTGATAAATCCGAATGATGCCCATCAAGACGTGGCGCATGGCTCTACCATTTTTGCGCGATGCTATGCCAATGCTTGGCAAGGCTCGCGCGCAGATCGCCGGGTAGCGCGAGTCTTGTGGCTTCGCGTACCGCAACGGTGACATCGACGGGCGGTAAGTCATGTTGGTTCAAGCGAAACGATTCTCGAGTCAGACGCTTGATGCGATTACGGGCGACGGCGGTCGCGCAGGAGCGCGTCGCTATCGCCAATCCCAGCCGAGGATACGTTTCATGATTGGGCAGAACGGACAAGCTAAAATACGCGTCGGAAAGTCGTTTGCCGCGCTGCCTGACATCGCGAAATTCGGCCGGCTGGTGCAGACGCTTGCGCGGCTCGAACTTCAGTGTACGGATGGCTGGACGGCCTGGGGCGGAAGCCTCAGGGGCAGAGGCGCTTGCGGCCCTTCGCACGGCGCCGAGCAAGCAACCGCCGACCGCTCTTGGTGGCCATCCGAGCGCGAAACCCATGGGTGCGGGCACGATGCAAGTTACTTGGATTGAAGGTACGTTTCATAGCACAACTTAAACAAAGGCCACAGGGCAAATCGACGGGATGGCGGATTTGCGAAAGGCGGCAAGGGTACTCAAGCGGGCAGGGATGTGTCAATAGACGCACTGGTAAGTTGGAGCTAGACTCCCTGCCCTTTCGTCTGATTTGCCCCATTGCCGCATGGTAGGAGAGCGCTCTTGTCGGAGTCGCTGTGGAATCGTTGTCTGCGCATACTCGAGAGCGAGCTCCCGGTGCAGCAATTCAATACCTGGGTGCGGCCCCTGCAAGCCATCGAAAGCGTGGGGGAGCTCCGGCTGCTTGCTCCGAATCGGTATGTGATCGAATGGTTGGGCGACAATTCGCTGGCTCGGATCAAGGAGCTGATCGGCGAATTCGCCGAGGGTGCGGTGCCGGATATAGTGCTCGACGTCGGCACGCGAACCGGGCCGGTCGGTCCAACGCCCGGCGCGGCACCGGTCAATGGCTCGAGCGATGCCTTCGCTCTGGCAGCAGCCAAAGCGCGCCGCTTGGCGCCGGCCGTTCTCGGCAGCCGGATCAACGCCGATTTCACCTTTGATACCTTCGTCGAAGGCAAGAGCAACCAACTCGCCAAGGCGGCCGCCATCCAGGTCGCTGACAATCCCGGAAAAGCGTACAACCCGCTGTTCATCTATGGCGGCGTCGGTTTGGGCAAGACCCATTTGATGCATGCGGTGGCCAATAAGCTCAAAGAGCGCAATCCCGACGCGAGGCTCGCGTATGTCCACAGCGAGCGCTTCGTCAGCGACATGGTGAAAGCTCTGCAGCACAACACCATCAATGATTTCAAGAGTGCCTATCGATCGCTCGATGCTCTGATGATCGACGATATCCAGTTTTTTGCGGGAAAGGACCGCTCCCAGGAAGAATTCTTCCACACCTTCAATGCGCTGCTCGAGAGCCAGCAGCAAGTGATTCTGACCTGTGACCGGTATCCGAAGGAGGTCGACGGTCTCGAGGAGCGATTGAAGTCGCGTTTCGGCTGGGGACTGACGGTGGCGATAGAGCCGCCCGAACTCGAAACCTGCGTTGCGATTCTGATGAGCAAGGCGGCTCTATCGCATGTCGACCTGCCGGAAGAGGTGGCGTTCTTCGTCGCCAAGCGGATCCGATCCAACGTTCGTGAATTGGAGGGCGCGCTGCGCCGCGTCGTAGCGACCTCGCATTTCACTGGCCGTCCAATCACTCTGGAGTTTGCCAAAGAGGCCCTACGCGATCTGTTGGCGCTTCAAGAAAAGCTCGTGACCGTGGAAAATATCCAAAAGACCGTCGCCGAATACTACAAAATCCGCATCGCGGATTTGCTGTCGAAGCGGCGCAGCCGTTCGATCGCACGACCACGGCAGGTCGCGATGGCCTTGGCGAAGGAATTGACCAATCACAGCTTGCCGGAAATCGGCGATGCGTTTGGCGGCCGCGATCACACTACGGTCCTGCATGCTTGCCGCCGGATTAAGGAGTTGCGTGAATCAGAACGGCGCATTGGCGAAGACTATATGAACCTGTTGAGAACCTTGGCGGGTTAGCTGGGAGAAACTGTGCGCAATCTTGTGGATAAAGTTATCCACAAATGGATGACAGCTTTAGGATGCATGATTGACAGACCTTAGGAGTCTTTCTTATTGTTATAAGTGATTGATTATTAAATATAATTTTCCATTATGCACAGAACAGGTAGTCCTTAATAATCATAGTAATAATCTCTTTCAAGAATCTAAATCTAAGACAGTTGGACGGGTAAGCGCATGAAATTAACGGCGGAACGGGAAAAATTATTGGCACCTTTGCAAGCAGTCATCGGCGTCGTCGAACGTCGGCAGACGATGCCGGTGTTGGCAAACGTACTGCTCGGCGTGGGCCAAGGTCGACTGTCGATAACGGCCACGGATCTCGAGGTGGAGCTCATGGCCACAACCGACGTTACCGTTCAGCAGGGCGGGGATATCACCGTCCCGGGCCGCAAGTTCCTGGAAATTTTGCGGGCATTGCCGGAAAAAGCGGCGGTGACGATCACCGTGGAGGGCGAAAAATTAGTAATCAGAGCGGGACGCAGCCGGTTCAGTTTGTCGACTTTGCCGGCCACGGAATTCCCTGTCATCGAGGATATCAATTCTCAGCAAACGGTACAGATAACGCGCAAGGATTTGCTGCGTCTGCTGGAAAAGACGCATTTTTCAATGGCGCAGCAGGACGTTCGCTATTACTTGAACGGCATGCTGCTCGAAATAGAAGGGCAGACATTGCGAGCGGTCG
>Ga0209048_10002344_pt1 | contig 18854 bp, 13 predicted proteins | sample FrelakmetCRP12CR_FD_187146 | JGI IMG/M metagenome (GOLD analysis project Ga0209048, IMG submission 187146) | Freshwater lake sediment microbial communities from the University of Notre Dame, USA, for methane emissions studies - CRP12 CR (SPAdes)... | ecosystem: Environmental > Aquatic >... | reverse complement strand
GATCCACATCATCTTGGCCTGCACCGGGTCGGGCGGGGTCGGGTTGAGCCAAGTCTGGAACAGCGAGGTACCCGTCATCAGCAGCGGCAGGATGAAGTACGGATCTTTCGCCGACAGGTCGTGGATCCACAGGATCCACGGCGCGTGGCGCATTTCGACGCTGGAGAGCAGCACCCAGTACAGCGCGATGAAGAACGGCATCTGCGCGAAGATCGGCAGGCAGCCACCGAGCGGGTTGACCTTCTCCTCGCGGTAGATGCGCATCATCTCCTGCTGCATCTCCTGCGGCTTGTCCTTGAGCCTCTCGCGCAGCGCCATCACCCGCGGGTTGATCGCCTTCATCTTGGCCATCGAGCGGTAGGCGCTCGCGTTGAGCCAGTAGAAGGCGATCTTGAGCAGCACGACCAGCGCGACGATCGCCCAGCCCCAGTTGCCGAGGACGGCGTGCAGATGGGTGAGCAACCAGAACAACGGCTTGGCGAGGATCGTGAACCAGCCGTAGTCCTTCACGAGTTCGAGCCCCGGCGCGAGCGCGCTGAGCTTGTTCTCTTCCTGCGGGCCGACGAACAGCGTCGCGTCGAGCGCCTTGGTCTCGCCCGGCGCAACGGCGCCCACGGGCACGATCATGCCGACCGCATACAAGTTGGCATCTACCTTGCGCGTGAAGAACTCGCGCTGAACCTTCTCCGGCAGCAGCCAGGCCGACGCAAAGTAGTGCTGCACCATCGCGACCCAGCCGTTGTCCGCCGAGGTTGCGTGGTCGGGTTTCTCGGCCACGCCGCGCTTCTCGATCGTTTTGAAGTCGATCTTCTTGAACTTGTCCGCGTCGTCGTAGATCGCCGGGCCAGTGAACGTGAAGTAGAAGCTCGACTGGCCTTCGGGCGCGTTGCCGTCGCGCACCAGTTGCAGGTACACCTGCGGCGTAATCGGCGCTGCCGAGACGTTCACGACCTCGAGCTTGACGCCGACGACGTAGCTGCCGCGCTTGAAGGTATAGGTCTTGACCAGCTTGGCGCCGCCGACCTCGGGCGACTCGAAGCGCACCTTCAGCTCGTCGCTGCCGTCCCTCAGTTCTTGCTCGCCGGGAACCCATCTCATCGCGGTCAGGTGGTTCGGCAGCGGCGCGCCGCCCTGCGCGGCGATCAAGCCCGTTTGCGCCAGGTAGACGCGCTGCGCCGAACGGTCGAACAGCACGACGTTGCGCGTCGGGTCGTTCTGGTCGATCTCCCTCAGCAGTTCGACCTTAACAGGGTCGCCGCCGTTGGCATCGAGCGTGAACTTGAACACGTCGGTGGTGATCGTCAACTTCTCCGACGCCGGCGACGCCGCGCCCGCGGCCACTGCTGGCGCCGCAGGCGCTGTGCCGGCGGGCGTTGCCGCCGCTGGCGCGGGAACGGCGGCTGCGCCTGCCGCAGCCGGCACGGCGGCCGCCGGCGGTGCACCCGCAACGCCCTGGCTCGCTGCCGGCGCGGAAGGCGCCGGGCTGAACAGCGAGGGTCTGCCGTTGTGCTTGTTCCAGCCGTCCCACAACAGGACGAGCGACATCGAAAACACCACCCACAGCAGGGTGCGGCGAATATCGTTCATGCAGAAGTCTCTGTTGAGGCCCGAGGTGCGCCCGCGCTGTGTGCGGCATTCCTGCGCCAGTGGAACAGGCCGGGCGAACCCGATGGAACCGGATCGTGCCCGCCAGCGCACCAGGGATGGCAACGCAGCAGGCGCCGTGTCGCGAGATAGCTGCCACCGGCCGCGCCATGCACCTGCAGTGCCTCGAGCGCATAGGCCGAGCAGGTGGGCTCGAATCGACAACGAGAACCGAGCCAGGGGCTCAGAAAGAACCGATAGCCGCGCACCAGCGTGACCAGGATGCGCTGGGGAACGGTGCGCAACATCACTTGCCGCCCCGCAGCTCAGGGATCGCCAGGGGCGGCGCGGGCGGCGAGGCCGCCAGCTTGCGCTCGGCCTGGCCCAATACGCCATCGAGTTCGCCGCTCGCCGCGACGCGCAACGCGCTCGAGGCCGCGCTCGTGTACGAACTGCGATCGAACGGCGCTCGCAGCCGCACGACCCACAGCCCGGAGCGCAGCGGCCCCTGTCCGGGGGCTTCGCGGCGCGACAGCGCGGCGCGGATCTGCCGTTTGATCAACGTGCGCGTCACCGCTCGGCGGGCGTGGCGCCTGGGCACGACCGCACCCCACCATAGCGATGGCGTCGAAGGCAAGGCGGGATTCGATGCCGCAACCACACATTCATCCACAGTCTGTGCAGAACCGCGTCCATGACCTGTGGATAACATGGGATGAACGGTCGCTGAATCGGGCAAAGCGCTCGTACCGAGAAGCCGTGCCCGAGTCGGCCGCCCGTCCATGAAGTGAATCGCGAAGTGAGCGCTTCGTGCGCAGGCAGGCGCAGCCAGGACGCGCTCGAAGTCGGCCGATCGCAAGATGCGAAGCAGCACGGTCGTGGCGTGTGACGAACCGCCAGGGCCGTCGCTTCAGACCGCGAGGCGCTTGCGCCCCTTGGCTCGCCTTGCGTTGATCACGGAACGCCCGCCCCGCGTCTTCATGCGGACGAGGAAACCGTGCGTGCGGGCGCGGCGAACTTTCGAGGCTTGGTAGGTACGTTTCATTCGAGGTCCTTGGTCGCCGTGTTCGGCGCGGCAGATGCGGGGCTCTGGGTTTGAAGACCCGTTGCGGCCCGCTGCAGTGGCGCGCACTGGGTGGCAGTGTCGAGCGACGCACTTTGCGGCCTGGCGCGACTGGCCCCGGCGCGCATGCAGGGTTGGTATTCGGTAAACCGAGTATTACACCAAAAACCCCCTTTCCGGTCAACGACTTGCACCACCGCGTGCGGCGTCGAAGGCCTCTTGACGCGCGGTCCGGATCTGTGGATAACCGCATCTTCAGGAATCCAAAAGACGTACACTTCGACCCTTCAAGAAGAAGTTTTCCACAACATGACCGCCGACCTATGGCAACGCGGCTGCGACCGGCTCGCAGCCGAACTGCCCGAACAGCAATTCAATACCTGGATTCGACCGCTACCCGCCGCCGACATCACTGAAAACGGTGAGGCGGCGACCGTCGTATCGGTGCGGGTGTCGAACCGCTTCAAGCTCGACTGGATTCGAAACCAGTACGCGGGCCGGATCGAGGCCGTTCTGAGTGAGCTCGCTGGCCGGCCGGTGCAGCTGGACCTGACGCTTGCGCAGCGCGAGCTTTCACAGAACGCTTCAACTTCGCCTGCGCGCAACGGCAGCGCCGCACCGATGCAAACGTCGTTCCAGCGCGATGGCGAGTGGTCCGGTCCGGCGGCGGCCAAGGTCGAGGCGGCAGTGACGCTTCCGCGCCACCGCTTGAACCCTGTACTGACGTTCGACTCCCTTGTGCCGGGGCGCGCAAATCAGATGGCGCGTACTGCAGCGTTGCACGTCGCCGGCGCACCCGGCGCGATGTACAACCCGCTCTTCATCTACGGCGGCGTCGGGTTGGGCAAGACCCACCTCGTGCACGCCGTCGGCAATGCCCTGCTCGCGGACAGACCCGACGCGCGCGTGCTGTACCTGCACGCAGAGCAGTTCATCAGCGACGTGGTCAAGAACTACCAGCGCAAGACCTTCGACGAGCTAAAGGCTAAGTACCACTCGCTCGACCTGCTGCTCATCGACGATGTGCAGTTCTTCGCCGGCAAGGAGCGCACGCAGGAGGAGTTCTTCAACGCGTTCGAGGCATTGCTGGCCAAGAAGGCGCACATCATCATGACGAGCGACACCTACCCGAAGGGGCTTGTCGATATCGACCAGCGGCTAACGTCCCGCTTCGACGCCGGGCTGACGGTGGCGATCGAACCGCCCGAGCTTGAAATGCGCGTCGCGATCCTGATGCGCAAGGCCGAAGCCGAAGGAGCGGCGATGCCAGAGGACGTTGCGTTCTTCGTCGCCAAGAACGTTCGCGCCAACGTGCGCGAGCTCGAAGGAGCGCTGCGCAAGGTGCTCGCGTATTCGCGCTTCAGCCACAAGGACATCAACATCGCACTCGCCCGCGACGCGCTCAAGGACCTGCTGTCTATCCAGAACCGCCAGGTGGGGATCGAAAACATCCAGAAGACCGTGGCCGACTTCTACAAGATCAAAGTTGCCGACATGTACAGCAAGAAGCGTCCGGCCAGCATCGCCCGGCCGCGACAGATCGCGATGTACCTCTCGAAGGAGATGACGCAGAAGAGCTTGCCCGAGATCGGCGAACTCTTCGGCGGGCGCGACCACACCACCGTGCTGCACGCGGTGCGCAAGATCTCCGGTGAGCGGCAGAAGAACACCGAGCTGAACCAGCAGCTGCACGTGCTGGAACAGACGCTCAAGGGATGAGAGCAGTCAACTCGCTCTTGGGTCGCGTACTGATCGACGTCGTCGGGCGCAAACCCTGTGGACTGATCCGGGGCAACTCTTGCCTTGTCCACAGCGCGGGGTGTTTCGACGAACTTGTTGTCCCTGGCTCCCGCCCTTTGTGCATCTCGACACACACGGTTTGGAGGAACGTAAGCGCTTGAAGGAAAAGGGGAAAATGGCGTTCTCCACAGAAGAGCAGAGCGCTTACTACGACAACTAGACCTAAAGAGGATGACATGATTGTCTTGAAGGCTGCACAAGAAAATGTACTCAACGCGCTGCAGGCCGTCTCCGGTATCGTCGAGAGACGGCACACACTACCGATCCTTGCCAACGTGCTGATCCGCAAGAGTGGCCCGCAGGTCGAGTTCACGACCAGCGACCTGGAAATTCAGGTGCGCACGACAGCCGAACTCGACGGCGACGCGGCGAACTTCGCCACCACCGTCGGTGCGCGCAAGCTGATCGACATCCTGCGCTCGATGCCGACCGATCAGGTCGTCACGCTCAGTGCGGCGCAGTCCAAGCTCACGCTGCAAGGCGGCAAGAGTCGTTTCACGCTGCAGACGCTGCCCGCGGACGACTTCCCGCTGGTGCAGGAGGCGGCCGACTTCGGGCCCGCCTTCAGCGTGCCGCAGACGACGCTGAAGAACCTGATCGATCAGGTGCATTTCGCGATGGCGGTGCATGACATTCGCTACTACCTCAACGGCATCCTATTCGTCGCCGAGGGCAGGAGCCTGATTCTCGTTGCGACCGACGGTCACCGCCTTGCGCTCGCGCAGGCGACGCTGGACGTCGAGATTCCGAAGCAGGAGGTCATCCTTCCGCGCAAGACGGTGCTCGAACTGCAACGCCTGCTGCGCGACGACAAGGCCAGCGAGAGCACTCTGATCGAGATGCGCTTCGCCGGCAACCAGGCCAAGTTCAGCTTCTCCGGCATGGAGTTCGTGACCAAGCTCGTCGAGGGCAAGTTTCCCGACTACAACCGCGTTATTCCGAAGGGCCACCGTAATGCGGTGACGCTGGGTCGCGTCGCGCTACTCGGGTGCCTGCAGCGCGCGGCCATCCTGACGAGCGAGAAGTTCAAGGGTGTTCGCGTCAATTTCGAGCCCGGCACCTTGCGCATCGCGTCGAGCAACGCCGAGCAAGAAGAAGCGAAGGAAGAGCTCGAGATCGACTACGCCGGTGACGCGATCGAGATTGGCTTCAACGTGACCTACCTGATCGACGCGCTGTCGAACATGAACGTCGAGATGGTGAAGATCGAACTGCAGGACAGCAATTCAAGCGCGCTAATCACGGTGCCCGAGCTTGCGGGATTCAAGTACGTCGTGATGCCGATGCGGATCTAGCCAGCCGCCCGCGGCGGCTGACTCCGCGTCGCGTTGACATAGGGCACCCCCTGCCCCCGCTGAGCGTGGGGTTCATTGCAGTTGCATGTGCGCCAGCGTGGTGGCCTTTGCTGAAGTTGAAAGACGGTGATGAGTGAACAGATCAAGCCGGTGGACGCGAGCGGCGTCCACGTCGGCAGCGTGGCGCAGGTCGTGGCGGCGTCGACCGGCTCCGAGGCTTCGATGGCCTACGGGGAAGGGGCGATCCAGATCCTCGAAGGCCTCGAAGCCGTGCGCAAGCGGCCCGGGATGTACATCGGCGACACTTCCGATGGCACCGGGCTGCACCACCTGGTGTTCGAGGTCGTCGACAACTCGATCGACGAGGCGCTCGCAGGGCATTGCGACGACATCGTCGTGACGATCCACAGCGACAACTCGGTCTCCGTCGTCGACAACGGGCGCGGCATCCCGACCGGCGTGAAGATGGACGACAAGCACGAGCCCAAGCGCAGCGCGGCCGAGATTGCGCTGACCGAACTGCACGCGGGAGGCAAGTTCGACCAGAACAGCTACAAGGTTTCGGGCGGGCTGCACGGCGTTGGCGTCTCTTGTGTCAACGCGTTGTCGAAGTGGCTGCGGCTGACGATACGCCGCGACGGCCACGTGCACTACCTCGAGTTCCGCCAGGGCATCACGCAGGACCGCGTGATCGAACTGCGCGACGGTTTCGAGACCTCACCGATGAAGGTTACTGGAGAGACCGAGAAGCGCGGCACCGAAGTGCACTTCCTGCCTGACGAGACGATCTTCACCAACATCGACTTTCACTACGAGGTGCTCGCGAAGAGGCTGCGCGAGCTCTCGTTCCTGAACAACGGCGTCAAGATCCGGCTCGTCGACGAGCGCAACGCGAAGGAGGACAACTTCGCCTTCGCCGGCGGCGTGAAAGGCTTCGTCGAATACATCAACAAGGGCAAGCAGGTTCTGCACCCGAACATCTTCCACGCCCTTGGCGACAAGATGAGCGAGTTCAACACCAGCGTCGGCGTCGAAGTGGCGATGCAGTGGAACGACGGCTACAACGAGAACGTGCTCTGCTTCACCAACAACATCCCGCAGCGTGACGGCGGCACGCACCTGACCGGCCTGCGTGCGGCGATGACGCGGGTGATCAACAAGTACATCGACGACAACGAACTGGCCAAGAAGGCCAAGGTCGAAGTCGCCGGCGACGACATGCGCGAAGGCCTCGCTTGCGTCGTCAGCGTCAAGGTGCCTGAACCTAAGTTCAGCAGCCAGACGAAGGACAAGCTCGTCTCGAGCGAAGTACGCGGACCGGTCGAAGAGATCGTCAGCAAGCTGCTGACCGACTACCTGCTCGAGAATCCGACAGATGCGAAGATCATCTGCGGCAAGATCGTCGACGCCGCACGGGCGCGCGAGGCGGCGCGCCGGGCGCGCGAGATGACTCGCCGCAAGGGCGTGCTCGACGGCATGGGCCTGCCGGGCAAGCTCGCCGACTGCCAGGAGAAGGACCCCGCGCTGTGCGAGATCTACATCGTCGAGGGCGACTCGGCCGGCGGCTCGGCCAAGCAGGGGCGCGACCGCAAGTTCCAGGCGATCCTGCCGCTGCGCGGCAAGATCCTCAATGTTGAACGAGCGCGCTTCGAGAAGCTGCTAGCGAGCAACGAAATCCTCACGCTGATCACCGCACTAGGCACGAGCATCGGCAAGGACGAGTTCAACCCCGACAAGCTGCGCTACCACCGCATCATCCTGATGACGGACGCCGACGTCGACGGAGCGCACATCCGCACGCTGCTGCTGACGTTCTTCTACCGTCAGATGCCAGAGCTTGTCGAGCGCGGCCACATCTACATCGCGCAGCCGCCGCTCTACAAGGTCAAGCTCGGCAAGGAAGAGCAGTACCTGAAGGACGGCGTCGAACTCGACGCCTACCTGCTCAAGGTGGCGATCAAGGACGCGCGGCTCGAGACCGGCGTTCCCGGTGCGGTCGCGCTGCAAGGCGAAGCGCTAGAAGCGCTAGCGCGCCAATACGTGATGGCGAATAACGTCGTCGAGCGGCTCAGTCGATGGATGGACGTCGAGGCGCTGCGGGCGCTGGCGAGTGGGCTCGAGATCAACCTCGACACGCTCGAAGGCGCCGAGCGGTCGGCGCGCGCGCTCGAGAGTGCGCTGCACGACGCCGAAGTCAGTGCCGAGTTCGACGCGCGGATGGACAAACACATCCTGCGCATCGGCCGCAGACACCACGGCAACGTCAAAAGCAGCGTGATCAGCGCCGACTTCGTCCACGGCGCGGACTACGAGGCGCTCAGCACCGCCGGCCGCACGTTCAAGGGCCTGGTCGGTGATGAGGCGGTGGTGAAGAAGGGCGAAGGAGAGCGCCAAAAGGAAGCCAAGGTGGGCGACTTCCGCGCCGCGATGGCCTGGCTGATGCAGCAGGCCGAGAACAGTGTCGGCCGCCAGCGCTACAAGGGCCTGGGCGAGATGAACCCGGTGCAGCTCTGGGAAACGACGATGGACCCGGCCGTTCGCCGCCTGCTGCGCGTGCAGATCGACGACGCGATCGAAGCCGACCGCGTGTTCACGATGTTGATGGGTGACGACGTCGAACCGCGGCGCGACTTCATCGAAAGCAATGCGCTGCGGGCCGGGAACATCGACGTCTGAGCCTATCGCGCGCAGGGCAGCGAGAAGCCCGGCGGAGGCAGGAATTGCAGAGCCCGTGAATTGGGCCGGGGCGCGTCCTGCGAGATCGACGTGAGGGATGCCCGCTACGCTTGGGTCGTCGTCTGGGCCACCTTCGTATGCCTGGCGGTAATCTTCGGCGTTTCGTATTCGTTCGCCGCCTTCTTCGCATCGTTCGCGCACGAGTTCGACGCTCAGCGGGCCGACGTGTCGCTCGTGTTCGGCCTGTCCGGCCTCGTGTACTTCGTGCTCGGCGCCGGCGGCGGCATGCTGGCGGATCGGTTCGGCCCGCGCGCGGTGTGTTGCGCCGGCATGCTGTGCATCGCGTCAGGGTTGGCCGCCAGCAGCTTCGCCAGCTCGCTGTCGATCATCTACGCCGCCTACGGCGTGGGCATAGGCGTCGGCGTCGCGCTCGTCTACACACCGGCGATCGCCTGCGTGCTGCCGTGGTTCACGCAGCGTCGCGGGCTGGCCGCTGGCATCGCCAGTGCCGGGATCGGCGCCGGGACGTTGCTGGTGCCGCTGCTGGCCGCGCAGACGATCGCCGACATGCAATGGCGCGGTGCGCTGCGCGTGCTGGCGCTCGGCGTGCTCATCGTCGGTGTCGGCGCAGCGGTCCTGCTCCGTCGCGCGCCGCTGCCGCCGGCGTCGGCCACCGGCCGTGCGAGTGGAGTGAGCCTGTCCGAAGCGCTGCGAAGCCGCAACTTCTGGTGGCTGTACCTCGCCGTCGTCACCGCTGGCCCGACGATGTTCATCCCGTTCGCCCACGTCAGCGCGTCGGCGCGCGACCTGGGGATCGCCGATGCGCGTGCGGTGGGCCTGGTCGGGTTGATCGGCATCGGCAGTCTCGTCGGGCGCTTCGCGATCGGCGCGCTGGCCGATCGCCTTGGCCGAACATTGACGCTGGCGGTGGCGCAGGCGTCGATGGGCCTGGCGTACCTGCTGTGGAACGCTGCCGGCGGCTACGCCGCGCTGGCAGTGTTCGCGCTCTGGTTCGGCCTCAGCTACGGCGGCATCGTGTCGCTGCTGCCCGCGATCTGCATGGACCTCTTCGGGGCGCGCGCTGTGGCCGGCATCCTGGGCACGCTCTACACCGGGGCAGCGGCGGGCAACCTGCTCGGCCCGGTAGCTGCGGGCGCGGCGTTCGACCGCACGGGCAGCTACGCGGCGGTGGTCTGGGCCTGCATCGTGCTGTCGGGCATCGCGACAGCGGCGTCGGCGCGACTCTCCCGCGTGCGCGGGAAGTCGTATTGAGAACGCGATGTTGACGCCGCGCGCGAGCCACCTGTCGGCTCCCGCGACGCCTGGCCTGCCCGGCCGCTCAAGGCGCCACCGCCTGCCGCACCGCGCGCTCCCAGCGCTGCATCAGGTCGGCGGCACGCTCGCGCGGCAACGCTGGGTCGAAGCGACGCTCGACCTGCGCATGCGCGGCGAGCTCTTCGACGCCGCGGTAGACGCCACAGGCCAGGCCTGCGAGATACGCTGCGCCGAGCGCGGTCGTCTCGACGACGCGCGGGCGAACGACCGGGATGCCGAGCAGGTCGGCCTGGAACTGCATCAGCAGGTTGTTGACGCAGGCGCCGCCGTCGACGCGCAACTCGCTCACCGCCGAGCCTCCGGCAGCCACTGCGTCGCGGCTCATCGCGGCGAGCAACGCCGCGCTCTGGAACGCGATGCTCTCGAGCGCCGCGCGAGCGATGTGCGCGACGGTGCTGCCGCGCGTCAGGCCGACGATGGCGCCGCGCGCCTCGGCGTTCCAGTACGGAGCGCCAAGGCCGGTAAAGGCTGGAACGAACATCACGCCGCCGGCGTCCGGGACGCTCTCGGCCAACGCCTGCACTTCGCCGCTGCCGCGGATCGCGTGCAGCCCGTCGCGCAGCCAATGCACCACCGCGCCGCCGATGAACACGCTGCCTTCGAGCGCGAACTCCGGCTTCGCGCCAAGCTGCGCCGCGGAGGTCGTGATCAGGCCGTTGGCGCTGGCAAGGAATTGCCCTCCGGTGTGCATCAGCATGAAGCAGCCGGTGCCGTAGGTGTTCTTCGCCAGTCCGGAGGAAAAGCACGCCTGGCCGAACAGTGCGCTCTGCTGGTCGCCGGCCACGCCGCAGATGGGCAGACTCGTGCCCAGCAGTTCGGCGCGCGTGTGGCCGAACTCGTGGCTCGACGGGTGAACCGCGGGAAGCATCTCGTGCGGGACGTCGAGCAGGCGCAGCAACTCGTTGTCCCACTCGTTGCGGCGGATGTCGAACAGCATCGTTCGCGACGCGTTGCTGACGTCGGTGGCGTGTGTCTGGCCGCCTGTGAGCTGCCAGATCAACCACGAGTCGACGGTGCCGAACGCGATCTCGCCGCGCGCAGCCGCTGCCCGCGCGCCGGCGACGTGGTCGAGGATCCACTTCAGCTTGGTGCCCGAGAAATACGGGTCGACGATCAGGCCCGTCTTCTCGCGGATGCTTGTTGCGCGACCGTCGGCGCGAAGCGCCGCGCAGGCGGGCTCGGAGCGGCGGTCCTGCCAGACGATCGCGTTGCACAGCGGTTCGCCGGTGGCGCGGTTCCACACGACGGTGGTCTCGCGCTGGTTCGTGATGCCTATGGCCCTGACGTCGGCCGCCTTCAGCCCTGCGCTGGCTAGCGCCTCCTGCGCCGTCGCGAGCTGCGTCGCCCAGATCTCGTGCGGGTCGTGTTCGACCCAGCCCGGTTGCGGGTAGATCTGGCGGATCTCGCGCTGCGCCATCGCCACAATGCGGCCTTCGCCGTCGAAGACAATGCTGCGTGAGCTGGACGTTCCCTGGTCGAGGGCGAGCAGGCAGGTCATGATTCAAGCCTTGATGAAGTAGCCTGTCCGCGCAGTATGACTTGGCAACGCCAGTTGGGCGAGCCCGAAGGCTTGCCGCCCCTCCACTCCCGCGCCACGACGCCGTGCAAAGCAACCTCTCCTCATCATCCTCGGGCCGCGCCGCACCGGAGTTCGATGTTCTCGTCGTCGGCGGCGGAATCAACGGCGCCGGAATCGCGCGTGACCTGGCAGGGCGCGGCCTTGCGGTGCTGCTGTGCGAGAAGGACGACCTCGCCGCGCACACGTCGGGGGCGTCGACCAAGCTGATTCACGGCGGCCTGCGCTACCTCGAGTACTTCGAGTTCGCGCTGGTCAGAAAGGCGCTCGCCGAACGCGAGGTGCTGCTTCGCTCCGCTCCGCACATCATGCGGCCGCTGCGCTTCGTGATGCCGCACGACCCGAGCATGCGTCCGGTGTGGATGGTTCGTGCGGGACTGTTCCTGTACGACCACCTGGCGCGGCGTGAGGTGCTGCCAGGATCGCGCACCGTCGACCTGCGCCGGCATGAGGCGGGTGCGCCGCTCAAGCGAGGCTTTCGCATGGGCTTCGTCTATTCCGACGGCTGGGTCGACGACGCGCGGCTCGTCGTCTTGAACGCGATCGACGCTGCAGAGCGCGGCGCGACGGTGCTGACGCGCTGGGCCTGCGTCGATGCCCGGCGCGGCGAAGCCAAGTGGCGCCTGCGCCTGCAAAGCGCCGGTGGAGAGACGCGCGAGGTCACGGCGCGCGCGCTCGTCAATGCCACAGGTCCGTGGGCGGCACAGTTCCTCGCCGAGCACGCCCACGTGCCTGAACGCAAGGCGCTGCGGCTCGTCAAGGGCAGCCACATCGTGGTGAAGAAGCTGTTCGATCACGAACACGCGTACATCTTCCAGAACCCCGACAAGCGGATCATCTTCGCGATCCCCTACGAAGGCGATTTCACGCTGATCGGCACGACCGACGTCGAGCACCGCGGCGAGATCGGTGACGCGCACATCGACCCGGGCGAGATCACCTATCTTTGCGAACAGGCGAGCCGCTACTTCGAGCGCCCCGTGCTGGCGGCCGACGTGGTGTGGAGCTACTCGGGTGTTCGCCCGCTGCTTGAAGACGAATCTGGCGACCCTTCGGCGGTGACGCGCGACTACGCGCTCGAGCTCGACACTGGCGCGGCTGCGCTGCTGACGGTATGGGGCGGCAAGCTCACGACCTTTCGCAAGCTCGCCGAAGAGGCGGCCAACCTGCTCGCTGCGCCGCTCGGCGCGAAGCGCGGCGCGTGGACGCACGGTGCCTCCTTTCCCGGTGGCGATCTGAGCGCGTGGATCGGCGCGCCGCTGCGCCCCGACACCGATATCGCGCGCTTCGTGCAGGCACTCGCGCTGCGCCATCCGCAGTTGCCCGAGACGCTGCGCGTGCGCCTGGCACACGCCTACGGCTCGCGCGTGGACGTGTTGCTCGGCAGCGGCAGCACGCTGGGCGCCGAAGTCGCGCCGGGCCTCTTCGAGGCCGAACTCAGCTACCTGCACGATCACGAATGGGCGCGCAATGCCGACGACGTGCTGTGGCGCCGCAGCAAGCTTGGCTTGCAACTGAGCGCAACCGAGCGCGGCGCGGTAGCGGGCTGGTGCGATGCACACTGGGGGGCGGTCGCGGAGCCGACTTGGCTACGATAGGAGCCTGCATCCACAGTGCGCATCCTCATGAGTGCCTACCCCGACGACATCTACACCGAGCCGACCAGCATAGACGTCCGCACGCTCGCCAACCTCGGCCCGCTCACGCGGATGGCCGGAATCTGGCGCGGTGCGCGCGGGCTCGACGTCAAGCCCAAGGCCGAAGGCCCGAAGAAGCAGGCCTTCGTCGAGCGCATCGACCTGCAACCGATCGACCCGCAGACGAACGGGCCGCAACTGCTTTACGGCCTGCGCTACCACACGCACGTGACCAAGCCCGGCGAGGCCAAGACCTACCATGACCAGGTCGGTTACTGGCTGTGGGAGCCTGCCACCGGCACGGTGATCCACACGCTGACGATTCCGCGCGGGCAGACGGCGATGGCCGTCGGACAAGCGAGTGCCGACGCGACGAGTTTCGAGCTTGTCGCGACGTGCGGCCTGGAAACGTACGGGATCTGCTCGAATCCGTTCCTCGAGTACGCGTTCAAGACCGTCGAGTTCCGCATCAAGGTCACGATCAATGCCGACGGCACCTGGTCGTACGAAGAGGACACGGTGCTGATGGTTCGCGGTCTGGGCGAGCCCTTCCACCACACCGACCGCAACACGCTCGAGAAGATCGGCGAGCCGACGCCGAACCCGTTGGCCGCGGCGAGCTAGTATTGCGAGGGAGACAGCGATGCGCGTCGCGCTGGTCACTTTCGACGGCTTCAACGAGCTCGACACCTTCATCCCGCTCGGGTTGCTGAACCGGCTCTCGACGCGGGGCTGGACGGCCGAGATCACGAGCCCGTCGACGCACGTCACGTCGATGAACGGCGTGACAGTGCAAGCGCAGCGCCCGCTCGAGTTTGCTAACGAGGCCGACGCGGTGGTCTTCGGCAGTGGCATCTACACCCGCGCGATCGCCGAGAACAGCGCGTTGCTCGACCGGTTGCAGCTCGACCCGCTGCGCCAGAGCATCGCCGGGCAGTGCTCGGGCACGCTGTTGCTGGCGCGGCTCGGCCTGCTCGCAGACATGGCTGCCTGCACTGACCTGACGACCAAGCCCTGGGTCGTGGAGGCCGGCGTGCGTGTGGTGGACGAAGCGTTCCATGCGCGCGGCCCCATTGCCACCGCGGGTGGCTGCCTCGCCGCACAATACCTCGCGGCGTGGCTGATGGCCCGCCACGCCGGCTTCGAGGCGGCCGCGCAGGCGCTGCGCCGCGCCGCGCCGGTCGGCGAGTGCGACGCCTACGTGGCGCGGTTGCTCGACGTCGTGCGGCCGTTCATCGACACGCCGGCGACCTGATCGCCACGCGCTCGCAGCCGCTGGCCGCGATAATCACCAGTTGCCTTCTCGAGGCGGCCGCAGCGTTAGGCCGCGCACGCATGTCCGACCTGACCCCCGAGGTGCGCCGCCGGCGCACCTTCGCCATCATTTCCCACCCCGACGCCGGCAAGACCACGCTGACCGAGAAGCTGCTGCTGTTCTCGGGCGCGATCCAGATCGCCGGCAGCGTGAAAGCGCGCAAGGCGAGCCGCCACGCGACCAGCGACTGGATGGAGATCGAGAAGCAGCGCGGCATCTCCGTTGCATCATCCGTGATGCAGATGGAGTACCGCGGCTGCGTGATCAACCTGCTCGACACGCCCGGCCACCAGGACTTCAGCGAAGACACCTACCGCGTGCTGACCGCCGTCGACGCGGCGCTGATGGTGATTGACGCGGCCAACGGCGTCGAGCCGCAGACGCGGCGCCTGCTGCAAGTCTGCCGCGCGCGCAACACGCCGATCCTCACCTTCGTCAACAAGATGGACCGCGAAGTGCAGGAGCCGCTGGCGCTGATGGAAGAGATCGAGCGCGAGCTCGGGATGGAGGTCGTTCCGTTCACCTGGCCGGTCGGCATGGGCAAGCACTTCCATGGTGTTATGGACCTGCGCGAGCAGCGCATGCGCGTGTTCGCGCCGGGAGAAGACCGCAACCGGGACGACGACGAGATCATCGACGGCCTCGCGAACCCGATCTACGCGCAGCGCTTCGGCGCCGAGTACGAGCACGCGAAGCACGACATCGAACTGCTGCGCGCCGCCGCGCCGCCGTTCGACGAAGCGCAGTTCCTGGCCGGCCACCAGACGCCGATGTTCTTCGGCTCGGCGATCAACAACTTCGGCGTGCGCGAGGTGCTCGACGCGCTGGTCGACCTGGCGCCGTCGCCCGGAGTTCGCGTAGCGATCCAGCGCACGGTGCGGCCCGACGAGCCGAAGTTCAGCGGCGTCGTGTTCAAGATCCAGGCCAACATGGACCCGGCGCACCGCGACCGCATCGCTTTCGTTCGCGTCGCGAGTGGCCACTTCGAGCGCGGCATGCGGCTGAAGGTGACGCGCTCGGGCAAGGAGCTGCGGCCGAACACCGTCGTGAGCTTTCTCTCGCAGCGGCGCGAGCTGCTCGACGAGGCGTATGCGGGCGACATCATCGGCATCCCGAACCACGGCGTGCTGCAGCTCGGCGACACGCTGACCGAAGGCGAGCCGCTGCAGTACACCGGGCTGCCGTTCTTCGCGCCCGAGATGTTCCGCAGCGTCGAGGTCGCCGACCCGCTGCGCACGAAGCAGCTCAAGGCAGGGTTGACGCAGCTCGGCGAAGAAGGCGCGATCCAGGTCTTTCGCCCGTTGGCCGGGTCGGTGCTGCTGCTTGGCGCGGTGGGGCAGCTGCAGTTCGAGGTCGTCGCGCACCGGCTCGAGCACGAGTACGGCGTGAAGGCGCGCATCATGCCGAGCCGCTATCAGGTGGCGCGCTGGTTGACGTGCGACGAAGCCGACGGCGGCGAGCGCGAGCTCAAGCGCTTCATCGATGGCAATGCGCACCGGGTCGCCTACGACGCGGTCGGCGCGCCGACTGTGCTCGTCGAATACGCACCCGAGCTGCGCGCGATCGAGGCCAACTGGCCGAAGATCAAGTTCCACGCTCTGCGCGAACACGCCGGGTTGGTGTTCCAGCGGCAGATGGAGGCCTGAGGCGCGTTCCGCGCTACGCTCGCACCCTCGACACTGCTGGAGCCGTCATGTCCCGTCCCATCCTCGAAGAAGCCCAGATCCACCCCGCGATCCGGGAGAAGATCGACAACCTGCATGCCGAGATCGTGCACAACGTGCGTTCGGCAGCGGCGTCGAACCCGGTGCTCGTCGTCGGCATGAAAGGCAACCCGTACTGCAGGCGCGCCCGCAAGGCACTCGCCGCCGCGGGCGTCGCTCACCAGTACCTCGAGTACGGCAGCTACATGAGCCAATGGCGGACGCGCAACGCGCTGAAGATGTGGACCGGCTGGCCGACATTCCCGATGGTCTTCGTCAAGGGCGTGCTGGTCGGCGGCGCGGACGATCTGAGCAAGCTGATCGCCAGCGGCGAGCTCAGGCGGCTGCTCGCCGGCTGAGGGTCTTTGCCGGCGTGGAACGCGCAAGGCCGACCCTAGAATCCCGTCGCATGAGCGCCCTCGGCCTGTTCTCCGCATGACGCGCGGCCTGCGCCGGTATCTGCTGGCGCTCTTGCTGGGCGCTGCCGTGACTGCGCAAGCAGAGCTGCCCGCTGCGGCACCAGGGCGCGAGGCGAGCGCGCCGGCGCCGCCCGCGCACTGGGTGCACGGCTATGCGTCCTTCGGCGAGCCGAAGTACCCGCCCGGCTTCGACCACTTCGAGTACGCCGATCCGGCGGCGCCAAAGGGCGGCGCACTGCGGCTGAAGAACCCGGACCGGCGCACGAGCTTCGACAAGTACAACTACTTCACCACCCGCGGCAACGCGCCCGCGGGGCTCGTGACCCTGATGTTCGAGACCCTCGCCGTGCTCAGCGCCGACGAGCCGCAGACCATGTACGGCCTGCTCGCCGAGGAGATGCTCGTCGCGCCCGACAAGTCGTCGATCACCTTCCGCCTGAACCCGAATGCGCGCTTCTACAACGGTGACCCGGTCACCGCGGAGGATGTGAAGTACAGCTTCGATTCGATGGCGGGCAAGCTCGCGTCGCCGACCTACCAGTCGGGCTTCGCCGGCGTGGCCGGCGCTGTGGTGCTCGATGCGCGGACGATCCGCTTCGACCTGGCTGAACGCAGCAACGACACGCTGTTCACGATCGGAACCAACTTGTACGTGTTCTCGCGCAAGTGGGCGCTCGCCGTGGACGGCAAGCCGAAGAAGTTCGACGAGATCGTCACCGAGCTGCCGATCACGAGCGGCCCCTACACCATCGGCGCGATCGACCCTGGGCGGCGCATCGAGTTCAAGCGCAACCCGGATTACTGGGCGCGCGACCTCGGCGTGCGGCGCGGCTGGTTCAACTTCGACCGTGTCGTCTACCGGTACTACAAGGACGACACCGTCGCCACCGAGGCGTTCAAGGCCGGCGAATACGACATCGTCCGTGTCTACGGCGCGCGGACCTGGAACCGCCAGCACAAGGGCGCCAAATGGGACGATGGCAGGATCCTCAAGGAGCCCTTCGAGACAGCCTTCGGGCAGCACCTGCAAGCCTACGATCTCAACCTGCGGCGGCCGATCTTCCAGGACATCCGCGTGCGCGAGGCGATTGGCCTGACCTACGACTTCGACACGATCAACAACCGCTTCAAGATGTTCAAGCGCGCGCACAGCATGTTCAACAACTCGGAGTTCGCCGCCGAGGGGTTGCCGTCGCCGGACGAACTGAAGTTGCTCGAGCCGTTTCGCAAAGACCTCCCTCCCGCCGTGTTCGGCCCGGCGTATCGCGCGCCTGGCACCGGCGGCGACGCGGGCAAGCTGCGCGCCAACCTGCTCAAGGCGCGCGCCCTGCTCGAAGCGGCGGGCTGGAAGCTCGCGCCCGATGGCAAGCTGCGCAACGCGCAGGGCGAGGAATTCGAGTTCGAGTATCTGACGCCCGAGGACGGCTCGCGCATCGCCGACTGGGAGCGCAACCTGAAGAAGCTCGGCATCACGATGAAGATCCGCCAGGTCGACTACGCGCTCTACTCGCGCCGGCTCGAGAACTACGACTACGACATGATCGCGATCGTCGAGGGCCGCTTCACGCTGCCCGACGCCGGCAACGTGCTGAGCCTGTACGGAAGCAAGGCGGCCGACGAAAAGGGCAACAACAACTTCCGCGGTGTCAAGAGCGCCGCGGTTGATGCGCTGATCCAGGCGATGAGCGACGCGAAGACGGTGGGCGAGCTGCGCACGGCAAGCCGCGCGCTCGACCGCGTCGTGATGTGGAACCACTGGCAGGTGCCCGACCTGTACTTCTCGGCCTTGCCAGCGAGCTACTGGAACAAGTTCGGGCGCCCGAAGGTGATGCCGAAGTACTACTCGATCGACAGCCCGAACGACCTGCAGCCGGCCTGGCCGATCGACACCTGGTGGATACGTGACCCCGCACAGCGTTGAGCCCTGGCTGCGGCCGCTGGCCGGTGCGCTGCTGCTGGCGGCGAGCCTGGCCGCGACGGCTGCCGCGTCTGCCACCAATCGCGGTACGTCGCCGGCGCCGGTCGCCGAACCGCCCTGGGTGCACGCCTTCGCGGCCTTTGGCGCACCGAAGTATCCGCCGGACTTCCAGCACTTCGACTACGTGAACCCGGAAGCGCCCAAGGGCGGCACGGTGCAGCTGCGCAACCCGGACCGGCGGCAGAACTTCGACAAGTACAACTACTTCACGATCCGCGGCAACGCGCCGGCGGGCATGGGCATCTTCATGTTCGAGACGCTCGCCATGCTCGGCGCCGACGAGCCGCGCGCCATGTACGGCCTGCTCGCCGAGGCGATGCGCATCGAGCCCGACAGGAGCGCGATCACGTTCCGGCTGAATCCGCTGGCGCGCTTCTCCAACGGCGATCCGGTGACCGCGGCCGACGTCAAGTACAGCTTCGATTCGTTGGCCGGCAAGTATGCGTCGCCTGTGTACAGCTCGACGCTTTCCG
>Ga0209048_10002343_pt1 | contig 18855 bp, 17 predicted proteins | sample FrelakmetCRP12CR_FD_187146 | JGI IMG/M metagenome (GOLD analysis project Ga0209048, IMG submission 187146) | Freshwater lake sediment microbial communities from the University of Notre Dame, USA, for methane emissions studies - CRP12 CR (SPAdes)... | ecosystem: Environmental > Aquatic >... | reverse complement strand
CCGATGACGGGCCCGACCCCGGGGATCTGCTGCACAGCCCGGTAGCCGGGGTCGTTCGCGACGCGTTCGTGGATGCGACGATCCAACATCCGGATCTCATTATCGAGACTGATGATGAGATCACGCAGCGACTCGACGCGCACCAGGTACGCGTCGCCAAGCTCGAGGCCATCCAGAAGCTTGGTGCCGGCGAGACCGAACAGATCGCTCATCGGGACCCGGACACCTTCCTTGGCGAGCACCGCATGCACCTGGCTCTTGAGTCCCGACCGCAAGTCCACGAGCTTGTGTCGATAGCGCACCAGCTCGCGCAGCTCGCGCAACGGGACCGGCGCGATCCACGCCTCAGGGAGGCGCCCCATCCGCAACAACTCAGCCAGGAGCGTCGCGTCGACCCGATCGTTCTTGACCCGACGGTTCTCGAACGCCTTGATCGCCAACGGATGCGCCAAATGCACCCGCGCGCCACACTCCTCGAGGAGATCCGCGGCCCAGTACCAGCCGTACGTCGCCTCGAGCGCGACCTCCGGCGCCGGCCCCGCCTTGGCGATCTCCGCCGCCAGGGCCAACGGATCGTTCTCGATCCGGACCTCGCCGAGCACCTCTCCCCCAGCATCCGTCCGCACGATCACCGACCGGCGGCGATGCAGATCAATCCCAACATATTGTTGCGACACAGCGGGCCTCCCTCTTCGTGGGTAGTGAGCAACCCGAGCATGCCGCCCGGGACACTCACGGGGAGCGGAGGCCCCGCTCCTTCATCGCATCAGAGCGTCGCGCGTGCGACGCGCGAGGCCTCGATCCGGACCACATCCGGACGAGTGCGGTGCCGCGGTGCATGGCGAGGGCGGCGCTGGTACGAAAGCGCCGGATGTCGACGGTCTCGTCATCCCCTTCGTTCTGGGGTGTCGACCCGAAGTCTTCGAGTTCAGGTCACCGCCGCGCGGGCGGTTTTGGCAATCGCGACGGATCGTGCGGCTGCCGCGGCTCGTCCCGCATCGTCACCGCTCGCTGCGGTGATCTGTGCTTGCTTCGCCCACGTGTAGGTGCTGGTCTCTCTCGTGGCAAGTCGCTCTCCGGTAAGGGCACGCGCGAGGTCGTTGCGTCGGGCCCGGATCGCGGCTTCGAGCAGGGTGCGCGCCAAGACGTCGCGTTGCGCGTGGCTTCCGCCGAGCTCGAAGAGCCGGTCCCGGACCGCGAGAAGCTCCTCCACCGCATTGTCGTAACGGCCTTCGGCGAAGGCGACGATGCTGCGACAGACCGGCAGCCCGACCGAGCCAGTGGTGGCACTGCCTGTGACACGCGGGTCCGAGGTTCGGGCGACGGACTCGAGGTTCGCGACGAGCTCAGTGGCGCGATCCAACTGGTCGGCGGCGACAAAGGCCATCGCCGCATGCATGTCGTTGAACGGGTAGAAGCCGGGTACCAGCGAGCGCTGCCACGCATCACTCAGTGCGTGCCACCGATCGCCGACATCGGCGTTCTCGAGCGAGAGCCGCCAGAGGAGTCCCGTGGCATCGAGCAATTCGAGTGCGACATCTTCGGAACCGTCGTGATGCAGCACACGGTCATAGACGGCCAAGGCACCAGCCGTGTCGTTTGCCTCGAGGAGGAACAGCGCGTAGTGCCACGAATTGTGGACGTTGAGGAAGTTGCCCGTCGACCAGTCCGACTCACGCGCCTGGAGGAAGTCGAGCCCTTCGGGGACGCGTCCCTGCATTTCGTAGGTATGGGTGACGGCGTGAATTGCCCACACATCGTCGGGATGCTCGCTGACGGCTCGCTGCCCGACGGCCAGCGAGAGGTCGTAGCGATTGCACTCCTCGAAGCCGAACGCCTGCATTCCCAGCAGATACCCGAAGTGCGGGTCCGCAGGATCCCAGAATGAGATCGCCCGGCTTACCCGATTCTGCAGGTTGACCGCGCTTCCGGTGAAAAAGTCGATCTGGTGACCCACCATGATGGCCAGGAGATCGGTCGGGAACTCGAGGGTGAGGTCATCAAGGTGTCGCCCCGCTGCGAGCATGTCCCCAGCAGCCCAGGCCTCGACTACCGCGACGTGGGCCCGCTCACGCGGGAGAAGCGCGGCGCCCTCTGCACGATCGCGAATCGCGTCGAGCGCGCCGGTAGCGGAGCTGGCGTCAGCTCCATCGGTCGACATCAGCGCCAGGTAGGCACCAAAGACACGACCCATCACGAACGTCGGGTCCGCCTCGATCGCGGCCGTGATCTCGTGCACCATCTCGATCTGGAAGCGCACAAGATGCTCGAGCGCACGGTCATACCCACCGACCGCGTCCTTGCTCCCCTGCACCTCAAGTCCGTGCTGGTCTCTCACCATCCGCCCAAGCCCAAATCCGCTCGGCAGCGCGCCACGCAACAGCGTAGCGACGCAACACAAGGCCCGCCATCGCACCAGGCTCGGTCAAGCAGGAAGGGGACTCCGGTGCACCCAGCGCCTCAGCCGAGCTCGCCAAGCTCGGCTCGGTGACCCGATCAAGCACAATGGCACGATGCCCGAGCAGGCCATCAACGCCGATGAGGTCGTCGGCGCTGCGCTCGACCTCCTCGACGACGTCGGCCTCCACGGGTTCACGATGCGGGCGTTGGCGCAGCGTCTCGGGACCTACCCCGCCACGATCTACTGGCACGTCGGCAGCCGGGGCGAGGTACTGAGCGCAGCGAGCGCACGCGTCCTCGATTCCGTCTTCGCCGACCTTCCCGACCCGACGTCGACGCCGTGGGACGCATGGCTCGACGCGTTCGCGCGGGGATACCGGCGCCAGATGCAGTCGCACCCCGCGATCGCCGCGTGGGGCGTCACGCACTTCGAAGCTCGCGTCCCTGCGCCCGACGACCTGGAGATCATCGTTGGCGTCTTCGCTCGCGCCGGGTTTCATGGCGAGGCGCTCGCGTTGGCGTACAACATGTTTCTCGGCTCGCTGATCGGCTGGGTCGGTGTCGAGCTGATCGCGGACGACCCCGAACTCGGGTCGGATCCGGAGCAGATGGAGGGCTCGGTGCGGGCCCTCGACGCCGACGACTACCCGACGATCGTCGCCAACCTCGACCATCTGGCCAACCACGCCATCGCGTTCCGCTGGCAGGGCGGCATCGCCAATCCGCTCGACGCCGCGTTCGACTTCGCCGTTGCGACCTGGATTGCGGGCCTGCGAGCCCAGCTCGCCAGCCGCAGCGGTTGACCGCCGAGCCCGCCCGAGCGTATCTTGAACGGTGTACAAGAGTCTGAGGGCGCGGGACTGAGCAAGAGGGGCCTTGCCGTGGCGAATGCCAGCGTTCCAGCGATGGTCGACGCCGAGCTCGAGGCCTTCTCGGCGCTCGCTCGTGGACTCACGCCCGAGCAATGGAGGACCCCATCGCTCTGCCCGGGTTGGACTGTGCGCGACATCGTCGAGCACACCGCGTTTCACACCCACCGAGGCCTGAAGGAGGCGCTCGGGTCGACGGAAAGGCACGCCCCGCGCCTCGCCGCCGCCGCGCACGCCGAGACGATCGACGGACTGGTCGCGTGGATCTCGTCGCCGGCGCCCGCGAGCGTCCGGAAGTCCAGGATCAACCTCGCGGAGCTCGTAATCCATCAGCAAGACGTGCGTCGCCCGCTCGGGATCGAGCGCGACTACCCCGACGCAGCGATGCGAGCATCGCTCGACCTGTGCACGAGCGTGCACGGCAACATCCTCGTGCTCGACGGCCGGCGCCGACCCGGTCGCGGGCTGGGCCTCCACGCGAATGACCTCGACTGGTCCAAGGGTCGCGGCCCGGAGGTGGTCGGCTCGGCCGAGGCACTGCTGATGGCGATCGCCGGTCGGCGAATCGCGCTCGACGGGTTGAGCGGACCTGGCGTCGCGACGCTCGCGGCGCGACTCAATGCCGCCTCGTCAGCCGTGCACGCATAACCGGATCTGTCGCCGGCTAGCCGCTCAGCTTCACCACTGCGATGTTCTTCGGGTCGCAGTCGAAGGTCCCGGGCTTCTTCGGGTTCACTCGGACGAACTTGCTGTCTTGTACCTGCACGAGCGCGTAGCAGTCGCTGGGGACGCGCTTGCCGACGTCGGTCGGAGCGAGCATCCCGCCCGCATCGAAGTTCTGCGTCTTCGCGAGCTCTTCGAGGAACTTTGCTCGCGTGATGCCATTGACTCCGTCCCGGGCGACGATTCTGTCGATGGCCTCGTGGAACAGTATCCCGGCGGCCCATGCAGTCTCGCCGAATGCGTTGGCGTCGGCGTTGCCGACGTACTTCAGGTAGCTCTCCAGTGCCTTGTTGCTCTTGGCCTCGGCGAGCGGCAGCGTGTTCAGGTAGGCGTACTCGCCCGCGACGTCGGCACCGCCCGCGAGGAACTCGTCCGTGTAGCACGCACGCGAGCAGTCCCAGACCTGCACGGTGTTCAGACCTTGGAGCTTCGCCTCCTTGCGCACCGAGACCGCTTGCCCGGCGCTCGTGAGCGTGGACACGTAGGTCGAACCTTCGGCCTTCGCAGCACCGATGATGGATGTCAGTCCGCTCTGGGGCACCGTAGCGGAGACGCCGTAGTAGCCGGGACCGTCGAGCTTCACCCCGAGCTCCTTCACTGCCGCGCACTGCCCGCGACCGGTCGTATCGGCTGCCTTGAGGTCGGACGGGATGATGCAGATCCCGTGGAGGCCTTTGTGCTTCGAGAGGTAGTAGCGGATCTGCCCGAACGAGACCCGATAGGTCTTGGTGGCCGCGTCCTTGGTGGAGCAGTCCAGCTCGCCGGGGCTCACCGAGTAGGAGACCGGTGAGCACTGGTGGACGGTCTCCCCCGAGAAGGTGTTGATGTCGGGCAGCCCCGTGGCCGCGCCGGTGGAATCCTGACAGCCGACCATGTCGTCCACGTTGTTCATGAAGACGACGGCCGTCCCCACCATCGCAAAGTCGTCGCGGCACGCCTTGATGGTCGCGTTGCGCGCCTCGTCTGCGCTGAGTCGGGAGTCGATGAAGTCCACGACGAGCTTGCGACCCGCGATCCCGCCATTCGCGTTCACGTACTTCGCGTATGCCTTCATGCCGTCGACCTGACCTTTGAACACCCCTGGCGCCAATGGGCTATCGACGTCGGCCACGATCGCGACGCGAATCTCGTTCTTCGCGATCCCAACCTCACCCGCCGCGGGGGCCTCGCCGCTCTGAGCCCCGGCCGGCGACGCCACCAATGCGACGATCAGCAGGACCGTGGTGCTCAGCACCGTTTGGAATGATCGGTTCACGAGTTCCTTCACTGCAACGAGACCATGGGGCCGGGCGTCACCCGACTGCTCGGAGTACGGCATTCTGCGGGAGGCCGGCGAAGCCCCGAATGTTGGCGAGCAATATCTCTGGATCGCGGTGCGCTAGAAGGGAGTGCGAGACGACAGAACTGTACAGTTCGGCCGTAGGGCCGGCCCGCACAGACACGAGACGGGTTCCAGACCATGACCGACGAGGCAGGGCGCTCGGCCTACGACATCGATCCGGAGCTCGCTGAGTTCGCCGAGCTCATGTCATCGATGCCCCTGGTCACGGACGTGCAGGATGCTCGCGCGCTGATCCTCGACTTCGTCGGCCCATTCAACGCCGGCATCGACGTCTCCGGGCTCGACATCGACGACCGTGCGATCCCCGGCCCGCCCGACGCGCCCGACGTCACCGTGCGCGTCTACCGACCCCGAGGCCTCGCCGCGCCGGTCCCCGCCGTCCTGAAGATCCACGGCGGGGGCTTCGTCACGGGAAGCATCGACACCGAACACGGCACTGATGTCGAGCTCAGCCGCGAGCTCGGGATCATCATCGTGTCCGTCGACTACCGCCTGGCCCCCGAGCATCCTTTCCCGGCGGGACTCGACGATTGCTACGCCGCGCTGGTCTGGCTCCACGGTGAGGCAGAGGCACTCGACGTCGACCCGGCGCGCATCGCGGTCAAGGGAGGGAGCGCCGGCGGTGGTCTCGCCGCGGCCGTCACGCTGCTCGCACGCGATCGCGGCGGACCACCGATCTGCTTCCAGTACCTGACCGCCCCCGAACTCGACGACCGGCTCGAGACCGCGAGCATGCAACAGTTCATCGACACCCCGGTGTGGAACCGACCCAGCGCCGAACAGAGCTGGGCCTGGTACCTCGGCAACACTCCTCGGGATCAGGTGTCGCACTACGCCGCCCCCGCGCGAGCGGACTCGCTCGCAGGATTGCCGCCGGCGTACGTCGCCACGATGCAGTTCGACCCCATGCGCGACGAAGGGATCCTCTACGCGCTACGGCTGCTCCAAGCCGGCGTTCCGGTAGAGCTGCATTCCTCCCCCGGCACCTTCCACGGATCACAAGTCATCGCCGACGCCGCCGTGACACAGCGCGAGAACACCGAGATGATCGTCGTGCTCCGTCGCGCACTCGACCTCGGTTGACCAGCCGGACGCATACCGATGCCAACCGGGCGGTGCCTTCGGTTCGTACGCACTCGCCGTCTCCGAGAGCAGGACCTCGGACGGACGGTAGCCGACGACAGCTGGATCAAAGGAGGTGAACCCCGGCGTCACCGGCACCCCACGACCACCGGTTGCGGGAGTGACGTCTCGGACTCGCCACAGGCGCACCCACGTTCGCTCCACCGAGCATCAACATCAGCGAACAGACAGCTGCCGACACCGTGAACCGGCGACCCTCCACGGCCCTACGATTGCACAACCGGCCCCTTCGGTGACCGGCGGTGACAGGAGTCGAGCCATGGCGATCGACCGTCAGGAATCCCCGTACCGACGCGGCAACCGCTACGACCGGCTGCCCATCCCGATGGTCGAGGAGCACTGCATCCCAGTCGACGCGGGGGCGGTCCAGCTCGTCGTGGAGTCGCGCCGGCTGACGAACGAGATCATCCAGGGTACCTACGACGACCATGTCGACGCCGGGATCCCGTTCGACGACTTCGGTGCCACACTCCACGTGTGCGGAACGGCTGATGGTCTCGAGCACCTTCGCTTCGACTGCTTCGAGAACGAGCCGCACTACCACTACATCGAGCAGACTCGCGGCGCGAACACTGTGGTGCGCATCGACGAGCTGGCGGTCGGCGACCCCATCGAGTTCTCGCTCGCCTGCGTCGAGCACCACCTGCCCGACATGCTCCGTCACTGCGGCGTTGCCGGCCTGGCCGACGAGGTTGCCGGCCGACCCGACGCGGTGAGTACTGCGGTCGCAGAAGTCCGCGAGCTCATGCGAAAGGCCCGGGCCCCGGCGGCGTAGGGCCCGAGGATGTCAGCCCCGGGAAGCCTGGCCTGAGTGCTACGTCACGAACTCGGCCACCCGCTGGTGGAATCGCCACGTGCCGTCGTCGTGATGGAGCGTGTCGTGGTAGCGGCCCACCACCTGGATCGCCCAGCCGGACTCGCCCTTGAGCAGGAAGACCACGTCGCTGGTCGCCTTGGCTTCGTGGTCATTCCAGTCGGTGACGAGGGTGTTGACGACGAGGTGACGCTGGGGCCTCGTCGGCTTCCAACGCGTGTAGGCCTCGCGGAGCACGTCGCGGCCGGCGTGTGTACCCATCCCGGGGATGTCGCAGACGCCGTCGGGGCAGAAGGTTGCGATGATGTCGTCGGTCCGGCCGTCGTCCAGGGCGTGGGTGTATGCGGCAATTGCGGCGCGCACGCCCTCGGCAACCTCTGCGTAGGTGGTGTTCGTGCCCATCAGAACCCCATGTCGGCGATCGGTTTGTCGAACGGATACACGTTGACCGACCCCAACGCGGGGAGCAGTCGCTCGTGTGGGAGACCGGCGAGAAAGCCGTCGATGATCCGTTCGAAGTTCGAGATGTGTCCCTCGAGCCCGCTCGACAGGCGCATGTACTCGAAGGCCTGCGCGTGCAGGCCGCGCTGCTGCCTCGGCAGGTTCGAGAAGTCCTGCGTCGGGATCGGTGGCCACCGTGGATCGTCGGCCTCCCACGGCTCCGGCGGCGTGGGCTTTCCGGGCTCCTCGCCCTCCGGGAAGCGCGTCAGGGACCAGATCTCCATCAGCGTCTCCTCGGGACCGAGTGGACGGAATCGGTAGGAGGAAGCGCTGCTGTACATCGGCAGTACGAAGTAGTGCGGGAAGCAGTGGAAGAAGCTGAGGTTGATCCCCTGCGTGTCGAGCTCGTTGAGGTCGGGGATGTCGGCCCCCCGGTCCCGGTGCCAGCTCATGACGGCGTCGTTGAGTGTGCGGTTCCACGTCGCGATCGCGAGGGCCGGGTCGGCGGGCAGTTCCGTGTCGCGCAGACTCTCGGCGACGCGCACGTCGTTCGCGTGCACCATCCCGGCCATGCCGTCGCACATCACGCTCAGGTACTCGATCTCCGCATCGATGAACCTGCGCGGATCGAACGCTGCACCGTCACGCAGCGAGTACCTCATCCCGGGGATGGCGAGCTGCGGATGCGTCTGCACCACGTGGTACATCTCGACGAAGGCCTCGATGGCGAGCTTCCAGTTCACGGGAAGACGGGCCGAGTACCACCACTCGGTCCGGAGCGACTCCACCTTCCACTCGTCGAGCATGGTCGCCGCCGGCTCGATGCACTGCCGCAGCGGCGGGGCGTCGTCGTCGAGGTTGATCCACGCGCACCCGCCCCACACCTCGCACCGCACGGGGACGAGGTCGATGTCGCCTGGCTCGAGGTTGTGCTCGGCGAACGTACGTCGCTGTGTGACCGCGGTGTTCGCGCCGTCGGGGCCGTAGCACCAGCCGTGGAACGGACATCGAAATCCCTGCTCGCAGCTCCCCCGACCCTCGGCCACCTTCACGCCACGGTGGCGGCACGCATTCTGGAACGCGCTCGCCCCCAGGTCGTCGGTGCGCACCACGACGACCGACTGGTCGAGGAACTCGTACTCGACGAAGTCGCGCGGCGCCGGGATCTCCTCGAGCCGGCACGCCATCTGCCAGATCCGCGGCCACAAGTGCTCGGCCTCCACCCGGAAGAAGTCCGGATCGAAGTAGCGCTCCTTGGGAACCCGGTCCGCGTGCTCCATCGCGAAGGGCACGGGGGGTGCCGACCACTTCTTCTCGACGATCGCCACCGAGCGCCCCCTCCCGCGTTGGAGTGCGTTGCCGGGGAACGTATACCAACTGGTCGGTACAATGCGGCCCGTGATCACGCAGCCCGACGTCGACGTCGACGTGCTGATCGTGGGCGCAGGTATCACCGGCATCTACCAGCTCTACCGCGCGCGGGAAGCGGGCTTCTCCGTGGTCGCGCTCGAGGCGGGCGACGGCGTCGGGGGCACGTGGTACTGGAACCGTTACCCCGGAGCGCGGTTCGACTCGGAGAGCTACACCTACGGATACCTGTTCTCCGAAGAGCTCTTCGACGAGTGGGAGTGGCAGGAGCACTTCGCCGAGCAAGCGGAGACCGAGCGCTACCTCAACCACGTCGTCGACCGGTTCGACCTGCGGCAGGACCTCAGATTCGGGGCCCGGATCACCTCGGCCGTCTACGACGAGCCGTCAGGCCACTGGACCGTCACGCTCGCCGACGAAACCGAACTCCGTTCACAGTTCTTCATCGCCGCGACCGGCGTTCTCTCGGTGCCCTACTTCCCGGACGTGCCCGGGCGAGAGGACTTCCGCGGCGAGTCCTACCACACCGGGTTGTGGCCGGCGGCGCCGGTCGACTTCGTGGGCAAGCGCGTCGCCGTCGTCGGTACTGGATCGAGCGGCGTCCAGATCATCCCGGTGATCGCCGACGAGGTCGAATCGATGACGGTCTACCAACGCTCCGCCAACTGGTGCACTCCGCTGAACAACCGACCGATCACACCGGATGAGCAGGCGCAGCTCAGAGCCAGCTTCGCCGCGATGCGTGCGACGCTGAACACCTCCGACCACGGGTTCCACCATGTTGCGTACGATCGCGCCACCTTCGACGACTCGAACGAGGAGCGGCAGGCGTTCTTCGAGAAGATGTGGAACAGCCCCGGGTTCTCGAAGCTCATCGGCCACTACACCGACATGATGTTCGATCCCGACGCGAACGCCGAGTGGTGCGAGTTCATCGCCGAGAAGATCCGGGGCATCGTCGAGGACCCCGAGACCGCGGCGAAGCTGATCCCGAAGGACCACCGCTTCGGCGAGAAGCGACCGCCGTTCGTTACCGGGTACTACGAGACCTTCAACAACCCGAAGGTCTCGCTCATCGATCTCGCGCAGACTCCGATGTTGCGCATCACCGAGCGCGGGATCGAGACTGCCGAAGGTGAACGACCGTTCGACATCATCGTGTGGGCGACCGGCTTCGACTTCGGCACCGGCGCGCTCGCACGCATGGGCATCCGCGGTCGAGACGGACTCGCCCTCGAAAAGCACTGGGCCGATGGCCCGAAGACGTTCCTCGGCGTGCAGACCGCGGGCTTCCCGAACTTCTTCTTCCCCGGCGGACCGCACGCGGCCGCCGGAAACAACCCTCGGTACAACGGTGATCAGGTCGACTTCGTCGCCGACACGCTCATGTACGTGCGCGACCACGGCTACGACACGATCGAGGTCGATCCCGCCGCCGAAGATCGGTGGACCACGATGGTCGACACCGTCGCAGCGACGTCACCCGCCGTCTTTGGGCAGAGCAGCTACTTCTTCGGCGCCAACATCCCCGGAAAGCCGCGCAAATACCTCCTGAACTCGGCCGGGCGCCCGAAGCTCTTCAAGGAGATCGCCAGAGTCCGAGACAGCGACTACGCGGCGTTCCGGCTGTCGCGCTCGACGCCTTCCTAGTCAGACGGTCGCGCAAGTCAGACGGTCGCGATCGGCGTCACCGGGGAGCCGACCACGCCCGGCATCCGCAACGGTGGTGCAGTGAGCAGGAACTGGCTCCGGTTGTGCTCGCGCAGCCAGGTCGCAAGCTCGTGCAAGTACCACAACTCCCCCAGGGGGACACCGAGCTTGAACAGACACAGGTGGTGGATCGGGAGGAGCGAGTGCCGGCTCTCATCACGGTCCCGACCGACCATCCCTTCGACCGCGTAGTTGTCGGCCACCAGCGCCGAGATCTGCGATTCCGCGATCCAGTCGAGCATCGCCGGGTCGCGCGCGTCGAGGTACGTGCACATCGCGTGGATCTGGACGGGGTCGGGCTCGCGCTCCCATTCGAGGACCTTCGTCGCGAAGCCGGTGTGGAGCAGGAGGATGTCGCCGGGCTCCACGGCGACGTCGTCCGCCGCCATGATCTCTTCGAGCGTCTTGCGGTCGACGCCGCGCCAATCGTGCCCGAGGTGGTGGGCGAGGTCGACAAGCACTCCGCGACCCTGCACGCCATGGAAGGCCATGTGTTCGAGGCCCAGGTGGTGCGCGAACGAGATGTGCTCCCCCCCGTCGCCGCGCGCGTCAGGCTGCGGGCCGACGAGGTCGACCCCGGCGCGGTACCCGTTGTAGAAGACGGCTTCCTCGACGCCGTCGCCGTCCGCGTCGAACTCGGCACCGGCATGCGCGAGCGAGTCCCACTGCGTCGAGTACTGGAGCGCGAGCGTGACCACGTCGTCGGCCCACACGTCGACGTACTTGGGATGCCCCCACGTCTCCATCTCGCTCTGGTGCACGTTGTAGAAGACGTCCGGAGTCCCGTCCATGTCCTCGGTGGGGGCCACGACGGGCGGATGCCTCCGCTGGTTCAGCGCGGTGCCACCCGGGTAGTCGAGCGGCAGGCTCAGGCAGAAGCTGATGCCGGCTTCGACCTCGCGCACGCCCTCGAGGACCTTCTCGGGGGTGATCAGGTTGATGCGACCGAGCTCGTCGTCGTCGCCCCAGTCCCCCCAGGTTGATCCGTCCGGGCGTCGTGTCCACCGCTTCGTCACGGTTGCATCCTCTTTCTTGTGCACGATCGGACCGGCGTTGATTGTACCGACCGGTTGGTTTAGCCTGATTTCGGATGTCGCGCGCTCCACACACGCCCGGAGAGGTCGCCGCCGCATGATCGACAAGGACTTCGTCGTCTCCGGAGACGGACACCTGCTCGAGCCGACCGACCTGTTCGTCACCCGTCTTCCCAAGCACCTGCGCGACCGCGCGGTCTGGGAGGAGGACTTCGAGATCGAGCCGCTCGTCGAGGGTGGCGCTACGCACTTCCGGCGCTTGCACACGCCGGGGTTCGAGGGCTGGACGATCTCCCGTTACCGCCAGACCGGTGGGCGGATGCCCGAGGGGGACCCGGAGCACATCCTCGAGGACATGGACCTCGACGGCATCGACATCCAGGTGATGTACCCGAACCTGTCGCTGTTCGGGCTCTACTCCGACGACCACGAGCTCTCGATGGCCCATGCGCGGGTCTACAACGACTACGTCATCGAACGGTTCACCCCGTACTTCTCGCGGCTCGCGCCAGCGGCGCCGGTCCCGCTGACCGATATCGATGACGCGGTCGCCGAGATCGAGCGTGTCGCCGCCGCCGGCTTCCGCGCCATCCTCCTGCCGGCCACGCCCCCGAAGCCCTACTACTCACGCGACTTCGACCCGGTGTGGGCGGCCGCGCAGGCCAACAGCGTTCAGGTGTTCATCCACACCCAGACCGGCGGAGTCAAGGTCAACGATCCGGAGTCCACGACGCTCAAGGTCGTGATGGAATCGGCGGCGCAGGTGAACCAGCCGATGACGGAGAAGTCGGCGGCGAAGCGGATGGTCACGCAGGCCATCTACAGCACGATCGTCCCCCAGCAGATCATCTGCGAGCTCATCGGCGGCGGCGTGCCCGAGCGCTACCCGGACCTGCACTTCGCACTGATCGAGTTCAACGCCCACTGGCTCGCGTCCTTGGTCGGCGCGATGGACAAGTGCTGGATTACCGGGATCGGCCAGGACGCCGACTGGTGGCTCGGATATTGGGACGAGGCGCGCCCGGCGAACGAGCAGACCAGCATGGCGCAGCTATTTCGCTTGAACGAGAAGTGGCCGTACCCGCTGAAGCCGAGTGAGTACGTACAGCGCCAGTTCCACGTCCAGTTCCAGGACGATCCCGTCGCGATCGCGTCACGACACATCACCAGCATCTCGACGATCGTGTGGGGCAACGACTACCCGCACGCGGAGGGGACCTTCCGTGGCAGCCGCGAGCTGAACGCGCAGCAGTTCGCCGGCGTGCCGGCCGACGAGCGCGCCGCCATGCTCGGCGGCACCCTGGGTTCGCTGTTGGGCTTCGAGATCCCGGCCACCGCCTGAGCCGATCGACCGACCGACCGGGATCTGCGCCGGCCTAGGACGACGAGCGGGCGATCCCGTGGATGAAGATGTCGGAGAACGGCTGGGCCACCTCGCGTGCCGACACGCGGCCGCCCGCCTTCAGCCACAGGTAGGTGTAGTTGTGCATGCCGAGCCACGCGAAGGCAGTGAGCGTCGGGTCGACGGCACGGAACTCGCCGGCATCGATGCCGGCCTGCAGGATCGCCTCGACTCTTCGCTCATACGCCCGCCGGCGCACGCGGAACTTCTCTGCACGATCATCGGTGAGCGCCGGGAACTCGTGCAGGAAAACCCAGACGTGATCGGGATAGCGGTGGATGACATCGAGCAGCTCGTCGCCCAGCATGGCCAGCTGCTCGGAGGGTGAACCGCCGGTGGCTGCGACGCGATCCGCACCGAGCATCACCTCGTCCATCACGCGATCGTGGATCGCGGCGAGGAGCTCCTCCTTCGACTTGATGTAGTGGTAGAACGCGCCCTTGCCGAGCCCGTTGACCGTGCACAGCTCCGCAATTCCCGTCGCGTGGTAGCCGTTTCGTGCAAAGACCTGCGCCGAGGTGTCGATGATGACATCCCGACGAGCGTTCCACTTGGCGCTGCGGCCCGGGTCATCACTCGCTGCGGTTCGCGGCATCGGCTCCGACGGTACGTCGGCGCGCGCGCCCATCAGCGGCCTCGCCACCGGGGCGGGCGCTTCTCGGCGAAGGCGGACAGTCCTTCGCCCGCGTCCTCGGACGCGAGGAGCTCGTCCAACATCTCTCGCGAGGTCCGGCGGAGCGTCTCGTCGTCCTCGAAGGCGGCCGAGAGCACGACTCGCCGACTGGCCCGCACCGCGAGCGGAGCGGCCGCGACGATCTGTTGCGCAAGGCGGAGCGCCTCCTCGAGCGCAGCCCCCGGCTCGACCAGCCGGCTCACGAGCCCGAGGGCGTACGCGCGTCGAGCGTCGATCGGCTCGCCGGTGAGGATGGCGTCCATCGCCGGCCCCCGACCGATCGCGCGCGGCAGGCGGAAGAGCCCACCGGCTGCGGCGATCAGGTTGCGGCGAACTTCCGCGAGCCCGAACGCGGATCGCGACGTCGCGACGACGATGTCCGCCGCCAGCACGATCTCCAGACCGCCGGCCGTCGCCAGACCGTCGACCGCGACCACGATCGGCTTCGTGCGCTCCCGATATACGAACCCGCCGAACCCGCCCCGCTCGGTGTCGAGCGTCGCCGCCGAACCGGTCTCCTTGATCACCTTGAGGTCGGCGCCCGCACAGAAGACCGGGCGCGTGTGCTCCGCGGTGTTGGCGCACAGGACCCCGGCCCAGAGTTCAGGATCATCTTCGAGACGGTCCACGGCGGCCTCGAGGCCGAGCGCCACCTCTCGATCGACCGCGTTGCGCGCCTGGGGGCGGTTGAGGGTGATGACGGCGATTCGGTCGGAGGCCGAGTACAGGACCGCCGAACCACTCTCTTGCTGCACGGGCACGCTCCCGCGTCGAGGCACGAGCCCAAAACTATAATGACTGGTCGGTACAGAGCCTGACACGGGACCGCGGGTGAGCGAGCACAGCTTCGAGGGGCGCGTCGCGGTCATCACGGGCGCGGGACGCGGCATCGGGCGAGCCCATGCACTCCTGCTCGCCGACCGGGGTGCCCGCGTCGTCGTCAATGACCTCGGGTCCTCAATGGAGGGCATCGGGGTCGACGCCGGGCCCGCGGCCACCGTCGCCGACGAGATCACCGCCTGCGGTGGAACTGCCATCGCCGACCACCACGACGTCTCCACGCCGGCCGGCGCGCAGGCACTCGTCGATGCCGCGGCGAGTGCATTCGGACGCCTCGACATCCTGGTCAACAACGCCGGGATCATCCGATGGGCGGGGTTCCCGGAAGCCGACGAGGCCAACCTCGCACAGCACCTCGACGTCCACGTCGGCGGCTCGTTCAACACGGCCCGCGCCGCGTGGCCACACATGGTCGAACAGGGCTACGGCCGCATCGTGATCACCACCTCGGCGGGGATCTTCGGGCTGCCGACCAACCTCTCCTATGCAACCGCCAAGGGTGCCGTCGTCGGGCTGACACGCAGCCTCGCGACTGCCGGCGCCAAGCACGGCATCTTGGTGAACCTCATCGCACCCGCGGCCCTGACGCGCATGGCGGGCCAGCCAATGGACGAGGGCGGCTCCCCCGCTTCCGGGGAGATGGCGCCCGAGCTCGTCGCGCCGATGGTCGCCTTCCTCGCCCACGAGGCCTGTCCGGTCAGCGGCGAGATCTACGCAGCCGGCGCCGGTCGCTTCGCGCGCATCTTCATCGCCTCGACGCCGGGCTACGTGCACTCGGGGTCGGAGCCGACGATCGAGGACGTCGCGGAGCATTGGGCGACGATCAACGACGAGGCGGGCTACTCCGTCCCAACCGACCTCACCGACTGGTCAGCCACGTTCATGCAGCACCTCGGGTCCGCAGCTCCCGCTTCAAGACCTTCCCCGAAGGGTTCCTCGGGAGAGCCTCGATGAGCACCACGTCCTTGGGCACCTTGAAGCGTGCGAGCTGCCCGCGGCAGTGCTCGACGAGCTCCTCGGGCGTCGTCGTCGCCGTACTCACGGCGACGTAGGCCACCGGGACCTCACCCCAGCGATCGTCGGCACGGCCCACGACGGCCGCTTCCACGACCGCCGGGTGCTCGTAGAGCACGCGCTCGATCTCGGAGCTGGCGATGTTCTCACCGCCCGACACGATCATGTCCTTGAGCCGATCGACGATGAAGAGGTACCCGTCGTCGTCGCGCACGCCGATGTCTCCGGTGTGGAACCAGCCGCCAGTGAATGCCGCGCTCGTCGCGTCGGGATCGCGCCAGTAGCCCTTGAACACCTTCGGACCGCGAAGGACCACTTCCCCGCGTTCGCCCGGGGGCAGCGAGGCGCCGCCTTCGTCCCAGATATCGAGTTCCAGGTAGAGGCACGGGCGCCCGACACTGCCGATCTTGGTCAGGAGGCTGGCCCGATCGAGGAACGTGTCGCCCGAGACGGTCTCGGTGAGTCCGTACGCGTCGGCAAACCACGCCGACGGGAACGTCCGCTGCAGCCGCTCGATGAGCGGGATCGGCATCTTCTCGCCGCCGTTGATAATCACCCGCACCGACGAGAGGTCGCGCTCCTCGATGTTCGGAAGCGCCATGATCGCGTTGACCATCGCCGGTGCCAGCCACACGGTCGTGACCCGAGATCGCTCGATCTCGTCGACGACGTCGGCGGCCTCGAACGTGCGGTGGATGATCGTCGTCGCGCCCGCGGCGATCAGCGAGGTCGTCGTGAGATCGAGTGCGCCGACGTGGTACAGCGGCCCGCAGGCGAGGCCGAGGTCGGCACCGGTGAACCCGAACTCGGTGATGTGCGCGTAGTTCTTCCACGCCAGGTTCGCGTGCGTGAGCATGACACCCTTCGGGCGCCCGGTCGTCCCCGACGTGTACATGAGTCGGTGGATGTCTTCACCCCGGACCTTCGCACGCACCGGGCGCTCGGACGCGTTACGGAGATCAGAGAACTGCTCCCACCCGGCGACGGACTCGCTCGCGACGCACACCCGGACGAGATCGCCGTCCAGGTCGTCCGTCGCTTCGTTCGCGAGCTCGAGGAGCATCTCGTCGCACACGAGCACGCGCGCTTCGGAGTGCTCCAGGATGTAGCGAAGCTCCGGCGCGGCGAGCCGCCAGTTGATCGGCATCGCGATCGCCCCGAGGTAGTTCGCGGCAAAGATCGTGGCGAGGAACTCGATCCGGTTGTACGAGAGCAACCCGACGACGTCGCCGACGCCCACGCCGCGCGCCTCGAATCCGCCCGCCAGCTCGGCAGCCCACTTAACCATGCCCTGATAGGTGACGATGTCGTCCCCGAAGATCGCGAGCGGTTTGCTCGGCGTGCGGGATGCATGGTGCTCGAGGACTCCGAGCCAGCTCATGTCCGGACCCACGAATCCCTCCAAGATTGACCTACAGCGCGGCGTAGCCGCCGTCGACCACGATCGCCGACCCGGTCGTCCAGCGGGACGCGTCGCCCGCGAGGTACGAGTAGGCGCCCACCAAGTCGGAAGCTGCTCCCAGGCCGAGCGGATGCTTCGTCGCGATCGCGTCGATCGCCTCCTGCGGAAGATCCTCGTGGATCCCCGAAAGAAACGTCCCCGGGCACACGCAGTTGACCCGGATACCGTCGCGTGCGTACTCGACCGCCGCGACCTTCGCGAGCTGGATCACCGCCGCCTTCGTCGCACAGTACGGCGCCGCGTGGGACCACGCGGTGAGACCGGCGACCGACGCGGTGAGGATGATCGACCCGGATTGCTGCGCGCGCATGATCGGGACCGCGGCGCGGATGCCGTTGACGGCACCGAGGACGTTGACCCGGAACGCCCGCTCCCAGTCCTCGGTCGCGAGGTTGTGGATCCGGCCATTCGGGGCCAGCACCCCGGCGTTGCTGATCAGCACGTCGAGCCGGCCGAAGCGCTCCACCGCCAGCGCGACGAAGGCTTCGACCTCGGCGACGTCGCTGACGTCGGCGAGCGATGTCTCGACACCGCCGCGAGGCTTCCCCAGGCCGGCGACCGTGGCGTCGAGCAGAGGTGTGCTGATGTCACTCAGCACGACATCGGTCTCGGACTCTCCCGCGAACTGTTGCGACAGCGCGGCACCGAGTGTTCCGCCCGCTCCGGTGATCGCGACGACGCGGCGCGCAGCGCTCACAGTCCCCAGCCCGTCATACGAGCAGGTACCCGCCGTCGATGTTGAGCACAGTGCCCGTGCACCAGGCGCCACCGCTTCCCGGTCACGTCCCCAACACCGGCGAACGCGTCGGGGATGTCGATCTGCTCCGGCATCGACTTCCCTTGCCTCGGACGCCGCGGGTTTGTACCGACCAGTACAATACACGGCGCATGTTCACGGCTGCCGACCTCCTCGAGATGCATCGGCAGATGCTCGTGATCCGTGGCTTCGAAGAGCGCGTCGCGGCGCTGTACCGCGACGGCGAGGTACCGGGCTTCGTGCACCTGTCGATCGGGCAGGAGGCATCGGCTGTCGGCGCCTGTTGGCCGCTCGGTCCGACGGACGTGATCACCTCGACGCACCGCGGTCACGGACACTGCCTCGCGAAGGGTCTGGACCCGCTCGGGATGTTCGCCGAGCTGATGGGCCGGGACCGCGGCACCAATCGCGGACGCGGGGGCTCGATGCACATCGCCGATCCACAGATTGGCATCTTCGGTGCCAACGGGATCGTGGGCGCCGGCTTGCCGATCGCGGCAGGTGCCGCGACGGCGGCCCAGCTACGCCGCGACGGCAGCGTTGTGGTGGCGTTCTTCGGCGATGGCGCCGTGGCCCATGGCAACTTCCACGAAGCGATCAACCTCGCCGCGGTCTGGCACCTGCCGGTGATCTTCTTCTGCGAGAACAACGGCTACGCCGAGTTCTCACCTGCGTCGGCCCAGCACGCTGCGCCCCTCGAGCGGCGGGCCGCCGGCTACGGCGTCGGATACCTCGCGGTCGACGGAAACGATGCCGCCTTGACCGCCGCCGCGACTTGCTCGGTGGTAGAGGCGGCGCGCGCGGGACGGGGTCCCTTCGTCGTCGAGGCCGCGACCTACCGCTGGCACGGTCACTACGAAGGC
>Ga0209048_10002342_pt1 | contig 18861 bp, 15 predicted proteins | sample FrelakmetCRP12CR_FD_187146 | JGI IMG/M metagenome (GOLD analysis project Ga0209048, IMG submission 187146) | Freshwater lake sediment microbial communities from the University of Notre Dame, USA, for methane emissions studies - CRP12 CR (SPAdes)... | ecosystem: Environmental > Aquatic >... | reverse complement strand
CGACCCGCCGCGAGCCGAACGGTCCGTCACCGGCCCGCCGATCACGTACCTGCGATCGAGCGCTCCTGGTCGTAGAGACCCATGCCGGCCCACCGCCGGATGCGCGCGACGTCGCGGACGACCCGCAGGGCGTTGGGCAGGATACGGACCGTCGTCGACGACGACTCCCGCACGGAAACCGGAACCTCCACGAGACGCAACGCGTCGCGCTCGATGAGGTGGAAGAGCTCGACATCGAAGGCGAAGCCGTCGATGCGCGTGCGGGAGAAGAGCGACCGGGCCACGTCACTCCGAAACGCCTTGACCCCGCATTGCGTATCGCTGTAGCCGCCGATGAGCAGCGGTCGCGTCAGGGCGTTGAATCCGACGCTGCCGATGCGCCGGAGCGGCGAACGCATCGTGTCGGACGTGCTCGTGTGATGACGCCGGTTCCCGACCGCGACGTCGGCCCCCTGTTCGATCGCGACCAACAGGCGGCGGATGTGGGCCGGGTCGTACGAGAGGTCGGCGTCGGTGAAGGCGACGGTTCGGCCCCGTGCGGCCATCACACCGGTGCGGACCGCGGCACCCTTGCCGCGATTGTACGGATGCGAGAGCACGACGTCGGTACCCGCCCGCCGGGCTTCGGCGGCGGTGGCGTCGGGCGATCCGTCGTCGACGACGATGATCTCGAGCCCGCCGTCGCCGGCGATGTCGGCGAGCTCACGGCGCAGCGTGGCAACGGTCCCGGCGACGCGCTCGGCCTCGTGAAACGCCGGGATCACCACCGTGAGCCGCAGATCACCGGGCGCAGGATCCTCCGCGGGCCGCCCACCGACGCGGGCGCGCAACGCGTGGGCGAGCATCGTGCGCTGGACCACGAGACGGGCCACGACGGCACTGGTCGCGGAGACCGCCTTGGCCACCGCGAGCGGATGGGCCACACGCCCCCGGACCAGGCGTTCGACCGCGGTGAGGACGACCACGTCGGTGGCCGCCGACGCCGCGATCATGGTCAAGGCGACGGCGGGATACTCGGCGTGCGCCACGTGAGGATCCCCGGCTCCCGCGACGTGCGACGCGAGCTCGTATTCCACGGCACCGGCAGCAACGACCGCGAGTGCATCGGCGGTCGGCCGCGAGATCCCCGCGCTGCGCAACATCGAGAGCGTGGTGCAGTCGACCGCGAGCTGCAGGGCGGGGATGACGCCGGCCCGGCGAACGCGGCTCACGACCCGGGCCCGTTGCCGGACGGGTCGACCGGATCGTCGAAGAATCCGCGCCGGCGCCTCGCCATGACCGGCGCTGGCCGACGGGCCAGGAGGATCACCGACCCGATGCCGAAGAGGGTGAGAAGGTTCGCGAGCAGATCAAGTGGCGTCGTGCCGTACCGCAGCACCACGTGATGTTTGGTCGGCACCACGATCATGAAGTTCGGAGCCGCCCCCCACGGACCATGGGCGCCACTCGCCTGCCAGTTCGGGAAATCCGAGACCCGCACGATGACCGGGGTTCCGATGCGGTCGACGTCGAACGACACGGTGCTGTCACCCTGATGGATGCGGGTGACGCGCGCGGGCGGCGTCGGAATCGCGGGAAGCGTCGCCGACGAGAGCACCCGGGGCCACTGCTTCGGCCCGGTGCGCGCGAGGGTCGTGGGCCAACGATCCGGATGCTGGAACCACTCGATCGCCTCGGCCCGCCACGCCCGAGGACCTGCGTAGACCGCCGGGAGCGACTGCATCCCCGCGACCAAGGGAGAATCGGCGACACGGAAGATCTGCCATCCGCCGGTGGATGCGATCGGCGCCAAACCCGGTTCGTGCTTCGCCGCCGCCAACGCGGTCGGCGAGAACGCCATGTAGTACCGGATGCCCATGAGCTGCATCTGCTGCACACCCAGATGGACGTCCAGGTTGCCGTACGGCAGGTCGCGCTGCGGTCGGGACGGCGCCGCGGACAACGTCGACTGCAAGAGCCAGTGGAACGGCGACGTCAGCGACGACTCCATGTAGAGGCCCTCCATCGACGCGATGCAGCCGTCGGTCCAGTGCGGGAGCAACATCGGCGCCATGGTGGTGCCGTAGCGATTGAGGAAGTCCGTGCCGTACTCCCACAGCGCGCGCCCGCACCCCTGCGTGCGCCCGACCGTACGCATCGTCGCGTTCAGGGCCTGGTACTCGCCGTAGGCCGGGGCGTGTTCGTACCCCTTGAAGTCGGCGGCCGGCCACCACGACAAGAGGCTCCGATCCGCCACCGCGGGCGAACGACCCGGAACCAGATCGAGCGGAACGGCGACGGCGTACAGGATCACCGCGGCGGTCACGAGCGGCACGACGATCGCGATGATCCCGGTCACGGACGGTTCGAGGGGCAGCAGTTCGAGCAACCACCGCACTCCCTCGGCCACGGCGAGGCCGGCGAGGAGGAAGACGCAGAGGTAATAGAAGGGCAGGAGCCGCGCGTTCCAGAGTGCGGCGGCTGGGAGCGCCCAGAACGCGAACGCGACGATGGCGGCCATCGTGGCGAGGAACACGCCGAGCCGATTCCCGCGCCAGGCCGAGAGAACGGCACCGATCGCGGCGAGCGCGAGCACCCACACGAGATGGCTCGGCGCGAGCGCGGCGTGGTAGTCGACGCGCTTGCTCCAACCCATGTCGTTGAACCACGCGTGCCGGCCCACGAACGGGAGCAACCAGAAAGCAGCCAGCAGGAGCGCGGCACCACCGGTGACCGCGGCCCAGCGCAGCCGTGACCGATCGGCCCGCATGAGCAACAGGACGAGACATCCCGTCGCACAGAAGAACGCCGGGATGATGTGGCACAACACGGTGAGCGCGAGCAGCGCCGCCGCCAACGCGCGGTGCTTCCCCGTGCGGAGTCCGCGATTGACGACACCGAGCGCGAGGACCCCGAACGACAGGGAGAGGGCGAACGCGAACTCGCCGGCGAGCGTGGAACCGATGTTGCCGCCGTAGATGAGGTAGCTGGTGTCGAAGAGGAAGGGCAGGGTGGCGACGGCGAGGATCTGCGGTGTCGGGAACGCCGCGTCGAACAAGCGAGCCATCGCGTAGACACAGAGCGGCAGGGTCACGACGCCCGCGACCACCACGAGCTTGAACGCGATGCCGTACGGCAGCACGTACGACAGCAGCGCGATGAACAGCGCCGGCAGGACCATGTAGAACCGGAAAGCGGGGAACCCCGCGAACCAGTCGGGCGCCCAACCCGACAGGCGGAAATGGGGCAGCAGGTGGTCCTTCAGGTACGCCGGTCCCCACACGTGGGCGCCCATGTCGCCCCCGGTGGGAGTGGTGTTGCGCAACAGGTCCCGCGGCGAGAGTTGCCAGAGGACGAATCCCACCGTGAGGCCGAGCATCGCCCAGGTGACGATGCGCTCGGTGCGCGCCGACACGATTGGCGGCGGCGGCCCCTCACGCCGTCGGGGTGGGTCGGCCGCGTCGAAGTCAGCCGTGTGGGGGTCAGCCGTGTCGGGGTCAGCCGCGTGGGGGTCGGGCACGACGATTGCGGGCGCGCCGGGGCCGAGGGCCGGAGGGGCGTCAGCCACGAAGGTATCGTCGGGATCCATGTCGGTCGGCACGAGCTCGTTGGTCATGGTCGAGGGAATCGTCGGCGGTTGCCCACACGACCTTGACGCCGGGCCAGTACACCACAGGGAACCCGCCGCGACGGACCGCGTGCGACCGGGCCGTGACTGAGCCCGCGCCGGTCTCCTGGGTCCGGGTCGACGGCGAGTGCATCGCCGGCGTCGGCACCCGAGGCGCGCCCGCCGACGCGATCGATGCCGGCAACCTCCGCATCGCCCCCGGCTTCGTCGATCTCCAGGTGAACGGCGTCGACGACGTCGACTTCGCACGGGCCTCCCCCGATGAATTCGTGCGAGCGGGACGAACCCTCGCCGCGCACGGCGTCACCGCCTACTGCCCCACGATCTGCACCGCGCCGCTCGACACCTACGACGCCATGCTCGATGCGATCGGCGCCGCCCGACGCGCCGCGAAGGAACTCCCCGGTCTTCCCGAGATCCTCGGCGTGCACCTCGAAGGCCCGTTCCTCGGCGACGCCCCCGGCGCCCATCCCGTCGACCTGATCCGTTCCGTCGACCTCGACTGGATCCGGGCAGTGCTGGACCGGCATCCGGGACTCGTCCGCATCGTCACGGTCGCACCGGAGGCCGATCCCGGTTTCGAGGCGATCCGGCTGCTCCGCGCGAACGGGGTCGTCGTGGCCCTCGGACATTCACGCGCCGACTTCGAGACGGCGCGTCGAGCCGCCGACGCGGGCGCCACCATGGTGACGCACTGCTTCAACGGCATGGGCCCGTTGCATCACCGCGATCCCGGACTCGCCGGCGCCGCGCTCGACGACGACCGTCTCACCCCCACCCTCATCCCCGACCTCGTGCACGTCCATCCGGCCGTCCTGCGCCTCGCCGTCGCCCGGAAGCCCAACGTCGCGGTCGTGACCGACGCGGTCGCCGCCGACGGTGCACACACGATCGCCCGCGACGGCGCCGCGTTCCTCCCCGACGGTACGCTCGCCGGCAGCCGCCTCCACATGGACCGGGCGGTCCACAACGTCGTGCAACTCGGGTTCTCCGTGGCGCGGGCGGTCGAGATGACGTCGACCGTGCCGGCCTCGCTGCTGGGGCTCGAGGATCGCGGCCGCCTCACGATCGGCGCGCGCGCCGACCTCGTCACCGTCGATCCGGACTCGGGCGAGCTCCGCGACGTGTGGGTCCGGGGCACTCTCGTCGCCCGGTAGCCTGCACGAGATGCCCACGGTCGCTCTGTTCGTCACCTGTCTTGCGGACCAGGTGTACCCCGACACCGGCGTGTCGACGGTGCGCCTGCTCGAAGCCGCGGGCTGCGAAGTGGTCTTCCCCGAAGCGCAGTCGTGTTGCGGGCAGCCCGCGATCAACAGCGGCGAGCCCGAGGCGGCGCGGCGCCTGGCGCAGCGATTCGTCGAGGTGTTCGAACCATTCGATGCGATCGTGAGCCCGTCGGGCTCCTGTTCGGGCACGGTGCACCACTGGTACAGCCGTCTCGTGGGCGAGAGCTGGAGAGCCCGGGCCGAGGCCGTCGCGGCCCGGACGTTCGAACTCTCGCAATACCTCGTCGACGTGCTCGGCGCGGTCGACGTCGGCGCCCGCGTGCACGAGACCGTCACGGTGCACGACGCGTGCCACGGCCTCCGCAACCTCGGTGTCAGTGGGCAACCCCGCGCGTTGCTGCGCGCCGCGGGGGCGACGATCCTCGAGATGTCCGAGTCCGAGACGTGCTGCGGATTCGGGGGAACCTTCGCGGTCAAGCACGGGGAGATCTCGGGTCCGCTCGCCGACGACAAGCTCCGTCACGCGGCCGGGACGCGCGCCGGCTACCTCGTGAGCACGGACGGCGCGTGCCTGATGCACCTCGCCGGCCGGCAACGGCGCACCGGGGTCGGCCCGATCCCGATGCACCTCGCCGACTTCCTCGTGCGAGGACTGCCGTGACCCACCGCGTCGTCCTGCCCGGCTCCACGATGGCCGAACGATCGGCCGCGTCGATCGCGGATCCGGAGATGCAGCGGGCGCTGCGCAATCTCGACCAACGCCTCCATACCGCGCGCGCGGTCGGCGAGCATCACGCGGATTGGAAGGATCGCGTCGCGGCCATACGCCGCGAGACGCTGGCCGACCTCGACGGATGGCTCGAACGCCTCCAGCAGAAGCTCGAATCGCTCGGCGTCACCGTGCATCGCGCCGCCACCCCCGCCGACGCCCGGGCCGTCGTGCTCGAGATCGCGCAGCGTGAGGGCGTGCGCAGTGTCGTGAAGTCGAAATCCATGGCCACCGAGGAGATCGACCTCGGCGATGCGCTCACCGCGGCCGGTATCACGGTGGTGGAGACGGATCTGGGCGAGTACATCGTGCAGATCGCCGACGAACGACCCTCCCACATGATCACCCCGGCGATCCACAAGACGCTGGAACAGATCACCGAGGTCCTGTCCCGCGAGGCCGGGGAGCACCTGCCCGTCGAACGCGAAGCACTGGCGGCCTGGGCACGCGATCACCTCCGCCGCTGCTTCCTCGAGGCCGACATGGGCGTGACCGGCGCCAATTTCGTCGCCGCCGACACCGGCACCATCGTGGTCGTCACGAACGAGGGCAACGGACGGTTCTGCACGTCGCTCCCCCGTATCCAGGTGACGGTCATGCCGGTCGAGAAGGTCATCCCGCGCTTCGACGACCTCGGCGTGTTGCTGCCCGTGCTCACGATGAGCGCCACCGGCCAGGCAATGTCGAACTACCTCTCGATGGTCACCGGGCCCCGTCGCGAGGGCGAGCAGGACGGCCCGGAGCAGCTGCACGTGATCTTCCTCGACCACAACCGCACCGCACTCCTCGGCACGCCGTACGAGGAGATGTTGGCCTGCATCCGGTGCGGCGCGTGCCTGAACGTGTGCCCCGTCTACCGCCGGGTCGGGGGCCACGCGTACGACGCGGTCTACAGCGGTCCGATGGGCAAGATCCTCACACCGCTCCTCAGCGCCGGCGAGGAAGGCACGGACCTCCCGTACGCGTCGTCGCTCTGTGGCGCGTGCACCGAGGCGTGCCCCGTCGAGATCCCGCTCGCCGACCTGCTGGTGCGGCTGCGCTCCGACCTGCGGACACCGGGTTCGCCGGCGACGGCGACCGCGCCCGACCGCACCTCCGCAACAACCCGGGCGCCGACGCACACGCGTCTGCCGGGAGAAGGGTTTGCGTGGCCCGAAGCGAACGCTCCCCTCGGGGCGCGCGGCGCCGGGAAGCGCACCGTGCGGCGGACCGGATTCCGCACGTGGGGCCGGGTCTGGGCATCCCCGACCGGTTATCGCGCGTCCTCCGGTGCCGGCCGATTGTTGGCCCGCGTCCTCGGGCGCAACGGTTGGGCGAAGCGAGTGCCGGGTCTCGGTGGGTGGACGACGTCGCGCGACCTTCCCCTTCCGGCAGCGAAGTCGTTCCGCGCCCGATGGGCGGAACGAGACGCCAAGGAGTCCGGGTGGTGAGCGCGACCGTCGACACCTTTGTCGAACGGATGACGAACAACCGGTGCGGCGTGCACGGTCCCTTTGCTCGAGACGAAGCCGCCTCCGCCGCGGTGGCGCTCGCGGTGCGGCACCCGGGCGGCGAGATCGCGCTCCCGGTCGGTGATCCACTCGTCGACGCGCTCGGGATCTCCGCGTTGCTGGTCGACGCGAAGGCAACGGTGCTGCGTTCGGACGACCCGACGTGGAACGAACGGCTGCCGAACGCAGGCGTCGGGATCACCGGTTCGGTCGTCGCCGTTGCCGAACGCGGCACGATCGCGCTGTCCTCGGGCGCCGGTACCCCGCGCGCGACGAGCCTGCTCCCGCCCGTGCACCTCTGCCTCGTCCGCGTCGACGCGATCGTCGACACGTTCGCGGAAGCCATCACCCGACTCGCGGCCGGAGCGTTGCCCAGCGCGCTCATCTGGGTCGGAGGTCCGAGCCGCACCGGGGATCTCGAGATGAAGACCACCTTCGGCGTACACGGCCCGAAAACGGTCGAGATCGTCCTCGTGGGCGACTGAGCCGGGCACGGAAATACCGATTCAGCGCGGCGGCGGACGCGACGATGCTGTCACGTCGATTCCTTACGAAGGGAGCGCGCCGTGCAGCGCACGCGCAAGATCCTCACCGCCGTCGTCGTGTCCGGACTGGCCGCCGTTGCCCTCGCTCCGGCCGCGGGTGCCCGGCCGGCCGACAAGAAGGCCGATCGGGTTCTGGCCAAGTCGCTCGTCCTGCGAGCGTCGGATCTCCCCGCCGGTTGGGCGGCGAAGAAGGCCACCAAGGACAAGAGCTCCAGTAGCACCGACGCCGAGCTCAACAAGTTCGCCAAGAAATGCGGTTCGTCGAAGCAGTCGTTCGACGCCTTCAAGAAGTTCGAGACGGGCAAGGCGAAGAGCGACTTCGCGTCCCCGAACAACTCGGAGACGTCCGTCGACGCCACGATCTTCAAGACCAAGAACAACGCAGACAAGGCCTGGGGCCTCGTCAACGACTGCCTGCTCGACGGGTTCATCAAATACTTCGACACCTACCTCCAGAAGAGCGGTGGCGGCTCGGGGGCGACGTTCACCGTCGGTCCCGCCGGCGCGGTCGACAACAGCGCCGTGTCCGTTCCCGGCGTCGCGGTGAAGGGCCGGACCCAGACCATCACCGTCTCGGCCCAGGGCCAGAGCATTCCGCTCGAGTTCTCGTTCCTGTTCCTGCACCACGGCCGGGCCGACGAGACGGTCCTGCTCATGTCGTTCAACCAGGAGCTGACACCCGACGTGCAGCACCAGTTGTTGGAGACGCTCGCCACGAGGATCGCTCGGGCGTAATCCGGGCGTCGACCAGGTCGCCGATCCCCGTCGGCGGAATCGCCGTCGATGCAGCTCCGGTAGCGTCGGCCGCGATGAACTCCTTCGCGGCGGCGCTGTCGCAGCACCCCCTCGCCACCCAGGCCGTCGGCGAGATCGCCGGCGACATCCTCGAGCAACTCGCGGGCGAGCCGGCCGATCTCGTCGCCGTCTTCGTCTCGACGCACCACCTCGGCGCGCTCGAGGACATCGCCACCGCGCTCGATCGGCTGCTCGAGCCGCGAGTGATGTTCGGTGGTGGTGCCGTCGCCATCGCGGGCGGCGAACACGAAGTCGAGGAGCTGCCGGCCATCTCGGTGTTCGCCGCGAGCTCACCCGGCGCCCAGCTCAGCCCGGCCCGATTCGTCGCTGTGAGCACGCCCGACGGCGCGGCGGTCGTCGGCTGGCCGGACGACGTCGACCTCGCTCACACGTTGTTGTTGTTCGCGGACCCGTACTCCTTCGCGGCCGACGCGTTCGCGGCAAGCGTCAGCGACGACGAGCCCCGGGTGCAGATCATCGGCGGCATGGCTTCGGCCGCGGGCCGCGGCGGCAACCGGCTCCTCGTGGGCACCGAGGTCGTGAACGACGGGGCGGTCGGCGTCTTCGTCGGATCGGGTCTCTCGGTCACCGCGGTGGTCTCGCAGGGGTGCCGACCGATCGGACAACCGTTCACGATCACCAAAGCGGCGGAGAACGTCATCGAGGAGCTCGCCGGCGCGCCGGCGATGGAACGGCTCGCCGAGCTGGCCGTGGCCGTCGACGGGTCGGATCGCGAGCGCATCAAGCACGGGCTGCACGTCGGCCTGGTCATCGACGAGCACAAGGCGGATTTCGTACGCGGCGATTTCCTCGTGCGGAACGTGCTCGGCGTGTACCGGGACAGCGGCGCGCTCGCGATCGGCGACGTCGCGACCGTCGGCCGAACGGTCCAGTTCCACGTACGTGACGCCGATGCGGCCGACGAGGACCTCCGCGAGATGCTCGTCGGCGCGGAGGCCGGCGGCATCCTGCTCTTCACGTGCAACGGCCGGGGCCGGTCGTTCTTCGGCGGGCCCGATCACGACACCGGCACCATTCAGGAGTTTCTCGGACCGGTACCCCTCGCGGGCGCCTTCTGCGCCGGAGAGCTCGGTCCCGTCGGGGACCGCAACTCCGTGCACGGTTTCACCGCGAGTCTCGCCCTGTTCTCGTGACCAGCAGGTCGGGGCTCGGCGCGGCGCGCGGCACCGCCACCGGCCCCGATCGCAATGGTCCCCGCCGCCGATCGTCGGGCACGTAGTCTGCTGACGGCGGAGAGCGGAGAAAGGGGCCACCGATTGTCACCCGACACTGAGCTGGACCGTCGCGCCATCAACGTGGTGCGGGGATTGGCCATGGACGCCGTCCAGCAGGCGAACTCCGGGCACCCCGGCACGCCGATGGCCCTGGCCCCCCTGGCCCATGTCCTGTGGTCCCGCATCATGCGGTACGACGCGACGGCGCCCGACTGGCCGGACCGCGACCGCTTCGTACTTTCGGCCGGCCACGCCTCGATGCTGCTGTATTCGATGCTCTACCTCACCGGGTTCGGTCTCGAGCTCGGCGACATCAAGGCGTTCCGCCAGTGGGGTTCGTTGACCCCCGGCCATCCGGAGGTGCATCACACCAGGGGCGTCGAGGTCACCACCGGTCCGCTCGGCCAGGGGTTCGCCAACGGCGTGGGCATGGCGCTGGCCGAGGCGCACCTGCGCAAGCGGTTCGGCCCGGAGGTCGTGGACCATCACGTGTTCGCGATCTGCGGCGACGGTGACCTCGAAGAAGGCATCAGCCACGAGGCCGCGTCGCTGGCCGGCCATCTCGGCCTCGGTCGTCTCGTCTACGTCTACGACGACAACCACATCACGATCGACGGTCCGACCGAGCTTTCGTACTCCGACGACGTCCCCAAACGCTTCGAGGCCTACGGCTGGCACGTCGTGCGCATCGGCGAGGTCTCCGAGGATCTCGACGCGATCGAGCGCGGCATCCGCGAGGGCATGGCCGAGACGAACAAGCCGTCGCTCGTCGTGCTGCGTAGCCACATCGGGTACCCGTCGCCCAAGTTCACCGATTCCCCCAAGGCCCACGGCGAACCGCTCGGCGCCGACGAGATCGCGGCCGTCAAAGAGATCCTCGGCATGCCGGCCGAGAGCTTCTTCGTCCCCGACGATGTGCTCGCGTGGTACCGCGAGTCCGGCCGGCGGGGCGCCGCGGCCCGCCAGGCCTGGGAACAACGCCGCATCGCGCTGCGAACCGGCGAACCCGCGCTGGCCGAGGACTTCGAGCTGTGCCTCGGCGGCCGCGGCCAACAGGGGTGGGAGACGAAGCTCCCCAGGTACACGGCCGGCGACAGCGTCGCGACGCGCGTCGCGTGCGCCGACGCGCTCACCGCGGTGCAGGACGTCGTTCCCGGTCTCATCGGCGGCGGCGCCGATCTCACCGGGAACACCGGGACCGCGCTGAAGGGCGCGGACGTCGTCGGCACGCATCAGTTCGGCGGCCGTCAGATCCACTGGGGCGTTCGCGAGCACGGCATGGGATCGATCATGAACGGCATGGCGCTGCACGGCGGCGTGTTGCCGTTCGGCGGCACCTTCTTCGTGTTCAGCGACTACATGCGACCCGCGGCCCGACTCGCGGCGCTCAGCCGGGCAAAGGTCGCGTTCGTCTGGTCACACGACTCCGTGGGCATCGGTGAGGACGGTCCCACGCACCAACCCGTCGAGCAGCTCGCGTCGTTGCGCGCCATGCCGGGGCTGCGCATCATCCGTCCCGCCGACGCCAACGAGACGGCGGCCGCGTGGCGCGTGCACATCAACGGCGAGGGACCGACCGCGATCGTGCTCTCCCGACAGAAGCTCCCCGTGCTCGCGGCAACGGCGGATCGCGCCGTCGACGGCGTGGCGAAAGGCGCGTATCCCGTGATCGACGAGACCGGGCCGGTTCCCGACCTCGTCGTGATCGGCACGGGCTCCGAGGTTGCCGTGTGCGTCGCCGCGCACGCAGCACTCACGGCGGCCGGACGATCGGTGCGCGTGGTGTCGATGCCGTCGTGGGATCTCTTCGCCGCACAACCCGACGACTACCGCGACGCCGTGTTGCCGCCCGGCACCCCCACCCTCGCCGTCGAAGCGGGGGCGACGTTCGGTTGGGATCGTTACGCGGACGACACCGTCGGCATCGACCGCTTCGGCGCGTCCGCGCCGGGCGACGTCGCGCTGGCCAACCTCGGTATCACTCCCGAACACGTCGTCGAACGGGCGACTCTGCTGCTCGAACTCACCGGAGGCTCGTGATGGGCAACGCGATCGCACGACTGAACGACTTCGGTCAGAGCCCGTGGTACGACAATCTCACGCGGCCCCTCGTCACGCAGGGCGGGCTGCAACAGCTCGTGGACGACGACGGCATCCGCGGCGTCACGTCGAACCCCACCATCTTCGAGAAGGCGATGGCGGGCGGCGAGGGCTACGACGACCAGCTCCGGGAGCTCGCGGGGGAACCGATCGAGACTGTGTACTGGCAGCTCGTCGAACGGGACATCGGGCACGCCGCCGACGTGCTGCGCCCCACCTACGATCGGCTGCACGGCGCGGACGGGTACGTTTCGGTCGAGGTGTCGCCCGAGCTCGCGCACGACACCGCCCGGACGATCACCGACGCCGCCGCGTTGCATGCGCGTCTCGGCCGGCCCAACGTGATGATCAAGATCCCCGGGACGCAAGCGGGACTTCCCGCGGTGACCGCGACCATCGCGGCCGGAATCAACGTCAACGTCACCCTCATCTTCTCGATCGACCGTCATCGCGAGGTCATCGAGGCCTACCTCGCCGGCCTCGACCAGCTCGCTGCCGACGGTGGTGATCTGTCGTCGGTCGCATCGGTGGCGTCGTTCTTCGTGAGCCGCGTGGACACCGAGACCGACAAGCGACTGCCCGAAGGGCACGCGTTGCGCGGGAAGGTGGCGGTCGCGAACGCCAGGCTCGCCTACCGCCTGTTCGACGAGCAGTTCGCCGGTCCCCGGTGGGAGGCGCTGGCCGCCCGGGGTGCCCGGAAGCAGCGCCCGCTGTGGGCATCGACCTCCACCAAGAACCCGGCCTACTCCGACACGCTGTACGTCGACGACCTCGTCGGTTCCGACACCGTGAACACGCTCGCCCAGGCCTCCATCGACGCGCTGCGCGATCACGGCGACCCACAACCCGACACGCTGCGGAGCGATGTCGACGGCGCGGCGCAGGTGCTCGCCGATCTCGCCGCGGCCGGCGTCGACTACGCCGACCTCACCGCCACGTTGGAGCGCGAGGGCGTGGACTCGTTCGCCCGGTCGTTCCACGACTGCCTCGCCAGCCTCGAGAAGCGCCGGGCGGAGATCACCGCGTGACACTCGGTCATCGCGGCCGACGCCAGGTCGCGGCGACGGAGGAAACCGCCCCGACCAGCACCTTTGCCGGCGGCGGACGCGCACTGACGGTGTGCTGATGAGAGCGGAGCCTCCGATCTCGACTACCCTTATTTCTCAACATGTAGGGCCGATCGCCCTGCCCGGGGAACCAGACAGGAGCACGATGCCCGCCGAACGATCCTCGTCCGCCGACGTTCTGCGAGGCTGATCCCGTGCGCGTCCCCCCTGCTGCGGTGCACTTCGCGCCCGAGGATCGACAGTGGATCCTCCAACAGATCGACGACTGCCTCGCCACCGGTCAGCTGACCCTCGGCAAGCTCGGCCAGCAACTCGAAGAGCGCTTCGCGGCGTACCACGGCGTCGCCCACGCCGTCGCGGTGAACTCGGGGACCAGCGCGATCGAGATCCCGCTGCGCGCCCTGGGCGTCGAGGGCAAAGAGGTCCTCGTCCCCGCGAACACCTTCTTCGCCACCGCCGCCGCCGCGCTCGCGGCCGGAGCCAAGATCCGCTTCGTCGACTGCGATCCGGCCACGATGGCGATCTCCCCGGAGGCGCTGCGCGCCGCGATCACGCCCGACACGGCCGGCGCGATCATCGTCCACATCGCGGGGCTCATCACGCCCGCCATCGACGAGATCCAGCAGATCTGTGCCGACGCCGGCATCTTCCTGTTCGAGGACGCCGCCCACGCGCACGGCAGCGCCCGCAACGGCCACATGGCGGGAACCTTCGGGGCGGCCGCGTCGTTCTCCTTCTACCCCACGAAGGTGATGGCCGGAGGCGAAGGCGGGATGATCGTCACCAACGACGAGCGCATCGCCGACGAAGCGCGCATCTACCGCGACCAGGGCAAGGCGTCGTTCTTGACCAATCTCCACACTCGCCTCGGCTACAACTGGCGGATGAGCGAACCGCACGCCGCGATCGCGCTCGCCCAGTTCGGCCGGCTCGACGAGTTCATCGCCCACCGCCAACACATCGCCGCCGCGTACGACGCCGCGCTTGCGGATCTCCCCCTCACGAAGCTGGAGATCCCGGGTGGGGACCGCTGCAACTACTACAAATACGTCGCATACCTGCCCGACGGCGTCGACCGGACCGAGCTCAAAGCCGTGCTCCGTTCGGAGCACGGCGTGGGTCTCAGTGGCGAGGTCTACGACACGCCGCTGCACCAGCAGCCGGTGTTCGAGCCCTGGGCCGACGGACCGCTGCCCGGTGCCGAGCAACTCTGCGCCCGGCACATCTGCCTGCCGGTCTCGGCCGTGATGACCGACGAGCAGGTACAGATCGTGATCGAGTCCCTCACTTCCGTGCTCGGGCGTGCCAGCATTTCCTGAGCTCCCCGTTCACCGCTCTCACCATCCCCGACCCGGGCTCCGGCCCCTCACGAGGAAGCGCATCCCAGTGACCCAGACGGTTGCCATCACCGGCGGTTCCGGCTTCATCGGCTCGCACGTGATCGACGCCTTGCTCGGCGCCGGCCACAAGGTCCGGGTCCTCGACCCCGTCGCGCCCCACCGGGCCGACGCGGAATGGGTTCCGGTCGACATCCTCGACACCGAGGCGCTCACCGAGACGGTGCGCGGCATGGACGCGGTGTTCCACCTCGCCGCGATGGCCGACGTCAACCACGTCTTCGCGCGACCCGTCGACAGCGTCACGCTCAACGTGGCCGGTACCGCGAGCGTGCTCGAGGCGGCCCGGCTCGCCGAAGCCGGCCGCGTGATCCTCGCCAGCACCGTGTGGGTGTACGCGGCCACTCGTGGATATCTCGTGGACGAGAGCACGCCGTTCGACCCCGAGACCGACCGTCACCTCTACGTCTCCACGAAGGTCGCGTCGGAGATGATGTGTCGCGACTACCTCACGCTGTACGGGCGGCCCTTCACGGTGCTGCGCTACGGCGTGCCGTACGGTCCGCGCATGCGCGACAACTGCGTCGCCGCCGCGTTCTTCAAGCGCGCGTTCCGCGGTGAGCCGCTCCGGATCGACGGTGACGGCACGCAGGAGCGCTTCCTCGTCTACGTCGAGGACCTCGCCCGGGCGCACGTGCTCGCACTGTCGTCCGCAGCCGAGAACCGCACGTTCAACCTCGACGGCGACCAGCCGGTCAGCATCCGCGAGATCGCCGAGTCCGTGAAGGATCTCGCCGGGAACGTGACGGTCGAGTTCGGCCCCGCCCGTCCGGGAGACCTCAAGGCCCGCATCGTCAAGACCGACCGGGCCCGCGACGAGCTGGGTTGGGTTCCCCAAGTACCGTTCGACGAGGGCATGCGGCGCACCCACGAGTGGTACCTGCAGGAAATGGCAAGCACCTCGACCCCCGACGACGTCCCCGTCTCCATCGTGGAGTCGTGAACGTGAGCGACCCGCTCTCGCCGCGTCGCATCGCGGTCGTCCCCGCGTTCAACGAGGAGCCGACGGTCGTCGAGGTGCTCGGCAAGCTGATCGAGGAGGTCGACGAGCTGGTCGTCGTGGACGACGGCTCGACGGACGGCACCCGGCGGGCCGTCGAGACCTGGCTCCCCGCTCATCCCAACGCGCGCCTGCTGACCTTCGACGAGAACCAGGGCATGTCCGCGGCGTACTACCTCGCCTTCACGGACCTGCGCCGGCGCATGATCGAAGGCGAGGTCAGCGAACACGATCTCGTCTACACCATCGACGCGGACGGCCAACACGACCTGAGCGTGCTCGGCGACCTCGAGAAGCTCACGATCGTCGAATCGCTCGACGCGCTGATCGTGCGCCGCGACCTCTCGACGTATCCGTTCTACAAGCAACTCGGCAATGGCCTGTTGAGCATCTGGGCCACGTTGTGGGCCGGCTCGTCACTCCCGGACGTCGAATCCGGCTACCGCATCTTCCGCCTCGGTGCACTTGCGGACGCCCTGAGCTACTACCAGGGCTACAAGTACTCCGAGACCGTCGAGGTCGCGGTGGTGCTGTGCCGTCTCGGCTACATCGTCCGCAACGACATCGTGGTGCCCGTGCCCATCTATCGGTCCCGCACGAGCATGTTCGACGTCGTCGTCGATCTCACGATGATCCCCGTCGCGGCCGTCCGCGCCGTCAAGGGCCGGCGCGCCGACCAACGCGGTGGTGGATCGCTGCTGACTCCCGCCGTTGTCACCGGCGCCCTCGCGGTTGCGGGGCTGGCCGCCGGAACGGGATTCCTGCGTCGCGTCGGCCGTCGCCGCGCGGCCCGCGCCTGATACCTCAGCAGCGCGAGAGGTAGGGCTTCACGCCCAGGAGTCGATCGAGCCGCACGACGCGCATGTTCCGCCGTGCGAGCCCGTCGAGGATGAGTGGCAGCGCGCGCTCGACCACCGTGCGGTTCGCGGTGACGTCGCCGTCGAGGCCGTCGTGCAGCAGGATGATCGAACCCGGCTTCGCCTTGCGCAAGATCCGTCGAGCGACGAGCTGTTCGTCGGTCGTGGCCCAGTCCCCCGCCGACGCGTCCCACAGAACGAGCTGCATGTGTTCGCGGGCAACGAGATGGGAGATGAACCAGGTGCGTTCGCCGTGCGGCGGACGGTACAGCGCCGGGCACACACCGACGCGACGGCGATAGGTTCGCTGCGCGCGATCGAGCTCGGGGTACCGCGGATCCAACCACCGCCACTGGTCGTGTTCATAGGAGTGGTTCCCGAGCAGATGCCCGTCGGCCACGAGCCGTCGGGTGATGTCGGGACGGCGCTCCACCGCCTTGCCCACCGAGAAGAACGCACCCTTGGCATGATGCGCATCGAGAATCGCCGCGATGCGCAACGTGGAACCCGCGTTGGGGCCGTCGTCGAAGGTGATGGCCACCGATCGCTGGTTCCGCGGCCCATGGCTGCGCTGGGGGCCGAACCACGCGATCGCCGGATCGTTCGCCCCGACCCAGAAGACGAGGGCCGCCAACGTCAGCGCGGCCACGGCGGCGACCGGACGCGCGCCTCGACGCGTGCCGCCGGGTTCCGTCACCGTTGCCGCCGCGGCACCGAGGATCCCGAGCACGCCGCCGACGACGAAGGGCGCGGCGTCGGGGCCGAGCGCCGCCGCGAGACCCAGGGCCAGCAACGCTTCCAGCAGGCCGAGGAGCCAGATCCGGTCCCGTTCCCCGACGCGCAGGGCCGAAAACCCCACGCCAACCCCGAGCCCGGCGGCCGCGAACACCGTGAGAGGGCTCAGGGGCGTCGCGTTGAGGACGACCGCGGCGGCGATCACGAGCAGGCCGCCGAAGACGGCAAGGCCCCGTCCGGCACGTCGGGAGGCGACGAAGACCGCCGCGAGCACGGCCGCACCCACGCCGCCGACTACGATCAATCCGCGGGAAAGAAGACTACCTGTACCGTTCGCGAAGATCGGGAGGATCAGCGCGCCAACCCCACCTCCCGCGGCCATTCGTGCGAGACTCTGTGCGGTCGGCCCCGTGTTCACCGAGCTCCCGAATACCGTGAGGTCCCTCGAACCGTGACCATGACGAGCATTGACGCTACCGCAGCGTCCGCTGAGCGCGTCCTCTCCCCGAAGGGGGAGTCACGCGGCGGACGCGTCGCGTTCTCCGCGGTGATCCTCGCGTGGTGTGGCATCCTCGCCATGTTGCTCGCCCGACCACTGTTCGTCTCGCACGATTCGGTCAGCAACTACGCCCACGTCTGGTTCCTCGCCCAGAGCCTCTGGCACGGGCACGGCATCCCGTTCCACATCCCCCTCGCGCACGGCCAGGCCTACACCTTTCCGTACGGCTTCTTCCCGTGGATGTTCGCCGCCGTGCTCTGGCCGCTGTTCGGCGAGTGGGGCGTGACCCTGGCGCTCGTCGTCGGATTCGTCGGACTCGTCGTCGCGATGTTCCGGGCGTTCCCGGAGCTCGGCCGCGGGTGGTGGGCCGCGGCGGCGCTCGTCAATCCCTGTCTCGTCGTCGCGGTGCTCAACGACCAGCTGCCCTTCGTGTGGGCGATGGCCTTCGCGTTCGTCGCCATTGCGTGCTGGCGGAGGGAACGCTTCGGTGTCGCCGCGCTGTTCGCCGCCATGGCCCAGCTGACACACGTCGTGGTGATCTTCCCGATCCTGCTGGTGCTCGTGATCGTGCGCGCCTTCTGGGAACCGGATCCCAAACGTCTCCTGCGCTGGTACGCGCTGTCGTGCGTGGTCGTCATCCCGGCGGCGGCGTTGGTGCTCGCCTCGCCCGTCTACGAGTACACCACCGCCGCGACGAAGGCGCTGAACCTCGCCGATACCGTGCTGCCGCGAGCATTCCTGTTGCTGGTGCCGCTGACCATCCTCGCGCTGCAACGGCTGCGCGGCCGCCTGCACCGGACCTCGGCGTGGCTTCCCGCCGCCGGGTTCCTGCTGGCCCTCATCGCCAATCCGATCCTCGCCCCCGCGTTCGACACCAACTACGCGTGGGCCGGGCTGCGCCGGGCTCCCGACCGCAACGTCTCGTTCACGAAGACCGACGAGTTCGTCCAGGGCAAGACCTACCGTGTGTTGCGACGCAACGACGGCAAGGTCGGGATGTACGAGTACCTCAAGGCGGGCGCCAAGCTCGACTCGGAGTTCTTCCCCGAGGGTTTCGCCCACCGAAGCTTCCATACGCTTCCCGTCTACTCGGCGTTCCTCCGCAAGCGGCTCGTCGACGTGGTGGTCGTGTACTCGTCGTATGACGTCGCTCATCACGACGAACATGCGTTGCTCGCCAGGCTGGCGTCACGCCGAAGGCACCGTTGCGATCACGACCGGGTCGGCGTGTCGGTGCTCAATCACTCCTCCACCTACACCGCGTACGCGATCGAACGCGAGTGCAATGCCCCCGGTCGGTAGGCGGTGCTGAAGTCCAACGACCCGTGTTGGTGCGGGAGTGGCCAGAAGTTCAAGCGGTGCCACAAGCTCCGGCTCGTACGTCCGGGTGTCGTCGGAAACCGTCGAGCGGTGCCGGATGCGATCGTGCGTCCCCCCTACGTCGACGGCGCTCCTCCGCCACGAGACGAACCGGCCATCAAGACCGCGGACGTCGTCGAGCGGATGCGCCTCGCGGGGCGCGTCGCCGCCGAGGTCCTC
>Ga0209048_10002341_pt1 | contig 18862 bp, 18 predicted proteins | sample FrelakmetCRP12CR_FD_187146 | JGI IMG/M metagenome (GOLD analysis project Ga0209048, IMG submission 187146) | Freshwater lake sediment microbial communities from the University of Notre Dame, USA, for methane emissions studies - CRP12 CR (SPAdes)... | ecosystem: Environmental > Aquatic >... | reverse complement strand
GAAGCTGCTGCAGAAGTGCGACTACGACATCGAGAAGGCGCAGCGCGGGATCGTCTACATCGACGAGATCGACAAGATCTCGCGCAAGAGCGACAACCCCTCGATCACGCGGGACGTGTCGGGCGAGGGCGTGCAGCAGGCGCTGCTCAAGCTGATCGAGGGAACGATCGCCTCGGTGCCGCCCCAGGGCGGGCGCAAGCACCCGAACCAGGAATTCGTGCAGGTCGACACGACCAACATCCTGTTCGTCTGCGGAGGCGCCTTCGACGGGCTGGAGAAGATCATCCGCCAGCGCACGGCGAAGACGGGCATCGGTTTCGGCGCCGAGGTCGCGAGCCCCGAGGACCGCAAGAACATCAGCGCGCTGCTGCGCGGGGTGGAACCGGAGGACCTGATCAAGTTCGGGCTCATACCGGAGTTCGTGGGGCGCCTGCCGGTCGTGGCCACGCTGGAGGAGCTCGACGAGGCGGCGCTCATCCAGATCCTGGTCGAGCCCAAGAACGCGCTGTCGAAGCAATACCAGAAAATGTTCCGGATGGAAGGGGTCGAGCTCGAGGTGCGCGACGGTGCGCTGCGCGCGATCGCCCGCAAGGCGCTCGCGCGGAAGACAGGCGCCCGCGGGCTGCGCTCGATACTGGAGCAGGTGCTGCTCGACGTCATGTACGACCTTCCGTCGCACAACAATCTCGTGCGCGTTGTCGTCGACGAGGCGACGATCGCCAACGACGGCAAGCCCCTGCTGATGTTCGCCGATACGCCCAAGGTCGCGTCGGCGCACAGTTGAACAACGGCCGGTTCGGCCCGCATCGGCGCGGAGGCGCAGCCGGCACCGACGCGCGCGGCGGGCCGGGCGCCGGCGTCTTGCGGCAGCGGACGGCATACCCAACCCGTTGGCGTCGCAGGGTTTCGACCCGATTTTCGGCGGGCGGGTTGAGACCCCGCGGCGCCGGCCCCATCTACCCACGCTGACATCCCCATCCCGAGGCGCGCATGGCCACAGATCTGACTCCCTCCACCGACGCGACGTCACTTCCGCTGCTCCCGCTGCGGGACGTGGTCGTCTTCCCGCACATGGTGATCCCGCTCTTCGTCGGCCGCCCGAAGTCCATCAAGGCGCTTGACGTCGCGATGGATTCCGGCAAGCACATCCTGCTCGTCGCGCAGAAGTCGGCGGCCAAGGACGACCCCGGCGCCGAGGATCTCTACGCGATCGGCAGCGTGGCGACGGTGCTGCAGATGCTGAAGCTGCCCGATGGCACGGTCAAGGTCCTGGTCGAGGGCGCGCACCGCGCGCGCATCGTCCGCGTACTGGACGAAGGCGAGTTCCTTTCCGCCGAAGCGGCGACGCTTCCGGCCGACGCAGGGGAAGCGCACGAGATCGAGGCGATGCGGCGCGCGCTGCTGGCGCAGTTCGACCAGTACGTGAAGCTCAACAAGAAGATTCCCCCGGAAATCCTCACGTCGATGGCGGGGATCGACGAGGGCGGCCGGCTCGCCGATGCAATCGCCGCGCATCTCCCGCTCAAGCTCGAGCAGAAGCAGGAGATTCTCGAGATGGGCACGGTCGCCAAGCGGCTCGAGCACCTGCTGGGACTGCTCGAGGGCGAGGTCGACATCCTGCAGGTCGAGAAGCGCATACGCGGACGCGTCAAGCGCCAGATGGAGAAGAGCCAGCGCGAGTACTACCTGAACGAGCAGGTCAAGGCGATCCAGAAGGAGCTGGGCGAGGGCGACGAGAACGCCGACCTCGACGAGATGGAGAAGAGGATCAAGGCCGCCCGGATGTCGAAGGAGGCCGAGGGGAAGGCGCTCGCCGAATTCAAGAAGCTGAAGATGATGTCGCCGATGTCGGCAGAGGCGACCGTGGTGCGCAACTTCATCGACACGCTGCTCGCGCTGCCGTGGAGGAAGAAGAGCAAGATCAGCAAGGACCTCGCGGCCGCGGTCAAGATCCTCGACGCCGACCACTACGGCCTCGAGAAGGTCAAGGAGCGCATCGTCGAGTACCTGGCCGTGCAGCAGCGGGTGGACCGGCTGAAGGCGCCCATCCTGTGCCTCGTCGGGCCGCCCGGCGTCGGCAAGACGTCGCTCGGGCAGTCGGTGGCCAAGGCCACGGGACGCAAGTTCGTCCGGATGAGCCTCGGCGGCGTCCGCGACGAGGCCGAGATCCGCGGGCACCGCCGCACCTACATCGGCTCGATGCCGGGCAAGATCCTCCAGAACATGTCGAAGGTCGGCGTGCGCAACCCGCTGTTCCTGCTCGACGAGGTCGACAAGATGGGGCAGGACTTCCGCGGTGACCCGTCGTCCGCGCTGCTCGAGGTGCTCGACCCCGAGCAGAACAGCACGTTCACCGATCACTATGTCGAGGTCGAGTACGACCTGTCCGACGTGATGTTCGTGGCGACGGCGAACACGATGAACATACCCGCGCCGCTGCTCGACCGGATGGAAGTGATCCGGCTCTCCGGCTACACCGAGGACGAGAAGATCGCCATCGCCAAGCAATACCTGCTGCCCAAGCAGGTCAAGCTCAACGGGTTGAAGGCGGACGAGCTGCACGTCGCCGAGAGCGCGCTGCGCGACATCGTCCGCTATTACACGCGCGAAGCCGGCGTGCGCAACCTCGAGCGCGACATCAGCAAGATCTGCCGCAAGGTCGTCAAGGCGCTGCTGCTGCGCCACAGCGAAGGGAAGGCGCGGGTGGCGAAGGGACCGGTGGAGGTCACCGCCAAGAACCTCGACAAGTACCTCGGCGTGCGCCGCTTCACCTACGGCATCGCCGAGAAGAAGAACCAGGTCGGCCAGGTTACGGGCCTCGCCTGGACCGAGGTCGGGGGCGATCTGCTGACGATCGAGGCGGTCGCCCTGCCGGGAAAGGGCAAGACGACGACAACCGGAAAGCTGGGCGACGTGATGAACGAGTCGATCGCCGCCGCGCTGTCGGTCGTCCGCCACCGGTGCAAGGCGCTCGGAATCGCGCCCGACTTCTATCAGAAGACCGATCTGCACATCCACCTGCCGGAGGGCGCGACGCCCAAGGACGGACCCTCGGCCGGCGGCGCGATCGTGACTGCGATCGTGTCGATCCTCACCGGAATTCCCGTGCGTGCGGACGTCGCGATGACCGGTGAGATCACGCTGCGTGGCGAAGTCCTTCCGATCGGCGGCCTCAAGGAGAAGCTGCTCGCTGCCGGCCGCGGCGGAATCAAGACGGTCCTGATCCCCGAGGAGAACGTCAAGGATCTCGCCGAGATTCCCGACGAAATAAAGAACCGCCTCGAGATCCGCCCGGTGCGCTGGATCGAGCACGTGCTGGAGGCGGCGCTCGAGCGCCAGCCGACTCCGCTGCCGGACGCATCTGCGGATGCAGCGGCGGTGCCGCCGACGCCGGCGGCAGACGACACGCCCGCGCTCATCAAGCACTAGCGCGGCGCGAACGTGCGGTCAGGCCGCCGGGATCCGCGCGCCACCCGCCTTGACACGCGGAAATCGCGATTGCGATAAGATCCGGACAAGCCTGCGCGCGCGACGCGCAGCCATCCGAAAGGGAGAGTCCCGTGAACAAGTCAGAATTGATCGACGCGATCGCCAGGCACGCCGACATATCGAAGGCCGCGGCGGGGCGCGCGCTGGATGCGACGGTGAATTCCATCAGGGGCTCGCTGCGGAAAGGCGAGATCGTCACCTTGGTGGGATTCGGTTCGTTCTACGTCGGTAGGCGCACGGCGCGTCAGGGCCGCAATCCGCGCACCGGTGCGACGATCAGGATTCGTGCGGCCAAAGTGCCCAAGTTTCGCGCTGGCAAAGCGCTGAAGGATGCGGTAAACTGATTCGCTTGTCTGCATTCCGCCCGGCGGCGAGTTGCGCGATCCGGCGGCGGCAAGGGTGCTTAGCTCAGCCGGTAGAGCGTCGCCCTTACAAGGCGAATGTCGGCGGTTCGATCCCGTCAGCACCCACCAGTGACGCGGGACGCGGACGATGCAGAGATTGGAGTGGTAGTTCAGTTGGTTAGAATACCGGCCTGTCACGCCGGGGGTCGCGGGTTCGAGTCCCGTCCACTCCGCCAATTCGAAGGGCGAACGCGAGTTCGCCCTTTTCGCATCCCGCCACGCGGGCGGGGAGGCACGGCCGCCGGCGGCTGACACCGGCCGCGGCTCGCAGGAAGCGCCGCGCGGCTGCACGCGCGGGCTCACAGGATGGGGCCCAACGGATGTTCGATCTCGTTCACAAGCACAAGCGCATCGCGCAGTTCATCCTCGCGCTGATCATGATCCCGTTCGCGTTTTTCGGCGTCGACTACTATTTCCGGCGCGGCGACGGCGTCGCCGACGTCGCGAAGTTCGACGGCGGCCGCGTAACCGAGGTCGAATTCGCGCAGGCGGTGCGTGACCAGCAGGAGAGGCTGCGCCGAAGCGCACAGGGCGTCGACCCGGCGATCTTCGACAACCCCGAGGTGCGCTTCAACCTGCTGCAGCAGCTGATCCGGGAAAAGCTGATCGAAAAACGCGGAAACGATCTGCACTTCCAGGTGACGACCGCCCAGATCTTCGAGCGGATCGCCTCGGACCCGCAGTTCCGTGACGGCGACCGGTTCTCGCTGGACGTCTACAAGCGGCTGCTCGCGCAGAACGGCATCTCCGAGCCGGCGTTCGAGGAGAGCATCCGCCGGCAGCTTCTCGCCGAAAAGCTGGTCGACCCGATCGCCCGCGGCGGCATCGTCCCGCGCGTGTCGGGCGAAGCGTTCGTGAGCCTCGTCGAGCAGCAGCGGGAGGTCGAGGTCGCCGGCGTCGACGCCGAGCCGTTCGTGAAGGACGTCAAGGTCGACGACGCGCAGGTCAAGGCGTTCTACGACGCCAACGCGGCCGCATTCAAGACGCCGGAGGAGGCGAAGTTCGAGTACGTCGTCCTCACGCAGGACACGCTGCTCGCGCAGGTCGCGGTGACGCCGGACGAGGTCCAGGCGCAGTACGCGAGCGCGGCGAAGGCCTACACGCAGGACGAGCAGCGGCACGCGGCGCACATCCTGATCGCCGTCAAGCCCGATGCCGGTGCCGCCGATCAGGCAGCCGCGAAGAAGACCGCCGAGGATCTCGCGGCGCAGGCCAAGGCGAACCCGGCGAAATTCGGCGAGCTCGCGAAGCAGTATTCGCAGGACCCCGGGTCCGCCGCGCAGGGCGGGGACCTGGGCAGCAATCCGCGCGGAACGATGGTGAAGGCGTTCGACGACGCCGTGTTCGCGATGAAGCCCGGCGAGATCTCGGGCCCGGTCCAGAGCGAGTTCGGCTGGCACGTCATCAAGCTCGTGGAAATCGCGCCAGCCAAGACGCGGCCGTTCGAGGACGTGAGGGCGCAGATCGAAACGGACCTCAGGCGGCAGAAGGTGGCGCAAAAGTTCGCGGCGGCGGCCGACCAGTTCCAGAACCTCGTCTACGAGCAGGCCGACACGCTTGGCCCCGCCGGAAAGGCGCTCGGCCTGGCCGTGCAGACTTCGCCGATGGTCACGCGCGCCCAGGCGCAGCAGATCGCCCTGGGCAATGCCAAGCTGATCCAGGCACTGTTCTCGCCCGAGTCGATTTCGGGCAAGCGCAACACCGACGCGATCGAGGTGGGCCCCAACGCCCTGATGGCCGCCCGCCTCCTCGAGTACAAGCCGGCGGCGCCGCGGCCGTTCGACGACGTCAAGGACGAAATCCGCCGCCAGCTCGTGCGCCAGGCTGCGGTCGAGCTTGCGCAGAAGGCGGGACGCGAGAAGCTGGCGCTGCTGGAGCAGGGCAGGAGCGACCGCGACGTCGGGGTCGTCTTCTCGAAGCCGGTCGCGGTCGTGCGCAACCGCATGCAGCCGGGGTTCACGCCCGAGGCGTTGACGCGGATTTTCCAGGTCGAGGCTTCGAAGCTCCCGCGCTACGTCGGGACCGCCGGCGACCGTGGCGGATTCGCGATCTACAGGGTGGTCAAGGTGAGCCTGCCGCCCGAGGCGGATCAGGCCAAGCTGGCGGCGGCGAGGGCACGGATCGGCGAGATGCAGAACCGCGAGGTGTTCGACGCGTACGTCAACGTGCTCAAGGCCGGCGCGAAGGTCGAGGTCAACCAGGCGGTCCTCGACAAGAAGTAGCCCGTCGATTCCTGCCGGCCGCGTCCGCCCGGGCTTGCGGTTGCGCGCCCGGCGTTCCGGACGGAGTGCCCTCTGGACCGGTTCGCCGCTCCCGGCGCGGCCGCCCACCTGCGGCCGCGCGGGGTCAGGATGAGCAGTTGTCCTTCAACCAGGTCTGCAGCTGCTGCTGCTCGGCGCGCCGGACATCGGCGTCCATGAAGACCGGCTGGCCGCTGGCGTTGCTCCGGTAGACGTTCTGGTCGGACTGCAGCAGGAGCAGCTGCCCGCGCGCCTTGACGCACTGCTCGCGCTTCGCGTCGGCATCGGCCTTCGTCTTCGCGGCCTTGGTCTCCTCCTCGGCCCGCTTCAACCGGCGCTGAACGACCTCGCCTTGCTGGGCGGCGAGTTCCTTCGCCGCATTGGGGTTGGCCGGCGGAGGCGGGGCCCCCACCAGCTCGTACTTGACGTCGGCGGACGGTGGCTGGTCGGAATAGATGACCCGGCCGTTCGCGTCGGTCCACTTGTAGGTCGCCGCCGATGCCTGGGTGGCGGCCAGCGCCAGCGAGGCCGCGACGAGGCAGGACAGCGCGCCGGCAAGCGACGGCCACCGGGCCGCCGACGGGAAGATTCGGGCAATTTCACCCATCGGGAGAGACATGATCGCGACCTCGCTACATCTTATGACATTGGCAAGGTAATCCATCGGGCGCCGCACGTCAAACGGTCGCAGGCACGGCGGCCCCGGGGACAGGCGCAGGCGGGTCGGTTCTCCGGCCTTTCCGGCGCGGGTATAATCCGTTTTTGCGCATAGGAGAAAGTCACATGCGTGTCGTCCGGAAAGCGCTGACGTTCGACGACGTCCTGCTCGTTCCCGCGCATTCCCTCGTCGTTCCCAGCGACGTCCATCTCAAGACCCGGCTCACCGCAAGGATCACGCTCAACATCCCGCTGCTTTCGGCGGCGATGGACACGGTCACCGAGGCGCGTCTGGCGATCGCGATCGCGCAGGAAGGCGGGCTGGGCGTGCTGCACAAGAACATGATCCCGGCGAAGCAGGCGGCCGAGGTCGCGAAGGTCAAGCGCTTCGAGAGCGGGGTCGTCAAGGACCCGATCACGATCCCGCCGACGATGTCGGTGCGCGAAGTGCTCGCGCTGACACGCCAGTACCGGATCTCGGGGTTGCCGGTCGTCGAGGGCAAGCGGGTCGTCGGGATCGTCACGAACCGCGACCTCCGGTTCGAGACGAATCTCGATCAGCCGGCGGCGAGCATCATGACCAAGGGTGACAAGCTCGTCACCGTCCCCGAAGGCACCGATCTGGAGCGCGCCAAGGCCCTGATGCATCAGCACCGTCTCGAGCGCGTGCTTGTGGTCAACGGCGACATGGAGCTGCGCGGCCTCATCACGGTCAAGGACATCCTCAAGTCGACCGAGCACCCGCTGGCGGCCAAGGACGAGCTCGGACGCCTGCTCGCCGGCGCCGCCGTCGGCACCGGCGGGGACACCGACGAGCGCGTGGAGGCGCTGATCGGCGCCGGCGTCGACGTTCTGGTCGTCGACACCTCGCACGGCCACTCGCAGGGCGTCCTCGACCGCGTGCAATGGATCAAGCGCAGGTATCCGCAGGTGCAGGTGATCGGCGGCAACGTGGCGACGGCCGAAGGCACGAAGGCGCTGGCCGACCACGGGGCCGATGCGGTGAAGGTCGGCGTCGGCCCCGGCTCGATCTGCACGACGCGCATCGTGGCGGGCGTTGGGGTGCCCCAGGTTTCCGCGATCCAGTACGCGTTGGAAGGGGCCGCCCGCTCCGGCATACCCGTGATCGCGGACGGCGGGATCCGCTACTCGGGGGACATCGCGAAAGCCCTTGCGGCGGGCGCGTCGTCGGTCATGCTCGGCAGTCTCTTCGCGGGAACCGAGGAAGCTCCGGGCGAGACGGAGCTCTACCAGGGCCGCTCGTACAAGAGCTACCGCGGCATGGGTTCGCTCGGTGCGATGCAGCAGGGGAGCTCCGACCGCTACTTCCAGGATTTCGAGGGCGAGGACGCCGCCGAAAGGCTCGTCCCCCAAGGCATCGAGGGCCGTGTCCCGTACAAGGGCGCACTCTCCGCCGTGATCCACCAGCTGATGGGCGGCCTGCGCGCGGCGATGGGCTACTGCGGCTGCACCACGGTCGACGAGCTGCGCACGCGTGCCGAGTTCGTCGAGATCACCTCCGCCGGCATCCGCGAATCGCACGTCCACGACGTGCAGATCGTGAAGGAAGCCCCCAACTACCGCGTCGAGTAACGTCGCCGGCCCGAGGCTGCCGCAACCCATGGCCGCACCGTCGCATTCCAGGATACTGATCCTCGATTTCGGAGCGCAGTACACGCAGCTGATCGCGCGCCGGCTGCGCGAGACGCACGTCTACTGCGAGATCCACCCGTTCGACGTCGGCGACGAATTCGTCCGCGCCTTCGCGCCGAAGGGCATCGTCCTTTCGGGCGGCCCGAACAGCGTGACCGAGGGACACACGCCGCGCGCGCCGGGCGCCGTGTGGACGCTCGGCGTCCCCGTGCTCGGCATCTGCTACGGGATGCAGACGATGGCGGCGCAGCTGGGCGGGACCGTCGAGGAAGGCACCGTCCGCGAGTTCGGCTACGCGGAAGTGCGCGCGCGCGGGCACTCTAGGCTCCTCGCCGGCATCGAGGACCGCCGGAATGCCGAGGGCCACGGGCTGCTGGACGTCTGGATGAGCCACGGCGACAAGGTCACCGCGCTGCCGCCGGGGTTCGGCGTCATCGCCAGCAGCGACGCCTGCGCGATCGCCGCGATGGCCGACCCCGCCCGGTCCTTCTACGCGGTGCAGTTCCACCCCGAGGTCACGCACACGAAGCAGGGCGCCGCGATCCTCGCGCGCTTCGCGCACGACATCTGCGGCTGCGCGCAGGACTGGAACATGGCCGATTACGTGGGCGAGGCCGTGGCCGATATCCGCGCCCGCGTCGGGAACGAGGAGGTCATCCTCGGGCTCTCCGGCGGCGTCGATTCGTCGGTCGCAGCGGCGCTCATCCACAAGGCGATCGGCGACCAGCTCACCTGCGTCTTCGTCGACCACGGACTCCTGCGCCTGAACGAGGCCGAGCAGGTGCTGGACACATTCGCCCGCAACCTGGGCGTGCGCGTCGTGCACGTCGACGCGGCCGACGAGATGTACGCGGCGCTCGCGGGCGTCGACGACCCGGAGCGCAAGCGCCGGATCATCGGCCGCCTTTTCGTCGACGTTTTCCAGCGCGAATCGGCCAAGCTGCGCACGCGCCGGACCGAAGCGAAATGGCTGGCGCAGGGGACGATCTACCCGGACGTCATCGAGTCGGCGGGCGCGAAGACCAAGAAGGCGCACACGATCAAGTCGCACCACAACGTGGGCGGTCTTCCCGAGACGCTGCACCTGAAGCTCCTCGAGCCGCTGCGCGAGCTCTTCAAGGACGAGGTGCGCGAGCTCGGACAGGCGCTCGGACTGCCGCGCGAGATGGTGTTCCGCCATCCGTTCCCGGGGCCGGGCCTCGGCGTGCGCATCCTCGGGCCCGTCACCCGCGAGCACGCGAGCCTGCTGCGCCGCGCCGATGCGATCTTCGTCGACGAGCTCCGGCTCGCCCGCGACGGCGCCGGCAGAAGCTGGTACGACCTCACGGCGCAGGCGTTCGCCGTCTTTCTCCCGATCCGCTCGGTGGGGGTCATGGGGGACGGCCGGACCTACGAGCACGTCGTCGCGCTGCGCGCGGTGCAGACGACCGATTTCATGACGGCGCACTGGGCACCGCTGCCGTACGAGCTGCTCGCGACCGTCTCGAGCCGGATCATCAACGAGGTCCGCGGGATCAACCGCGTCGTCTACGACATTTCGGGCAAGCCCCCGGCGACGATCGAATGGGAATAGACGATGCAAAGCCCCGGGGCGGGGCGGGACGCGTGCCGGGAACGCCGCTCAAACCGCGCGCCGGTGCCGGAATAGCCTCGCGCACGAACATCGGAAGCGGCACGGCCTGGGAGCCGATCGTGGGTTACTCGCGCGCCGTGCGCGTGGGGAGCCAGATCTGGGTTGCCGGCACGACGGCCACGGGGCCGGACGGGCGCATCGTCGGGATCGGCGATGCCTACGCGCAGGCGCGGCAGGCGCTGGCGAACATCGCGGCGGCGCTGGAGCGCGCCGGCGCCGGCATCGAGCACGTCGTGCGCACGCGGATCTACGTGACCGACGTCGGGCGGTGGGAAGACGTCGGTCGCGCCCACGGCGAGGTGTTCCGCGACATCCGCCCCGCCTGCGCGATGGTCGAGGTCTCGCGGCTCATCGACCCGCAGATGCTGGTCGAGATCGAGGCCGACGCTGTGATTCCACCAGCGGAGTGCGCGTGAAGGCACTGGATTTCGAGCACAGGCACGCGCCGCTCGCCCCGAAGGAGCGGTTCCGGGCCCGCGTCGCCGCCGCCGCCGGAGTTTCGGCGGCGCTGGTGGCGGCTGCGCTCGCCGTCGGCATGGCGGGCTACCACTGGATCGCGGGGCTCCCCTGGCTCGACGCGTTCCACCAGGCCAGCCTGCTGCTGTCGGGGATGGGGCCGGTCGAGACCATGACGGCTCCCGCCGCGAAGGTCTTCGACGGGCTCTACGCGCTCTTCTGCGGCATCGTGCTGCTCGCCGCGACGGGCATCCTGTTCGCGCCGGTCGTCCATCGCTTCATGCACCGCTTTCACCTCGAAGATGCGGCCAAGTGACGAGGACTGGATGAGCGAAGCGCTGGCGCTCGCGCGCGCCGCGCGCTCGCGCGGCGAGGTCCCCGTGGGGGCCGTCGTGGTCAGGGACGGCGCGGTCGTCGGCCGCGGCCGCAACGCGCCGATTGCGGACAGCGATCCGACCGCGCACGCCGAGATCGCGGCGCTGCGCGAGGCCGGCCGCGCTCTCGGCAACTACCGGCTTCCCGGTTGCGAGCTCTATGTCACGATCGAGCCGTGCCCGATGTGCGCCGGCGCGATCCTCCACGCGCGGATCGCACGCCTCGTGTTCGGGGCGCGCGATCCGAAGACCGGTGCCTGCGGCTCGGTGGTCGATCTCTTCGAAGTGCCGCGCCTCAACCATCACGCGAAGGTCACCGGCGGTGTGCTCGCCGACGAGTGCGGCCGGCTGCTCTCCGATTTCTTCGGCGCGCGCCGCTGACCCCGCAGCCATGACATCGCGCAGCTACGGCATCGGGCTCTACGCGCCCGCGGGATTCGCGATCGATCCGGCGGCGATCGACCGCGCGGTGGCGCTGCTGTCCGCTCGCGGACATCGCGTTGTCGTCGACCCGACCTGCACGACGCGCTGGCAGCGTTTTTCCGCGACCGACGACGAGCGCCTCGCGGCGGTCGGGCGGATGGCGGTCGACGCGCGCGTCGACCTGGCGGTCACCGTGCGCGGCGGCTACGGCTGGTCGCGGCTGCTCGACCGGCTCGATTTCGCCGCGCTTGCGGCGGCCGGGAAGCGGTGGATGGGCCACAGCGATTTCACGGCGTTCCAGCTGGCCGCGCTCGCGCACGCCGGCATGGTCACGTTCGCGGGCCCGATGGCGGCGTACGATCTCGGCGCGGCGGCGCCGTCGGAGTTCACGCTGGACCACTGCTGGGGCCTCCTCGGCGGCGACCGGTATGCCGTCGACTGCGCGCTCGACGGGCCGGACTGCGCCGTCGAGGGAACGCTGTGGGGCGGGAACCTGGCCATGGTCGCGCACCTGGTCGGAACGAAGCATCTGCCGCGCGTCGACGGCGGCATCCTGTTTCTCGAGGACATCGGCGAGCATCCGTACCGGATCGAGCGGATGCTCTATCAGCTTCATTTCGCCGGCATACTCGGGCGCCAGAGCGCGGTGCTGCTCGGCGGCTTCGACGGCTACGAACTCGGGCCCAACGACAACGGCTACGACGCTGCGGCCGTGGTCGCCCAGGTGCGGGCCATCGCCGGGATCCCGGTCTACACGGGGCTGCCGTTCGCGCATCGCCCCGACAAGCTGACGCTGCCGGTGGGGGGGCGCTGTGCGCTGACGGTACGCGCTAGCGACGCGCGGCTCGCCTTCGGCGAATATGGCGTGTGAGGGCGCTTCCGGCGTTCACGTCGCCGACAACGGCACCAGGAGGGGAGTGCGCGCCGGCGCGAGCGTCGGCTCCATCGCGAATCGGTAATCGACTTCGCCGTCCTGTCTCCCTGCGGGATCGAAGCTGCGCTCGATCATGCGCACCTCGCTGTCCTGGTCGATCGTGACGACGGTCGTGCAGCGCGTCCCGTAGGTTTCGCTGACGATGAACGGCGACGAGAGCACGCGCTCCCATTCGCGCGTGACACCGGTCGCGGGCAGCGCGTCGTCGTCGGCCCGCTCGGTATCACGCATCAGCGCGAACACAGGCGAAAAATCCTCCGCATTGCCGTCCCGGCACCAGCGCGCCAGCGCGGCTTTCGACCGCTCGACTTTGGGCCACGGCGTGTCGAGCTGGTGATTGGACAGGCCGTAGATGCCGGGAGCGAGCGCGGCCGGGGACGCGGACGGCGCACGGTTCGATCCCCAGTGCAGCTGCGTCGCGTCTCCCCCCACGAGATTGAACCCGTTGTGGCGGCCGCCCGCGGCGATGAGCGAAGCGACTGCGACTCCCGGAGCCTCCGCGTCGGCAAGGAACCGCGGCACCAGCGTGCCGCGCGTGGGCGCCGCCGGATCGTAGCGGGCGGGCTCGCGCACGTTGGTAAGGAGGGCGAAGCGCCCGCTGCGCCGGATGCCCAGCCACGTTCCGCCTTCTTTCAGGTCGCGCCCGGCGAGGAAGCCATCGTCGCACCACGATGCCGGGGCCGCGGCGCGCGCGTGGTATTCGTCCCGGTTGGCGGCAATGACGATCCGGTAGCGCGGGTGGGCGGCAAGAGCGATCAGGGCGAGGCACATGCGCGGGGGAGCGCGACGGTTCGCGCGGAATCAGCGTTGCGCGCGGCGCGCGAGGGGTGCGGGTGCGGCGAAGCGTTCGACGTGGCGCTTGCCGTCGAGTGCGACCGCCATTGCGCCGTGCGTCGCCACGAGCGCCGCGAGCTCACGGGCGAACGCGCGCGCGTCGCCGACCGGCTCGTAGACCTCCATCCATGTCGACGGGTCGTCGCAGCGCGCGAGCAGGCGTCCCGAAATGCCGGTTCGCGCCTCGACGTCCGTCATCAGCGCGCCGATCGTCGCGCGCGCGGCCGCGGTGTCCGCGCCAACGCGGTAGTACACGTAGACGTGAGACGGGGCGCGGGCGGCCACGGGACCCCGGTCAGCCGATGCGTCCGCGCGGCTCGGCGGGAGCCGGAATCGCGTAGGGGAGCGGCAGCGGGGCGAGCGCAGGGCCGTCCGGCACGCCGAGCCGCGCGTCGCCGCGCTGGGCGGCCGCGAGCTGCAGCACCGCGATCAGGTCGCATCCACCGCCCGGCGCCGGCGCGGCATTCACGACCGTGCCGCATGGCTGCTCGCCGAATGCCGTGCTGAAGATCCTGGCGCCCGGCTGCGCACCCGCGGCGTCGGCGTGGAAGAGAAACGCCCGTTCCTTGAGCCGGCCGAGGTAGCGCGTTCGGGCGATGATCTCCTGCCCCGTGTAGCAGCCCTTCTGGAAATCGATGCCTCCCAGGATGTCCCAGTTCGCCGTCTGCGCGACGAACGCATCCTGCGTCGCGAGGGTCACGACCGGCACACCCGCGCGGATGGTCAGCCACTGCCAGACTTCGAAGGGAGCCGCCGTGGCGTGAAGGACGAGTCGCGCGCGCGTCGCCTCGGCGGCCCTGGCCGGCGCGACGACCAGAAACCGCGGGCCCGGAAGTCCGAGCAGCGTCATTTCGCCGACGGCCCGCGCTTCGAACACGGCCGGCGCAGCACCCAGCGCCGCGCGCAGTGCATGGGCCCCCGCCGGACCGCCCACGCCCAGGCAACGGGCTTCGGCGGAGATATCCGTCAGCACGACCTTGGAGCGCAACACATACATCGCCAGGCGCTTCCTGACCGGCTCGGCGATGTCGGCCGGGAGGAGCATGCGGAAACCGGCGTCTGCCGCGGCATCCCGCCAGAGGACGAAATTGGCGAGCATCCGTCCCTTGGGCGAGTTGAAGCTCGCGTATCGGCAGGCATCGGGAGCGAGCCCATTGACGTCGGCCGATAGCTGGCCGTGCAGGAAGGCGGCGGCGTCGGCCCCGGCAATCGCCAGAAGGCGAAGCTCGGTCAGGTCGCAGACGACCGCGGCATCGCGGGCCGCAGCCAGGGCCGTCTCGGGGAGGGGGTCGTTGCGGGAAGGGGCGGCGGGCATGGCACTCGACGAAGATTGGACCGAGCGGGGGGGCGCGCGGTTCGCGCCGGCACTGCCGACGCAACGTAGAGAAATTCCGTGCTAAAATCGAATGTTAGCTCGCCTTGGCCAGACTCGCCCGGATTTTCCGGGCCGGCATCGAGCCGGGGCAAATTCGCAGACCCGCGCACCTCAGGGTGCCCGAACCCCGCCCCGGCGACAACCGGCGGGAGGTTCGAGCCATTGGCGGGTCGTGGTCCAACCCTGAAAGGAGTGTAGGAATGTCCGTGACGATGCGTCAAATGCTGGAGGCCGGTGTCCACTTCGGCCACCAGACCCGGTACTGGAACCCGAAGATGGCCGAGTACATTTTCGGCCAGCGCAACAAGATCCACATCGTCAACCTCGAGAAGACGATGGAGCTGTACCAGGAGGCGATGAAGTTCATCCGCCAGCTGGCATCGAACAAGGGCACGGTGCTGTTCGTCGGCACCAAGCGCCAGGCGCGGGAAATCGTCGCGGAGGAGGCCCGCCGCTGCGGGATGCCCTACGTGGACGCGCGCTGGCTCGGCGGCATGCTGACCAATTTCAAGACGGTCAAAGCCTCGACCAAGCGCCTGAAGGACCTCGAGCAGATGAAGGAGGACGGCACGTTCGAGAAGATGAACAAGCGCGAGGCCCTGACCATGCAGCGCGAGATGGCGAAGCTCGACAAGAGCCTAGGCGGGATCAAGGACATGGCGGGGCTCCCCGACGCGCTGTTCGTCATCGACGTCGGCTATCACAAGATCGCGATCACCGAGGCGATGAAGCTCGGCATCCCGATCGTCGCGGTCGTCGACACGAACCATTCGCCGATCGGCATCGCGCACGTGATCCCCGGCAACGACGACTCCAGCCGCGCGATCCGCCTGTACGCCCGCGGCGCCGCCGACGCCATTCTCGAAGGGCGGAGCGAGGTGATCCAGGAGATCGTCCAGGGCAGCGACGAATTCGTCGAGGTCGCGGACGACGCCACGGTCTAGGCGCGCCGGAGGGGGAACGATTCGGCGGGCGCCCCAGCAGCGCCCGTCGCGCGGGGCGAAATGCTGCGCCCCGACGGACACGACAACCGAAGCCACACGGAGCATCGAAATGGCGGAAATCTCCGCGAGCATGGTGATGGACCTGCGCCAGCGCACCGGGCTGGGCATGATGGAATGCAAGAAGGCGCTGATCGAGGCCGGCGGCGACAGCGCGAAGGCCGAGGACCTGCTCCGCATCCGGAGCGGGGCGAAGGCGTCGAAGGCCGCCGGCCGCGTCGCCGCGGAAGGCGTGATCGCGCTGCACGTCACCCCGGACGCGAAGACGGGGGCGATGGTCGAAGTGAACTGCGAGACCGACTTCGTCGCACGCAACGAGGACTTCCGGGCATTTGCGGCCGAGCTGGCGCAGGTCATCGCGCGCGCGGACCCGGCGGACCTCGCCGCGCTCGGCGCGACGGCCCTTTCGTCGGGCGGGACCGTCGAGAGCCGACGGGTCGCCCTCGTGCAGAAGATCGGCGAGAACATGACGATCCGCAGGTTCGCGCGGCGGACGGCGGCGGGAAGGCTGGCCTCGTACGTCCACGGCGGACGGATCGGCGTGCTCGTCGATCTGACGGGAGGGCAGGAGGCGCTCGGGAAGGACCTCGCGATGCACGTCGCCGCGAGCAAGCCGATGGCCGTCGGCCGCGACCAGGTGCCGGCGGACGTCGTGGCCAAGGAGCGCGCGATCGCCGCGGCGCGCGCGGCCGATTCCGGGAAGCCCGCGAACATCGTCGAGAAGATGGTCGAGGGCGCGGTCGCGAAGTTCCTGGCCGAAGTCACGCTGCTCGCCCAGCCGTTCGTCAAGGGCGACGGGAAGCAGTCGGTCGGAGAGCTCGTGAAGGCGCAGAACGCCGCGGTCAACGGCTTCGTGCTCTACGTGGTGGGTGAGGGCATCGAGAAGAAGAAGGACGATTTCGCTGCCGAGGTGGCCGCGATGGCCAAGGCTTGATGCCGCCGTTTCCGCCGCGTCCCTCCCCTTCCGAACGGAGCCCGCAGCCATGAACGCCAAGCCTGTTGCCGTCGTCGACGTCGTTTCAGCGCCCGCGCCGGCCGCCGCGAGCGAGCCCGCCTACCAGCGCATCCTGCTCAAGCTGTCGGGCGAGGCGCTGATGGGCGAGGATCCCTACGGGATCAACCGCGAGGTCATCGACCGCATCGTCGCGGAGATCGCCGAGATCGTGCGCCTCGGCGTCGAGATCGCCATCGTGATCGGCGGTGGCAACATCTTTCGCGGGGTCGCCCCCGGCGCGGCGGGCATGGACCGCGCGACCGCAGACTACATGGGGATGCTCGCGACGCTCATGAATGCGCTCGCACTGCAGGACGCGCTGCGGCGCGCCGGCGTCGAATCGCGGGTCCAGTCGGCGCTCCGGATCGACCAGGTCGCCGAGCCCTACATCCGCGGGCGCGCCCTCCGGCATCTCGAGGAGCGCAAGATCGTGATCTTCGCGGCAGGCACCGGCAACCCGTTCTTCACCACCGACACGGCCGCCGCGCTGCGCGGGCGCGAGATGGGCGTGGACATCGTGCTGAAGGCGACCAAGGTGGACGGCGTCTACACGGCCGATCCCAGGACCGACGCGACGGCGAAGCGCTATTCCGAGCTCACGTTCGACGAGGCGATCATACGGAACCTCAAGGTGATGGACGCGACCGCGCTTGCGCTCTGCCGCGACCAGAACATGCTGCTCAAGGTGTTCTCGATCTTCGTTCCCGGGGCCCTCAAGCGCGTCGTGCTGGGCGGGAACGAAGGGACGCTCGTGCATTGCTAGAATCCGGGCGAGCGCCGAGGGGCGGGCACCCGGGCGCCGCCGCCCGGCGATGCCCCGCGATGCGGCCTCCGTCGCGCCGCGGACGCGCCGATCGACCGACACTCGAAGCGCAACCGGGCCTTGCGGAGGAATCATGATCGCTGACATCAAGAAGTCCGCCGAGCAGAAGATGCAGAAGTCGGTCGAGGCGCTCAGGCATGACCTCGGCAAGGTGCGCACCGGTCGTGCGCACACCGGCCTGCTCGATCACATCCAGGTCGACTACTACGGAACGCCGATGCCGATCAGCCAGTGCGGCAACATCACGCTGGCCGATGCGCGCACCATCGCCGTCCAGCCTTGGGAGAAGAAGATGGTGCAGGTGATCGAAAAGGCGATCCGCGACTCGGACCTCGGCCTCAATCCGGCGACGTCGGGGGACGTGATCCGCGTGCCGATGCCCCCGCTTACCGAGGAGCGACGCAGGGAGCTGATCAAGGTCGTCCGGCACGAAGCCGAGAACGCCCGGATCGCCGTGCGCAACATCCGTCGTGACGCGAACGACCATCTGAAGAAGCTGCTCAAGGACCACGCGGTGGCCGAGGACGACGAGCGCCACGCGCAGACCGACGTCCAGAAACTTACCGACCGCTACATCGCCGAGATCGACAAGGTGCTGGCGGCGAAGGAAACGGACCTGATGGCGATATGAGAATGGATCGGGAGGAGCGGTGGGCACCCTGACAGCCGCGCGGACCTCGCGCGGGGCGGATCCGGAAGCGCGCGCCTGAGCGGGCCCGGCGGACCATGTTCACGAGTTCCACGCGCGACATCCCCGAGCCGAGCGACGTGCCGCGCCACGTCGCGATCATCATGGACGGGAACGGACGCTGGGCGAAGCAGCGGATGCTGCCGCGCGTCGCCGGCCATCGCCGTGGCGTCGAGGCCGTACGCGCGATCATCCTCGCCTGCATCGAGCGCGACATCGAATTCCTGACGCTCTTCGCGTTCTCGAGCGAGAACTGGCGCCGGCCCGCGGACGAGGTCTCGATCCTCATGGACCTGTTCCTGCGCGCGCTCGAGCAGGAAGTCGCGAAGCTGCACGCCAACGGCATCCGGTTCAAGGTGGTCGGCGACACGTCCCTGTTCGGCCCGCGCATCCGCGAGCTGATCGTGGCGGGTGAGGCCCAGACGGCGGCCAACACCCGGCTCACACTGACGGTGGCCGCCAACTACGGCGGGCGCTGGGACATCGCGCAGGCCGCGCGCCGGTACTTCGCGGCGCACCCGGAAGCGGCCCGCGAGGATTCGGAGCTTCGTCCCGAAGAGCTCGAGCCGTACCTGGCAATGGCCTACGCGCCGGAGCCGGATCTGTTCATTCGCACCGGCGGGGAGCAGCGGATCTCGAATTTCCTGCTCTGGCAGCTCGCGTACACCGAGCTTCTCTTCACCGAAATGCTGTGGCCCGACTTCGACGCGGTCGCGCTCAATTCGGCGATCGACTGGTATCGCCAGCGCGAGCGTCGCTTCGGGCGCACCAGCGAGCAGCTGCAGGCGGACGGGGCGCGGGTCACCACGCGGCCGGCATGATCCGCTTGCCCGGGGCCGGTTGGGAAATACGGCAGCCGGCCGGCGCGCGGCGCTGCCGGCGCC
>Ga0209048_10002340_pt1 | contig 18865 bp, 17 predicted proteins | sample FrelakmetCRP12CR_FD_187146 | JGI IMG/M metagenome (GOLD analysis project Ga0209048, IMG submission 187146) | Freshwater lake sediment microbial communities from the University of Notre Dame, USA, for methane emissions studies - CRP12 CR (SPAdes)... | ecosystem: Environmental > Aquatic >... | reverse complement strand
GGCTCGCCTCGGACCGGCGCTGGGCGCTGGCCGGGATCGCCGGGCTTCTGGCGACGCTGACGCGGAGCAGCGGCATCCTGCTCCTGCCGCCGCTGCTCGTGCTGTACGCGCAGCAGCAGGGATGGACCTGGAGAAGCATCAGGCCATCCTGGCCTCGCGACCTCCGGCTCGCCTGGACGGCGCTGATCCCGCTGGGCCTGTTCGCCTACATGGGATACCTGTGGGTGCGTTTCGGGGACGCAAGGCTGTTCTCGGAGGTGGAGCGAAAGCACTGGCGCAGGGCGTTGGAGTGGCCGTGGGTCGACGTGTGGCGAGGGCTGCACGCTTCCGCGGCCACGGTACACAGCTTGGCCGCTCACCACGCCGGCTTCTGGCACGGACTCCTGCCGGGTGCCTACGTGGGGCTCAAGATCGTGCCCACGGTCTTCCCGGTCCTGGCCCTCGGCTTCGCCGGGTGCGCGATCGCTCTGGGCTGGCGGCGCCTCCCGCCGGCCTTCACCTTGTTCGCGGTCCTGTCGGTGTTGTTCCCGCTCCTGTTTCCCAGCCGGCTGTATCCCCTTTGGTCCGTCCCGCGCTTCGTCATGGTCGTCTTCCCGCTCTTCATCGCGGTGGCGATCGTGCTCAAGGAGCGACCGGTGTGGCGCTGGTCGCTGATCGGGCTCTCGTTCGTCGTGATGCTCTGGCTCACCGGCGCCTTCGCCATCGGCACCAACGCCGTCTGACGGCTACGAGGGCCGTGCCGGGCCTTCCGCGGGCCAGGTAGTAGACTTACCTTCGATGCTGGACGAGTACTCCATCGCGCGTGCCTGGGACGACGAGGGGTGGCCTGCCCCCGCCAAGCTGCAGGGGCTCGGTCTGCGCGAGATCGCGGACGAGATCGCCGCGGCCCCGTGACCTCCTCCGCCGTCCTCGAGCAGTTCCAGACCATCGGCCGCGACCTCTTCCTGGCCGGTGTCATCAGTTCGCACGGCGGCAACCTCAGCGTGCGCCAGGGCGACCGCATCCTGATCACGCGCCGTGGCTCGATGCTCGCCCGGCTCGAGGAGCGCGACATCATCGAGACGGGCCTCGAGGAGAACGACGCCAACGTGATGCTGGCCTCCACCGAGATCGGCGTGCATCGAGCCATATACCAGGGCACGTCGGCGCAGGCCATCGTGCACGCGCATCCGCCGTACGCCATCGCCCGCTCGCTGGTCTGCGAAGAGATCGTGCCCGTCGACAGCGAGGGTTCCTACCTGCTTCACAAGGTGCCGGTGGTGTCCGCCGAGCTCACGGCCGGATCCACCGAGGTGGCCGGGCTGCTGTCGAAGTGGCTCAAGGAGTACGACCTCGTCATGCTGCGCGGCCACGGACCCTTCGCCATCGGCCATCTGCTGGAAGAGGCCTACCAGCTCACCAGCGTCTTCGAGATGACGTGCCGGATCCTGACCGTCGCCGAAGGCATGGGGCAGGAGGTCAAGGAGTACCGCAAGGGCTCCGAGCGCTACGAGAGCTGGTGAGCGGGGGGCTCTAGAAGCCGAAGAGGCCGGCGAACCATGCTGCGGCCGCGCCGACCAGCCCTTGCGAGCCGTCCCCTGTGGTGGGCGTCTCGGTCACCGCGGCGGCGGCCCTCAAGCCGATCCCCTTCGACGCCGTCGGCGTCGGCTTAGGCGTCGTCGGCGTCGGCTTAGGCGTCGTCGGCGTGGGCTTGGGCGTCGTCGGCGTGGGCGTGGGCGTCACCGTCGGCTTGATGGTCTTCGTCGGCCCCGGCGACGGCGAAGCGCTGCCGGAGGCCGAAGGCGACGCCGACGGCGACATGCCCTGCAACGTGCCGTGCCAGAAACCGAAGGTCCACGGGACGGTGACGAAACTCGGGTGCAGCCGGTACTTGAGAGCGGCGGCAAAGAACTGGGCCCACATCGGGGCGCAGTACGTGCCGCCGAACGTCGATCCCATGGGCGACCGCTTGTTCATGTCACCCATCCAAACGGCGGCGGCGAGCTGCGGCGTGTATCCGGAGTACCAGACGTCGCAGTTGTCGTCGGCGGTCCCGGTCTTGCCGGCGCGCGGGTAAGGGAAGTAGGAGCCGGTCGCGCTGCCGGTGCCCGAGACAGCCACCGTCTCGAGGATCTTCGTCACTTCTGACGCGATGCCGGCAGGGATGGCGCGCACGCCTGTCGTCTTCGGCCTCCAGTCGACGCGTCCGTTGGGGAGCACGACCTGGACGATCGCTTGCGGACGGTGGTGGATCCCTCCGCTGGCGAAGGTCGCGTAGGCGTCGGCCATCTCGAGCGGGGTCACGCCGGAAGTCCCCAGGGTGATGGAGGGCACGGCGTCGAGCGGGCTGGTGATGCCCATCTTGTGCGCCGTCGTCACGGTGTTCTCGGGCCCGACGTCGACGCTGAGCTGGGCGAAGACGACGTTGTCGGAGATGGTGGTGGCGGCCGACACGCTCTCCATGCCGCCAGGGCCGTCGCCGTTCACGACCCAAGGCGCGGCGTAGGCGCCCATCGGGATGATCACGGGACTCTTCGAGTCATAGAAGGTGGTGTAGGGATTCATGCCCTGCTCGATGCCGGCGGTGAGCACGAACGGCTTCATTGCCGAGCCTGGCTGACGCCTGGCTTGCCAGGCGAGGTTGAACTTCTGCTTCTTGTAGTCCAGGCCGCCGACCATGGTGCGTATGTAGCCGTTGCGGGGATCGATGGCGACGAGGGCCGCTGAAGGCTTGAAGCCGAAGTTCAGCGGCCCTGTCGTGCTCTTGATCACGTCGATGGCTTGGCGCTGCCACGTCATGTCGATGCTCGTGTATACCCTAAGGCCGCCCTCGAACACCTGACGCGTGCCGTAGCGCTGGGTGAGCACGCGCGTAACGTAGTCGGTGAAGTAGCTGGCCATGTCGTTGTTCATCGACGGCGGGTGCTGGAAGACGCCGATCTTCTGCTTCATCGCGCTGGCGGCGCGCTGCGCGGTGATGTACCCCTGAGCGGCCATGAGTTGCAGCACGAGGTTGCGGCGTTGCTTGGCGAGCTTGGGGTCGGTGGTGGGCGAGTACTCCGTGGGGAACTTGGGCAAGGCCGCGAGCAGCGCGGCCTGCTGGAGGTTGAGGTGGGAGGCGTGCTCGTGGAAATACGTTTGCGCCGCCGCCTCGACGCCGTAGGCGCCGGCGCCGTAGTAGATGGTGTTGAGGTAGGCCGTGAGGATCCTGTCTTTGGACCACTGGTCCTCGAGCTGCCAGGCGAGCACGGCCTCGCGGACCTTGCGCGTGTAGGTACGCTCGTTGCCGACATAGGCGTTCTTCACGTACTGCTCGGTGATGGTGGAACCGCCCTGCACGACGCCGCCGGCGCGCAAGTTCTCCAAAGCGGCGCGGAGCAGGCTGCGGAAGTCGACGCCGTGGTGCGAGTAGAAGCGCTCGTCCTCCACGGCCACGGTGGCCTGCTTCATGACCGCAGAGATCATGTTGCTGGACGCGAGCACGCGGTTCTCGGCGCCGTGGAGCTCGGCGATGAGCTGGCCGTGGCGATCGTAGATAGTGGTGTTGACGGCGTTGGGCCGCTTCTCGAGCGCGGCCAGCGAAGGCAGGTTGCGCGAGAGCGCGAAGATGGCGCCGGCGGTCACGCCGAGCACGACGATGACGAGCAGCACGACGACGACCGCCGAGATCTTCAGCCAGAGGAACTTGCGCTTCTTACCAGCGCTCGCCTTCTGCCGTCGCTCGCGGCCGCTCCGGGGCACGTCGTGCGGGGATGTGCGGTACCGAGTGTAGTCAGCCATGGCTCACCATTGTACTCGAAGGAAGACGCGCGAGCCGCCGGCTGCGTTCACGCAGGGGAGCGGCTCAGGTCGTCGTCGGGGTGGTCACCGGTATCTTCACCCGCGGCGGCGGCTTGCTTTTTGGGCTGCACCAGGCGGGCCAGTGGGATGGAGATCTCATACAGGATCACGAGCGGGATGAACATGGCCAGCATCGAGAAGGCGTCCTGGCTCGGCGTGATCACGGCCGCGACGATCGCGTTGATGAGGATGGCGTAGCGGCGGTGCTTGCGCAGGAACTTGTCATCGAGCACGCCCACCTTGGCGAGAAGCACGAGGACGACCGGCATCTCGAACACCGCCCCGAAGGCGAGCACGAAGAGCGCGACGAAGGTGAAGTAGTCGCTGGCGCGGTTCTGGACGTTGAAGTTGCCGCTGCCGAAGCCGAGCAGGAACTGCAGACCCTTCGGCAGCACGATCAGGTACCCGAAGACGACGCCGCCGAGGAAGAGGGCCGTCGTGGCGATGACCACGGGGTAGAAGTAGCGCTTCTCCGTGCTCGTGAACGCCGGCCCCACATAAGCCCACATCTGCCAGATGAGGAACGGCGCGGCGAGGAGGATGCCGACGACCACCCAGATCTTGAGGCTGGTCATGAACGGCTCGGCGGGGCTGAAGGTGGTGAGCTTGTACGCTGCCGGATCCAGGCCCGACACCTGCTTGAGGGGGTAGAGCAGCAGCTCGAACACGAGGCTGTTGAACACGGCCGCCACGATCACGCCGACGGCGAGGGCGACGATCGCCCACATGAGCCGCTTGCGCAGCTCGTCGAGGTGCTCGAAGAGAGTGAACCGGTCGTCGACGTTGACGGGCATCGCGGCTCAGGCGTCGTCGCGGTCGGCGGTCGCCTCCGCGGCGGTCGCCTCCGCGGCGGTCGCCTCCGCGGCGGTCGCCTCCGCGGCGGTCGCCTCCGGCGGCGCGGTGTCGCTGCTTGCGGCCGCCACGGGCACCGGCTTGTCGGCCGGCGGCGCGACGACGGCTGCGGCTGCGGTGGCGTTGAGATCGACGCTCATGGACGACTTGATGTCGTTGAGGCCGAGATCGACGCTCATGGACGACTTGAGGTCGTTGATGCCGTCGGCCATTTCGTCGAGGCCGAGCTCCGTGCGCGCCGTCTGGGTAGCCTTGCGGAACTCGCGCATGGCCTGACCGAGACTGCGGCCTGCCTGCGGCAGCCCCTTGGGTCCGAAGACCAGCAGCGCCAGGACGAGCACGATGACGATTTCCAGTGGGCCGACGCTCACGGGCAAAGTCCCTTGGGCGGGGGGGTATCCATCCCTTTCATCTTAGGGTGGCCCGCGGCGCCGGTCAACGCGAGCCCGGGCGCGCCCCCCAGAATCGCCGCCGAGGGCCGTCCAAACCGTCGCGCAGGGAGAAGAAATGCCTGCAATCATTCGATGAGCGAGAGATACCCCGGGAGGTTCCTCCACAAGTTGCGCCGTGCGCGCGGCGTTTGGTATATTGCGCCCGGACGACTCGCCCCGGTCCCGTGTGCCCGGTGTGCGGGTCTCCGACTTTCGCATGACGAACACATACCTCGCCAACTGGCTCTATGTCTGGCTCTTCATCGCCGCCGGCGGTGCTCTCGTCGTGCTCATCCTGCTCTTCTCCAAGCTCATCAACCCGAGCCATCTCACGGCGGAGAAGCTGGCGCCCTACGAGTGCGGCATCCCGCCTGTCGGCAACCCCTGGGCGCCGTTCGCGGTGCGCTACTACGTCTTCGGGCTGCTGTTCCTGATCTTCGACGTGGAGGCCGTGTTCCTGTTTCCCTGGACGCTCGTGTTCCGCACCCTGGGCACGGCCGGGTTCGTCGAGATGCTCCTCTTCATCGCCGTGCTGGGCTTCGGCCTGCTGTACGCCTGGCGCAAGGGAGCCCTCGAGTGGGCCTGATGCGCTACCCCAAGCTGGAGCACTTTCAGGAGCCCAACGTCATCACCACGACCGCCGACTTCATCTTCAGCTGGGCGCGCTCGCACTCCGTCTTCCCGTTCACCTACGGTCTCGCCTGCTGCGCCATCGAGATGCTGAGCTCCGGCTTCGCGCGCTTCGACGTCGCGCGCTACGGCATGGAGGTCTTTCGGCCCACACCGCGCCAGTGCGACCTCATGATCGTCGCCGGCACCGTCAACGAGAAGATGGCGCCGGTGCTGAGGCGCCTGTACGAGCAGATGTCGGAGCCCAAGTGGGTCATCAGCATGGGCGCCTGCGCCACCAGCGGCGGGCCCTTCTACGACGGCTACAACGTGGTCAACGGGGTCGACAAGATCGTGCCCGTCGACGTCTACATCCCGGGCTGCCCGCCGCGCCCCGAGGCGCTGTTCCAGGGGCTGCTGGAGCTGCAGGTCAAGATCCAGCAGCACAAGTTCGTCGCCGAGACCCCGGCGGCCACCAAGGCCGGAGACGCCTGACCGTGGGCCTCGAGATCGGCACGAATCCGCTGGACATGGACACCATCGCCGCGCGCCTGGCCGCCGACTTCGCCGCCGAGCTCACGGACGTGCGTGTGCAGGAGCCCGACACGGTCGTGGCCCGCTGCGACGGCGCCGCGCTCAAGGACGTGGCGCGGCGCCTCAAGGCGCACCCCGAGATCGGCTACGAGACGCTCAACTTCGTGGCGGGCGTCGACAAGGTCGGGCACCTCGAGAGCGTGTACCACGTGTACTCCTGGAAGACCAACACGTACCTGGAGTTGCACGTCGAGGTGCCCCAGGCCACGGCCGAGGTCGACACCGTGTGCGACGTGTGGCCGGCCGCCGACTGGCACGAGCGCGAGTCGTGGGACCTGGTCGGGATCAGGTACCTCGGTCATCCCGACCTGCGCCGCATCCTGCTCAAGGACGACTTCGTCGGGCACCCGCTGCGCAAGGACTACGTCGACTCGGCGGAGAACCACCCGCATGCTTGACCAGTTCGCCACGCCCGCACCCGACGAGGCCGTCAAGCTCGCGCTGCGGCGCATCGAGGAATCGACGGCCCGCGGCGAGGGTTCCAACGTCGAGGGCCTCGCCTTCAACGAAGTGGTCGTCAACATGGGGCCGCAGCATCCCAGCACGCACGGCGTGCTGCGGCTCGTCGTCACGCTCGACGGGGAGCTCGTCAAGGACGTCATCCCCGTCATCGGCTACCTGCATCGCTGCAAAGAGAAGCTCGCCGAGAAGCGCACCTACTTCCAGTACATCCCCATCGTCGACCGCACCGAGTACGTGGCCGGCATGAACTGCGAGTGGGGCTACGTCATGACCGTCGAGAAGCTCGCCGGCATCCGCCCGACGCGGCGCGCGGAGTTCATCCGCGTCATCATGGCCGAGCTCAACCGCATCGCCAGCCACCAGGTCGCCGTCGGCACCTTCACCGCCGACCTGGCGCCGCTCGGCACCGCCATGGTCTTCTACATGTTCCGCGACCGCGAGTACATCCTCGACCTCCTCGAGGAGGTCAGCGGCGCGCGCATGATGTTCAACTACTTCCGCTTCGGCGGGCTGCGCTACGACCTGCCCGACGGCTGGGTCGAGAAGTGCCGCGACCTCATGAAGCGCCTGCCCAAGCTCATCGACGAGTACGAGTCGCTGGTGCAGGACAACGCCATCTTCCTGCAGCGCTGCGTCGGCAAGGGCGTCATCACCCAGCAGGACGTGATCGACTACGGCATCACCGGCCCCTGCGCACGCGCCTCGGGCGTGGCCCACGACCTGCGGCGCACGCGGCCGTACTCCGTGTACCCCGAGCTCGAGTTCGAGGTATGTACCGAGAACCACGGCGACATCTTCGACCGCTACCAGGTGCGCATGGACGAGATGCGCGAGTCGGTCAAGATCGTCGAGCAGGCGCTCGACATGCTGCCCCAAGGCCCCGTGCAGCTCGGCTCTCTGCGCGCCCCCTACGTCATCACGCCGCCGCCCGGCGAGTGCTACACCGGTCAGGAGAACCCGCGCGGCGAGTTCGGCACCTACATCGTCAGTGACGGGTCGCGGTACCCGTACCGGCTCAAGTTCCGCGACCCGTGCTTCTGCAACCTGCAGCTTTTCCCCAAACTGCTGAGCGGCAACAAGATCGCCGACGCGGTGGCCATCTCGGGCAGCATCGACCTGGTGCTCGGAGGCATCGACCGCTAGGGTGGACATCCTCCTCGCCATCCTCCGCGCCGTCGTCTTCGTCGTCATCGCCTACGCGGTGGTGTTCGTGGCGGCGCTCGTCAACATCGTCTTCGAGCGCCGCGTCTTGGCCTTCATGCAGGATCGGCACGGGCCCAACCGCACCGGGCCGCACGGCGTGCTGCAGAGCGTCGCCGACGCCTTCAAGATGATGGGCAAGGAGGACTTTCGCCCGGCCCTCGCCGACCCGCTGCTGTTCACGCTGGCGCCGATCATGGTGATGATCGGCGCCGTCACCGTGCAGCTCGTGATCCCCTACACCAACGGCATGACGGCCGCCGGCCTCGACGTCGGGCTCATCTTCATCGTGGCCATCACGGGCTTCACGACGATGGCCATCCTGCTGGGCGGCTGGTCGTCGCGCAACAAGTACTCGCTGGTCGGGGCGCTGCGCGCCGCCGCCCAGATGATCTCCTACGAGATCCCGATGATCCTCGGCCTGCTCATCGTCGCCATGATCGTGGGCTCCCTGCGCATCACCGACGTCGTCGCCGCCCAGGCGCACTACCAGTGGATCGCGTTCTACGCGCCCTTCACCTTCCTCATCTTCTACATCGCCTCCATCGCCGAGCTGAACCGCGGTCCGTTCGACCTGCCCGAGTCCGAGTCCGAGCTGGTCTCCGGGTACGGCACCGAGTACTCGGGCATGCGCTTCGGCATGTTCTTCCTCAACGAGTACGCCGGCATGACCATCATGTCGATGGTCACCGTCACGCTGTTCTTCGGCGGCTGGCAGGGGCCGTTCGCCAACGCCGTCGTCTTCTGGGGCGTGTCGTGGATCGGCATCCTGTGGTTCATCCTCAAGAGCTACGTCCTCGTCTTCGCGCTGGTCTGGATCCGGCTGTCGCTGCCGCGCCTCCAGGTCGACCAGCTCATGGCGTTCGCCTGGAAGATCCTCATCCCGCTGGGCCTGCTCAACATCCTCGCGACGGCGGCCGTCATGCTGTGGGTGCCGCACTGGAAGTGGGGCATGGCCGTGTTCAGCTGGGTCGCCTTCTTCGCTTTCGTAGGCGCGTTCGACCCCATCCTCAAGTGGCGCCTGCGCCGGCAGCGCGACCGGCTTCCGGTGGTGAACGCCTGATGCTCGGCATGTTCAAGGCCATGCGCACCACCCTCAAGCATCTGCCGATGAAGAAGATCACCGTCCAGTACCCGGAAGAGCGCGAGCGCCTGCCCGAGCGCAGCCGCGGCCTCTTCCGCGTGGTCATCGACCCCGCGAACGGCGAGCCGCGCTGCCGCTCCTGCACGCTCTGCGAGAGCAACTGCCCCGTGCAGGTCATCCGCGTCAACTACACCAGCAAGTACCAGCTGCCCGTGCCCAACGCGGCGCGCCTCGCCGAGGCGCGCCTCGGCGCGCAGCCCGACGTCGACCTCAAGCCGCTGCAGCCGGTGCTCGACGACTACTACGAGCACGGCACCGGCCTTATCGCCATGCTGCAGAACGCGCAGGAGGTCTACGGGTATCTGCCGCGCCTCGTGATCCAGGAGGTCTCGCTGCAGACCGGCGTGTCGCTGTCGCAGATCTACGGCGTCTCCAGCTTCTACAACCAGTTCCGCCTCTCGCCGGCGGGCAAGCACATCATCACCGTCTGCCACGGCACGGCCTGTCACGTGGCGGGCGCGCCACTCATCACGGCCGCGTTCTCCGAAGAGCTTGGGGTGGACGTGGGCAAGACCACCAAGGATCGTCTCTTCACGCTCCAGGCCGTGAGTTGTGTGGGCGCCTGCGCCCTGGCGCCGGTGGTCAGGGTCGGCGACGACGAGACTCACGGCCGCATGACCTCCGACAAAGCGCGCAAGGTGGTCGCCGACCTGCGCCGAAAGGAAGGCGCCGAATGAGCGCGACCACGGAGCGCGCCACGACGCCGCTCGAGGCCCTGCGGCGGACTCTGCGACCCGAGTGCGTCGTGGCCCACGAGGGCGCCCTGGAGATGCGCATCTGCGCCGGCACTGCCTGCCATGCCTCCGGCCGCGAGGGCGTGCGCGAGGCGATCAAGGAAGAGCTGGCCTTGCGTGGCCTCGCCGACACGGTGGCGGTGGTCGAGACGGGCTGTCACGGTTTCTGCGAGCAGGGCCCCATCGTCGTCATCCATCCCCAAGGTGTCTTCTATCCGCACGTGAGGCCGCAACATGTGGCAGCCATCATCGAGGCCAGCGTGCAGGGTGAGGGCGTGGTCGAGAAGATCCTCTACCGTGACCCCGCCACAGGCGAGCCGCTGGCGCACGAGGCCGACATCCCGTTCTACAGGGAGCAGCGTCGCCTGGTGCTGGCTCTGAACGGCAAGATCGACCCCTACTCCATCGACGACTACCTCGTGCGCGGCGGTTACGTCGCCCTGGCGTCGGCTCTCTCCGCAGACGACCCCGAGGCGGTCATCGATCTCGTGGAGCGCTCGGGTCTGCGTGGCCGCGGCGGCGCCGGGTTCTCGACCGGCACCAAGTGGCGCTTCGCGCGACAGGCAAAGGGCGAGACCAAATACGTCATCTGTAACGCCGACGAAGGCGACCCCGGCGCCTTCATGGACCGCTCGGTGCTCGAGGGCAACCCGCACGCGGTCCTCGAAGGGATGTTGATCGCCGCGTTCGCGATCGACGCGCACGAAGGCTACGTCTACGTGCGCGCCGAGTATCCCTTCGCCGTCGAGCGCCTGCGTGCCGCTCTGGTGCAGGCGCGTGAGCGCAGTCTGCTGGGGCTCGACATCCTGGGCTCGGGCTTCGCTTTCGACGTGCACATCAGCGAGGGCGCCGGCGCCTTCGTCTGCGGCGAGGAGACGGCCCTCATCGCCAGCATCGAGGGCAAGCGCGGCATGCCGCGCACCCGCCCGCCCTATCCCGCGATCTCGGGGCTCTGGGGCCGACCCACCAACATCAACAACGTCGAGACGTTCGCCAATATCCCCTGGATCATGACGCACGGCGCCGAGGCATTCGCCGCCATGGGTATGGGGGATTCGCGCGGCACCAAGATCTTCTCGCTCACCGGGAAGGTCGCCAACGGCGGCCTGGTCGAGGTGCCGATGGGCGCCACGCTGCGCCACATCATCTTCGACATCGGCGGCGGCATGTTGCCGGGACGCACGTTCAAGGCAGTGCAACTGGGCGGGCCTTCGGGCGGCTGCCTGCCCGACGAGATGCTCGACGTGAAGGTCGACTACGAGGAGCTCAGCGCCTCGGGCGCCATCGTCGGCTCCGGTGGCCTCGTGGTGGTCGACGACACCAACTGCATGGTCGACCTGGCGCGCTACTTCCTGCAGTTCACGCAGGACGAGTCGTGCGGCAAGTGCGTGCCCTGTCGCCTCGGCACCAAGCGCATGCTGGAGACCCTGGAGCGCATCACCGCGGGGAATGGACGTCAGGGAGACATCGAGCTGCTGGAGGAGCTCTCGGAGTACATCATCGAAGGCTCGCTCTGTGCTCTCGGCGGAACGGCGCCCAACCCGGTGCTCACTACCCTGCGCTACTTCCGCGATGAGCTGGACGCGCACATCAGCGAGAGACGCTGCCCGGCCGGCCAGTGCAAGGCGCTGATCACGTACTACATCGACGCCGAGGCCTGCACCGGCTGCACGCTCTGCGCCAAGAAGTGTCCCACCAGCTGCATCAGCGGCGAGAAGAAACAGCTCCACGTCATCGACGTGAGCGACTGCATCAAGTGCGACACCTGCCGCCAGGTCTGCAAGTTCGATGCTGTCAAGGTAAGGTCCGGCAGCGAACAGGCCGCCGCCGGCGCCGGACAGGCAGCGTAAGAGGACGATGGCCACCGTCGCCGACGACATCACGCGCACGCAGGCGCGGCCGGACCAGGTGCTCCTGACCATCGACGGTCAGGAGGTCGCCTGCGAGCGCGGCGACACCATCCTCGACGCGGCGCAGCGCCTGGGCATCCACATCCCCACGCTGTGCTACGAGCCGCGGCTGCCGGCCACCGCCGCCTGCCGCATGTGCCTCGTCGAAGTGGAAGGGGCACGCAAGATGGTGCCGAGCTGCTCGGCGGCCGTCGCCGACGGCATGGTCGTGCGCACCAACACCGAGAAGGTGCGCGCCATGCGCCACCTGTACCTCGAGCTGCTGCTCGGCGACCACAACTCGTTCTGCACGCCGCCCTGCCGCGACGCCTGCCCGACGCACATCAAGATCCCGCAGTTCCTCGAGTACATCGCGCACAAGGACTACAAGAACGGGGTGCGCAAGCTGCGCGAGGACCTGCCCTTCCCGGCGGTGCTCGGACGCGTGTGCCCGCGGCCCTGCGAGGGGCCTTGCCGCCGGCAGCTCGTCGAGCACCCCATCACCATCTGCCAGCTCCACCGCTTCATGGCCGACCAGACCATCGACGAGGAGCAGACGGGCGAGCTGCTGCTGCCGGTCGAGCCCAAGCCCGACTCCGGCAAGCGCATCGCGATCGTCGGCGGCGGGCCCGCCGGCCTCGCCGCCGCCTTCTACGCCCGGCTCGAGGGGCATGCGGTCAAGATCTTCGAGGCGCTGCCCAAGCCCGGTGGCATGCTGCGCTACGGCATCCCCAGCTACCGCCTGCCGCGCGACCTCCTCGACAAGGAGATCAACGTCTTGTGGCGCATGGGCGTCGAGATCCAGGTGAACAGCCGCCTGGGCGTCGACTACGAGCTCGAAGACCTGTTCGACGAGGGCTACGACACGGTGTTCCTCGCCCTGGGCGCCTTCGACTCCAACGCCATGGGCGTCCCCGGCGAAGACGCCGAGGGCGTGGTCACCGCGGTCGACTTCCTCGGCGACCTCGAGCTCAACGGCGAGGTCCACGTCGGCAACAAGGTCACCGTGATCGGCGGCGGCTTCACCGCCATGGACGCCTGCCGCACCTCCGTGCGCGAGGGCGCCGCCGAGGTCACCTGCCTGTACCGCCGCTCGCGCAAGGAGATGCCCGCCCACCACACCGAGGTCGACGAGGCCGAGGAGGAGGGCGTCAAGCTGGAGCTGCTCTGCGCCCCCGTGCGCGTCCTCACCGACGCCGGCAACGAAGTCGCCGGCATCGAGATGCTGCGCATGGAGCTCGGCGAGCCCGACGCCTCGGGGCGCCGGCGCCCCGTGCCCATCGAGGGCTCCGAGTTCATCGTGGAGTGCGACCAGATCATCGCGGCCATCGGCCAGTACCCCAAGCTCGACGGCACCAGCGAGGAGCAAGGCGTCAAGCGCACCAAGTGGCGCACCATCGCCGTGGACGACTGGACCTTCCAGACCGCCGATCCGCGCATCTTCGCCGGCGGCGACGCGGTGCTCGGCGCGCAGACCGTGATCCAGGCGGTAGCCCAGGGCAAGAAGGCCGCCTGGAGCATGGACGCCTACCTGCGCGGCGCCGACATGGCCGCACTCGGGCGCTCACTCGCCGAGCTCAAGGCGCAGCCTTTCTTCAACGCCCTCACGGCCAAGACCGACCTCGACCCGCGCGTCGCGCGCATGGCCGAGATCCCCCCGGTGTTCATCGACATGACCACCGACGTGACCCGGCCGAGCCCGCCCGCCGAGATGCCCAAGCGCGCGCCCGCCGACCGGCGCACCAACTTCAAGCAGATCGAGCTCGGCTTCAGCGAAGAAGAGGCCGTGCGCGGCGCCGAGCTGTGCCTCGACTGCTACTGCCCGGCCAACGGCAAGTGCGACCTGCAGCGCTACGGCATCGAGTACGAGGTCTTCAAGAACCGCTTCCACGGCGGCGCGGCCCACGACTACCCGGCCGATCTGCGCCACGATTTCATCATGCGCGAGCCCAACCGCTGCATCAACTGCGGCCGCTGCGTGCGCGTCTGCCGCATGGAGGTCGGCGCCGGCTGCTACGACAACATGGGCCGCGGCTACGACGCCATCGTGTCCACGGCCGACAACCTGCCGCTGCAGCTCGTCGGCTGCGTGTCGTGCGGCAAGTGCGCCGAGACCTGCCCCACCGGCTCCATCGAGACCAACCCGCGCCTGCTGGGGAGCTACGACCTCGACGAGAGCCGCTGCATCTTCTGCGGCGAGTGCGTGGAGGTCTGTCCCTACGACGCCCTCGAGCAGAGCGACTTCTTCGAGCTTGCCGGCTACAACCGCACGACCATGGCGCGCGAATCGCTGTACGTGCGCGAGCCGCGCCGCGTCGACCCTCTGCGCGAGACCGTCACCGACCTCGTGCCGCACGTCCGCGACGCGGTGCTCGGCCGCGGCTGGACGTGGGATCCCATCAAGGACGATCCCATCGCCCTCGACGAACCGGAGGACGGCGCCTGATGCCGGGCGGCGACTTTCATCCCTGGCTGTTCTTCTTTCTGGCCGCGTGGATCCTCGTCTGTGCCCTCGGCGTCGTGGCCTTCAAGAAGATCATGTACTCGGCCGCGTCGATGGTCGCCTGCTTCCTCGGCGTGGCCTTCGCCTACGCGCTGCTGAGCGCGCCCCTGGTGGCCATCGTGCAGATCCTCGTGTACGTGGGCGCCATCTCCATCGTCATCATCTTCGCGATCATGCTCACCGAGGTGCAGGACGGCGGCTACGAGCTCTTCTTCGACCGGCAGGCCGTGTTCGCGGCGCCGCTGGCCGTGGCCGCCGCCGTCGTCCTCACGGTGGTCGTGGTCACCTCGGACATCGGCGCGCTCGGCGACAAGGCGCTCAACCCCAGCATCAAGGGCCTCTCGCTGCTGCTGTTCAACGGCTACGTCTTCCCGTTCGAGCTGGTCTCGCTGGTGCTCGTGGCGGCGATGATCGGCGCCATCGTGCTGGCGCGCAAAGAAGAGGAGAAGGCGTGAGCTCCCTCTACTGGTGGCTCACGCTCGCCGTCCTGCTGTTCTGCATCGGCGCTTTCGGGGTGCTCGTGCGCCGCAACGTCATCGTCATCATCATGTGCCTCGAGCTCATGCTCAACGCCGTCAACATCGCCCTCGTGGCCATCTCCAACTTCCGCGGCGGGGCGCTCGGCGCGGGCACGCTGTTCTCGCTGTTCATCATCACGCTGGCGGCCGCCGAGGTCACCGTGGGGCTCGCCATCGTGATCGCCAACTACCGCAATCGTCGCACCGTGCAGACCGATCAGTACAACGAGCTCAAGGGCTAGGCAGGAGCGTTCGTGGGGGGGACCCAGTACATGAAGATCGCCGTGGCGCTGATCGTCCTGCTGCCGCTGGCCGGTTTCTTCATCACGCTGCTGCTCGGCAAGCGTTTGTTCCGCGCCAAGGCACACGTCCTGCCGGTGGCGCTCGTCACCGTCACCGCCGTGCTCTCGGTCTACGCCTTCGAGTGGGTCTTCCGGCACCCGCACGAGGCCTTCGTCTGGAACGCCTTCTCGTGGGTGGCCGCCGGCCGCTTCACGGTCGCGTGGGGCTTCCTCGTCGATCCCCTCACCGGCGTCATGCTGCTGGTCGTCGGCATCATCGGCATGCTCGTGCACTACTACTCCATCGGCTACATGAAGGACGACCCGGGCTACTACCGCTTCTTCGCCTACCTCAACCTCTTCATGTTCGCGATGTTCGTGCTCATCCTCGCCAACAACTACCTGCTCCTCTTCCTCGGCTGGGAGGGCGTGGGCCTCTGCTCGTACCTGCTCATTTCCTTCTGGTTCCGCAAGAAGACCGCCAGCCAGGCGGGCAAGAAGGCCTTCCTCGTCAATCGTGTGGGCGACTTCGGCTTCACGCTGGGCATGTTCCTGATCTTCGTCACCACCGGCACGCTGCAGTTCACCGGCGTCTTCGACAAGGCCGAGACGATCGGCTCGGGCACGCTGCTGTGGATCTGCCTGCTGCTCTTCACCGGCGCCGTCGGCAAGAGCGCCCAGTTCCCGCTGCACGTGTGGCTGCCCGATGCCATGGAAGGCCCGACCCCGGTCAGCGCGCTCATCCACGCCGCCACCATGGTCAACGCCGGCGTCTACATGGTGGCGCGCTCCTACCCGCTGTTCGTCCAGGCGCACACGGCGATGCTCGTGGTGATGATCGTGGGCACGTTCACCGCCATCTACGCGGCGTACATCGCGATCACCCAGAACGACATCAAGAAGGTGATCGCGTACTCCACCGTGTCGTCGCTCGGCTTCATGTTCATGGCGCTCGGCGCCGGGGCGTGGGCGGCCGGCATCTTCTACCTCTTCGCCCACGGCTTCTTCAAAGGGCTCCTCTTCCTGTGCTCGGGCTCGGTGATCCACGCCATGGGCGGCGAGCAGGACATGCGCCAGATGGGCGGGCTGCGCAAGAAGATCCCCATCACGTTCTGGACGATGCTCATCGGCGCGATCGCCCTCATCGGCGTCTTCCCGTTCGCCGGTTTCTGGGCCAAGGACGAGATCCTCGGCGGCGACTTCAGCCACGGGTACTACGTGGTCTGGGCGGTCGGTATCGTCACCGCCTTCCTGACGGCCGTCTTCGCCTTCCGCCTCATCTTCATGACCTTCTTCGGTGAGTCGCGCGCCTCCGCGGAGGTGCAGCACCACATCCACGAGTCTCCCAAGGTCATGACCATCCCGCTGGTGCTGCTGGCCATCCCGGCGGCCCTGCTGGGCCTCGTCATCGGCTGGCCGCCGGAGACCGGCTGGATCCACACGTTCCTCCAGCCGGTGTTCTTCGACGTCGAGCACGAGAAGTTCGTGTGGCTCGGCGTGGGCGGCGGCCTCATGGTGTTCTCGGTCGCCGTCGCCCTGCTGGGCGTGTACGTCGCCTACGTGCTGTACATCCGCCGCACCGAGCTGCCCGGGCGCCTCGCGGCGCGCCTGCCGGGCGCCTACAAGGCGTCGCTGAACAAGATGTACATGGACCAGGTCTACGAGCGCGTGCCCATCCGCAGCACCATCGCCTTTGCCCGCTGGCTGTGGACCTTCTTCGACGTCAAGGTCATCGACGGCGCCGTCAACGGGCTCGGGCGCCTCTGGGAGCTCTTCGGCGAGCGCCTGCGGCCGCTGCAGACCGGGCGCGTGCAGAACTACGCCTTCTCCATCTTCGCCGGCATGCTCGTCCTGGTCGTCGTCCTCGCCTGGATCTGGGGGTCGTGACGTGACCTGGAGCGACCAGATCGGCTTCCCGATACTCAGCGTCATCACTTTTCTGCCCCTGGCCGGCGTGCTGCTCATGCTGCTGGTCGCCCGCGGCCGCCCCACCGCCTACAAGATCATCTCGCTGGTCTTCACGCTGGCCGCGTTCGTGCTCTCGGTCGTCATGCTGATCGTCCTCGACACCAGGGCGCCCGGCATGCAGTTCGTCGAGAACTTCACCTGGATCAAGGCGCTCAACATCCACTACGGCATGGGCGTCGACGGCATCGCCGCCGTGCTGCTGTTTCTCACCACGCTGCTCGGCGTCATCGTGATCATCGGCAGCTGGAACTACGTCAAGGACCGCGAGATGGGCTTCTTCATCTCGCTGCTGCTGCTGCAGGTCGGCATGGCCGGCGTGTTCTGCGCCACCGACCTCTTCCTGTTCTACGTGTTCTGGGAGGCCATGCTGGTGCCGATGTACTTCATCATCGGCGTCTGGGGTGGCCCGCGGCGCATCTACGCGGCCATCAAGTTCTTCCTGTTCACGCTGGTCGGCAGCCTGCTCATGCTCGTCGCCATCATCGTGGTCGTGTACTACGTCAAGGGCCACTCGGCGGTCGGGCTGACCTTCGACATCCAGGTGCTCAGCCGGCAGGTCTACACGTACCACCTGCAGTTCTGGGCCTTCCTCGCCTTCTTCCTGGCCTTCGCCATCAAGGTGCCCATGTTCCCGCTGCACACCTGGCTCCCCGACGCGCACGTCGAGGCGCCCACGGCGGGCTCGGTGATCCTCGCCGGCGTCCTTCTGAAGATGGGCGGCTACGGCATGCTGCGCTTCTGCCTGCCCTTCTTCCCGAACGCCGCCGTGACGTTCATCCCCTACATCGTGGTGCTGTCGGTGATCGCCATCGTCTACGGCGCCCTCGTCTCGCTGGTCCAGAAGGACCTCAAGAAGCTCGTCGCCTATTCGTCGGTGAGCCACATGGGGTTCGTCACGGTCGGCATCTTCGCGGCCATCGCCGTGGCCAACAACGCCGCCGGCATGGAGGGCGCCATCGTCGTCATGTTCAGCCACGGCCTGCTGACCGGCGCCCTGTTCCTCATGGTCGGGTACCTTTACGAGCGCACGCACACGCGCCAGATCGCCCACATGGCGATGCTGGCCCGGCCGCTGCCCATCATGGCCGGGTTCTTCCTCTTCTTCGTCTTCGGCTCGGCCGGGCTGCCCGGCCTGAGCGGCTTCGTCGGCGAGTTCCTCAGCCTGCTCGGCCTGTTCGTCTACTCGCACTGGCTGGCGGCCATCGCCGCGACCGGCGTGATCCTCGCCGCCGCCTACCTGCTGTGGATGTTCCAGCGCACCATGTTCAACGACCGCGGCGACGAAGGCGTCAAGCCTCCCGCCGAGGGCCTGCGCGACCTGGGCGCCCGCGAGATCCTCACCCTGGTGCCGCTGGTCGTCCTCGTGATCTGGGTGGGCGTGTACCCCAACACGCTCCTCGAGTTTCTCCATGTGCCGGTGCAGCTGATCCTCCACAGGGTGACGCCGTCGCTGCAGAGCGCCCAGGCGCACGGGCTGGCGCAGCTCGTCGACGTGGCCAAGGGGCTGTTCTAGATGAGCGCGGGCAACGCCGTCGCCAACAACGCCATCGTCGTGATCCTGCCCGGCGTGGTCGTGGCGCTGGGCGCGCTGGTCGTCTTCCTCGTCGACCTCTTCGTGGCGCGCAAGGCCGTACTCGCCTGGGTGGCGGCCGCCGGGCTCATCGCCGGCGCGGCCGTGGCTATCGGCCAATGGATCAGCGTCTCAAACGGCCTGCACTTCAACGCCCGCGAGCCGCAGACCGGCTTCGCCGGCATGGTGACGCTCGACAAGTACGCCCTGTTCTGCGTGGTGCTGTTCGCCGGCATCGGCGTCGCCACGATCATGCTGTCCGACGCCTACCTGGCCCGGCGTAAGGCGGCG
>Ga0209048_10002339_pt1 | contig 18866 bp, 14 predicted proteins | sample FrelakmetCRP12CR_FD_187146 | JGI IMG/M metagenome (GOLD analysis project Ga0209048, IMG submission 187146) | Freshwater lake sediment microbial communities from the University of Notre Dame, USA, for methane emissions studies - CRP12 CR (SPAdes)... | ecosystem: Environmental > Aquatic >... | reverse complement strand
CCACAAGCCAGCCAAACAGCTTGGTCCCATCGGCGGCGGTGAACCAGATGTCTTCCAGCGGCAAGCCACTGAGTGGTTTCCAGCCCTGATCCTGCCACGGATCGGGATGGTAGAGGAAGAATTGGTCGAGGATGTCCATCGTGTGTTACTTCGGAGTACGACGAATTAAAAGCGCAGCCCGATGCCAAACAAGACGTATTGGGAGCGAAAATCAAGCGCGAGCTGCTGCCAGTGATAGTTGGCCGAAAAGTACTTGTATTCGCTAAAGAGAAACACCTTATCGGTCAGATTGCCTTGCACCCCGCCCAAGAACTGATAGCCGAACGTCCAGGACCCTTCAAAATCCTGGTCCGACCGACCAGGAATGTTGGCATGGGTGAGCATTCCGTCCGAAAGACCGCCCCCGACACCGATGTAAGGAACAAGCGCCTTCCCAGGGTAGCGAAGAATCAGATTCACCATCGAATTGAAGACCCAGAGGTTTGTACTGGCAGCGGATCCCGCGCTCGTCGGCGAAGAAAATGTGATCTCACTCCCGTGACCAAAAGACTCCAGTTCGATCCCGATGCAGTTTCCTAGATAGTGCGGGAACACCGTGACCTTCAAGCCGGCTCCAACCCCATTGGCGATCCTGGTATCCGAGGGGTTGACCCCTTGGGCAAAGAGGCCTTGATCTGATGGAAATGCACCAAGTACGTACAGGCCAATATCGACATCGGCGGTCTCAGCAGCTGAAACCAGGCCGGCTGGCATGAGTACAATCATGACGGCAAGCGACAACGGGAGGACAGCCTGGAGCATCAGGGGGAGGGGCCAGATTTCGAGTCTGCCCCTCACCGCAGTGGTCCAGCAGCGCCGACCAAAATAAAAGGGCCTCTGGGTCTTGCGCCCCAAAGGCCCCTTCGATTGCAAACGATCGAAGATCAGCTGCCCTTGACGACCGTGCACCATTCGCCGACGATGCCGAGGATCTGGTGGGCCGTGTGGTCAACCGAAGCCACCGTGGTGATCCCGCCGGCCGCTTTCGCCGCTGCGACGCTCCCATCACCGCTCGAAACCCATCCGAGGATCGATTGGGTGCAAGCTTTTCCCTCTTTGGTTGCAGCGGTCGCAGTCGTCGCAAGATCGCCATACTTCACATCGGTGACGATCCAGCCCAGCGCCGGAGTGGCGACGATCTGGCAACCGGTCAAGCTCAGACCGACCGCTGTAATCAATGAAAGGGACAACACTAGGTATGCCTGCTTCATGGTTCCTCCTTGTGAAAGAAATTAATAGATTGTGTAATTCACCCACCCGCCTTTTTGTGGGAATCACTCGGCGCGAAGTATAGTGAGGCTTACATGATCTGTCAATTCGCGATGCGAGCATCGGGAAGGTGAAACTCCCTACAAAATCGATGGTTCCACAAATCATTGAACTGATTAGAAAAAGCCCTGCAGACTGAAAAGCACATCGTTATCGTGATCGCGGTGGTTGTACTCCAGCCTGAGCGCCCAATTCTGGGCCAGTGTATAGCGCGACCCGACAAACCACCGAATGTCTTCAGATTTGTCTCCCAGCGCGAATCGTAGATAGGAACCCGATACCATGAGCCGCCACCGGTCTGCCAGATCGCCGTATAGCCCCACCGTGCCGCCTCCCCCCACGCGGTAATCATCCTCGTATGCCTTGCTGTAGTCTCCCTCGGCCTCGGCAAATGCAAAGACAACTTCCCGACGGAGCCAGTGCGATTCGACCGCCGCGCCAATGCCGCCGTTCAGTACGCCGTTGCTGCAGAGCTGGCAGTTGTTGAATCGGATCGTATTCATTCCCACATTGATCTTCCACGAAGGAGATTTGAACCATGAGTCCATAGGTGACAAGGATAGAATGTTGGCCAACGTGAAGCTCTCCAACCTTGTTTGGTTAATCCTATTGTAATGGCGGAGGCTCGCAGCCAGGAGTTCGATTTGCGCGTCCGGGGTGTAGCCGATTTCTGGATCCAGGAGATCGTGGTAGCCTGCACGTACCGCCAGCTCCTCAAATGTATCGTCATTGCGCCAGCCGCCACCAACGGAGACGCGCGAGGTTTTATGCCCAAGGTCCGGTCGTTGCGCAAATGGCGCAATAGGAATGTTCTCCGACGGGACCCGCAATTCGCTTCGAGCAATCAAAATCCTACGGTTTCGTTCCTTGTAATCGGCTGCCGAAGCAGATTCGCTCGTTTCATTTTTGTACCGCAGATAGTCAGACGCGACGTCGAGCACGAAGGCCTGTCTTGCCACTGGAAGCCTGGTAAACTCCTCGGATTTGCTGGCGGACACATCTACGATCAGTCGAGCCGCGAAGTCGATCTCCTGCCCCGTCAGCAACTCCCGCTTGCGTCGAATGAGTGTGCTTCGAGAGGGACGGTAGGCGATGTCGCCGACTAGGCCAGGCTGCGCGGCAATCAGCCGGACTGTATCAGCAGGAACGGTCCATACAACGAACTGGTCGGTCAGTTGGAGCGTGGGATCCGCATATTCGAGCAACGAAAGAAGGTGGTACGAACAATTCTCCTTGAAAAAGAAATAGTCGAAGGAGGCATTCCCCAGTTCCCACGCGTGCATCAGCAATCGCCTTACCTGATGTTCCGTGAAATTAAGGCGATATTCCCATATATCTCGATTTTCGATGTCTCGATACTCTTGCACTTTAATGTAGTAGGGAATTGTCGAAAAGTATCCGCGGTACCCGCCGAAAATGCCACGGATGGCATAGTCCCAGTTCATGCCAGAGGGAACATCCGCTGCATAGTTGATCGTATAGGCGAGAATACGCGTCTGCTCGGTCTGCCCCTTCTGATCTACCCGAAGGAAGGTATGACCAAACATGGAGGCGGGATTATTCATGAAGGCCGAAGGGAAGATCAGCGTCACGGATTGCGCACTGAACTCGGTGAACCATCGTTCAAACCGTTCGCAGCGGATTGGCGGGAGACGAACATCTTCGAATGCGAGCTTTTCCTTGAGCCAGTGATAACGAGCGATGAAAGCGCATTGAGCCGGCTGTTTTGACCGACCGACTGGTTCCTCCGAGAACAACTGAGCCAAAGTCGCGTCCAGTTCGGCCTGCGGATCGGTCTTACCATCAGGCGACAGAAAAAACCCCTCATCATCCTGCTCACTGGTGGAGCCTCCGAAGAAATTCTGTCGGTAGTGCAGCAGGAGGTGCCACTCACGCTCATTTGCGAGCTTAGATTGCCGGGCGCTATTCACTAACTCTGCAAGATAGGGATTGGCTACACCTTCCGCCATCGCGTATGCGGTGCTGGCCGCCAGACTCAACAATATCGCAGCAAGAAATCGCAAGGGTCGAGGAGCAATCTCGAACGGGGCTCCAGCTTTCATACTGGAGCCCCAGGGTATCAGGATCAGCGGGGGGAGGAGACTTTCGCGAGGACCGGATGGGTTGCCATCGCGTCTTTCAACGCTGTCACCATCGCGACCGGTGAAGTTTCACCCTCCTCCCGGAGTAGTGCGATGTAGTGATCCTGGGTCATGGCGAAAAACTCATCTTGGTGGTTGGCTGGCACGCCCATAAGTGTAGCCAATGAGGCCAGATGCTCGCCTCGACCCTGTGCCATTTCTTGGGATAGATTCTCGAAATTGGCAGCGGCGAAAACAGTAACTTTATGCTCCGCCATGACCTGCCCATCGTTTGTGCAGCCTGACGTTCCGGAACTGATGGCAAACGTATTCATTCCAGTCCCATTGGTCGTGGCCATCAACACTTGAGGCGCAATATTCTTTTGGTGCTTGGCATCAGCCCATAATAGCTTTCCCAAGCCACATCCGGGTCCTGTATCAGGATTGGCCGCCATTGCGAGGCTTGCTTGTATGCCAAAGAGTACCGCGACCGACAGCATGAGCAATTTCTTCGACATAATTCTTCCTCCTATTATGAGTGGATCATCCCCTGTTGGGTGAAAAACGCAGCGGTGGCATTATAGCCGAAACAGAACATTCTGTTGAGGAAAAATTACTCATGGCTTCTCCGCAACACCGGCAAGTAACGGATGTCCAACCGCCGCCTCTTGGATTGCCTTAATGACTGCGAGCGGCGAATCCTCGCCCTTCTCCATCAAGACACGATACCGATCCTGGGCCAGAGCAAAGAATGCCGGCTGGTCCTCAACGGGAACTCCTATCATCGTCGCCAGTGACGCCAGATGCTCGCCCTGCCCCCGCGCCATATCCTCAGAGAGACTCTCAAACGTCGAGGCGACAAACATCTCGGCCTTGCGTTCGGCCATCACGGTTCCATCATTTGTGCACCCCGAAAGACCGAAGCTGATGCCGACAGTATTAAATAACGTTCCGTTTGTAGTGGCCATCATAACTTGCGGTGCAATATTTTTCGGATGTTTGTAATCTGCCCATGCGAGCGTACCTAAGCCGCACCCAGGACCTGTATCTGGATTCTTTGCGGCTAACACAACGCCTGTCTGGATACACACAAATGCCATGCCCAGCAACACGAACGTCAGAATTCGCATTTCAATTGCCCTCCTCTCAAGACGATAGACTGGATTTCTTTTGAAGCTTTTCAAATGCAACGGAATATAGCAAGCAAAACATGGCACGTTGAGTGAGAGCCCCTCTCAGATCAGAGATTGATTCAAGAGGACAATCCACACTATTACAATTTGTGATCTGGCACAATGTGAGTTGCCGCAATGGAATCGTTTTAGGTCATAAGAATCCCCAGTGCACGGGCACCGTGAACTGTCTCCGTCCGACTGAACCTGGGTTGTACGGCAGCGTCTTGCCAGCTATTCCACTTTGGGCTGAGGCGTCTGACCTAAGATGCAGATGTCAGGTTGTTCGCGATCCAAAAAGGCTCGCCCGTCTTTCGTGAGCTTCCCACCTTCATAGACAATATGACGGAGGGCGATGCGGAGGCCGGCCTGCTCGATCACAGCCTCGGATGGAAATTCGCTCTGTTCATAATCGTCGACGTTGCCGGAAACGGCGGTGACCGGAGCGATCTGCTCCAGCTGTTCGATCATGGACTGATCGCCAATGTCCCCGGCGTGGAGAATGCGATCGACCCCTTTAAAATGTCGTCGAACCGCCGGATCGAACAGGCCGTGCGTATCGGCAATTACTCCAATCCGAATGGCTCTTCGCCGATTCATGGCGCGGCGACCGGTTGGGATCCGAGTGAAGTCTGCACCTGTTTCCAGTCGAACGTAAAAGGCTCTGGCGATTTTTTCGGCAAGGCAGCAAGCTCCATTTTCAATCGTTCGACCCTGGCTGTGCTCATCGGATGTGTCGAGAGCCATTCCATCCGACCTTCGTCCTTCTCGGACAATCGTTCGAAAAAACGGATCATGCCGGAGGGATCGATCTTCGCCCGCTGGAGTAGTTGCAATCCCGTCAGATCGGCTTCGGTCTCTTGCTCCCGGCCGAACTTGAGGGTGAGCAGTTCGACGCCGAGCTGTTTCATCATCCCGACGAGGCCCTGCTGATCACCGAGCACAATGGCCACCACCGTCATCAGCCCAAGACTTTTGACGATCCGTTCAAGCCCATGCCGCTGCAGCACGTGGTTGAGTTCGTGGCTCAACACGCCCGCCACCTCTTCGCCGCTTGCTGCTTTTTTCATGAGCCCGGTGAACACCACCACATAGCCGCCAGGCAGCGCGAAGGCATTGACGACGTCACTCTTCACCACCGTCACTTCAAACTTGTAGGGATTATTCGGAATCTGCTCGGTCAGCCGTTGTGTCATCTCTCCGAGCGCTGTGACCGCGGGACCTTCTTTCATCACCTCCTGGTGCGTGAGAAAATCACGAGAAGCCGATTCCCCCAGCTTCTGTTCCCACTCCACCGGAATCCGGCTCACGGCAAGTTCCACCAACAGATCGGCCCCAAACCACAGGCCCAGCACCACGACCAGAATTGAGCCGGCGACGGCTGCCCACATGACTCGATGGCGATGTCGCACCTGGCGCACCCGCTCGGCCGCTTGTTCAAAGGGGGCGCTTAAATGATCCGGCGACGCTTGGCGGAAGGCGCGTATCACGTCAGGGTTTTTGAGATACAGTGTCTGTTCCCCTTGCACGCTAGTCCATTTCACCACGAGATGATCATGGTCGAGCCCGCCTGCCGACACGGTGAGTGTGGAAAGCGGCACCACCTCCCGTGCACCATCGCTTCCCTCAGATTCGAAGGTGATCGTCAGCCCCTCCCCAGCGACCTGCACGAAGCAAGGCAACCCGCTACCGGGATAGTCGTTACCAAAACAGAGCGCGTTGGGTAAAAAGTGAGTCATGGTCAATTGACGACTGACTTAATGATGGCAGAACGTCTTCATACGGATGCTCAAATCGGCGGCCAATAAGGAAGCAGGCGAGAAAGAACCGCAGTCGTACCCTCTCGGTACATTGAGGATTGTTTCGAGCCGAGAACGAAGTTGGCGGCCATTTTCAGTGGCCGTTACTCGGAGACCGGAATGAACTGTCTGATCCACGCGCCGAAACTGCCCGGGTTCCGGCTTTGGATATACACGAGTCCTGGCCCTCGGAACCGACAGACAAACCCTTCGCCGGAAGTGAAGCTGGCGACCCAACCGGACGTGGCTTTTTCGATGTTGTAAGAGGTTGTGGTCGACCAGGCCACCAGGTGGCTGTTATCTACGATGTATTCCTGATCGGGCTTCAGCTCGATCTTGTGAATGGCCCCGAAGCTGTTCAGAACGAGCGTCCCCTTCCCGCTTATTTTCAGAATAAAGAAACCCTCCCCGCCCAGTAATCCACGGCTCAGGCTCTGCATTTTGCTTTCGATGACGATCCCGTCGGCACCAGCGAGGAAGCCATCTTTCTGCACCATGTACTCGTTCACTCCATCAAGCTCCAAGATGACAATTTCGCCCGGCACCGTAGGAGCCAACAACACTTCGCCTGGACCACGGCTGGCTCGCAGCGTCTGGAAGAAGAACTTTTCTCCCGTCAGGAACTTTCGCGACAGGGCTCCGAGAAAGCCGCCTTCCATTTTGCTTTCAATGTCGATGGTCGGTGAACAAGCCACCATCGCGCCCGACTCGGCCTTGATATGCTCGCCCGCTGCCAGGTCCACCCGCACCATCGGAAACGCACCTGGATATAAGATTTCGCTTTTCATGTCTTCGTATCTCCCTCACGTGTGAAGTCTTTGGAATGGGTATCCGAATCTGTCTTCCCGGACGACTCGTGATCTCCCGTTCACTACGCAAGCGATTCTGTGGAATACCACCAGCAGTGTCAAGCAACCAAGGAGACCAGGATCATGCCGTCCGAGAAGATCGAGATAGGAAGAGTGGCCCGGATGAAGTGGCTGGTCAGGGGGTGCGGCTGATCTGGCAGAGTGGACGAGACCCGTCGCCACTTCGGTATTGCCAGTAGTGATCTGCGCGTGGAATGCCCGCGATTGCTCACATGACGGTCTACGGTCAAGCCACGAGGGAATACGGTGGATTACTTGGACCGGCGCGGGGACACGGAGCGGCTGCTCTCGAGCACGACCGATTGAGTCGTGGGAATTGTCGCAACGACATCGCGCAGGGGATCACCTTCTTGATCTTTGCCGTCCTGCCCGACACTATACATCACACCCTTCTGCTGATTGACGAGCATAGGAAGACCTGTAAAGGGATCGTAGTGGGCCTGTCCTGCCTTTGCGAGGCGCGTGAGCAAATTCCCCTCTTGCGGCCCTCGTCTGATCCAGACCTGCAGGCTCGCCAGGCGAAGCCGTGCATCGGTCTCCACTATACGCCCAACATAGGGATCCCATGAGGGGAGTGGCTCAATTCCGATGATATTCTCGATCGGATTCGCCAAGTAGTCGACCGCACTGACAGCGGGAGTCCGAATGAAGCTGGACGGTTTCGGTAAGTTGGTGTAGCGCCCTTCTGACACTGCTTTGCTCGCCGCCTCGTAATAGTCCGCATAGGCATTGGATCGCCGCTGCACAGGTAGGGGCATCGCCGCCACCAGGGCAATGTAAAGAGGACGCTCGCCGGCGTTGTCGGTCTTCAGACTAGTCGTCACGACCTTAGTCGCCCACACGAAATGGCTCTGCATCGGCCATCGAAGGGACAGCTCAACTTGATCAAGGGGACGAACGATCTTACCGAGTCGACCAATCGCTGTTCCATCAAGCTCCTGACGGGTCAAGAGCCCGGACGCGATTGCGACATCATCCTGGACTGCCGTCGCTGCCAACATCTTCACCATTAATGTCTTCGACTGTCCCAGCACGGCGCGCCATGATCCCATATCGGTCTCAAGTCGTTCGAGACCGGTGCTAAGATCCTGAGCAAACCCTTCTGCCAGGTATAACCGATGGGCCAGAAGAATATGGGCGCAGTTCGGGCTCAGGATTTGTCCGTATCCTATATCTTCAACCGACATCGAAAGCCATTGTTGGTAACGCCTGAGTCCAAGCGATTCTTGAGCTGCCCATGATCTTACGGCTTCAGTCTGTCGCTTCAGCTGCGCCGCCGGGTCGGCACTGGTGAACCATCCTCTGACCACGTTGGCGGAGGCCCCAGCCATCGTCATCCCTTTACCTTCATCACCAACCATGCAGGCGTTCGCAGCCTGGAGATCGCTCCCTTCCATCTTGCGCTCGTAACCAGCTTGGAGCGGATCCCGTTCCGCAGAAGCGTCGAAGCCGAGCAGCAAGAAATACCCGTTTTTTCTTGAATCAGTGAGTGCCCGCGGAGGACTGTTTGTGAGGTTGTGATAGACCGACGACGGGGGAGCTTCCATAACCATCCAGGCCAGTCCAACCGCCCCTATACCAACCGCCACCAGCGCAACACAGGAAAGCGCCAATCCCACACACAACAAGGCAATTGATCGCGTCGTCGAAAAACAGGATCCGATAAACGACGAGATGCCGATGCGGACCCGAGCCACTCGCGCGGCAAACCGAGGGCGCGGTCTGGGCGACGCCACTCGATCCTGCGTGCGCACCTGACCTTTCTGCCCCATTGAGTCAAAAAGGACATCGACGGCCGACGCAGCGACCGAGAGAGTAGCGTCTGGCTTCGAGTGTGGTGATTCGATGCCGGAATCCTGCCACGTTGCGGAAGACGAAGACGCTGGGGGAAGATTCACAAACGAGATCGATTCACTCGCCCGAACCCACTCCGGTCTTGTATCTTCCTGAAGGACAACCTTTTCCACGACGGGAGCCACCAGGTCAACGACAGGGGCTCTCGCCTCAGGGGGAGCCAATTCCCACCCACCACTACGCGACAGCTCTGCAACCACTTCAGGAGATTCCTTCACCAGCGGTGACGGAGTCGACGGAACGACTGTAGCCTCCCCCTTCTCCCTATCCCAATTTCGTTTCTTTTCAGACGGACGATGTGACTGAACCTCGGCTTCTCCAGTGCTCCAATGCGACAGGGTATCCATCGAAGCGGGAGATGCTGCTGGCGCATCACTTGGCGCTGCGGAAAGCGGAGGAGTCGCGGCGGCCTGGAAGAGTGTGATGGGTATTTCATTGTGCTCTGTGGAAACTGGTTCAAGCGCGGGTATTGCTTCCGGGATCACCGCTGAAAGTGAAGGTTTCGGAGCGGAGGATTCCGGAAATGGCGCCGCGGACTGCTGCTCCATAGAAGACGGGGACGGAACAGGTTCAAATTCACGAGCGGGTTCGACCGGCTCTGACAGAGGCGGCACTGGAAGGTCCACCTTAAGGAAGCTTGGGGCATCGCTGGAAAAAGTCGGTGGCTCCTCTGGCCGCAGGAGTTCTTCCGGAAGAGGAACCGCAGCTGGCCGTGGCAGATCGGACTCTCTGATCGTCTCTGTTTCTACAATTGATGTACTCACTCCACTCGAGATCGAAGGATGAGCCTGAGGCAACGGCTCGAAATGGCTGGATGAGAAGGGCGGTTCTGGAGTTGATGTAATGAAGGGGGCAGAGTGCGCTGATTGTGGCTCTGGTTGAACTGATTCTAATTCCCTCGCATCCTGTGAGATCGCATCCGGCTTGGAGAATGCGGCAGGCGAACTAGACGACGAAGTTCCTGCGGCAAACTTCCATGCGCCGTCGAAGACAGTGTTCCATGAAAATGGGACCGTGGGAGAGGAATCAGCGACGGACGGGGCTGGAACCTCAGGCTCTGGAAACACCGAGGGGCTGGCCGGTGGATCCACCGCAAGGATCGACTCACTCGCCTCCGACAGCGCTGGCGCAGGAAGGGGATTCGCAAACTGCTCTGCTACCGACTCAGACTGAGTGGGGGCGGACGGGACAAGATCGGAATCACCGCCAAGTAGTGGTGCTCTCTCCGATTGAGTGAACGGAGCCATCGACGGCGGCGTCGCTTCAATCCTGATGGTGGTGTTCTCTATCTGCTCCCAGGGCATGGGAGCGGATATTCTCGACGATCCGTCTGAAGACGTATTGGCGATCTCAACGTCCGCTGTACGCTCCTCTGTGGAGCAAGGGGAAATTCCCTCACCTACAAAGGGCGAATGTTCGACAATCGGATCCCCCATCCCATCATCACGATATTCACTAGACGGAAGCGGCGGTTCGGCTAGTATCGGAATGACAGCCTGCTCCCCCTCCCCACTCGGCAGGTCCGACACCGAGGGCAGAATATCCTGTCTGATGGAATTGGCCTCCCAAATTGGCCCGGTAGATTCAGACGGCGGAATCTGCAGTTCCTGTGAAGCCGAGCCGACCGGTGCCGAGTCTATAAAAACGTCTGGAACATCGAGCGATTCGATGGCGGGATTCGACGAAGTGGGTGGCGGAGCCTCGGGACTCAGGGGAGCCCCATCAAACTGTTCCCACGGCATCACTTCAGAGCCCCTGGATTCTTCAGTGGTGGCGAGGATTTTATCCTTAGGCTGCGAGGCATCGACTTCCGATGAAGTCACATCGGCAGGAGCTACGGAATGAGGCCCGAGAAAATCACCAGTTTGTATGTCGAAGAGAGAGGCAAACTGAAAGGCCACAGAGCTGGCCGGCGCAAGCTCTCTTACCTTGGCATAGAGCTGAGAAGGTTTCTTTGGATTTTCAGATTCTGGACTCTCAATGAGAATGTCAATTGCCTTGCCCAATTCGGCCACCGCGGCCAAGGTATCTCCCTTTTCCTCGTGCACATGGGCTAAGAGTTCGAGGAACGGGACGCAACGAGGTCCGGCAGCCAAGTATTCGCCTAACAACGATTCGGCCAACCAGAAGTCTTGTCGCCCAATCGCTTCGTTGGCGAGAGATTCAAATGCCTGCCGAGCCGTGACAAGACTGCCGAGCCGTAAATGCAGAGTAGCAAAGAGACGCCGGGCCTCCATGTTCTGAGGGTCAAGCGTGAGCAACTCTTTCAGGGAGGCAGACGACCGGCCATACTTGCCGGCGTTCATGTGGGTGATGGCCTCCTCAAGAAGCGCGCTTTTCTTGCTGTAGCCGACAACGCCCCGTTTGTGTGCCCGGGAGGGAGTCTTTTTGTCAGCTTTTTGAGGGGGTTTCTTGTCAGTCCGCACGTTACAACCTTACCAGATCATCACCAGATCATCGAAAGATGCAAAGTGGCTCCCCTGGCGACTCTGCACCAGATTTCGCTTCCGTGTGGTTTCTCATGATCTTGAGGGGGCAAACTGGATGGAGAAGTGCAATCCTAGTGCCATCATTTGCTTCACTCTGAACTTGAACATCCTTGATTATTAAGGTGTTAGTCGAGACCCTCCCCTCCTCTTCCTCGCTCATTCTTCAAAAATGAACAAGCCCGCCAAGAATCGCCGTCGGGAGCGCCATCTCGGGAAACAGCTACGGGGGAGACTAAAACAAGTGGGTGGTCCTCTCTGTGGGAGCCCTACGAAGCAGGAACCATGGTTGAGTAGACAAGGGAGGCATTCTTCAACAGGATGTCGGGCAAACAAGCGGCGAGGCCGGTCGTCTGGTCGCAGAAATCTGGTGCTGATCGGTGGTTGCGGAGGGAGCTTGTATGAAGCAGACAAGCTTGTTTGGTTGTGTCGATGACGAGCTTATGGTACCGTCTTATATTCCCTTTTCATGCTCGACGTGGTCTGGGGGGTTGATCGGTCCCTTCGAATACTGTTTGTAAATCATGGATTTTTTCTCTTTCGTACAATTTAGGTGGATCAGGCAGGCCTCTTTCGTCTGCCTGCTGGCAGTGCTGAGTGGATTTCTGCTTCCTCCCGCCCCGCGGGCTGAATCTGGAGGAGGCTCATCCGGACGCGTCTCCCTCGACTTCAATGATGTCGAACTCTCTGTTTTTGTTCGCTTCATCAGCGAGTTGACCGGAAAGAACTTTGTCTTGGACGATGTCGTCAAGAAAGCCGGGGGGAAAATCACCGTCTATTCCCCTACCAAGGTCACGCAGGATCAAGCGTACAGCATGTTCGTGGCGGCGCTTGAAGTCAGTCGTATGGCTGTCGTCCCGAAAGGAAACGTCAATCAGATCGTGGCGATGGGGGACCTTCCTCCGGAGCGAGCGGCATTCGTCTACAAACTCAAACACGCCAATGCGACCGACCTTGCCGCCATTCTGACCAATCTCGTTTCCCGATCACAGACAGTCGCACAGACGGCACCAGGCGCACGGCCACTATTCAGGCCCTTGAGCGAATTCGAAGCCCCCGTCCAGGTCTTTGCGGACAAGGCCACGAACTCGATCATCATTAGTTCGACTAAGAGCGCCTACACCAAGTTACAGACCGTCATTCGAGACTTGGATACGCGCCGGAAGCAGGTCTTTGTCGAGGCAGTCATCCTCGAAGTCGAAGTGGACCGGCTCAAACAGATCGGGGTGGATCCCGTACAGGCTATTGGCGTGGGGAAGTCAGGGTCTGTTCAGGCAATCGCTGGCGTCAATATCCAGCCGGAGAGTCTTGCCACCCTTGCCCAAACGATTTCTGGTGTCGCGGGGGGGGCCGCGACAGGCGGCGCGCTGTCGGTTTTGAACACAGTAAACGTTCGAGCCTTCCTCCAATTCCTCATGAGCCTGACTGACACAAACATCCTTTCCACCCCACAAATCCTGGCCGCCGATAACCAGAAAGCCAAGATTGTGGTCGGCGAGAATGTCCCGTTCCCGACTGGACAGGCCCAAGGCATCACAGGGGGAACCCTCGTTACTATCGAGCGTAAGGACGTGGGAGTGACGTTGGAGATTACCCCGCAGGTCTTGGAGGACGAGCTGATTCGTCTCGAAATCAAGCAGGAGATCTCTGCAATTGAGGCTGGCGTGGCGCAGACGATCGGCACGGGAACCTCTAGCGTGCCAGTAGGGCCCACCACCACGAAGCGCTCAATGGAAACCACCGCGATCGCCCATAATGGGCAGACGCTGGTTATCGGGGGACTCGTCCGGGACAATCTACTTCTCACCGAGAACAAAATCCCATTGCTCGGTGATATCCCGCTCTTGGGTTGGCTTTTCAAGTCTCAAACCCGTCAGTCGCAAAAACTGAATCTTTTGGTGTTTTTAACGCCCCACCTTGTCAAGAACGAGGTCGATATGGTCGAACTCAATGCCCGCAAGTCCGCCGAGTTGAGCACGTTCCAGCGAGAGAATCGGATCGAGGAACCTACCAGACTCAAGCAAGACGTCTTGGAGAAACTTGAACGCCCGAATGGACCTCTCCGCCCCCTTCCGAATCCAGGTCCATCCGCTCCGCTTCAGCCACCCGTGCGACCTGAATAAGCTCCATTCAAGTGTCGTCGATCGCTGCCTTGGCGCGCGCCTCCCTTAAGTCCGTCATCCACTCCCTCTTCTAAGGCAAGGCTCTCTATGGTGGCGTGAACGCACCGTGACGTCAACAAATCAATGCAAGCACTGTGAGGGTTGGTCGGCCCCAGGGGTATGGGGTGAGTGACGGGTTTCGAACCCGCGACCTCCGGATCCACAATCCGGCGCTCTAACCAGCTGAGCTACACCCACCATACGGAGAAGACACTCGACATAGGTTCTGTGACGGAGGGGATTCTAGCAAAGAGAGAAGAAGACCCGCAACTCGCTGTCATCCTGTTCAGCCTCGTGCATCGAAGGCCGCCTGCATTTCGGTGAGAATTGCAGCGGCGGCGGCGGCGGGATCCGAAGCATCTCTGATGGGTCGGCCGATCACCAAATAGTCAGCCCCTGCCGAAATCGCCTGGGTTGGCGTGGTCGCCCTGGCGTGATCATCGACATCTCTGCCGGCTGGACGCACGCCGGGCGTGACGATCAGAAATCGCGGACCGACCTTGGGACGGAGGATCGCCGGTTCTTCGCCTGAGGCCACGACCCCGTCACAGCCCACTTCGGACGCCAATAACGCACGCGCGGTGACCAAGTCCTGGACGCTCCGCTGAATGCCCATATCCCGGAGATCGTGGCTGTCAAAGTTGGTCAAGACCGTCACCGCCAACAGTTTCAGCGGGGACTCTCCACGGCCTTGGACGGCTGCAGCCAAGGCCTTCCGGTTTGCATGAACCGTGAGAAATTCCACGCCCATCGCCGCAACCCGCGCCGTGGCCCGACGAACCGTTTCTTCGATATCGAGGAACTTAAGATCCAGAAACACCCGCTTGCCTCGCCTGATCAGGCGTTGAACCATCTCCGGTCCTGCGGCAGTAAACAGTTCGAGTCCGACCTTCACGAACACGATCTGATCCTGCACTCGATCGAGAAGCCGCTCGGCTTCGTCGCTTGAGGGAACGTCGAGGGCCAGGATTAAGCGGTCACGGGCAATGATGGTTGACACAGGTTGGTCCTTTTGAAGAATGGCTCACCTTGACGCTTCATTGAGCCGCATGGTACAAATACGCTCTTTTTTACTAGAGGAGTCTACTATGCCGGTTGTACATAAATCGACGATTCGCCGAGCCCGCCAGTCCGTGAAGCGACACGACCGTAACCGTGCGACGCTGGGTGCCCTTAAGAGCCTCGTAAAGAAAGTCCAAGCGGCGGTGGCTGAGAAAAAGATCGAGGATGCGACGGTATCCCTGCGCATAGCCACGTCGGCCCTCGGCAAGGCCGTGACGAAAGGTGTGATGAAACCCAACACGGCCTCGCGCCGGATTGCCCGCCTAACGCTCCACGTCAACTCCTTGTCCGCTTCCCGCCCGTAATCGTTCGCACGTTCGATATGGTTCTCGCCCTCACCGGTTGCGGCACCTCGGCGCCACGACTCGGAGAGGGTGGACGTGCACCGGCCTGCGCGCGATCGCATAACCTCAGCAACACTCCCTCAAGAATTCGCGCGGGACGTCCACCACTTCCACCCTTCAGCCTGGCATCGGCATCCAAGAGCAACCCAAGCGCCTCCTGCAGATGGGAGTCGGGAAACTGTTCGAGAAACGCTCGCACCTTGTAGGGATCCATACGCAACGTCCGAGCGGCCTCCCCCTCCCGGCCTCCCTGCCGTACAACGTCCTTCACCTTCCATAATCTCCGATATTGCCAGGCCAATGAGCCAAGAATTCTCAGCGGAGCCTCCCCCGCTTCAAGATTCCTGGCCAGGATCGCCAACACCCGCCCGCGGTTTCTCGCGCCAATGGCCAACGTCAAATCAAACACCGAGGCGCCTGGCTCTGTTCCCCGCAACGTAGCCACATCGCGAGCGGTGACAGCCTGGCCGGGCGAGACATACGCCGCCAGCTTTTCCAATTCACGCCGGACCGAATAGAGCGAACCCCCACAGACCTCTTTGAGCAACTCAATGGCTTCCGCGTTGAGCTGGATCCCGACCCGTTTCGCATCCTGCTTGAGCCAGGGAAGCCATTGCGCTTCCTTGAGGGGTGAACAATCGACCGTCACCGCGGTCCGCGTTAAGGCCTGTGTGAACTTGAGTCGTCCGTCAAGTTTCGGCGCGACGAAGATCACAGCCGTGGAGTCATTCGGCTCCTTCAGATAGGGAAGGATCGCGTCGCACTCCCGTGCCGGGAGTTTATCGGCCGCTTTCACCACCACCACCCGCCGAGCCGCGAACACGGCTACCTCGGAGGCACAGGTGACAATCTCCGCCCCGCTCACGTCGTCTCCATAGAACAGATCGCAATTGAAGTCGCTCTCGCCCTCTCCCAATAACGCAGTCTTCAACGCACTCAGGGCCATATCGCGCAGCAAATCTTCCTCACCGACAATCACATACAGCGGCGCGATCGTTCCTTGCGCAAGCTGCGCGTTGAGTTGGGCATGAGAGATGGCTGAGGCCATAGTGGATATCCGGTTTATTTTACGCTTGTGTCCGCGTTGGTCGACGCTGGACGCACGGTCGGCTTTGCCAGCTGCCCCGATTCTAACTGGAGCAGAAAGCGGGAAGCCAAGTCCTCGGCGATGAAACGACCGGCTTGTTCCAAGGCCCGGTTTTGGAGAACGCGGTTGAACTGCAGGTCGGTCGTCACGAAGAACTCCGAGGCGCCCTTCGACGTTTGCGCCCACACGAGACGTTTCGTCCTTGTCTCCTCCACCTTGACCATCACCACGACCTCTGCGCGACTTTCGAGCGTGGTTGTCTGGGTGAAACTGAGCGTCGGAAGACTCACCGAGAGAATTTGCCCGGACAGCACAAGGTCGGCCGCCTCAGTCTCCGGAACGATCTGAGCCCCACTGCCAGACGAAAACTCGTGGCGCAGATAGTTGGTGAAGCGGGCTTCCAGGTTGGGTTCAAAACTCTTATTCTCCAAGGTCCGGACTACCAACCGCGGTGGCGGTGACGTGGAAGAGGATGTCGCCGTGGCAGTCCCGATGGTAGGCCCGGGTCCCTCCACACGGAATTGATAGCCGCAGCCGAATAGGAGGACGAGAAGGGCGAGACAAGCGAGACGGGCAATATCTCTTCCCATGTTTAACGATTCGCGCATCTCTCGCCTTTCTCGCCGATAATCCTACACCACAAAATTCATCAGTTTTTTTTCGACATACACAATCTTCTTCGGCTCCCTGCCCTGCAGCCACTCCGCGACCTGCGCACGAGCCAGCCCTTCGACCTGCTCGCGAGTGGCGTCGGTTCCCACGTCGAGTTTGGTCCGCAACTTCCCATTCACCTGGACAGGAATCGTCAACCGATCGCTCATCGTCAGGGCCAGATCGAAGATCGGCCAAGGTTGCAGAGAGACGCTCGGTTTGTGACCAAGCACCTCCCATAATTCTTCCGCCAAATGGGGGGCGAAGGGAGCCAGAATCAGGACGAAGGGTTCGAGTAAGGCCCGTGAGCGCTGCTCGGCCTTCGTCATCTCGTTAGTAAACACCATCATCTGGGAGATCGCAGTATTGAACCGCAATGCTTCGATATCCTCGGTCACCTTCTTGATCGTCTGATGGAGCAACCGCTGGTGTTCGAGAGTAGGACCCGTCCCCACCACGGTACTTGAAAGGCGACCTTCTTCATTCACCATGAGTCGCCAGACCCGTTCGAGAAACCGGGTGACCCCTTCTACGCCCCTCGTACTCCAGGGCTTCACGGCCTCCAGCGGGCCCATGAACATTTCATAGAGCCGCACCGCATCGGCCCCGAATCGGTCCATGATCACGTCGGGATTGACGACGTTGCCGCGGGATTTCGACATCTTCTGGTTGTCTTCTCCCAGTACAATTCCCTGATGCACCAGCCTCTCGAACGGCTCCGGCGTACTGACCACCCCAATGTCATACAGAACCTTGTGCCAAAAACGCGCGTAGAGCAAATGCAGCACGGCATGTTCGCTCCCACCGATGTAGAGATCCACCGGCATCCAATAGCGCTCCTTTGCCGGATCGACGAGCTTCCCCTGATTCTTCGGATCAATAAATCGCAGGTAATACCAGCAGGAGCCGGCCCACTGAGGCATCGTGTTGGTTTCACGCTCGGCTGGTCCTCCACATTGTGGGCAGGTCGTTACCTTCCAGAGCGAACCATCCTCCATATGAGCGCGAGCGAGAGGTGCTTCAAACACTTGGGTGACGCCCCAGTCCGCCGTGCCGCGCCCGAAAGAGTCCGTCTGCGTCGGCACAAAAATCTCAGGTTTGAAATCCACCATTAGCGGTAACTTGAGCGGCAATGCTGACTCAGGTAGGGGCACGGTGGTATCGCACTTCGAACAATGCACGATGGGAGTCGGCTCGCCCCAGTAGCGCTGTCGGGCGAAGAGCCAATCGCGCAGCTTGTAACTTACAGCTTTCTTGCCCTTGCCTGTGCTCTCCAGCCATGCTGTAATTTTGGGGATGGCCTCGCTCGGTGTCAGATCATTAATGGAGAAAGAACCATTCGGCGCGGTCGAATTGATGACCTTGCCCCGTGTCGTTTCGACGTAGGCCTCCTGTTCGACATGACCTCCGTTAATGACTTCCCGGATTGGCAGTTTGTACGCGCGGGCGAAGGCCCAGTCACGCTCGTCGTGTGCGGGAACAGCCATAATGGCCCCGGTCCCATAGCCCATCAACACGTAGTCGGCGATCCAAATAGGCAGCGGCTCGTTGTTCACCGGATTCACCGCATAGCCGCCGGTGAAGACCCCGGTCTTTTCCTTTTCAAGTTCCTGCCGTTGCAGATCGCTTTTTCTCGCCGCCGCCTCCCGATAGGCGGCGACCGCAATGCGGCAGTCGGCAGTCGTGACAACCTCCACTAACGGATGCTCCGGGGCCAGAACCATATAGGTTGCGCCGAATAGGGTGTCCGGCCTTGTCGTAAAAATTCGAACCGTGCCGGGGACGCCGGCCAAATCAAACTCGACTTCCGCGCCGATCGATCGGCCGATCCAATTCTTCTGCATTTCCAATGTGCTGGCCGGCCATTCAACCAGCTTCAAATCTTCGAGGAGTCGATCGGCATAGGCCGTGATCTTCAACACCCATTGGCGCATCGGCTTGCGCACCACATCGAACCCGCCGACTTCACTCTTCCCGTCGATAATTTCTTC
>Ga0209048_10002338_pt1 | contig 18866 bp, 19 predicted proteins | sample FrelakmetCRP12CR_FD_187146 | JGI IMG/M metagenome (GOLD analysis project Ga0209048, IMG submission 187146) | Freshwater lake sediment microbial communities from the University of Notre Dame, USA, for methane emissions studies - CRP12 CR (SPAdes)... | ecosystem: Environmental > Aquatic >... | reverse complement strand
CCCACGCCCATCCCGCCCACGCCAACCCCTGCTACACCGCTCATCCCCGATACGGGTAATCATCCCGCTCAGACCGCAGTACCCTTGATCGCAACCCCGACCCAGGCTGCGTCAGATGCGGGTGGACAGGCTGGCTTAATCATTCCGAACACGGGTGCTGGTGGATCCACCGATTCCAACTTCATTCCGCCCTTGATTTATGGAGCCATCGGGATTTTAGGCCTTGGATTCCTATTCTGGCTGATCTTCTTCCTGATGAGAAGGCGCAAACAGCAGTAAACGATCACAGGGATTCACAATATTAACCATAAACAAAGAAATCTCCTCCAGGCTCTTGGCTTGCAGGAGATTTCTTTTGGTTTCAATCTGAGAGTAATCTAATACTATCAAAATTCGTTTACTCACGAATTTTGCCTCTCCCCGTGAATGGATTTCTCGATCTCGGGGTTCAGGGTATCGGCGGGTTGCAAAACGCCCGCTACTACTCCGGATTCCTCTTTCCCTCCGCCCCTTGCGGGGATCTCAATCCTGGAAGATTCAATCAGCAAAAATACTTACATAAAGCGGCCTAAATTCTCGGGCTTCGAATCGCCTTTTTAGATGGTTTATGCCTTTCCAGACAGGTAAATTATCCGGGTAGTTTTAGGGTGGAAAAAAGAATGTTCGTTCCTGTTCGTTTTGACAAAGCACGCGCGTAACTCCGAGGGCGTGGTGGAGGGTTCAACTATTTCCTGGTCAACCTTCTCGTAGAGTATTCATTCCTAGGCATCCTTCGAGAACGCATTTCATTACGGCGCCAGGGTGTTTTATCCCCGTAGGATACCCTTCAATATGTCTTCGCTCAATACGGTATAATCAGCCCTATGCAGCCCCTTATTGTTGGTGTCCGTTTTGCACAAATTGGCAAAGCCTATCACTTTGACGCATCCGCCATCCCCGAAGTCAAAGTTGGTAACCATGTCATCGTTGAGACCTCACGCGGCAAGCAATTAGGCGAGGTTACCCAAATAGTCGAAAACCCCGCCTCGCCCCCAGATGGTATGTGGAAACCCGTTGAGCGTCTTGCCACCCCGCGCGATCTGATCCTTCGCCGTATGTGGGCGCAAAAAGAGCTCGAGGCTATGATCGCCTGCCGGGAACGCGCCGCTTATCTGAAACTTTCCGAGGTCAAGATCGTGGCTGCTGAGTTCTCGTTTGATGGCGCCCGCTTGACTCTCATGTATAGCACTGAGAGCGAAGATAAAGCGGACCTAAAATCCCTCCGCCACGACCTCCAGAAACTTTATCATCAATCCCAGGTGGAAATGCGCCAAATCGGTCCACGCGACGTTGCCAAGATGTTGGGCGGGATGGGCGCTTGCGGAATGGAAACGCGCTGCTGTTCCAAGTTCCTGACTGAGTTCAGCCCCATCTCCATTAAAATGGCTAAGGAGCAAGGTATCTCGCTCACCCCGACCGAAATTACCGGCATGTGCGGAAGGTTGCGTTGTTGCCTGGTTTATGAATTCGAGCAGTATGCAGCTGCTCGGAAGGAACTCCCTAAACGGAATAAGCGGGTCGTCACCCCCTTGGGCGAAGGTAAAGTACTTGACGTTAATCCTTTGCAATTGACCATCCGCGTGGATTTGCCCGATGTTGGTTGGCGTGAGTTCGCCCGTGAAGACGTGGAACCTTGGGACGAACTGGAGGCTCTGCGGCGCAAGTCCCAGGAACCCTGTGAGAATTGCCCTAAGCAAGAAAAAGAAAAGCATGAGCGCAGACAGTAATAATGCTCCCGATGCCTGGGAGAATTCCCAAAAAATCCTGGTCATCCTGGCTCATCCGGATGACCCGGAATTTTTCTGTGGTGCCACGCTCGCCCGTTGGGCCAGAGCGGGTCACGCAGTCCATTACTTCTTGCTGACCAATGGCAATAAAGGCGGCGGATCGGATGTGACACCTGAAAAGTTGTGTGCTGTGCGTCAAGCGGAACAAAAGAATGCCGCCAAGGTAATCGGCGCCCGGTCGGTGTTTTTTATGGATTTGGAAGACGGGTATCTAGTCCCCAGCCTGGAACTGCGCCGGGAAATGGTGCGCCTCCTCCGTCGCGAAAAACCCGATATACTCGTTACCTGTGACCCCTCTCTGCTTTACACTTGGCTTGGACGGGTCAACCATCCAGACCATCGCGCCACGGGACAGGTTGTCCTCGACGCAGTTTTTCCCGCCGCTGGAAATAGTCATTTCTTTCCCGAATTGCTTAAAAACGAAAGCCTGCAGCCCCATACTCCTCGCGAAGTTTGGGTCTCGTTGCCTGCTATTCCCACAGTTACCTTGGATGTGACCGGCACTTGGGAAGTAAAAATGACCGCATTGAAAGAGCATAAGTCCCAAATTGGCGATCCTCTTACCTTTGATCAGAGGATGCGTTCTCGTCATACCGAAGACAGCACCGATGATACCCCGCGATATGAAGAAAAATTCAGAGTGCTTAAATTCACACAATAACACCTTGATCCTTTAACCAGTGATGGTGCCCATGCACGATTTTTTCTCTGAAGCTCAGGCTTTGTTTGAATATACCCAGTCCATGCGCCGCGACTTTCACGCCCATCCTGAACTTGGCTTCCAAGAAGTACGCACGTCTGGAATTGTCACCCGGGAATTGACCGCTCTCGGTCTGGAGGTGCATACCGGGGTCGGAGGGACGGGTGTGGTGGCTATGCTCGAAGGAGCCCAACCGGGTCCGGTGATACTCGTTCGAGCCGATATGGACGCCCTGCCTATCCAGGAGGAGACCGAAGCCTCCTATGCTTCCCAGAATCCCGGCGTAATGCACGCTTGCGGGCATGATGGACATACCGCCGTCCTTTTGACCGTTGCCAAAATGCTCAACGCTCATCGCAGCGAATTGGCCGGCACAGTTAAGTTTATGTTCCAACCCGCTGAGGAAGGCATGGGCGGTGCTGAAAAAATGATCGAAAACGGCGTGCTGGAAAATCCCAAAATAGATATTGCCTTGGCACTTCACGTTTGGAATGAAAAGCCCGTCGGCTGGATCGGGATTGCCAGCGGTCCGGCTCTGGCCGGAGCAGAAATTTTTAAAATCAAGGTGAATGGGAAAGGTGGGCACGGCGCAGTACCTCATCTGGCAGTGGATCCGATTCTAGCCTCTGCGCAGATTGTTTCTGCGCTGCAAGGTATCGTTGCCCGTAACATCGCTCCCCTGCAGACAGCGGTTGTCAGCGTCTGCACCATCCATGGCGGAGAAACATTTAACGTCATCCCGCCCGCGGTCGAAATGACCGGGACGATCCGTACCTTTGAGGCGGCGGTTCGGGCACGAGTCCTTGAACGCTTTGAGACGACGGTTCATTCAGTTGCTGAAGGGATGGGCTGTCAGGCCGAAATAGACCTGCAGATTCTAACTCCTGCCACCATCAACCAACCTGAAATTGCTAAGCGCGTTCAGGAAGTTGCCTGGCGGTTGTTCCCAGGAGCGGATGTAGATATCGCTAATTATATTACTATGGGCTCGGAAGATTTCGCCTTTGTCCTGGAAAAAGTTCCCGGGTGCTTTTTCTTCATTGGCTCAGCCAATCCCGAAAAGGGACTGGATGCTGGCCATCACCATCCCAGGTTTGACATTGATGAGGCAGCTCTGCCGTGCGGTGCTGCATTGATGGTCGCCTCAGTAATAGACATTTTGAAAAAATGAATATAAAGTGTAACGATTACTTGTAATAGGTAATAGCGACATGTGGCAAAAATCCGAACCGGAACAGCGTTTTTGGCGTCTAATTGGACGCAGATTCTAATCCTCTCTTTTTTTAAGGATCTTTATTATATTAATATTTAATTTATGTTATTTTCATTGACCCCCCAATGGTAAGAATTATTATCAATCGGCCTCTTTTTATCAAATTTTGCATCTACAGGGAAGTGCATAAATGTCTATACTAAAACCATTTTCGTATATGGCTTTTCATTAAAGGATCGATCGTGGGTTTATTCTGAAATCAATAATTACATTGGAGTACTATGATTGAAAAAGTAATCAACAATTTTTCCATAACTATCGCAACCGTCAACGGGTCTGGTTCGCAAACCGCTAACGTTACGTTATTACGGGCATTGTTTAAAATGGGTATCCCGGTCTCCGGCAAGAATCTTTTCCCATCCAATATACAGGGCTTGCCCACTTGGTACACCATCCGTGTTAGCAAAGATGGATATATTGCCCGGCGCGACGAGCAGGAAGTGGTTGTCACTTTGAACCCGGCCTCGTTCGGTCGGGACCTGGCATCTGTTCAGCCTGGTGGAGCCTTTTTCTACGCTGACGATATTAAGCTGCCCATCGTTCGCACTGACATCTCTGTTTATCCAATGCCGGTTAAACTAATGGCGCGCGACGCGAATGTCTCCCCTTCATTGCGGGATTACATCGCGAACATGGTCTATGTTGGCATCCTTGCACAAATGCTTGGCATTGAAATGGAAACCATCCAGCAGGCATTGAGTTTCCATTTCAAGGGTAGAACTGAAGCAATTGATTCCAATTTCAACACGATCAAAGCCGCTGCAGAATGGGCTGCTCAAAACCTGAAAAAGTCCGATCCATATTCCGTTGCCCGGATGGATTCCACTTCCGATTATGTCATGGCCGACGGCAATACTGCCGCGGCATTGGGGGCTATCTACGGCGGCCTGCAATTCGCCGCCTGGTATCCCATAACCCCAGCATCCACGCTGGCTGAATCACTCAATGTTTTTCTCCCGCAATTACGCAAAACCGCAGATGGCAGGCAGACCTATGCCGTCCTGCAAGCCGAGGATGAATTGGCTGCAATCGGCATGGCAATCGGGGCGGGTTGGGGAGGGTTGCGTTCCATGACATCCACATCTGGTCCCGGTATCAGCCTGATGGCAGAGTATGCTGGTCTGGCATATTTTGCTGAAGTGCCGGTCGTTATCTGGGATGTGCAGCGCATTGGACCCAGCACTGGCCTTCCTACCCGCACCGCTCAGGGTGATTTGACTGAGATCTTTTTCTTAAGTCATGGTGATAAACAAAATATTATCTTGCTGCCTGGCTCCGTGGACGAATGCTTCGAATTCGGATGGAAAGCCCTCGACCTGGCTGAGCATCTTCAATCACCTGTCTTTGTGTTGAGTGATCTCGATCTGGGTATGAACCAGTGGATGACGAAACCCTTTAAATACCCTGATACTCCCCTTGAACGCGGCAAGGTTCTCTGGGAAGCCGATCTGGAAAAACTTAACGGTATCTGGAGCCGCTACAAGGATTCAGATGGCGATGGCATTCCCTTTCGCACCGTTCCCGGCAACAAGCACTCCTCCGCGGCCTGGTTCGGTCGCGGCACTGGCCATGATGAGAATGCCCGTTACACTGAAGATGCTAATACTTGGGAAAGCAATATGGCCCGCCTTAAGAATAAATATGATACCGCGCGTACCCTCGTCCCGAGACCTATCATCAAGGCTGCCAAGGGCGCAACGATTGGCATCATAGCCTATAGCTCGACCGAACCAGCGGTGGAAGAGGCCATAGCTTTGCTTAAAAAGGCCGGAGGTCCAAAACCTGCTTTCCTGCGCCTGCGTGCCCTGCCCTGCACGACAGAAGTCCATAAATTCATTAAGAAATTTGAACGAATCTATATTGTTGAAGCCAACCGCGACGGTCAACTGCGCCAGATTTTGAGCGCAGTATTACCCGAGCATGCCCTCAAGTTTCATTCAATTTGTCACAGTGACGGCTTGCCGCTAACCGCCGGATGGGTAAAAGATACCATTCTGGCACAAGAGGAAAAAATATGACCACACCCGCAACTACACAAATCAACAAGGCCGGTCTGTCTAAAAACGATTACCGCGGACTGCCCAGCACTCTTTGCCAGGGATGTGGGCATAATTCCATTGCCAGCCAGATCACCACTGCTTGTTATGATCTCGATATCGTCCCGGAAGAAATCATGAAGTTCAGCGGTATTGGTTGCTCGTCGAAAAGCCCGGCTTATTTCCTCAACCGTTCTTTCGGATTCAACGGCTTGCACGGACGCATGTCCTCGCTTGCCACTGGCGCATTGTTTGCCGATACTTCCCTGCGCGCCATTGGAATTTCTGGCGACGGCGATACTGCCTCAATCGGGATGGGCGGGTTCAAACACATGGTACGCCGCAACGCCCCGCTTGTATATATCGTCGAAAATAACGGGGTCTATGGATTGACTAAGGGTCAGTTCTCTGCCACGGCCGAAGAGGGTTTAAACCTGAAGCATCAGGGCATCAATCAATATATGCCTGTGGACATTTGTATGGAAGCGCTGGCTTCCAATGCCACCTTTGTGGCACGTTCCTTCGCTGGTGACGCCAAGCAGGTCAAAGAACTGCTTAAATCTGCCCTCAGTCATCACGGCGTGGCAGTCCTTGACATTATCAGCCCGTGCGTGACCTTCAACAATCAAGAGAACGCGTTTCACTCTTACACTTGGGGGAAAGACCACGAAGCACCGTTGCATGAGATTTCTTTCATCCCTGCATTGGACGAAATCGAATTGTTTGGTGAATTCGAGGAAGGCACCGTGCGTGAAGTCAAAATGCACGACGGTTCGACTATCCTCCTTAAGAAACTCGAAAAAGATTACGATCCCACCAGTCGCGCGAATGCCTTCCAGATGCTGGAAAGCGCCCAACTGAACAATTGGCTGGTAACTGGACTGCTTTATATTGACGAGTCCAAGCCTACCTTGACTGAAACTTTTAACTTGGTAGAAACTCCCCTCAACCGCCTCGCCGACCTGGATCTGCGACCAGCTCGCGAGACAATTGACAAGATCAATTCGATGATGTTCTAGTTCCCCTCCCCGCCTCCCCTTTGTTTTCAAAGAAAACAGGGGGGATGTCCTCACCCCATGTGGCGATAGCAGAGTGAGCATTCAGGCGGGGGTAAAATATTCCCATGCTTAAGGTCAGTCCCACCCTTTCTATCCCTGACGATGAATTGACTATCACCTTCATACGCGCTTCCGGCCCGGGCGGGCAGAATGTCAATAAAGTTGCCACCGCGGTTCAATTGCGCTTCAATATGCGCAACTCTAATATTCTAACGGAGGAGGTCAAAGTTCGGCTGGGTAAACTGGCTGGGAAAAGGGTGACACAGACTGGAGTGTTGGTTATCGAAGCGAAACGTTTTCGGGCACAGGAACAGAACCGCATCGACGCAGAACAGCAGCTGGTACTATTGATCCGGAAAGCCTTGGTCAAACCGAAAAGACGTCGACCTACTCATCCCACCTCGGCATCACAAGCGAGGCGGGTCGAATCAAAAAAGCACAAAGCGAAAACTAAAAGCTTGAGACGATCATTCGATGAATAAAGTAAATTTCGAATGGTATTCAGAATCAGCTTTATATTTTTGGTTATCCTATCCCACGGTGTGTAACAACGCCATATTGGGAAGTCTGAAATCGCGCACCGGGAAACCCGAGACCACCACCACCTGTCCACCCTGCCTGACGAGACCGCTCTCCAGCAGGGCGGTTTCAACATGTCCGATCATCTCTTCCATCGTATCCGCCCAGGGAACGCGGTAAGGCGTAACTCCCCATGCTAAGGCCATGCGCCGGTAGGTTTCCTCGACCGGTGTGAAAGCCAGCACTGGCACGCACGGCCGGGTCTTCGACATCAGGATGGCTGTCCTCCCGGTGCGGGTGAAGACGGCAATCGCTTCCACGTCGCGATCTTGAGCAAGTTCTTTTGCGGCACGCGCAATTGCAACAGCATCGTCATGCTCGTCGGTTTCTAGTACCTGCCCGTGCCCCCATTGGTCGTAATTTTCTTCAGCCTGGTGGACAATCCGATCCATCAGCGCCACACTTTCCACCGGGTATTCACCCACCGCCGTTTCCCCAGAAAGCATAACTGCATCCGTCCCATCGTAGATGGCATTTGCAACATCGGACGCTTCAGCCCGCGTAGGGAGTGGATTGTGGATCATGGACTCAAGCATCTGCGTAGCTGTAATGACGAGTTTTCCTTTGCGGTTGGCAGCTTGGATGATTCGCTTTTGTGCGCTGGGAACGTCTTCCGGAGCCATCTCAACCCCCAAATCGCCCCTAGCTACCATCACTCCGTCCACAACATTCAAGATTTGTTCAAGATTATCCAGCGCTTTTGGTCTCTCAAGTTTTGCGATTAACAAGGGGCTGTTCTCGCCGCCCGCTTTAACCAGCTCCCGGACTGTCTTAACATCCTGTGCGCTTTGGACAAAAGACATCGCTACAATGTCTATATTCTGGGATAGGCCAAAAACCAGGTCTTCAGCATCTTTCTCGGTAAAAGCCGGGATATCGAGTGAAACCCCGGGCAGGTTGATGCCCTTGTGGGATGACAGCCCGCCGCCGGTTTTTACTTCAGCCTCTACTAAGTTCCTCTCCACAGATTGAACACTCAGAACCATTCGCCCGTCATCAAGCAGGATACGATCACCGGGTTTGACTGCCCCAAACAGCTGGGGAAAATCAACCGGAATAGACCTACCACCGGGTTTCGCTTCGTTCTCCGGATATAACCGGACCTGTTGACCTGCCGCCAAGGTCAGCAACTCGGGCAGTTCACCGACGCGGATCTTCGGTCCTTGCAAGTCCTGAAGGATTGCCATTGGTCTTTCTAGGTGCTTCGCAACTTCGCGAAGGGATAATATCCTCGCTGAGTGCGATTCGTGTGAACCGTGCGAAAAATTCAGGCGGGCAACATTCATCCCTGCCAACAGTAATTTCTCAAGAATGGCCTTGTCCGTAGTGGCAGGCCCTATTGTGGCAACAATTTTCGCCTTTCTATCCATTTCCCTATTATATGCCAAAGGGCGGCCAATCGGCCGCCATTTGTTAATTTGCAGAACCTAAAACAACCTGTTGGTCATATCCAGTTCAATACGTTGGCTTGCTTTTCCAAATCAGCGCGAAAATCGGGATGTGAAACGCCTATCAGTGCTTTGACCCGTTGACGGATGGACTTGCCATACAGATCAGCCACACCATATTCGGTAACAACGAAATGGATGTGATTGCGACCGGTGACGACGCCCGCCCCCTGTTTGAGCATCGGGACTATCTTGCTCGCGTACGTTCCATCTTTCATGACATTCGTGCTCGGCATGGCGATGATTGGGATACCACCCTTTGAGCGTGAAGCTCCATAGATAAAATCGAGTTGACCTCCGATGCCACTAAAGAATTTGGGGCCGATGCTGTCTGCGCACACCTGGCCGGTAAGGTCAATTTCGATCGCCGAGTTGATGGCTACCATATTATCGTTCTGGGCAATGACAAACGGGTCATTAACATACTCAGTGCGGCGAAATTCGCACAGCGGGTTGTCGTTCACCCAACTGTACAGGCGTTGGGAGCCAAGCACAAAACCGAGAACAATTTTGCCGGGGAGCAAGGTTTTGCGAGCACTTGTCAATACACCCGCCTCAACCAGATCTATGACGCCATCTGAAATTAATTCGCTGTGTACGCCCAGGTCTTTTTTATGGAAGAGGAATTTTAAAACAGCGTCTGGTATCGCGCCAATACCCATCTGCATGGTGGCGCCGTCCGGAATGAGATCAGCCACATAACCGGCCAGTCGTTCGGTGATTGGGTCGGTCGCCTCACCAGACATTGGCATTTCAGGAATCGGGTAACTGACCGGAACGATGTGAGTCAGGCGGCTGACATGAATAAACGAGTCGCCCAGGGTACGTGGCATCTGGTCGTTGACTTCTGCAATAATAATTTTTGCTGATTCTGCCGGGGATTTAGTAAGGCCGACTTCTACTCCAAGCGAGCAGAAACCATGCTCGTCCGGTGGGGAAACGTGGACGAATGCCACATCCACTGGGAGAAGGTTATCTTTGAAGAGGAGGGGGAATTCTGAGAGCAACACAGGAGTGAAATCAGCATGGCCTTCCTGCACTGCCTTTCGAATATTGGCGCTAATAAACATCGCATTTACGCGAAGATGTCCTTCCATTTCCGGTTTGACATAGTCAGCCGCGCCTACGGAAAGTGCCTGACATATTTGCACATCCTTCAAGTTAGGCGCGTATTCCACGAGGGCAGCCAAAAGTGTCTGCGGTACTGAAACGTTGCCGGTCATAAAGATGCGATTCCCGCTCTTGACCGCTTGAATTGCTTTCTCTGCTGTCGTCACGCGCGATTGATAAATACTATTCCAATCCATTTTTACTCCTTATTCTCAAGGCGTGAAAGGTGGCGCAATTCACCTTTATATGTGTTGACGCCGGCCTCGATGGCAGGATTTTCGATGGCCTTGTCCACGCCTAGATTTGCGATCTCCAGAATGTATACAATGGCCGCGTTTACAAAACCATACGTAGCGGTCCGAGCTACCACTCCTGGCATGTTCGGTACACAATAATGCACAACGTTCTCCTCAACGTACGAGGGATGGTCATGGGTTGTCGGACGGGATGTTTCACTGCACCCGCCCTGGTCTATACTTATATCAATAAAGATTGACCGATGTTTCATTTTCTTTACCATCTCACGAGTGATGATAATTGGGGAACGAGAACCCGGCACCAGGACCGCACCCACTAGAACATCTGCGTATTCACAGACGCGGGCGATATTGCGCGGGGTTGAGAACATGGTAACGAAATTTAAATCGTTTTGGCTGATCCGCTGTAATGCGTTAAGATCTTTATCTAGAACTGTCACATGTGCTCCCAGACCTTTAAAGGCCCGCGCCGCGTAAGTGCCAGATGTCCCTGCGCCAATGATAACCACCTCTGCAGGCGGAACACCTGGGAGACCTCCTAGGAGGACACCGCGTCCGCCTTGATTACTTTGCATGAGTCGGGACGCTACCTCCGCTGCCATAGCACCGCCAATTTGGCTGAACGGACGTAATACAGGCAGAGAGCCATCCGCTTCTTCAATCTGTTCGTAAGCAATGGCAGTTATATGATCTTTCAACAGTGCATCAATTTTGTTTTGCCGGGCAGACGCCAGATGCAGGAGGCCAGCAATCGTTGTTCCCGGCTGCAGCATATCCAGTTCATCGTCGAGTGGCCGGGCAATTTTAAGCAACAGTTCCGCCCGTCCGTAGATTTCATCCAAAGCGTAGGCGATCTTTGCCCCTACTTTCTCGTATTCTCTATCCGAAAAACCTGCTCCTTGCCCGGCATCGTGCTCAATAAAAACTATATGTCCATTCTGAATTAGCATTTCCACCCCCATGGGGGATAGTCCAACACGATATTCATAAGGACGACGTTCTTTTGGGATACAGATGTTCATTTCATACCTCCTATGGGTGAAAGATATCTGGAAGGTAAACTGTGTCTCTTGCCACTTCTCGAATACATCGGTAAATTTGCCTGCATTATTTCTCGCCAATGTCTGGATTGCATTCTATAAATTTGCAAACCTCTCTAATTAATATTCAACGCCTCGCGGATTAAAGGCAGCGCCCAGTCAATGGTGCCTTTGTCTATCACTAGCGGCGGGGCAAATCGGATGACACGTTCATGAGTTTCTTTAGCTAGAATGCCCTTATTCTGCAAATCTTCACAGAAACGTCGTGCACCGCCAGCTTTTTCATTCAACTCAACCCCGATTAGCAGACCTTTACCTCGTACTTCTTTTACGTGTGGACTGGGGATTTCGCTCAACTGCTCGATGAAATACTCGCCCAATTCTGCCGCACGCTGGACAAGATTCTCTTCCACAATAACCTTCAAGGCCGCACGCGCAATGGCCGCCGCCAGCGGGTTACCTCCAAATGTGGAGCCGTGTTCACCTGGAGTAAACAACCCTAATACTTCCTTGTCGGATAACACGGCAGAGACCGGGTAAAATCCACCAGACAGGGCTTTGCCGATAACGGTCACATCCGGACGCACATTTTCGTGCTGTGCCGCGAATAGTTTCCCGGTTCGCCCAAGACCCGTCTGGATTTCGTCCGCAATGAATAAAATGTTGTTCTTCTTGCATATTTCAGCGACCCTCATGAGATAGCCATTTGGCGGAATAATGACTCCTCCCTCGCCCTGGATGGGTTCGATCAAGACCGCTGCTGTATTTCCTGTAATGGCTTTGCCAATGGCGTTCGCGTCGCCATATGGCACGTTGACAAATCCTGGTGTGAATGGACCAAAATCGTCGCGGTAGAGCGGCTCGGTGGATAGGGAAATGGTGGTGATTGTACGACCATGAAAGTTACCAGCGCAGGTGATGATTTCGGCCTGGTGGCGCGGTATATTCTTGACCTGGTATGCCCACTTGCGGGCAATTTTTAGCGCTGTCTCAACAGCCTCCGCCCCTGAATTCATCGGCAGGGACATCTCGTAGCCGGTCAGCTCGGAGAGTTCTTTGTAAAAAAGAGGTAACTGGTCATTGCGAAAGGCTCGTGAGGTTAGGGTGATTTTCCCGGCTTGTTCCACCAGTGCAGCCAGGATTTTCGGGTGGATGTGTCCTTGGTTGACCGCCGAGTATGCTGACAGGCAGTCAAGATATTTCCTGCCATCTACATCATAGACCCATACCCCGTTTCCACGTGTAATGACCACATCCAGCGGATAATAGTTGTGGGCGCCATATTGTTCTTCGAGAGCAATATACTCTTGTTTTTTCATGATTTATCAATAACAAGCATTAACTACTCGTGTTTTTATTACGCCACACCAAATAACCGCGCCAGAACTGCCTTCTGTGCATGCAGACGATTATGTGCTTGTGGGAAGATGACCGAGTGCGAGCCGTCGGCAACTTCGTCTGTTATCTCGTGGTTGCGATGAGCAGGTAGGCAGTGCATTACGATAACATCCTTGTCTGCTTCGTTAACCAGTTTTATATTAACCTGGTAAGGTGGGAAGACAGATTCACGTTTGGTAGTTTCTTCTTCCTGACCCATACTTGTCCAGGTATCGGTGTAAATAACTTGCGCGTTTTTAACCGCCTGATGAGGATCCCGCAGGAATGCGAGATTGGAACCTGTACCTACCGCCACCTTTTTAGTTTGTTCGATACTGCCAGCTGGCATATCGAATCCTTCCGGGCTGGCAATCGAAAAGTTCCAGCCTAATTTAACCGAAATCTGCATCAGCGAGACTGCCACATTGTTCCCGTCCCCAACAAATACCACTTTCAGACCTTTGGTCTTGCCAAATTTCTCTTCGATGGTCAAAGCATCGGCCATCGCCTGGCAGGGATGGCTGTAATTGCTCAGTCCATTGATGACCGGCACCGAAGACCACCTGGCAAGTTCCAGCACATGCTCGTGCTCAAAGACACGCGCCATCATGCACTGGACATATCCCGACAGTACGCGCGCCACGTCCGCGATTGATTCGCGCTTTCCGAGGCCGATTTCGTCTGGAGATAGATACAATGCATCTCCGTCCATGTGACGCATTGCCATGTCGAATGAGACGCGCGTCCGCAGGCTGGGCTTCTGGAAAATCATCCCCAAAACCTTGCCTTTAAATAGCGGCGAGTTGCCTGTTGCAAAATATTCTCTCTTCAATCGGATCGCTATATCAAGGAGGTCCTGTAATTCCTCCGGTGAGTGGTCGGAAATGTCGAGAAAATGTCTCATGGGTAACTCCTCTTTTTATCCATGCAAGTATCTAGTTCGTTTATTAATACGTCAAGTGCATAGTGGACTGTAATTTCGTGAAAAACATCACTAAATCATGAAACATTTATATCCTGATGTTAAAGTAAGATTTAGGTAAATATGGGCGCTGAAAATACACGACTGGGAGCGCCAGCTGGACCGACAAATCATCGCCAAAACCAACTGGGCACACTGGAACATTTCGGCGTAACAAACCGGCAATAATGGACTCGCTATCTCCTGTCCCGTTAAAAGTTTCAGCCTTAATCAATACCACTACCGGGCGCAGGTTACGGCTGTACAAATCTTCCACCGCAAGCAAAACTTCGGGTCGCGTCGAGGGGGTAATCAGGATGACACCTGTCCCGATGGGAAGTAATTTAGCACGCATCGTGACCAGCCCAAGCAAAGGCATTCTCCCATCCGGTTGAAGGAAGGCCAGTGTCTCCATAATTTTATTGACTTGGCGATCACCGCGTTCTGCTGAAACAATAGTGGTCCTTCCCCCTGCACACGCAAGACCAACCGCTCGGCGTTGCATGAGGAAATATCTTGCCAATGAGGCTGCCGTACTTATGACATACTCAAATGAATCGCGAGGCAGCGCTACGTTTGGTCGGCGTAACCACCAACTGTCTTCAATAAAAACACCCGCTTGCGCAGGCAACGAAGCTTGGATATCCTGCTCGGCATCCAAGAACAACCAAATGTCCGACTGCGGGTCCTGCTCGAATTCCTTTACCATAAATCGACCCCGATGGGCAGTGCTCGGCCAGTGGATCCGTTTCATCGGGTCACTTGGAACGTAGTCGCGCACCCCGGCAGCATGCGGAGTCACGTCGGATGTTCGCATGCGGATGGCTTTACCGCCCGGCAAAAGTCCTGGAGGGGGTGGAAAATCAGCAATTGGCACCGTCATCGGCAAAACCACGAGTGTATCTTTCGCTGGAACTTGCCTACGAATCGTGAATAGACCTAAAGGATCTCCGGAGGCCATACTGGTTGGACCAAGCAGGAATGCCCCGCGTCGATAAAGCAAAGTTCTGGATGTATAAAAACGCCGCTGATGGGGGCCGATCCCTGTCAGCAAACGGGAACCGCCCGACATCGGCAAATTGGATCTGTTGATTATTTCTAACCATTGACAAGCCGGCCAGGTCGAATTCCGGACCTCGAAATGTTCTTCAAAGACTTCTCCCATACTGGCTCGCAAGATACGTGCCTGCCGATTCAGATGGATTCCGCGCATCGAAAAAACTGCTAAAATTCCCGCTCCAATGACCAATAATAGGCCCAGGTACGCCAGGCGGGCAAAGAGCTGCAGGCCGGTTACAGCCCAGCCCGAAATTCCCAAAAGAATTATTCCGCCAAGCCACCAACGCAAAGCAAAGGTCGGCTTCATTTCAGGGTGGAGGCCTCGTAATCTCCGCCGGGTACTGGAGTATTATCGAGAATTTCCTGCACGATCTGCTCAGCGCTTAATTCCCGTAAACGAGCTGCTGGCCCGACAATGACGCGGTGCGCCAAGACAGGGACCGCCATTCGCTTAATATCATCCGGTAAAACGTAATCGCGTCCTGCAAGAGCCGCTGAAACCTGGCTGGTCCGAAAGAGCGCCAGGCTTCCGCGTGGGCTTGCACCCAGGTAAACATCCTCATTCTGACGTGTACGGTTGGTTAATTCCACCGCATAGGATTTGATCGCATCGGACACATAAACTTTTTTAATTTCCTCCATCGCATCTGTTAGTTCATCTACTTTGATAACCGATTTCAATGTCTCGATCGGGTGTCGCAATTGCTGGCGGTTAAGAATCTCGATTTCATCTGGCGGATTGGGATACCCCAATCGAACTCGCAGGAGGAACCGGTCCAGCTGCGCTTCAGGAAGAGGAAATGTTCCTTCATATTCGATTGGGTTCTGCGTCGCCAGAACCATAAACGGACTGGGTAAAAGGTGTGTTTTGCCATCCACTGTTACCTGGCGCTCTTCCATCGCTTCGAGTAGTGCCGCCTGGGTCTTGGGTGTGGCGCGGTTGATTTCATCTACCAACACCACTTGTGCAAAGATCGGACCTGGGCGGAACTCAAATATCCGCTTTGATTGGTTGTAAATTGATACACCTGTCACATCGCTGGGAAGCATATCGGGGGTGAACTGCAGGCGGTTGAACGAGCACCCCAGAGATTTAGCCAGGCTGCGTGCCAACACTGTCTTGCCAACTCCCGGCACATCTTCAATAAGCACATGTCCCTGGCAGAGTAGGCCGACGACAATTAATTCAATCGGCTTTCTTTTCCCCACAATGACCTTCTCTAGATTGCTAATCAGTTTTTTACCAAAAGATTGTATGTCTGCCATGTTGTAATTCCTTTGACCAATTTTACTCGTACTTGTATCCGGAACCAGTTAGCACAACGACAACTGGATCAGGTAAATCTTGGATGGTTTGTTCCAAAGCGGACCAGACAATAGCCGAAGTTGGCTCCACGTAAAAACCAAAACGAGCGAGCGCATCGCGACCAGGTAAAATCTCGTCCTCGTCAACTACGCACAGGTATCCATTACTTGCAATCAGCGCTTTGACCACAGGGTCCCCCCGAATAGGATTGATCACCTTTACCCCTTCTGCCAGTGTGGGATTCTCAGTAACCAATTCAGCTTCCCCAGCGTCTCCTGTAAACATCGCCCATAATGGCGCACATGCCCGTGCTTGTACCCCGATTAATTTTGGTATCGTGTTATCTTGGTTAATGGCTATACGCAAAGCATCAAGTCCTCGTGACAATCCTAGCAATAGTCCACCCTGCCCGGTAGGGAGAATAACCGACCCAGGCATTTTGTTTTCCAACTGCTCAAAAATTTCGTAAGCACATGTGGCATAACCAGGTAGGTTAAATGGCAGATAAACATGGCTGGCGTATGCTGTGCTCCCTTCAGCCACAGTCATGACAGCCTTTGCCGCATCTGTGCGCATGCCAGGGACTGGGACCAGCTCCGCACCATAAGCCTCAATCTGCCTGCGCTTGGGGCCCGAGGTGGATTCTGGGATGAAAACCTTGGCTTTGATACCCGCTCGCGCCGCATAGGCTGCGAACGAAGCACCGGCATTTCCTGATGAATCTTCCACCGCTTCGCTAATACTGCGTGATTGCAGCCAGGCTGCGATGACAGCCGAACCGCGATCCTTGAAGGAGCCGCTAGGGTTGAGAAACTCACATTTGAAAGCAACCTTGCGCCCAAAAACTTCTGCCCATTGCAGTGGTGTACTGCCTTCTCCTAAAGAGACGGGTTCGGAGTTCGGAGGGAGGCCAAACGTGTGATGATAACGCCAGATGCCGGGTTGAGACTGGTCCATTTGCCCTGGATCTAATGGAATAGGATTTCGGAAATCATATAAGCCGCCACAGGTCGGACAGAGATATGGTAGGCCGTCTGGCGGATATACACGATCGCAATTGGTACAGAAAATATCCATCATTCTCCAGGCTTCGGGTGGTAATGGCCCGCGACCCAAACTTCGCCTTGCGACCCGATTTCTTTCTTCCATATTGGTACTATTTCTTTAAGCCGGTCAATTCCATAACGCACAGCTTCGAAGACACCGGTATTGCGATGGGCAGAGGTACACGCGATCAATGTGGTGGGAGTACCAGGGTACAACCGCCCGGTGCGCTGAACTATTGCAATGCCTTCGATGGACGGCCATTTCTGGCGGATTTCATCGGCCACTTGACGCATCTTGGTCTCCGCCATTGGCTGGTAAGCCTCATAGTCAAGATAATCTGTTTCGTGAGCGTTGCCTCGGGAGGTTTTCCCGCGCACCATGCCTGTGAAAATTGCTACTGCGCCGGTCGTTGGAAGCGTGATCTGCGCAAGTAAAGCGCCCAAGTCAAGTTCTGATGCTCTGAGAGAGATGATGGTTGGAAAGTCCATTACACATTCCTATCCGCCAGAAACGGGCGGGAAAAAGGCTATTTCAGCCCCTTCGGGGACTACTTGCTCATCGGCTGCGTATTCGCGGTTAATTGCAGCCATCATCAAGTCTTTAACTTTTCCCAGGTTGGGGTAGGCTGCCACCAGCAAATCCGTCAGCCCGTCGATGGTTATTCCGATAGGTATTTCGAGCTCCACCGATTTTGAACCGACATAATCGCGCAAAGTAGCAAAGAATAAGACATTTACCTTGTGCATTCTATCCTCCGCACACTGATAAAATTGCAGACTCTCAGATCCTCCCTACTCATTTACAATATCTCCCGACCGGCCCCCGTGTTTCTCAATGAGGCGGATGTTCTGAATTTTCATTGTCTTTTCGACAGCCTTGGCCATGTCGTAGACCGTCAGTGCCGCAACAGAGACCGCTGTCAACGCTTCCATTTCGACTCCAGTTTTGCCAGTAGTTTTGACCGAAGCTCTGATAACCACGCCAGGTAGGGTATCATCGAAGGAGAGTGTCACCTCAATGTGGGTGATTGTCAAAGGATGACATAACGGGATCAGCTCTGAAGTTCGCTTGGCAGCAGCGATGCCAGCAATTTGTGCAACAGTCAACACGTCCCCTTTCTTCATCGTCTCGGCGCGGATCAGTTCCAGAGTTGCTGGTTTCATAATTACTTCACCGCTTGCAATTGCAAGACGCTCGACATCTGGCTTTTCTCCCACGTCCACCATGTGTGCGCGACCAGAGTCGTCAAGATGAGTCAGTTTTTGTGTCATGGTCAGATTATACCGTAGGGGAAGCAGTGAAAAAACTGGTTTCTGGTTATAATGGCCATGTGGAATACTTCATCGCCGACCCTGATGTCAAGCGCCTGCTACCTGTTGATACACGCATAATTGGTCTGCTCGGCGAACCATACCCTGATGGGAAGCGGCTGCGGGTTACTTTGGACCTGACCCCTTTCCAGCAAAACCCTTATCTCGAACTTACCTTGACTGATTCGGCCGGAGAGGTTGTTGCCGCTACCAGCATCGTCGAACCTGTTAGTTGGAGGCTCGACCTTAACCTGCACATTCGCAAGTCCGGCACAACTTCCGATGGAATATATAAACTCACGGTCATTCTTTCTTACCCCGATCTGGGCGAAATTGACCGTCATGACCTTAATATCGAAATCCCATCTCCCATGGAATAAAATGTCACATTTTCCTCGCCCTGTTATTGCTTTTCTCCTCTGTACCTTTTGCCTGCTGCTCCTCCAGGCTTGTGGTCCTGTCCCCACACCTGTTCCGAC
>Ga0209048_10002337_pt1 | contig 18871 bp, 14 predicted proteins | sample FrelakmetCRP12CR_FD_187146 | JGI IMG/M metagenome (GOLD analysis project Ga0209048, IMG submission 187146) | Freshwater lake sediment microbial communities from the University of Notre Dame, USA, for methane emissions studies - CRP12 CR (SPAdes)... | ecosystem: Environmental > Aquatic >... | reverse complement strand
GTTCCCATGATATTTTTACTGCTATCCCCCCAGGTCTGCCCGCCATCTTTGCTTATATATACCTTTCCGTAAGACTGATAATTTTTATATATATAACCTCCGACGGCGATATGCTGCGGGCATGCTCTCTCGACCGATATTGCTTCTCCATAACCCTCGTCGGACGACAAAGACATATACTTCCAAGTCACTCCTGCGTTTGTACTTTTCATATATGTAACGACATATTTCTGACCGTCCCAGTAATACCCTGACGCATGGATGATGTTCGCATTTGTAGGGTCGAGGGCGATCTTATATGCATAATAGCTATTATCCAGGCCTCGTTGCACTGGCCAACTTGCGCCCCCATCCGAGCTCTGCGCAATGCCCCATCCCACATTCGCATACATAATATTTGTAGACACTGGATGAATTGCTAACCCATATACATAGTTACTCATCACGGACACTTTATTCCAGCTCTGCCCGTGGTCTGTCGATTTGAAAATATCAGAAGGATACCCGATGGCAGCCCCAAAAATCACATTGTTATTCGAAGGATGCTGCACAATTGCCGTCAGGCGCCCTCCCTCGAGGCCCGCCCACTCCCAGGATTTTGTCTGAGAAAAAAGCATGCTGCCGAGACTTATTGCCACAAGAACCACGCAGACCGGAAGCCGAGCTGGCAAGCATATTCTGTTCATATGGAAGCTCTCCTGTATTGTTGTAATCTTAATTTTGATATAAGCTAATTATTTATCAGTTCCTGAATGATTTGAATCATCCTTTCAGTTTGGTCGAATGTATCATCCGTTCTGTAACTGACAACTCCCTTTTTGTCGATTATTATATATGTCGGCGGTTTGTTCCCATAAGATTCGCCGACTTGATACTGCCTCCATACCACGCTGCGCTTATCGTAAACAAGGGGAAACGATATGCCTACCTTGGCCCTATAACGCATGAGCCATAAACTATCCCCCGTATTGCTGATACCGATAACAACGAGGCTATCGGGTGCGAATGTCGTTCGAATATTCCATTGGAGAGACGGCAACTCCGCCTCGATACATTTCTGTCAGGTGTGCTCAAAGAACATTAACAGCAAGACTTTCTCCCTCATCTGTTCAAGTGCAAATACCGTATCATCGATGCTGATTACGGTAAACTTTGGTGCGGGATGGCCGACGTAGGGAGCTTCCGAGGCCATTCGCAACCTAACATCAGAGCGCTGGCTGCGGAAAATTTCCACCATTGTGTCTGTTCTGGCATTGACGTTGCCGGAGTCGTAAACTGATAGTTTATGAATGCCAATCATCACATCATTGAGCACGAAAGGGTTCGGATGCCTCCCCCTTTTTATTGTATCAAGATCGACATAGATCGAATCTGCAACTGAGGAATCCACGATCGCAGTGATTGCCAACGACCCCGTGTAAGGAACAGGCATCGGTGCTGGCGGTGCACCGCAGCCCCAGAAACCCGGCCAGATCAGAAGGAAACCTGCAAAGACCGCGGTATGAAAACATTGCCTCATCATCCTTTTTCCCTGAATATCAGAATGAATAGACGCCCCCCAGCATGTAAGTGTTCATCTTAACGCTCAAGTTGCTGGAATAGTAGCGATACCTGCCGTATAGTAAGAACTCGGGGGTCATTTCTCGGCTTAACTGTATGCTGAATGAATTCGACCGCAGCCCGTCGGGTATGATAATGGCCTGTTCGCCAAAACTAACATTGTTGCTCTTGTTCCGGTAATAGCGGTATTTTAATCCCAGTACAGTCGCCCAGTCAAGATACTGAGCAATTTCGATGCCGGGTGCAAGCGAACTTATTCCCAGAGAGTTGGTGTAGTACCTCATATTCAGATGAATCGCTGTATTTGTGGGCAGATACTGGCTGAGCCAAACCGTTACGCCGTGTGAATTGAAAGTGGTAGCGTCTCCTTTTGCATTGTAATGAGAATATTCCGTGATCAAAGCTGTAGACAATGTCAGGACCCGGCGATATTTCAGCCGCAGATTCAGCACTCCGAGTTTTCCGCCCACCGGCTCTGCATTCTTACCTCTATAATAATACTGAACATCCCCCTGGAGTGAATTTGCTGCATTGATGTCCCAAAGCGCTCCGATTCCCCACTGGTATGCACCATACTTTCTCGAATCATAAATGAACTGGCCGGTTACCAATCCGACAACGGACTCGTTCAGACTCCGCGTGAGCCGCAACTCTGTAAAATGCTGCTTGGCGTCCTCTCTCATGTCGGAGAATTGATACTTCAAACCCAACGCTGCTTCAGAGCCGACCAGCCGTGTAATTTTCAGAAGCACCCTTTTTTCCGGGAAGTTTGCGATGTACGGCTGATTCTGCTGATAGGGGGTACTTCCATACTGGAAAACAATCGGTTCTGGATACTCGTACTCTCCGTAATCTGCATACTGAAGTTCCACTTTCAGTTTGTTTTTCATTTCAACCGGATCCTCGTACAGCTGAGCACACACGATGCCCGGGAATCCAATTAGACAGAATACCATCAAAAGGGATTTGAGGTTCGAAAGGTATGTCTTATGTATTTGTTTCGCCTGAAACATGATCTACCCTCATGTCGGGCAGATTGCAGCTTCCCAGACTGCGCCGGCTCCATCTTCTATCTGAAACAGATCATCATCGACATCCTGAATGTTCTTCATTATGGAACAATTTACCTTCGTTTCCATTTGAAGGGCATCGCGCGAGGACACGCAGCCGCTGAAGCCTGCAAGTGACAGGAGAAAGACACAGATAGGTACAAACTTTTGATAAGATCTGCCTGTGGGTATCTGCATTGTAAATACTTCAGTGGAGATATTTTACAATCTTTGCATGCATACGATTGGTAGATCAACGCTAACGGCTAAAGTCGGACTGAAAAGAACTACCCCCTGAAACAAAAGGAATGTATATAAAATTGGCCGGAATGTCAAAGCAATAAAAATCCCTCTTAACCGACCTGATATCCAGGTCAAAATTCTCGAAATGATGCAAAATCGGGTTGATACCCGCACCATTATGATAGGTCGCATTTTACCCGGATTTATAGCGCCAAACCGTTCATTTTTCTCTTTTCATCATAAGGAACTTCAACCAAAACGGTGGGAGAGCAATAGGCCTTGTTCCGGCAATCTGCGGGGTATAGGATTCAAAAATCAGGTTTGCAAATGGATTTTTAAGCTGACGGAATCAATTTAATCAAATAAATGTAACCCAGGAAAACGATAGCGGGGATGGGTGGGAATCGAACCCACCCCCCGAGCCTTCCGGCCCGGGACAACGGATTTGAAGTCCGCGGGGACCACCAGGTTCCCGTTCATCCCCGTGCTAAAATTAACAAAATTGTCGAAAGATCCAAAAACCCAAAGCCCAGATTTCATTGATTCAGTACTTAATACTTCATCGGAACGGTCAATTGCCATTTATTCATCCATCACCTTTAGATAGATTTTTTTGCCTTCTTCAGTTGCAGTTAACGGTAAAACTTCACCTATGATTGCCGCATACTGATCTCCCATTTGGCGGAGCGATTTCACTATTTCCTCCGCCGTCTGGGCGGGTACTGCCGCAAGCAGACCGCCCGATGTCTGAGCCTCCGCCAGCAGCGAGTAGCGCCGTGAGTCCACAGAATCTGCTTTCCAGACATACGGCCCCACATACTGCTTACTCTTCCAGGACTGCGTAGGACGAAACCGCTCCAGAAGTTCAAAAACATCCGAGAAGAAAGGGACGGATTTGCTGTTTATTTTCAGCGTGACACCCGCATTCTTTGCCAGCGGCAGAGCATGCCCCAGCAGCCCGAATCCTGTCACATCGGTCATTGCGCTAATTTCAAACTGCTGCAAAACCTGTGATGCATATAAATTTAACCGCTCCATGCTGGCCACAAATTCGGCGTATTGCACTTGTGTAAGAGCGTCTTTTGACAGGGCTTCCGTGTAAACTCCGGTGCCGATCGGTTTGCTCAAAATAAGCTGATCCCCAACCCTGGCCCGCGCATTGGTGATTATTCTCTCCGGATTGATAAGCCCCGTAATGCTCATACCGTAGAATATCTGATCCTGTTCCATCGTATGCCCGCCCACTAGTACCACGCCGGCTTCCTTTAGCTTTTCGCAACCCCCCCCAAGTAATTCCTCGATAGCACCTTGAGGTATCTTGAGGGGCGGGTAGGCAAGAATGTTCATTGCCGTCAGCGCTTTTGCTCCCATGGCCCATACGTCTGAGAGGGAGTTGGCAGCAACGATTCTGCCGAAGGCTCTCGGATCGTTTACGACGGGCTGAAAAAAATCGAGCGTTTGGACGAGGGCTATTTCCGGCGTCAACTTCATTACACCTGCATCGTCCATGGTTTCCATGTCGACCAGAAGATCCGGCGTTTTAATCCGCGGCAGTCTTTCCAATATTCCAGCCAGCCTGACTGGACTCACCTTGCCCGCTCAACCCGCGCAGGCGGCGTACGCCAGAAGGCGGATTTCCTTGCCGCTGGGGGCGTGTTCATTCCCGGTCTGTTCCTCGCTCATGCAATTTTCCCATCGCTTAATGAATGATCTGGTACCCTTGAATTTAACATTATTTTCGAATAAAGAAGTGAGTTCCCCGGTGCACCGGTCAATTGCGGCTGGGTGGGCACCTGGATGCACAGAGCGGATACTGTTCGCAAGACTTCTGCCACTCCAATATTCATTGCAACTCCTCCCCCCCGTGCTTCTTGAATTTGGCATGATTCGGAGATTACCACAGTTCACCGTCGTTTCAGGCGGCGAATGTCCCCGTCCCGTTCCGTCAGGCCGATAGAATCGAGATAAACAAGTATTGGGAGTGCGTACTTGCGGGTGATACCCAGATGCTGCCTGATCTCGCTCAGAGTTGCCTCAGGCTTTTTCCCCAGGAACGCCGCCACTTGCTGCTTTGCCAGCTCGATGGCATCGCGATGCACCAAAATCCCTTCTTCAAGGCGGATTAACTCCCCAGTCTCGATCATAAGCAGGAGAATCTTGTCCGCCTCACTGCCAATACCCGCGATTACACTGCCGGCATCCGGCGGGGTAAGCGGAGACCGGTGAAAAAGTTCCTCGATCTTCTCCTTTTTCCTGAGCTGATCCCCAGACATGTGAACCGCATACCCAAATAATGCAACCTTGTCGCCTTTAACTTGAATTGTTCCCTCCGACTGGAGAACCTTGCAAACCTCGTCAAACAGTTTCCTTTCGACCGGCGGCTTCAATCGGGAGTGCAAATCTACGGTAGAAATCCCGATTCTCAGCCTATTTTCGATGTGAAACCTTTCCAATACTTCAGAAATCATTTTTTTTACGGCGAGAAGGTTCACAGATGCAAACCACAAATCGTTATGAAACCGGAAGACCTGCCTTTCTCTCTCGAGAGCCTGGAGATGGAGGGTGCATACATCGGCAGGCATTCCGACGAGTTTTGCCAGATTGGCAGTTTGCACAGCCGCATCACCGAATTTAACGATATGCTCAAGCACCAGTTGTTTGGGATCGCCTGCCAATATTCTTTCCAGGTGACGGCATACATCCTGCTGTAAGCGTTTGTGTTTTACCGGGTGAACATCCAGTATTGCCCCGCCACCCAGAGTCTGGATCGGCGAATAACTTCTGGCGACATACCTGTCACCCACATCCGCTACGACCGACTTCTCAAAGTGAATCTGGACAAAACCTTCATCGCCCGGCCTCAAATTCTCCTTATCTAGAAGTATGACCCTCGCAATAACCTCGCTGGTACCCAGATGAACGCGTAGCCTGACGCGGTTCTGCAGATCGGCTGCAGCTGTCTCCAAATACTTAAAGTGGGCATCCACCATGTATGTCGGCTTGTAAAATCCTGGCGCCCCGAGCACATTACCCCTTTCGATCAATTCTTTTTCTACACCGTGAAGATTGATTGCGGTGCGAAGCCCACAGGTGCTCTCGGTTACATTATTTTCGTGTATCTGGATTCCCCTGACCCTCAACACCCTGCCATGCGGGAGGAGTTCGACCGCATCCTCCAGCCTCACGGTTCCGGAAAGGATTGTCCCGGCAACTACCGTCCCGAATCCGCTGATTGTGAACACCCTGTCGATAGGCATGCGGAAAATCCCCTTGTCCTTCCGCTCCCGGACCGAAGCTGCAGCTCTCCGTATCACATCCTGCAACTCGGCGATGCCCTGCCCCGTTTCCGCGCTGACAGTAATAATAGGGGCACCCTCCAGAAATGTCCCCTTTAAGAGTTTTCTGATCTCTCCCGTGACCATTTCAAGCCAATCTTTATCAACCAGGTCGATTTTATTCAGAACCACCAGCCCTGCAGGGACTTGGAGCAAGCGGAGTATCTCGAAATGCTCCAGGGTTTGCGGCATGATACCGTCGTCCGCAGCGATTACCAGGAGGGCAAGATCAACAGCATTCACGCCCGCGACCATCGTTTTTACAAATTTCTCATGCCCCGGGACATCTATTATCGCAATATCATTGCCCAGGAAAGCAAATCCCAAATCGGTCGTCATGCCGCGTTCCTTCTCCTCCTTCAACCGGTCCGTATCAATACCAGTCAGGGCCTTGACAATCGATGTCTTTCCGTGGTCTATGTGACCAGCCATCCCCACCACGATATGTTTCATGGGATATCCGGCCATGCTACGCTTATTATATGCTCTTTGGCATTATAATTTTTCAAGCAGCTCTTTAAATCCTTCGACAACAAACTGAAGTTCATCGTCGCCTATGGTACGGCCGTCAAGCACGTATTTTTGATCTTTTACCCTGCCGAAAACCGGTATCCGTGCCGTGCGCATGTTCAGCGCTATCTGATCGGCACTCACATTGTGCAGTGAGACAGCGACCACCCACGTGGGCAGACCGACGGCTGCAAGTGAACCGCTGCCAGCTTCCGATTCGTCCTCTTCAATGACCGCCGTACCCCTGTCTCCGATGATGCGAGCTATTTCCCTGCCCAGACGGTCGCATCTCAGCCTGATTTCATCAGGCGGCATCGTAAGCAACCTGAGTACCGGATGATTCGACAACAGCTTCTTTTCATCTAAAAATAACCGGAGGGTAGCTTCCAGGACTGCAAATATCATTTTATCGCACCGCAGCGCCCTTGCCAGCGGATTGCTTTTAATTTCATCAATGACCTCCTTTTTCCCCAGTACAATTCCACACTGAGGCCCCCCTAAAATTTTGTCGCCGCTGAAGCAAACCGCGTCGGAACCGGCCGCGATTGACTCCTGAGCTAGAGGCTCCTTGGGAAGCCCCCATCTGGTGAGATCTACCAAAGCTCCGCTCCCGATGTCGTCGAATACTCTGATATTATTCTGGTGGGCAAGTTCGGCCAATTCACCGATCGGCACCTGGCTGGTGAAGCCTACAATCCTGTAGTTACTTTGATGAACCTTGAGGATAATAGCCGTATCCGGCGTGATCGCGTTCTTGTAGTCTTTCAGATGAGTGCGGTTGGTGGTGCCTACCTCAACGAGTTTTGCGCCGCTTCTCTTCATGACATCGGGTATTCTGAAAGAACCGCCAATTTCTATCAGCTCGCCGCGCGATATGAGAACCTCCTTCCCCTCGGCAAGTGTGTTTAAAACAAGGAGTGTCGCCGCAGCGTTGTTGTTGACAACACAGGCAGCTTCCGCGCCGGTGATTTTCTTCAGCAATTTCTCGACGTGCAGGGAGCGATCACCCCGCTTGCCCGTCTCGCAGCTGACAGCAAGGGTACAGTATCCTTTTATCGCTTCAGCCAATGCTTTCTGGGCTGCTTCAGCAAGCGGCGCCCGTCCCAGCGAAGTGTGCAGGACGATGCCGACCCCATTGACGCACCTCCTGAGACCCGGATTCAGCTTCAACTCTGTTCTGCTCGCAATCTCTCCCGCGATGGAATCGCAGTCCGGGATTTCAGACAAAGTGCCGGTTGCAGCCATGCCGCGAAGCTCTTCCAGATATTGACGGATTTCATCGACAACCATCGAGCGAGGGTGGATTCCGATTAGCGCACTTATCCTGGAGTCTTCCAGGATTTTGTCAACTTTAGGAAGGTTTTTAAGCAATCTCTTTGATTCCGGGCTCATGACTAAGCATCCATTGAACTGAGACATTTTTGCATATTGTGCACTTCAGACATCTTATACAGGCGGGAGAGTTAGGATCGTCTGATATTTTGATCTCCACAGGACATATTTCCACACATTGATCGCAACCGGCGCACTTCCCAGAAACATGCATCCGCATGATGCTCATCCGGTTGAAAAAAGAGTAAATGGCACCGAGCGGACACACAGTCCGGCAGAACGGGCGTTTGCTCATCACGAACAAAACAACGAATAGCAAGAGAATAGAAATCTTCATAACGAACAACCAACCCACAATGTCAGGTCCAATGACCGGTTCCCCACGCAGAGGATCCACGGGATTCCACAGCATCCACGGAATCCCTGCGCTGAGCGTACCCCAGGGACAAATCCTGGAGAACCAGTGAACCTCGGTGAAAAGTGGCAAAAGGAATACGAATATGGCCAGGAAACCGTATTTAAAATTTGAAAACACTTTTGGTATGCGTACTTTCTTGCTCCTGATTTTATAAAGCTGATCCTGAATCCATCCGAACGGGCACAACCAACCGCAGGCAGCCCGGCCAAAAATTAATCCTATCGAACCCAGCAGGCCGAAAAGGAAAAACGGTATCTGCCTTATCGCGGCAAAGTGCTGGAATATACCGATCGGGCAAGACATAAAGGCAGTGGGACAGGCATGGCAGTTTAAAAAGGGAACGCATCCCTGTTTGAGTGGGCCGTCGTAGATTTGCTTGCTTGAGAGAACCTTTATATAAGAGTTAGGCAGGATAAGACCGATACAAACAACGCAGTAAGACCGGATTTTTCGCAGTATGAAGTAGATATTTCTAGAATTTTCGTTCTTCATGCTTCTCTATTGGGATCACCCGACCCCGATACAATCGAGTCAGAGTGTGGAGCTCTCAATCCGGATCAATCTCAGCTCATCAGATGAGATTGCCAGGATGATCATTGCAACCATTAAGAGAATCAGTATTAGCTGTACGAATCCTGAAGACCTATAAGCATTCTTCATACGTATGCTCTCGATAGTCATTCCGCCTCCGTTCATCAATCCGATTTGTCGACTTTTCGTTAAAAAGTAAAGAATAATTTATGAAATAACAAGTGTATATATATCAGGCTATCCATTTAATCCATTTAATAACAGAACTGATGTCTCCAAGCACGTAAATCAAGAAAGAAACGATTTTACGCGTAAATTAAGCCATATATTTACTCACAGACCTTTCGATTTTCGAGCACATTATGCATTCGAAGAAACCCCAGCCGGGCTGATCTGTGATTCCATCATTATGACTTTAGGTGAGGCGCCGGAACAGGAAACCGGTGGATTCTTCGCCACCACAAATAACGTTATAATGAATGCCTGAAATATCTAACGAGGGGGCAATTGTGTAATTTAAAAGAAAGGAGCAGATGGTGGACCTGAGCTGGCAACCCAATGACTTATGCTTTTATTTGAACTGCAACACGGCCAGACGGTTTTACTGATTGCTCGATGTTTCATGTACGTTTCAACAACCTGTACAAAGGCGGCAGGAGAAAGAAGAGGAGTAAGCTGGATACCGAGAATCCGCCGATGACAGCCATGGCCAGCGGTTGCTGCATCTGTGCACCTGCGCCGACACCCAGTGCAAGCGGCAGGAGAGCAAGCACCGCGGCTAGGGTTGTCATGACAATCGGCCTTGAACGAACCTTGAGCGCCTTCGTGAGTGCTTCATCGAGAGACAGGCCCTCCCTTTGATACTGCTTAACCATATGGAAAACAAAAATCGCGTTCTCCGCTACAATGCCAATGATGAGGATGACACCGACAAGGCTCGAGACGTTCAGCGTTACGCCGGTAAGCCACAAAGCTCCGAATACGCCGATGAGCGACATAGCGTTGATAATAAAAATGGCAACCGGTATAGCGAACTCGCCAAATTCAAAAAGCAGCACGATTACAACAAGGAGCAGTGCTGCCAGTGCAACGAGCAAAAGCCCCGTGAATGACTCCTGCTGGGTTTGGTACATTCCGCCGTACTCGATCGTAACTCCGGGGGAAGGACGTATTTTTGTTCTGAGCAGCTTTTTGATGTCAGACATGGTGCTCCCGAGATCGCGGCCCGATGTTCGAGCGGTAACCGCAACCAGCTGCTGGAGTTGATCACGTTTAATCTCCGCTTCGCCAGCAATGCGCTCAATTGAGGCAATGGTTTTAAGCGGGATCAGGTCGCCGTTGGATGTGATGAGGCTCAGATTTTCAATACGGTTGATCGATTGGCGATATTCTTCGGGGAAGCGGATGTGAATGCCTATTAATTTCTCGCCCTTCTGTATTTTTGTATCGACGCGTCCTTCCATGATATTTTTGACCTGGGCGTGTACATCTTGCGGAGTGAACCCAGCCAAAGCCGCCTTTTCTGAATTGACATGGATTACGAGCGAAGGTCCCGAGATGACAATGCCGTCAAACACATCTACCACCCCGGGTACTCTCTCAATGAGCGATTTAATTTCCTTGGCCTTTGCCCGTAACATCTCTGCATTTTCACCGAATATCTTAATTTCGACCGGTGACGGGGAATATGTCAAATCCCCGATGACATCCATCATTAACTGGAAGAAATCAACTTCCAGGGAGGGCACGGTGGTGTGAACTTTCTCCCGCACTTCACTGATGACTTCCTCAATTGAGCGCGATCGGCGTGATTTTAACTTCACAGTATAATCACCGGTATTCGGTTCCGTGATAAAAAAACCGAGCTGCGTGCCGGTACGTCGTGAATATGATTCAACTTCTGGGACCGATTGTAAAATATCCTCGACGTGCATGAGCATTCGATTGGATTCAGAGAGTGATGTTCCCGAAGGAGAAATATAGTCCAGCACAAACGTTCCCTCATCCATCTCAGGCATGAAACTCGATCCCAGCTGAAGATAAATAGAGTATGCAAGAAGGAGAATAGCAATAACAATCGGAATGAGTATCACCCGGGATCTGAGTGAAAACCTTAGGATCTTCTCATACGCCCGAATAGTTCGCGAGACGCGATGCTCGTGCGTGATTTCTCTTTCAATATCTTTTTCCCGCAAGAGCGCCGACGCCATTAGCGGAGCGAGCGTTATTGAAAGTAAAAACGATATAGTGAGCGCACAAACCATCGTGATCGATAGCGATGCAAAGAAAGCCCCGGTGACGCCGCCGAGAAAGGCCAGTGGGATATGAATGACAATTGTGCTTGCAGTCGACCCGATGATCGCGGGCATGAGCGACCGGATACCCTCGTCAGCAGCATGGGCATATTCAGACGATTTATGCTCTGCGCGGTTAAGCTGCGCAAATCTCGTGAAGATGTATTCAATGATGACAATTGAGTCATCAATGATGAGCCCGACTGCTGCTGCAATTCCCCCCAGCGTCATAATGTTGATCGTTTTCCCCAAAGCCCCCAGACAAAGGAACGTAACGGCAATTGTAGTCGGAACAACCAAGAGGACAATAAGCGTAAGCCGCCAGCTTCTCAGAAACAACAAAACTATGATCATTGCAAGGGCAATTCCGATCAGCATGCTGTCGCGGACGCCTGCGATCGAGGTGCTGATGAAGTCCCCCTGGTCGTAGAAATTTTCAAAATGGACCGCTCCGGACAGGGAAAGTTTTTTGATGGCTTCGTTGATGTCGCTCCCGATCCTCACCGTACTTCCAGTAGGCTGTTTCAGAATGCTTATGAGGACGGCATCGCGTCCATGGGCAGTCGTCCGGATGTATCGATCCGCAACCGACGGCTCAACGGTTGCTATGTCGCTGATATGGACCGGCACCCCGTTCCGGACAGCAACGATGATATGAGAAACATCGTCCGGCGTTTTCAGTAATCCGGAGACCAAAGACAGATACATCCGATAATTATCGTTGAGAAATCCTGTAGACGAGAGGAAATTCGTGCTTTGCACAGCATCAGAAATCTGCTGGATTGTAAGCCGATATGCTGCAAGCTTCTCGGGGCTTACTTTAACGAGAAATTCGCGCGCATCGCCGCCTGTCACTTCTACCTGTGCAACACCTGTTACCCTCAGTAGAGCCGGCCGAATTTGGTACAAAGCAATATCCCTGAGCTGAACCAGCGAAAGAGAATCGGAAGTTAGACTGTACCCCGCGATCGGAAACACCGCCACCGTCATTTGCTCAGATTGGATCGATGCTGTTGCAGGAAGCGCATTGCGGATATTTGCAATCCGCCCCTGTAAGAGACCGAGCGTTTGCTGAACATCGATGCCCCAGTCAAACCCTATGGAAATTTCTGATGAGCCGCGAGATGTTATGGAACGGACGTACCGCACCCCCGGGACGGCCGTGGAAACTTCCTCCAGTGGTTTCGTGACTTCCACCATCATCCTGTCAGCCGGCTGCTCCCCATTATCTGCAAGAATAACAATACGCGGAAACGTTACGTCCGGGAAAAGCGAGATGGGCAAGTGAAGCATCATTGCAACACCTGCAATTGCAAAAACAGCGATCGTAAAAGTGAGCGCTTTTGCGTGACGATGACAATATGCGAAGATGCTCATTATCGCTCTACTGTCACCCGCATGGAATCAGTCAGGGCATACTGGCCCTCCGAAATAACATTCGTACCTGCATGGAGTAAGTCGCTCTTGACTTCTACTAGAGATTCTGTCTGAATCCCGACGGTCACCGGAACAATTTTCGCCAGCGAATCATCTGTCATTATAACCAGAGAATATTTATCCTCTTCATCATCATGGAGAAGCACAGAACGATTGACAACAAACACATCGTGGCGTATGCCGGTTATAATATAAACAGTTCCGGGCATGTTCGACTTCAGAGTTTTCTGCTGGGCATCTGTCAAGTTGCAAAAGCGCAGACGAACCTTCACTGATTGACTCTGCTCCTCGGCCTGCGGATTTACGGCTTCGACGACCGCGTCAATCTGGATGTTGGGCAGTTGCTGAAAACTGATCCGTGCAGGCAGATTTGGGTGAATTGCGGCAATGCTGTTGATCGGCACGTCAGCGACAAAGACGATGGTGGTTGGATCTATGATTGTGATCATCTCTGCCTGTTCCCCGACACGCTCCCCTTCGGTAACACTTCGCGATGCAACGATGCCATTAAACGGTGCCCTCACCACAATCTGCGGTTGAAGGGAATCTACCAGGGCAAGTGCGCGCCTTGCCTCCTGTATCTGCCTGTCTGTCACAGCGTTTCGCACAAGTGCCTGAGCTCCCTCCATGGCTGCCTGTGCTTCCTTCGTTCTCAAAATAAGCATTACATCTCCAGCCTGGACAGGGGAACCCTCAAGAACTTTTAACGAGATCACCCTTCCGGCAAGAGGGGAGAAAATCTTCTCCTTTCTGAGCGCGTCGGTGATCCCCGTTGCCGTTACGAGCGCCTCGATATTCCCCTTATTGAGCTGACTTATCCTGACAGGAACACAGGCATTTGTCGCAGATGTTTCTTCGCCAACATCTTTAGGCCTGGTGCAACCGCACAAAGCCAGAAATATGCTGATGACCGCTATCCTTTTTGATATCATGATTATAAGGTCTATTGTTTTAATTGTACAACCTTTGCGAGGAACCTATTTAGATCGGCACGGGTCTGTATTTCTGCAAGGTGGTTTTCAGCGAGCAGTTGCTCGGCTGAAAGCACTTCGAGGGCGGTTGTACCGCCTCCCGCATACTGTGCTTTTGCCAGGGTAAAATTTTCTTCTGCCTTTTTCAGTGTATGGCTTATCGAGCTGAGCTGGTCGATGGCGCTTTCGATCTGGCTGCGCAGTCGTTTTAATTCAGCTAGAAGCCCTCGGCGCTGCTGATTATAATTCAAGCGCATGTTTTCTGCTGCTAGCCGCTGCTGCTGGATCCGCAGATCGGTCATCCCCCAACCGAACAAAAGATTTTCGATCGAAATACCGACTGAATAACCGAGGACGCTGACTCTTTGATCGGCAGGGAGCCGAAGGTTGTCACCCGAGGTCAACAGGCCGACATCCCCTGATAATGAAACACTCGGCAAGCGCTCCGAGCGTGCGATATCGATATCGGAGAGGCTCCTTTGGATGTCGAAGCCTGCAATCTTGAGATCAATGTTCTGCACCGAATCGAGCGATGCATCCCGAAAAAGCGAGTCGACGAAAGAACTATCCGGAATTCCGAGCGATCCTGCAATTGCAAATGCGGTGTCTTCCGGATTGCCCATTATTTCGGCAAGCGAATATTTGGCACTAACGTATGTCTGTATGGATTTCTTCAGTCCAACCTTTGCATTCCCGCAAATCACCTCCGTCTTAAGCAGGTCGGTATAATTGACGCCTCCGCCCAGAGATAGATGGTTGACAAGCTCGAGGTATCCCGTCAGATCATCAACGCGCTGTCGCTGAAGGGACAACTCACTTTGCGCCTGTAATACATTCAAGAAAGAAACAGTGACATCATACCGGAGATCCCGTTCAATTTTTTGCCGCTCAGCTCCTCTGCGTTCGATGTCGGCCTGCAGCTGATTTGATTTTATGCTTCTCGCACCATCATAAATGGATTCTTGCAGAATAAGCTGTGCAGAATACTGACCGCCATCGGTGATGGCAGGATCATAACCGAAGTTTTTAGAGTCCGGCGCGTGTGACGCTTTCCCCGCAACCTTTATCTGTGGAAGGACTGATTTCCCAAACTCTTCATGTGCCAGCCTTGCCGACTGGAAGGTGTTGTCTGCGCTATGAAGAGTCGGGTTTTCATGGAAAGCAATTTTTAAACAGTCATCCAACGTGAGGATCCGTTGTCCGAACGCCGATGCACAGCCGATAAGCGATATTGCAGCCAGCAGGCGCAGCCCCGTTAAAACCCGGCACATTACACTTCTTGTTGAAGTTTTCATTTGGTGAAGGAAGTGAGCGACAAATTACCGTCCTTTATCAATCCGACGTTCGGTGCGTATATTTTGGTTTCTTTGGTCTTCGGTTCGAGGGGCGTAGTTTCTTCGATGACAAGGCATCGCTCGAATCTCCCGGCAGGTGCTTGGGTTATTTTGTCGTTCGATACAATTTCAGCGCGATCCATGGCAACACCCGGCGCAACTTCCTGATAGTACCTGGCCCCAAGAAGAATCACACCCGGCATCATCAGCCCGGGCTGAGCACCACCTGAATCTGCCCGCCATGCTCCATCATGGCTCGCGATTTTTCCGTTCTTGTATATGTCGACATCTTCCCCAAAATAAAAAACACTGTTTGTTTGGGTACAGATTGCAAAATAGTTCCACGAAACTTCCGCGACGATTCCATTCACCGTTTCCCGTTCTTCTACAACCCTTGTCTTTATCTTCCCGATAGTCCTGGTTTCATTTGTCACGGTTATCACCAGAGTAACCGAATCGGCCTCCTCGACACTTTTTAGGATTTGTTGATAGCCGGGAAGTAATATGAAATATTGATTTTTCCCTGTCGCAGAAAAATCGCACTCGTCGATATTGAACGACTGGGTCCATCCCGCTTCTTTTTTAAGAATATCGCCTGTGACTTTTTTCACCGTTCCCTTATGTGCTTTCCCAGATGTCTGCCCGTCTTTCCCCTTCAAGGCAGATCCTTCCTCCGCTTTAATAATTTTAATCGCACCGTTACCAGATTGTTCGAGAGAAATTTTCGCGGCCTGCTCTTTTTGTACTTTTGCCTCCGTCCCCGTATCAGAAAATCCGTCTGAAAATACAAGCAGGCACGCGGATATTGCGTATAAAGACCTGGTTTTTTTTGTCATTTTATCCTATGAATTTTCTTAATGCAAATTTAGCAAATATTTTATGTATAGGCAAAACAATGAATTCGGAATAACTTTGGTCTGGCTGAATTTAAACAGTTTAGATTAGTCACATCAATTTGTTATGAGGGCTTCAGACGACTATTTCCTGATAATCTAAAGCCAATCCTGCGTTCAGCACATCGTTGAGTTCCACATGAGTCCAGGAGCTTTATGCAAATATCTTCCGGAAATCCCATTTTATTGAGAATGAACCTGTTTGGAGAAATTGTTTTCTACACATGACACCGGTGACTCTGAATGCGGGAATATTTTCCACGTCCTGGGAGGAACAATAACGATAAACCAATGGCAGTACTCTTCTGCGTTGAAATATGGACTACGACTGTCCCACCGTTTTTATAGGGGGGAGGGTAAAAAAGTTCCACAATACCGATATCCGGGAAGCAGGTGCAGCGGGAAGAGCGGCAATCTTTGGCTGTTTGACAGAAGGAGGGCGCTCTCAAGACCGATGAAGAAAATTGGGCCGCCGATTCAAATACTATTCTTAATCAGCTCTCTTTTCATTGTCAGTCTACAAAGCTTCACCGCTTTTATTTGTTATTTTAGAATATACTTCTGGATACAATTTTGCCGCACAGTCAGGACATATCCCATGCGAAAATTTCGCTTCCGAGTGAGTTTGGATATAACCTTCCAGCTGATCCCAATACCCCTTGTCATCCCGGATCTTCTTGCAATTGGCGCAAATCGGAATTAGGCCGTTCAGAACCTTAATCTTTGCCACCGCCTCATCGACACGTGCTGTCAGTTCTTTCTCATGCAAGAGAAGTTGCCGGACCCGCAGCCGGTAAGCACCGAACACAGCCCCACCGGCAAACGCCACGATAAGAGCGTAAAACCATACTGTTTGAAAAAAATGCGGCTCCAACTCGAATCCGAAGCTTGCCCCTGTTTGATTCCACATCCCATCGTTATTGCACGCGGTAACGCTGAAAACGTATTTGCCGGGCGGAAGATTTGTATAAAACGCTTCGTGCCGGGTTCCAGCTGATTTCCATTCGGTTTCAAATCCTTCCAGTTTATACCGAAAATTAACTTTCCGGGGCGCGATGTAACTCATCCCTCCATAATGGAATTCCACCTGTCCGTTACCGGGAGGAACGTGTATATACTCATAGGGTGAATATTCCGTTGTATCCATAACAACTCGATCGATCAACACGGGCGGCGGAAGGCTGTTCTTTGTTATGTTATCCGGATCAACAACAACAATACCGTTGGGCGTCGGAAACCAGAGACGGCCGTCTCGAGTTTTGCACCCGGCCGGCTGGGAGTTGCCGGTGCATTCGCTAATAATCATTCCGTCCGAGGAGCTATAAGCGGTACTTTGAATATGGTCAATTTTTCCATCTGCATAATCGTTAAGCATCTGCTTACTGACCGAACAGACTCCCTTCGTGCCGCTCAGCCAAAAATTGCCATGATTATCCTCCAGGATCCTGTATACCACATCGTTGAATAATCCCTGCCTGCGCGTATAGCGGGTGAATTTGCCGTCCTTAAAGCGCACAAGTCCTCCGCCGTAACTTCCCATCCATAACGTGTGATCCCCATCTTCCATAATGTCGTATATGGGCTCCAGGGGCAGCCCTTCTCCCGGCTTGTATGTTATCACATTGCCGGCATGCCAGCATGCCACTGACTCGTTACTGCCGATCCAGACGGCACCGCTGTGATCGACAAAGATCGTTCGGATCACATTCATTGGGAGCCCTTTAGTCCGGTAGTTGACAAACCGGCCATCCTCAAAGCGATGGACACCGCCGCTGACGGTTCCTACCCACAAATGGCCATCCCGGTCTTCGGCCATCGCACGGATGAAATTCTCCGACAAACCGTCTTCCGTCGTGTAGACGCGGAACTTGCCCTCGCGGTATTCTGCAAGTCCTTCCCGCGTTCCAACCCACATGGCCCCATGAGAGTCTTCTAATAGCGAGCGGACATAATCGTGTGGAAGGCCATTCCCCGAGGTAAACGTTTTAAATCCTTTGCCGTCAAAACAGAGTGCACCGGCGCCATCGGTTCCGATCCAAACTTTGCCGTCGCCGGCTGTGGTGATTGTACGGATGATATTGCTCGGTAATCCATCGCGGGATGTGTAATTCAGGAATTTCCCTTCCCAAAACTGGTTTAGTCCTGCAATGTACGTACCAACCCAAAGACTTCCCTCGCGATCCTCCATGATTGCACTCACGTAATCACCCGACAGACCGTCGGAGGAACGGAAAGGCGTGAACATGCCATTCGCAAATCGACAGATACCGCCGCGCTCAGTTCCCACCCACAGCGTGCCAGACCGGTCTTCGTATATGGCGGAAATTGAAACATCTGAAAGACCATCTGCCGTCGTATATGTCCGGAACGAACCATTCCGCCATTCCGCCAGACCGCCTTCTGTACCTATCCAGACTGTACTGTCGTGCGATACACAAAGTTTTCGAACGGTATTGTTCGGCAACCCGTTTTCATTATTATAGTATGACCATTGTCCACGGCTAAGCACGTTCAATCCGGCATTCGTCCCGACCCAAAGATTATCTTCTTGATCAACGGCAAGCGAGTACACGGAGGTGCTTGCCAGGCCTTGGGTGATGAATTCAAATTTTCCATCTCTGTATTTTTCGAGTCCTTCATTCATCGTGCCAATCCAGAGATCTCCCGAACGGTCCTCTGCCAATGCTCGGATAACATCTGCTTCACGACCGATGTTTGTCGGATGATGTGTGAAAATACCGTCCTTCATGCTCGTGATTCCGCTGTATGTCCCTATCCAGAGGGTCCCGTCCCTGGTTTCAATCAAGGAAGTGATGTCGTTATGTTTGAGGGATGGCGTGTTGTCCTTGTCAAATACCCTGAAACCGACCCCATCGAACCGGACAAGACCTTCCTGCGTACCGATCCAGAGCACTCCGTCGCGTGTCTGGACAAGCACGCGGCCGGAGTTCTGCGGCAGCCCGT
>Ga0209048_10002336_pt1 | contig 18874 bp, 20 predicted proteins | sample FrelakmetCRP12CR_FD_187146 | JGI IMG/M metagenome (GOLD analysis project Ga0209048, IMG submission 187146) | Freshwater lake sediment microbial communities from the University of Notre Dame, USA, for methane emissions studies - CRP12 CR (SPAdes)... | ecosystem: Environmental > Aquatic >... | reverse complement strand
TTCCCAAAATCTGAGCCAGAGCGCCAGGTATAGGCCGGCATACAGGGTAAGCAAATCCCCGACAATAAGCGTCAATTGTTTTAAACGGTACATAGAAAGGCGACAATTTCCTTAGAATATTGTATAATAAGATGGTATTTTTATGGCTAAATCGTATCAAAATTTTAGAAAAAAAGCAAGCTTTTTAGCGGTTTTTTTATTATTACCACTTATTGTCGATCCGGTTTTTGCCCAAACTCCGGCCGACCCAAAATATCCCTTCCAATTGGTTCCTTATGCGCAAATACACGCCCCGGAGGCTTGGGATTACGCTACCGGTTCGCCGTCCGTGGTGGTGGCACTCATCGACACGGGGGTAGACATAAACAATATCGATCTGATCGGTAATATCTGGACCAACAAGAAAGAGATTGCCGGCAATGGCAAAGATGACGATAATAACGGGTATATAGACGATGTGCACGGCTGGAATTTTGTGGAAAATAATAATGATGTCAGAATAAGCAAAATTCAGGAGGTTGACGATTCTCAGGCTGTGGATCATGGCACGGTTCTGGCTGGCATAATTGGCGCGATCGGCGATAATAATTACGACGGCACCGGATTAAACTGGCGGATTAAAATAATGCCTTTGCGCGCCGTAGACAGCGGCGGCAGCGGTTCCCTGACGGACGTGGCGCGGGCCGTGGATTATGCGGTTAAAAACGGAGCCAGCATTATCAGTTTAAGCCTGGTGGGTGAGAGTAATGATATTGCCTTAAGCTCGGCCTTGCGCAACGCCTATAAACGCGGAGTTTTGGTTGTAGCTGCGGCAGGGAATAACCGTTTTGTAAAAGAGGAAGAGGGGGATCTGGCAAAAATCCGCCGTTATCCGGTCTGTGAAGATTACGGCAGTTCTGAAAATTGGATTTTGGGAGTTACATCCGTGGATTCAGATGATCATGTAAGCAGTTTTGCCAACGTCGGCCCTTGCGTTGATATTGCCGCACCCGGCGAAAATATCTACAGCACCCAGAGATATGCTCCTGAATACGGTTTTATGAAGGATTTTGACGGCGGCTGGTTCGGCACTTCTTTTTCAGTGCCATTCGTAGTGGGAGCGGCGGCACTGGTTAAATCCGTGCGTCCGGACTGGCAGGCCAAGGAAATAATACACAATCTGTTAAGTACGGCTGATGATTTGGATTATAATAATCCGGCTTATGCCGGCCGGCTCGGCTATGGCCGCCTCAATGTTTATAAGGCGGTTAAGGCGGCATGGGAAAGCCGTAAAAATAATAAAAAATAAACCCGGCCCCGCGCCCGGAGCGCGGTTGTCAGAAGATATTATTGGTGGTATTATTAAATTGATTAAATAGGCAATTATATTTAAAAAATATGGAAAATAATCCGATTTTTGAAAAAAAGAATGTTCTGGTAACCGGCGGCGCCGGATTTATCGGTTCTCATTTATGCGAGCGGCTGCTCAAGGAGGCGAAAGTGATTTGTCTGGATGATTTTTCAAATTCCCATTCTTCCAACATCAAGCACCTGCTCCAGTATCCTGATTTTGAATTTATCAAATACGACGTTGACAGGCCGATCGATCTGGCCAAGTTCGACGAGCTGGATAAATTTAAGGTGAAATTTCAGGGCATCCAGGAAATATATCACCTGGCTTGCCCCACCAGCCCGAAGGATTTTGAAAAATTAAAAATGCAGTCGCTTCTGGCAAATTCCGCCTCTGTCATTAACACATTGAATCTGGCTGTAAAATACAAGGCAAAATATGTATTTGTTTCCAGTTCCGTGGTTTACGGCAATGCCACCGAAGAAAAACAGGTATTCAAGGAATCCGATCAGGGAATTGTCGATCATTTGTCGCCTCGGGCCTGTTACGATGAGGGAAAGCGTTTTGCGGAAACCTGCGTGGAAACATACCGTCAGGTCTACAATATTGACAGCAAAATAGCCCGGCTATTTACTACTTACGGCCCGCATATGCGTTTGTTCCAGGGCCTGCTGATTCCTGATTTTATTGTCAGCGCGCTGGACGGGAATGATTTGGTGATTTACGGGGATGAAAGTTTTACCACTTCGCTTTGTTTTGTGACCGATATTGTCGACGGCCTGGTGCGGCTTATGTCAACCGGCCCGGATGTAAGGATTGTGAATTTAGGAGACGAGAAAATCGTAAAGATTGCCGATGTGGCCAGAATGATTATTCAGATGACGAATTCCAGCTCCAAGGTTACTTTTGATCCGCCGCTGTTATTTCTGACCCGCAAAGGCGCTCCCGACCTGTCGTATGTCAAAGATGTGCTGGGATGGATGCCGCTCGTGCGCCTGCAGGACGGACTGGAAAAAACTATTGATTATACGGTGGCAAACAAGGAAGCGCTGCTGTTTGACCACGGGTTCGGGGTGGAAAGCCAATAAAATAGTATGGTTTATATTATCATTCCCGCCTACAATGAAGAAAAAAATATAGGTCGCGTTATCAGCGGCCTTTTTGAGAATGGATATAATAATATCGTGGTGGTGGACGACGGCTCTACGGATGGCACTGCCAAAGAAGCGGAGGGGTCTGGTGCCGTTGTTTTGCGCCATATTATCAACCGCGGCCAGGGCGCGGCGCTCCAGACAGGCGACGAATACGCGCTGGCGCATGCGGCCGGGGCAGTCGTTCATTTTGATGCCGACGGGCAGTTTGATGCCGCGGATATCGCCCCGGCTCTTGCGGCTATGCATGATGCGCGGGCGGAACTGGTTTTTGGCTCAAGATTTATCGACCGTCGGTCCCATTTGCCGTTCTCCAAAAAATATCTGCTTTTGCCCCTGGCCCGCATCGTAAATTTTTTTTTCACCGGAGTCTGGCTGAGCGACGCTCATAACGGTTTCAGGATTTTATCCGGAAACGCTTTGGAAAAAATAAAAATAACCCAGGACGGAATGGCGCACAATTCGGATGTGGTCAGACAGGTTAAAAAACGCGGGCTTAAAGTTATCGAACATCCGGTCAAGGTGGTTTACCGCGAATACGGGCAGGGACTCGGCGGCGGCATAAAAATTTTATGGGATTTATTATTTGCCAAATTAACTTAATATGTACCTGATTCAGATTTTTCTTGTTTTATTTTTCTTTTTCGCCATAATAAAAGTAGCCGGCCGCTACAGAGCGGGTGATCTGTCGTTATCGGCAGCCATCGCCTGGGCCGTTTTCTGGATAGGCGCGGCCGTTATTGTTATCGCGCCCAATTCCACCGCTTATTTTGCCAAAATTTTCGGCATCGGGCGGGGAGCGGATCTGGTAGTTTATTTATCATTGGCCTTATTATTTTTTATTATTTTCCGCCTGATGGTAAAGGTAGAAAAATTAAATAAGGAAATAACATTGCTTGTAAGACAATTAGCTTTAAAAAATAAGGATTGAAAGCAATTATATCAATTTGTAAATAAACTGCTATGAAAATCGCGCAAATCATCTCAACTTTTCCGCCCCACGTGGGGGGCATGGGCAACATCTGCCTGAACGAGTCGGAGCGTCTGGCGGCCATGGGCCACCAGGTTACGGTGTTTACCCTTAAGTATAAAAATTTTGATTATAGCGATTCGGTTTTTCCTTTTAAAGTCGTGCGGCTCAAGCCTGTTATTAAAATCGGCGATGCCGGGATTGTGCCGCAACTGGCGAAGATGCTTAATGGTTTTGACATAATTCACGTTCATTATCCGTTTTACGGCGGAGCGGAGCAGGTCCTTTCCTGCAGCGTGCCGTACGTGATCACTTATCACATGGATGCCCAAACGCATGGCTTTAAAAAGTTGTTGTTGAATATTTACGAAGCGATCTGGCCTAAAAAATTATTCTCCCTGGCCAAAAAAGTGATTTTTGTCGATAATGAACATCGCGGCATAACCCATTTCGGGAAATATGTGCCTTCCGAAAAATCCGTAGAAATTTTAAACGGCGTGGATGCCAATATTTTTCAGCCGGGCGCGCCCGATCTAAAAAAGCTCGGCCTCTATGACTGGAAAGATAAAAAAATATTTATATTTGCCGGCAATCCCTTGCCGGTAAAACGTCTGGATCTTTCTTTTCAGGCTTTAAAAATACTGAATAATCCCGATGTGGTATTGCTGGTAGTGGGCGGGGGATACAAAGAAAAAGAATATGAGACCCTGGCCAAAAAAATGGGCATCTCGGAATCGGTGCGTTTCATGGGCAGTTATGCCACCCAGAAACAGATAACGGAAAATTACCGGGCGGCGATTTACGCGCTGGTCACTTCCGACTATGAATCGTTTTCTTTGTCAGCCGTTGAGAGCATGGCCTGCGGCCTGCCGGTAATCGGCACCGACATTCCGGGAGTGCGCGGCAGAATTACTGACGGGGTAGACGGGTTTTTATTTCAAAAAGGATCGGCCCAGGATCTGGCCGCCAAGATGCAAAAAATATTGTCCATGACCGATGCCGAGAGACTGTCTATGGGGCAGAATGGTAGAAATAAGGTCGTTGAAAAGTACAGCTGGGAACAGCATATGATTAAATTGATGCAGGTATATAACGAAGTTCTGGGAAAAACATGACATTTGATTACGAAAAATCAGTTTGGGGGCAGGGAAGCGCGGATTTAAAATGGAGTTCCCCGTCCGCTTTTCGGTTAAAACAGATTCTGTCATCCCTGATAAATTTGCCGGCCGGCAGCCGCGTTTTGGAAGTCGGCTGCGGCGCCGGTCAGTTTATCCGCGCCGTCAAAAAAATGAGGCCGGAACTGGATTGTTACGGATGCGATATCAGCCAAAAAGCCATTGAGCATGCCTGGGCCGAACGGGATGAGGTTTCATATAAAATAAATGAAGCCAAAAAACTGCCCTACGAGGCCGGCTATTTTGATGCGATTTTGGTTCTGGATGTTTTGGAGCATGTAGCCGGTCCGGCAGAATTACTTCTGGAAATTAACCGCGCGCTGAAAGTAGGCGGCATTTTTTATGCTTTTGTGCCCTGCGAGGGGGATTGGCTTTCACTTTGGAATTTGCTGGATAAACTAAATTTAAAGAAAGGCATAACCAAAGATTTTGCCGGACACATTAATTATTTTTCCCGGCGTTCGCTCGCCGGTTTATACGCCGCCTGCGGCTATGAAATACGCAAAAAGAGATATAGCGAACATCTGCTGGGCCAGATTTTAGGCGTAATTTCTTTTTATCTGATAAAACGGGCATCAAAAAAAACGGGCCGCGGCCAAATTAACAATGAGCAGTATTTTACATCAATTGGAACCAGTCCCGCCCTGCGCCTGTTTAAAAAATTAGTCAACGCGATTATTTATTTAGAGTCGCTCGTTTTTTCGGTTATTCCTTCCCCAAATACGCATTGGACTATGATTAAAAAGCAAGTATGAAGGTAATGCATATAATTCCATCTGCATTTAATTATTTTAACGACATCAGAGAATCCGCTTTTGGCATAATAAATAAATTGGATGCCGCGGGTGCGGATTGCGAGGCCGTAACGCTGGGTTACTCCGCGCCTTCAAGGGGTATGCGGGCTGAAGTAAAAAAAGTGAGCGGCGGAGAATTGCACTTTGAAAAGACCGAGGAAATCGGAGATTTGATGAATTTGATGTCTGATTTCGACGCTGTCCATTTGCACTGCCCGTTTTTTGGGGCAGCGGGAAATATTATTTCCTGGAAATTATCGCATAAAAAAAAACCGTTTATTATCACATACTACCGGAAGATTCTAGTCGATGATTTCTTCAGTTTTTTTATCGACTTGTATAATTCTTATTATCTGCCCCGCCTGTTTCCGCTGGCCGATTTTCTGACCTGTGTTAATTCCGATGTTTTACCGAAGAAATGGAAAAGAGGGAGGTGGCAGGGAAAGTTTAATAATCTTCTTGACAAAAGCGGGTTTATGCCCTTGACTGCATCAGCGGATAAGGTACAATTAAAAGCACCTGAATACGAAGAAATCGCGGCCCGTATTTTATTAATTTATAAAAGAATAATTAATCATTAAGATTTATTTTAATATGGACGAAAAAAAATCATTTTTTGAGACTTTAAAGCCCGGCAGCGCCCTGGCTTTGGGCGTAGTAGGCGGGGTTCTGTTGCTCGGAACCATTGGGTTTATTGTTTTGGGGGTCATTATGCTCAAAGGCAGCGGCAATGCCGTTGCTAAAACCGATAATACTGTAAAGGTGGCGCAGCAGGCGCAGACCCAGCAGAATAATCAACAGGCGCAGACAACGGTGACAAAATCCGACCGGCCCAAGGCGGAGCTTTTCGTAATGGCGTATTGTCCGTATGGTCTGCAGATGGAGAAAGCCTATTTGCCGGCGATGCAGCTATTAAAAAATAAGGCTGACATTGATGTTAAGTTTGTTTATTATTCCATGCACGGCCAGAAAGAAATTGAGGAAAATACCAGGCAGTATTGCATTGAAAAAGACCAGATGGATAAGTATGTGTCTTATCTGACCTGTTTTACAGGAAAAGATGATTATAAAGCCTGTCTGGCGTCGGCTGGAATAAATCAGACAAAATTAAATTCCTGCACCGCTGCCGCCGATAAACAGTTCGGAATTATGGCGGATTTTAACGATCAGTCCAAATGGCTCAGCGGCCAGTATCCGCTTTACCCGGTATATACTGATCTTAACCAGCAATACGGAGTGCAGGGGTCTCCGACGCTTATCATAAACGGCGCTGAGGCGCAGGCGGACCGCACCCCCGAAGCCGTTAAACAGGCAATATGCGCCGCCTTCAATACCGCTCCGGCTGAATGTAAGACGATTTTAAGCAAAACTGCCACCGCTGCAGGTTTTGGCACTGCTGCCGGCACCAATGCCAGCGCCGCAGCCTGCGGAAGCTAAGTGGAGTTAAAAATTGTTTACTCACTAACATTCTTGTATGGGAAATTTTAAAAGAGGGCTTTTCCTGGGCGGATTGCTGGGAGCCGCGCTCATGTGGCTGAATGTCACTCCCAAGGGCAAAGAAATGCGCGCAAAACTTACAACGGAAGCAGATCTGCTTTTTAAAGAATTGAAAGAAAGCCTGAAAAAACTGGAAGGTCCGACACGCGAGATGTATGATGCGTTAGTGGAAAGAGCGGTGGAAGAATACGCGGCTAAAAAAGAGATGGCGGCAGATATGAAAAATATGCTGATGAAGGAATTGAAAAAGAGATGGAAGAATCTGGCTGCCGATTTGCGGAATAAATAAAAAAAGCCCCCGTTAACGGGGGCTTTTTTATAATGATTTTCGTATATCTTCCACCGTCAACTGCAGTTCGCGGTTGCCGTTCCATTCATTTACGCCGATCGAGAAAACCATATCAATTTTATCTCCTGGATGCAGGTTTTCCCGCCAGTTTTCCGGATTGCGACCGGTGTCTCCCAGGCCAAAACCGATGGTTTTGCGTATTACATGCGAATTGTGTTTGACCATGAGGCGCAAATGGCGGCCGTCCTGTCCGACGGGTTCCACGCCTATTATTGTCAGGCCGGCGGCGGCATATTTCGGCTCCTCATTAGCCTGGCCGAAAGGCTCGAATTTTTGCAGTAAATCAAAAAGTTTCCAGTTTACTTCGTCCAGATCAACTTCCGCGTCCACGTTTATTTGCGGGATCAGTTCCACGCCGGCTATGGTGGCTCCGGCTTGCCCCATCAGTTTCTTTTTGAATTCTTCCAATACCCCGGGATTTTTCAGGGTAAAACCGCAGGCCTGCGGGTGGCCGCCGAATTTGTCAAACATTTCCGGCATGCTCTGCATGGCCGCGATCAGGTTGAATTCACGTATGCTGCGGCCGGATCCGTTGATGGAGCCGTCAGCCAGTCCCATTATCAGGGCTGGTTTGTAATAGTCGTCTTTGATTTTTCCGGAAATCAGCCCCAGAATGCCCGTCGGCCAATTTTCCCCGAGCACGAACAGGACGGGATTCTTTTCCTGGCCGGTTTCTTTGATCTGTTTTCTGGCCTCGTTTACATACTGGTCGGTAAGCCGCTGCCGGTCGGAATTGTTTTTGTTCAACTGATTCGCCAGATCCTCGGCTTCTTTTTCGTCCTTTGCCATTAAGAGTGCAAAAGCGGTATTGGCATGATCCATGCGTCCGGCCGCATTTAAACGGGGGACAATCTGAAAGGCAACCGTATAAGAATCATATGCCCCCTTTTTTGGAACATTGTTTTCCTGGGCGACTCCGGAAACAATCAGTAATTTTTTCAGGCCCATATTTTTTGTCTTGTTCAGAACCGTCAGGCCGTAGCGGGTGAGAGTGCGCGATTCGCCCAGAAGCGGCACCATGTCTCCGATGGTGGCAATCGCCGCCATATCCAGCAGCCATTTTTCAAAGCTTTCATGCGTCTGGCCGTCAAGGAGCAGCGTTTCGGCCTTGGCGTGTTTATGAAGCAGCGCCTGTACCAGCTTGAAAGCGACGCCGCTGCCGCACAAGCCCTTGTCCGGATATTTTTCACCGGGGACGAGCGGGTGGATGATGGCATCGGCTTTGGGAATTTTTTCCGGAATAGAATGATGGTCCGTGATAATAACAGTCATTTTTTTCTTTTTTGCCTGTTCCACTTCCTGATAATTGCTTATGCCGCAATCGCAGGTGATGATAAGATCCGTGCCCTGCGATGCCAGCGATTCTACCGTGTTTAAATTTAATCCATAACCGTCGATATCGCGGTGGGGGATGAATACATTGACTTTTTCCGCGCCTAATTTTTTGAGGCAGCTGATGATTAATGCCGCGGCGCAGACGCCATCCGCGTCATAATCGCCGTGTACGACAATATTTTTTTGTTTTTTAATGGCGTCAAAAATAATACGCACGGCTTTTTCCATGTCGTTGAATAAAAACGGATCATGAATATCCTGGGAATAATCGGGATTCAAAAATTCATCTATTTTTTCCTGCGTGCGCAGATTGCGGTTCCAAAGCAGGCGCAGGACGGTAGGCGGCAGCTCGGGATGAGAATTTATGAAATCCTGGGGCGGCGGGGGCGCCACTATCCATTTTTTCATTTTACAACTTCTTTAATAGTTAATTTGCGGAAATCCCAGTAGGAATCGGCAAGTAATAAGGTAAAAACCAGAAAAAATACATTCAAAGACCAGTATTCGCCTCCGGTAAGCGGCGTATCGTAGCTGGCAAAAATAATTATACCAAGGGTGATCCAGTATGCGAGGCTTTTGCTGGTAAGCTGGCGCCGGTCGGCAAGTTTTATCCGGCTGCGTATCTCGAGCATCCAGACAAGGTATAAAACAATTATCGGACCGGCGATATACCATTCGTAAGAGTGCGGATCGGCGCCAAAATATTTTACATAATAATAAAAAGTGCCGATTATAATGATAAAGGCAAAAAATAGAAATATTATATCCAACTGATATTTCCGGAGCAGCTTCATATAAATTTACCGCAGTGCCGGGAGAAAAGTAAAAATAAGCATCGCCAGCACCCCGATGATGGTGATGACTGTCCACAACGCCTTGGCTGTTTTGGGTTTCATATAAGATAAGAATTTAGAATATTTTGGAGGCGTAAAATTTTCTTCGAGCGGGTTATGGCTGCCGCAGCGGCCATCCCCGAGCCTCGCGGTGAGGAAAGCTGGAAGAAAATTTTACGACTCCAATTTCTTATTATTTATCTTTTTAAGACCGCCAGATATGCTTCCGAAGGGATATCGATTTTTCCCTTGGTCAGCATTTTTTTCTTGCCTTTTTTTTGCTTCTGCAGCAGCTTCATTTTGCGCGTGTAGTCGCCGCCGCTCATTTTTGCCAGCACATCTTTGCGGTAGGCGGATAACCGTTCGGCCGCGATTACTTTGCCGCCGATTGCCGCCTGAATTTTAACAACAAACTGCTGTTTGGGCAGGGAATCTTTGAGCGACTCCACGATTTTTTTTCCGGTTTTAAACGCCTGATCGCGCCAGACCAGCGTGGATAATGCTTCCACTGGTTCTTCCGCCACCAGAATATCCATTTTTACAATATCGGTCGGTTCGTAATCCCTGAATTCGTAATTCATGGAAGCATAGCCGGAAGTGACCGTCTTCAGTTTATCATAAAAATCAGTAATCAGCGATGCGAGAGGGATTTCATAATGCAGCATGGCGCGCTGGTCGGTGTCCGAGCTGAGATATTCGGTATTGATATATCTGCCTTTGCGTTCCGAAACCAGGGACATAATATTGCCGACGTAATCCTTGGGTGTGATAATATCCAGCCGCATCCACGGTTCCAGCACCGAGTCAAGGCTGGCCGGATCAGGCATTTCCTGCGGGCTGTGAATGGTAATTTGCTGGCCTTTGGTGGTATTGATTTTGTACGCCACGCTGGGAACTGTAATAATGACGTCCAGGCCGTGTTCGCGCTTCAATCGTTCCTGAAAAATATCAAGATGGAGAAGCCCTAAAAATCCGCAGCGGAATCCGAAGCCGAGCGCCAGGGAATTTTCCGGTTCGTAAAAAAGAGAGGCGTCATTCATTTTTAATTTATCCAGCGCATCGCGCAAAACCTGGTACTGGTCGCCTTCTTTGGGAAAAATTCCGGCAAAAACCATGGGTTTTACTTCCTTGTATCCGGGAAGGGGAGCAATATCCGCTTCTTTTTGGTCCGCTGACAAAACCGTAATCGTATCGCCGACGCGGCAGTCCTGCAAGGCTTTCAGACCGGTAACCACATAGCCGATTTCGCCGTTATTGAGGCGGTCCGTCGGTTTGAATTTGGGCGTGTAGTAACCGATTTCCAGAATTTCTGCCGGCGTTCTGGTGCCAAGCAGATAAATTTTATCTCCTTTTTTTAGTTCCCCGTCCATTACGCGCACCGACGCTATCACTCCCTTGTAGTCGTTATATTCGGAGTCAAAAATAAGGGCGCGGGCCGTCTTTTCGGCAGTATGGGCCGGGGCAGATATGCGTTCGGTGACCGCGCGCAAAATATCAGGAACACCCTGCCCGGTTTTTGCCGAACAGAGAATAATGTCTTCCGGTTTGCAGCCGGTCAGATGCACGATTTCATGCATGGTTTTTTCCACATTGGCAATCGGCATGTCAATTTTGTTGATGACCGGAATGATGGTGATATTCTGGTCGATGGCCAGATACAAATTGCCGATTGTTTGCGCCTGCACGCCCTGGGTGGCATCCACCAGCAAAATCGCACCCTCCACGGCCGCCAGCGAGCGGGAAACTTCATAGTTAAAGTCCACATGGCCCGGGGTGTCAATCAGATTCAATATATAGTCGCCATAATGCATACGAACCGGCGTCAGCTTAATCGTAATGCCCCTCTCGCGCTCCAGATCCATGGAATCCAGGAGCTGGGCCTTCATATCCCGTTTTGAAACCGTACTGGTATATTCCAAAAACCGGTCCGCTAAGGTGGACTTCCCGTGATCAATATGGGCAATGATGCAAAAATTTCTGATTTGTTCGTTCATACTGTTCAACCTCCGCTATTCATTGTTGCTGATTGATTCAGTCGTTGTTAAATTTTTCGGCTGCAGCCAGCGTCTGGCTAATGATTGTTTTATTTGTATTAATTCCGGCACTTTCAGAATATAGCATACTATCACATAGACAACCAGGCCGGCTACGCCGGCAGTCAAACCCTGGCCTAAAATACCCCAAAAATAATGCTGGTCAAAAATTGCCGCCAGCGGATATTTCAGGCCCTGTATAACCAAAGCCAAAGGTATGACCGCAACCGTGATTTTAAAAACGCTTTTCAGCGCCTCATCGCCTCCCAAAGAACCGAAGTGTTTTCTCAGACCGATAGTCAGCATAGTAACATTCAAAATTCCGCCTATGGAAAATGCCAGCGCCAATCCGGCCACACCCAGCGGTTTCATCAGGAGAAGTGAAAAAATAATACCCACGAGTTCCGAGATAATACCGATAACAAAAGGGGTTTTAGTGTTGGAAAGAGCGTAAAAAGCGCGGGCAAAAAGAGGAATCAGGGCTTGGGCGAACAGACCCAGCGCGAATAGCGCCAAAGCGTCGGCAGTATTTATGGTCGCGGCCCAGTCAAATGCGCCGCTGCCCAATATCACGCGCACGATCTGCGCGCGTAGCAGCATGATGGCTATGGAAAGGGGGAGTATTAAAAAAAGCACCTGGCGCGCTGTGCCGGACAAGCTTTTTAAAAACTCATTGCGGTCATTCCGCGCCGCCGCCGCCGATAAAACGGGAAAGACCGCCAGGGCAAAAGGAATGCCGATAATGCCGATGGGCACGCCCTGCAAATTATTGGCGTAGTTGAAAATAGCCACGCTGCCGGCGGGAAGCAGGGAGGCGAGGATGGTAATGATGACCAGATTAAACTGGCTGATGGCCAGCCCCAGAGTGCGCGGGATCATCAGTTTGCTTACCAGGCGCGTTTCCTTGTCTTTTAAATTAAAATACCAATGCCAGCGGTAGCCGTTGGCATACGCGCTGTAAGCCTGTATGCCAAAATGCATAATGGCGCCTAGCACGACTCCCCAGGCAATGCCGGAGATGCCGACAAAAGGCTGGAGCGCCACCACCCCCAGAATAATGCCGATATTGTAAAAAATTGGCGCAATGGAATAAAGCACAAAGCTGCGCAAAGACTGTAAAATGCCGCCCACTACCATGGATAAACCCAAAAGCACCGGCGACAAAAACATGATGCGGGTAAAGGTGATCATGAGCGCTTTTTCACTTATGGAGAATCCGGGCGCGATGAGCGGAGCGATAGAAGGCGTGAAAACAATTCCCAAAAAACTGAGTATCAGCATGCTGACGCCGGTGATGTTCAAAATATTATTCGCCAGTTTCCAGGCGTGAGTCTTATCATCGCTCGAGGAAAAAAGTTTTGTAAAGGTCGGAATAAAACCGGCGCTTAAGGCGCCGACAATGAGAAGGTTGTAAATCAGGTCGGGAATTTTAAAGGCGGCGTAATAGGCGTCCATAACCTGTCCGGCGCCGAAATAATGCGCGAAGATGCGGTCACGCACCAAGCCGACCAGGCGGCTGACTAAAGTGGCGCCGGCAATGATAATAGCGGCGCCAGTGACGCTTTTTGACTGGCCGTTCAATACTTTTGAAAACATAATTACTTTGAGCTAGAGGCCGCGGCGGCATTAATCGTGCCGCTGTCTATATTTACCGTGAGTGCCATATAATCCGTGCCCGGTTTGGCTTCCTCATCCCCCTGTACCAGCAATAAACCGGTAATATCGCCGCGGCTGAACGAAAATTGTTTAAAATCTTTTCCTTCGCTTTCCACATCTATTTTGTAATCCGCTTTGCCCAGCTCTTTTTTGTAATAATTGACAATAAAGGTCGGTTCGGCGTCCAGGTTTGTCCATTCAATCTGCACCATATCGCGGTGGTCGCTCACAGGGGAATTAATCAGCTTCCAGATATTTTTGACAGAGGCCAGAGTCCCGGTTTCATTGCTGGTGCTGGCAGACGGCTGGCTTTTGTCCATTGTTAATATCAGGGGCGAGAGAATGATTTTTGGAAAAAAAGCCGCAATCTCCATGCCGCGGTTTTTATATGTTCCGGAAATAAAGGTAATTTTTTCAATATTGTCCTTGTCGTAAACCGGAATGTCGGGAGGAAAGTTGTTTGGTACCTTAGACAGGGTTTGCGGACCGGACCCCATGGCCAGCTTTAGAAATATTATTATGCCGATGATAAGCAAAACCAAACAACCGCATCCGGCCATGCATGTGCGTTTTATGGCAGAAAATGCGGAGTATTTTTTCGTCAGTTCCTCGAGCGGCGGTTCAACAATTTCAATGTTATCTATGTTTCGTCGCATGAGAAAATTATAGCAGATAAATAGGCTGAAAGCAATCTTATTTACGTCCGGTAGTTATAGAGAATATGCATTTGTGTTATCAGCAAAAAATATGATATTATTAAGCGGATAATAATATCATTATTTATGCGACTATCTTTTCACGGCGCGGCGCGAGAGGTAACAGGCTCATGTAATTTACTGGAAACGGCCGGTCATAAAATCCTGGTTGATTGCGGCATGTTCCAGGGCGGGCAGTTTAATGAAGCAAAAAATCAGGACAAGTTTTTATTTAACCCCGCCGAACTCTCGGCCGTTGTTGTCACGCATTCCCACCTTGATCATGTCGGGCGCCTGCCGCTTCTTATTAAAGGCGGTTTTACCGGTTTTATTTATGCCACTCCGCCGACAGTTGAACTGACGCGGCTGATTCTGGAAGACGCGCTGGAAGTAATGACCTACAACAAAAGCCACTTCGGCAGTCCGATTTTGTACGATCTGGCGGACATCGGGCGGACCATGGAACAATTCAAATCCATGGATTATCACCGGATAACCGAAATCGCGCCCGGCATAAAAGTGGAATTATACGACGCCGGGCACATTTTCGGGTCGGCGTTTGCGCGCGTGAAAGCCGAAGGAAAGCAGATGATTTTTTCCGGAGATATCGGCAATGTGAATGTGCCGATTTTGCGCGACACGGAGATGGCGCCCGGAGGCATGGAAGCGATTGTCTGCGAGTCAACCTATGGCGACCGTTTGCATGAGTCCACGGATAAGCGCCAGGAGCTTATTGAAAAGATGGTCGCGGGCGCTATAGGCCGCGGCGGAGTTTTGATGATTCCGTCATTTTCCCTGGAGCGCACGCAGGAATTGCTTTATGATTTAAACGATCTGGTGGAGCGCAAAAAAAAGCTGCCGCGCGTGCCGATTTTTTTGGACAGCCCGCTGGCCATCAAGGCCACCAGGGTTTACAGAAAATACCCGCAGTATTACGACGAAGAGGCAACGCGTTTGATTAATGAAGGCGAAGACCTTTTTCAATTTCCGGGCCTGGAAATGACAGAAACGAAAGAGCAGTCCAAGCGCATCAATGAAATCTTGGGACCGAAAATAATTATTGCCGGCGCCGGCATGATGAACGGCGGCCGCATTGTGCACCATGCCCTCAGATATTTATCGGATGAAAAAAATACCCTGCTGATTATCGGCTACCAGGCGGCCGGCACGCTGGGCAGAAAAATTCTGGAAGGGGAGTCGCCGGTGGACGTTATGGGAGAACGGGTGAGGGTCCGCTGTCAGATAAAAGCCATCGGCGCTTTGTCCGCGCACGGCGACCAGGATAAACTTTTGGACTGGGTAGGAGGCGAAACCGCATTGCCGAAAAAAGTTTACCTCAATCATGGCGAGCCGCCGGCTTCGGAAGCGCTGGCGCAAAGATTGACTGGGGATTTGGGAGTGAAGGCGACGGTGGTGAATTTCGGGTTGGAAGTGGATGTATAGTTAACTAAATAAGTTATCCACAGTCCCCGCCAAAGGCGGGGATTTTTGTTTTATTTTAGCGCAAATATTTGTGTCAAAAAATGTTGACGCGTGTTTTGATGTGGTGTAAAATGGTAATACGTGGGAAGAAGTGGGGATAACTAAAAAGTTTATGTTCATCGGCGAGTACTCGCATAATCTGGATGACAAAGGCAGACTGGCGGTACCGGTCAAATTTCGCCGTGAATTAAGCAAGGGAGCGGTGGTGACGCGCGGACTGGATAATTGCCTGTTTCTTTACACAAAAACCGAATGGGCCAAGCTGGCCGAAAAATTGGCGGCCCTGCCGTTTTCCCAGGCCAACAGCCGCGCCTTCGCGCGCCTGATGCTGGCCGGAGCCATGGATGTGCTTCTTGACAAACAGGGCAGAATCATTCTGCCGGAATATCTGCGCCAGTTCGCCGGACTGAAAAAGGCGGCAGTGATTGCCGGTTTGTACAGCCGGCTGGAAATTTGGGATCAGGAAACGTGGAATAAATATAAAAACCAGACCGAATCGCAAAGCAGCGAGATTGCGGAGCGGATGGCGGAACTGGGAGTCTGATAAACAAAGCTATGACCAGGCACGAACCCGTATTGCTAAAAGAAACATTGGAAGGATTGAATCTTCGTGCCGGAGCGGTGGCGATTGACTGTACTTTGGGTGACGCGGGCCACAGCGAAGGGATTTTAAATGCCATCGGACACAAAGGCAGGCTGCTGGGCATGGACGCAGATGTGGAAGCAATATTAAGGGCAAAAAGATTTCTTTACACTTTTGAAGACAGAGCGGTGCTGGTCAGAGGAAATTTTACGGATTTGGAAAAAATTGCCGCGGAACACAATTTTGTGCCGGCCGATGCCATTGTCATGGACTTGGGCTGGTCCACCCCGCAGTTTGAGGAAAGGGGCAGGGGATTCAGTTTTCAGAAAGACGAGCCCCTGGACATGAGGTACGACACCAGCAACAACAGGCTGACGGCCAAGGAAATTCTGCAAAATTATACAAAACAAGATTTGGACAAAATTTTTAAAGAATACGGCGAGGAACAATTAAGCCGTGAAATAGCCGATGAAATTTGTAAATACAGGAAAGATAAAACCATAGAGACATCGGGCGAATTGGCGGAAATAATTTTGAAAACGTACAGGAATAAGTTACATACCGATAAGGATGTGCCGTGGATAGGCGGACTGCATCCGGCCACCAAAGTTTTCCAGGCCCTGCGCCTGGAAGTAAACGGCGAATTGAAGGCGCTAAAATCTGTCCTGCCGCAGGCCGTCAAAATACTGAACAGAGGCGGACGGCTGGCGGTGATCAGCTTTCATTCTTTGGAAGACCGGATTGTAAAAAGATATTTTCAATCGCAGGCCGGAAAAGAATTAATACTGGTCAACAAAAAACCGGTTACGCCTGAGGCAAAAGAATTGGGCGACAACCCCAAATCAAGAAGCGCCAAATTAAGAATCATAGAAAAAATATAAGCGTATGTCTTTAAAACGCCAATTGGAATATAAGTACAGGAACCTGGTAAACAAATGCAGGGCGATTTATCTGTCATCCTGGATTACATCCAAAGCCATGCGCATCATTTTGGTTTTATTGATCGTGGGAGTCGGTTCGGCATATGTGCTGAAAATCACCTCGTCCGCCACCAGCGGTTTTGAAATGCATAAACTGGAAAATCAGGTGGATGCTCTTGATAAGGATATACAAAAGATTCAGATTGAAATTGCGGAAAATAGCGCCCTGCCAAGCATTCAGGCGCGGCTGGCCACGCTGGATATGACGGAAGCATCAAATATCAGTTATATAAATTCAAAAGATACGGCCGTGGCCAAAAGGTAAACAAATCCGGACAAGCATAATCCCGACTCCAGTCGGGGTTTTTTGTATTTATTATTTATGGTATACTATTTAAAGATAAATATATTTTTACTATGTTCGTGGTTGTATTACAAAGGCTAATTTTGGAAGCAATTTTTGATATTCTTTATTTTCCGGTTTGGTGGTATACGCGCGGCACTCTGCATGCCATGCGCTGGACCGCAGGCTTGTTTAAGCGCGGCAACAGTGCACTAGCTCCCGGGCTTTGGTTTGCCAATCTTTTGGTACCCATGTTCGGACAGTATGACTTCCAGGGCAGAATCATCAGTTTTTTCATGCGTTCTTTCCAGGTTCTTATTCGCAGTATCGCTTTGTTGTTCTGGCTGATTCTCTGCCTCATTTTGTTTTTTATCTGGATAGTTTTGCCGGTTGCCGTCATTTACTGTTTCTCATTCGCTTATAAAGTGCGGCCGTAATCAGGCGCTTCGCGCCTAAATGTATGGATTTTAAGAAGCCCGAACCAATAGACATACTTGTTTGCACGACATGCAATTCCACCGGCCGCACGGGTTTTGCGCGCTGCAGCGGCTGCGGCGGCATGGAAATGGGCGTACACAGAAGAGGCAAGTGGCTTTTTTGGGATTATCCTCTGACCCGCTATCATCTGGCTCTGGCGCATGGCCGGTATGTTTTGGACAAAATCCGGCTGATAACCGCTTTTGTTTTCGGTCTGACATTCTGGATCTGGTGCGGATTTTATATTTACAAAAGCGGAGTCTACAACTTCCTGCTCAATCCGCAAACCGCCGATAAATTTTTCAGCGCTTTCACTCTGCGCATGATTGTTTTTTTCTGCCTGGGCGCCATCGGTTTTTTATATTTATGGTACCGGATTATCCGCGGCAAAGAATTCGCCGGCATTGTGGAGAAGTTTGAATATGAATACGAAAACAAAAAAAGGCCCAAAGATGAAGAATTAACGATTAATTCCTGGCAGCAGGCCCTGCGCATTTCCCGCCGCAAGCGTTTTAATATCGCCCGCGCTTTCACCGCGGAAGCCCTGACATCGCTCGGCGACGCCTACCAGCTGGCCAATAGCAAAGGCCATAAATCATTATTGCCTGAACATCTTTTTTATGCGCTCTTGTCTTCAAACCGCATCGGCAATATCTTTATCAGGCTGGGAATTCCGGCATCCATCATAAAAGAACAGCTTGATCCGTTTTTCCGCGGCCAGGCCGAACCCGGCGCCAGCCCGTCTCTGGCACCATCCATTTCAAATGAATTCCGCCAGATTATTTTTCAGTCATATGAGGACGCGTATGATTCCCACCAGGAATATGTCAGCGTGACGGAATTGCTGGCGGCGGCCGTGGCAAATTCCGACAAGGCTCAGGAGATTTTATTTGACCTGGGAGTCAAGTCGCAGAAACTGGTCAATGTCATTGAATGGGCGAGGATAAAGGAAAAGCTGCACCGCCAGTATTTGCAGCTGCGCCGGGCCTCCGCCCGCCATTCCAAGCACGGCATGGACAAAGCCATGACGGCGCTGGCGACCCCGTATCTCAACCAATTCAGCGATGATTTAACCTTGCAGGCGCATTTTGGCTATCTGGATGCCTGCGTGGCGCGCAGCCGGGAAATAGAGGAAATTTACCGCATCGTGGAAGGGGGACAGCATAATATGATTTTGGTGGGCGAACACGGAGTTGGAAAAAAATCCATTGTGGAAGGAATAGCGCAGAGCATGGTATCCGATGACGTACC
>Ga0209048_10002335_pt1 | contig 18889 bp, 18 predicted proteins | sample FrelakmetCRP12CR_FD_187146 | JGI IMG/M metagenome (GOLD analysis project Ga0209048, IMG submission 187146) | Freshwater lake sediment microbial communities from the University of Notre Dame, USA, for methane emissions studies - CRP12 CR (SPAdes)... | ecosystem: Environmental > Aquatic >... | reverse complement strand
GTGATCGGCTGCATGATCTCGGTGCTTTTGAAACTCATCCCCATGTATTTCCCGGACCTAAAGGCTGTCTTCGACGTTCTTGCCACCTGGGTGGTGCTGGGCGTGGTCACTGCCTTGACACTCTATATCTCCGTCCAGATGTTCAAGGGTGCTGCCAAAGAAGTGAGGCAAAAGAAAGCAGCCATGGGGCGATAGGTGCTTTCGACTTCGATGATCTGAGATCAGACTCTGAAAGAGAGGGAGAAAAATATGGCAATAAAACGTAGCTGGTTGGTGACGCTTTTGATCGTTTTGCCACTGGCCCTGGTGGTGGGCTGCAGTGATTTCGGAAAGGTGGACCAGGGACGAGTGGTCAAATTTGACAAGGATAAATGGACCGCGACCATTATCCGTGACGTAAAACATGATGCACAAAACCCTGACTACAGCTATCTGCCGCCGTTAACTTACGAGCTGCCCAAAGACCCCATGGAGATGGGACCGGAACCGAAGGCCGGGGGCCGCATGAAGCTGGACACCAAGAATAAGCAGATCGTCATTCTTGATCCGGCCACGCAGAAGTTTAAGACGATTGACTATACGTTGATCGATGAAAAGGATAACGTGAACAGAGAAGATCCCCTTGTTTATGATGCTGTTGAGAAGAAAGCCAAGAAATTCCCCGCAGTGGACAAGGAGAAGAAGACGATCTCGATTTATTCCGGCAGGCAGAAGATCCTTGTTACGTTCTCGCTTCCGGAAGAGTACTTCAGTCTTCCCGACAGCACCTGGGATGCGGGAGACGAGATTAGAGTTTATTACCATCAAGAGGGCAAGGCTCAGAGGAGTATGAACGTTACTAAGACGGACATTTTCAGGTAATCTACCAGAAGAGCGCATGGCATGGTTGAAGGAGAATCGCCCCGGGCGTATTGTCGCAATCCCCGGAGGCGATTCTCCATTTTTGTTTGGCCGGCATGCTGTTAGTCCTCGTGACTGCGGGCCGTAAGCAGGAGATCAATATCGAATGATCATGCAGTTTTGGTTTTTTCTGATCGATGTTTTTTTGTTGACCCCCACGCCCCGGAGGGTCATGAAAATAACTGAAATCCCTCATTGCCCCCCTTTGGCAAAGGGGGGATGGGGGGATTCCAAACTAATAGGGTTTTGAGAGGAAGCAGAAAGAGCATGAATTTTCGGCAAAAGATTGCGGTGGCCGTTCTGGACGTGGTGGTCATCGCTCAGCTCTTTGTCAGTATGTATCTTGCGACGCGAGAGCCCGACAATCTCACTCCTATCTTTTTGAAGAGCTTCCTGACCATGGTTGTTCCGACGCTCTTGCTGGCAAAGCTGGTGATCGGGAGGCTTCGCACCAAGGAACCGGATTCCCTGCCACACGACTAGCCGGGCCTACAAATGAGAGGGAAATGGTGATGAACCTGGATAGCGTCAATCGCTTGCGGAGTTTGGCCGGGAAGGTTGCAGCCCTATGCTGCGTGGTTTTTTTTCTCTCGGTTCTTGACGGCGTGGTATCCCACTTCGGACAATCACCAAATGACCTTCGGCTTCTGCCCGGGACTTCGGTCAAGATTAACGGGCCCGCCAAGGAGAGCATCCGCGAAGTTGAGGAACTGGAATACGTCGCGACTTCGGACCTTATCCATGTGTCATTTGAGAGAGTCCATACCGGTTATTGGATGGGAGGACGGATGTGGCGGGGGGGACTGACCGTGAGCCCGAATACTGCTCCTGGCGAATACGGTGTCACTGTAAGAACCAAAAGCGAACCATCCGAGAAGCCCATAACGGTATTTCGCGTGAGAGTCTTCGGAGACCCCGCCCGCCTGCAAGAGAATTCAGATTCCATCGTCCAGCGCTATACCGGCTGGTCGCCCTGGTGGGTTGTGGCGCCCTGCTTTACTTTGGCCCTTCTTTTGTTTGGGATTGTGTACCTTTGCTCGCAGAAGAGAGAAGAGTTCTTAAGAGAGGAGGGGAAAGCGGAGATATACCGAATTTCCAAGACAGATGCCGGCTATGAGATCTCATTTAGCCTCGGGACCAAACATGGCCTTCAAGATGGCAGCCGGCTCAAGCTTCTGGATGAAGACGGCATTCCGGTTAGCAGCGTTAAGGTAATGGTGGCGTACGAAGCCGACTCCACAGCATTGGCAACACCTGACTGCATCGTTAAGCCCGGTTATATGGTGTCAATAGAACGTTAGTGTAAAGGCTCTGATTGTGCTGTGTACGAAGCTGGTCGTCAATTCTGGCAGCCCCTCCATAAATAGTGTAATTTCAACTGGAAAATCATCCGTGCAAATGTTTATAATAAATTTGTGGTCAACTGATCGTGCTTGCTTCATCGGGCTAGCTGGAGAGGAGATCCTGATGGAGGCCTGCCTAATGTCAGTGGACTGTGTGTGGTGAAGCAAACCATCAGAGCGTGAAAGGTAATGGGCTGGTAAGCTTAAGACGGAGTGCGCGACCGTTTATTTAGCATGCAGAGACCCGAGAATCCCGTTTCATGTGAAAGTGTTTGCTGCTCTTGTAGTCGGATACTCATTCAGCCCCATTGATTTGATTCCTGACTTCGTTCCCGCCCCGAGATAGGTGGTTGATCTCATCATCCTCCCATTGGGTATTGCCTTCGTTTCATGATCTTGCTGATCCCCCTGACTGAATAAGGCGCCGATGCCCGATGATGAATGCAGGATCGGTTGGAGATGGACTGTTCTGGTCAACTGTGTTGGTTCCAGAATGGGTGATGGAAATCTAATTACCAAGGAGGTAGGGAGATGGTCGAACTAACCCACGATGAGATTCTCATGCGAAAGAAGCTGCCAAGGGTAGGGCAAACTGTCAAAAGTAGAAAATACGGAACCCTGTGGCGAGTAATGGAAAAACGAGAGGTCTGGCAGAATATCCCGGACGATCCGAATACCGGTGAACCCCGCCTGGTCCCGGCAATATATCTTGCCTTTTGGCAAATCAAGCCGGGTGAAGTGCCGGGGGTCGGAGCATTGAAAGGGTATTCTTACACGCTTTATGACGACACTTTTGAAACCAACTGGGAAATTGTGGGGTGAGACTGAGAGAGTAGAAAGAATCGTTCACAGACTGTGAAAACCAGAGAACTCGAGACGGCAGTTGCCAATTCGTCACCGGGAGAGTTCCGAAAAATTTGAGATTTCTGCTCAAACCGGGTGGTCTTGGGTTGGCATTCAAGTGGCGCAGATATTCATGCCATCGATGGATGATTATAAGTGATTAATATTACTTTGTATTTTGTTCCTTTATGCAAATAATGCCGACCTGTGGACGGGTAAGATTGTATCATTCAGTTTACTTATTCAATGCTTTTCCCATGGGAGTAGTGTGGCTGTCCGACATGTCAAGTTGAGGCCTGTAGTGGGCATGGTATTTGGTTGGTTGTTGCTCGGCATGATTTGTCTGATAGCGGCGTGTAAGCCGCAGCAATCCTCCTCGAACAAGCCCGCCATATCAGTACAGACCATTGAAAATAAAGGGTCTGACACGCTGGTCAATCTGGCATTGTCCTGGGCTGAAACCTATATGCAGCAGAACCCCGAAGTTCGCATCTCCGTCACGGGTGGCGGGACCGGCACCGGCATTGCCGCTATGATTAATGGCACAGTGAACATTGCCAACGCTTCCCGCGAAATGACGCCGGAGGAGATTGCGGCTGCCGAGGCAAACGGCATCAAGCCTGTGGAGTTCGCTGTTGCACGCGATGCCATCGCCGTCGTTGTCAACCCTTCCAATCCGGTCAATAGGCTGACGCTGCAGCAACTCTCCAGTATTTATACGGGGGAAATCATCAACTGGAAAGAGGTCGGAGGTGAAGACCGGCCAATAGTCCTGCTCTCACGGGAATCGAACTCCGGGACTTACGTTTACTTCCTGGAAAATGTTATCCGATCGGGCAACAAGGAGAGTGATTTGCTTTTCTCTCCTGATACGCTGCTGATGCCTTCTTCCGAGGGTATCAGTGTCGAAGTGCGCCAGAACCCTAATGCACTTGGCTACGATGGGCTCGGTTACGTGACGGCCGACCAGAAGGTGTTGGCCGTGGCCAAGAACACCAGAAGCCCATACGTTCTGCCCATGATCGAGACCGTAAATGACCGATCATACCCGATTTCCCGGCCACTTTACGTGTACACGGCAGGAGAACCAACCGGCCAGGTTCGAACCTATCTGGATTGGGTGTTGGGCGATGGGCAGACCCTGGTGTCGAAGTTGGGCTTTGTGCCTTTGAATTGAAAGCATGTTGAAGATCGATTACAAAGAGACTTCTCTACACCGGGTGGGGGAATTCGGCATCGAATCCGCCATCAGAGTATTGGGCTTCTCCTCCATTGGCTTCGTGCTCTTGATCTTCTATTTTCTCTTGCGTGAAGGCTTGCCCATTTTCTACGAGGTGCCGCTCAGCAATTTCTTTGGAACGCGATGGTACCCAACCTTCGCCCTGTTCGGCACCATGCCGCTGGTTCTCGGCTCAGCTCTGGTTACCATCACCGCCATCATCATTTCCGTACCGCTCGGGGTCGCCACGGCGGTCTTTGTGGGCGAAGTCGCGCCGGACTGGGCACGCGAGATTCTCAAGCCGATGATCGAGGTGTTAGCCGGCATCCCTTCGGTGGTGCTTGGCTTCTTTGGCATGAATTTCGTTGCTCCCTTCATCCGTGAGACTCTAGGCGCACCAACCGGCCTCACCGTTTTCGCCGGCGGTCTCATTCTGGCCTATATGGCTTTGCCCACCATCATCAGTGTGGCTGAAGATGCCCTTGACACTATACCCGAAAGCTACCGCGATGCCGGCCTGGCTATGGGGGCCACACGATGGCAAACCATTTGGCGGGTGGTGGTGCCCGCTGCTCGCTCAGGTATCATTGTGGCGGTGATGTTGGGCATCGGCCGTGCCATCGGTGAGACTATGGTGGTGATGATGGTGACAGGCAATGCCGCTCGCATGCCTCTCGGCCTTGATTCGCTGTTTCGCCCCGCCCGTACCATGACCGCTACCATAGCTGCCGAAATGGGAGAAGTGGCGCAAGGAGGTGTCCATTATCACGCCCTCTTTGGCATAGGGATTATACTCTTCCTGATAACGTTCATCATCAATCTAACCGCTGCCTCCAGTATTTTCAGCAAGCGACGGCGGGGAGGGCTGCGCTGATGAATCGCTACCTGGTCGAAAAGATCGGCTTTGTCCTTTTGTTCCTGACAGCTCTAGCCGTGGTTGTACCCATTCTGTTCGTGATCTTTATCATCATCGTGAAGGGCAGTTCGGCGATCAGTTGGGAATTCCTCACTGCCATGCCCAGTCATGGGATGAAGGCAGGAGGGATCTATCCGGCCATCTTTGGCACCTTGATACTAACATTGGGGACGGCGCTGGCAGCAATTCCCGTGGGCGTGGGTGGAGCTATTTACCTGGCTGAATATGCCAGAGACAGTTGGCTCACCCGGGCCATCCGGCTGGCGATCGTCAATTTGGCGGGCATCCCGTCGGTAGTCTATGGCTTGTTTGGGCTGGGCCTTTTTGTACTCTTTCTGCAATTCGGAACGTCCATCCTGGCTGGTTCACTGACACTGGCCATAATGACTCTTCCCGTCATCATCAGCACGGCGGAGGAAGCCTTACGCGCTGTGCCGACCGAGTTTCGTACTATCATCGCGAGTCTGGGAGGCACCCGCTGGCAGGGCATTAGTCGAGTCGTTTTGCCACAAGCTCTGCCGGGCATCATTACCGGTATCATCCTTGGCCTTTTACGGGCTGCGGGTGAAACGGCGCCCATTCTGTTCACGGTGGCAGTATTCTTCCTGCCGCACTTGCCCGAGTCTCCCCTCGACCCGACGATGGCTCTGCCTTATCACCTCTATGTGATAAGTACTCAGGTGCCGGGCATGCCGGCGAACATCCAATACGGCACAGCACTGGTTCTACTGGCGCTGGTGTTGTCAATGAATCTTGTCGCCACCATCATTCGAAGCTACTTTCGGCGGAGGAGGCAGTGGTAAAACCCAAAATCCGCGTTGAAGACGTGAGCTTCAGTTACGCAGACAAAGCTGCATTGCGCAACGTGTCTCTTGCAGTGGAGGCCAACGCCATCACTGCGCTCTTCGGCCCTGCTGGAGGAGGCAAGACCACGTTGCTGCGATTGATCAACAGGTTGAATGATCTGGTAGAACAGACCCGGATGTCGGGGCGGATTCTTTTGGAGGATGAGGACATTTATGCTCCAGGGACCGGGGTGCCCGGCCTACGCAGGCGGGTGGGTATGGTCTTTGCTCTGCCTTTGCCTTTGCCCGGCAGTGTTCGTGAAAACGTGGTCTGCGGGCCCAGTTTGGCGGGTGTGCGAGACCGAGCCAGATTGGAAGAGATCATGTTGCGGAGTCTGACTCAAGCTGCCTTGTGGAACGAGGTAAAAGACCGCCTCGACGCCCCGGCAAAAGCTCTTTCCGGGGGCCAGCAGCAACGGCTGTGCATTGCTCGCAGTCTGGCCCTTGAGCCCGAAGTTCTTCTGCTCGATGAACCGACTTCAGGACTGGATCCCATCTCTACCGGCAAGGTGGAAGACTCGCTCTTTGAGTTGAAACGAGAGTACACAATCGTCATCGTGCCCCACAGCGTTCAGCAGGCTGCCCGTGTGTCCGACTACGCAGCCTTCTTGCTGATGGGAGATCTGATCGAATATCAGCCGGGCACTAGCATCTTCACTAATCCCCGGGATCGCCGCACCGAAGATTATGTTACCGGTCGATTTGGATGATTGAGGTCTAATGGACAAGATTCGTGTGGAAAGCCTGAACTTTTATTACGGCAAGAAACGCGCTCTCTCGGATATTTCCCTTGCCATCCAAGAGCACCGAATCACCGCATTGATCGGGCCTTCGGGATGCGGCAAGTCGACTTTTTTGCGCTGCCTGAACCGCATGAACGACACCATCCGGGACGCACGTGTGGAAGGGAGGGTGCTGCTGGATGGTCAAGATATGTACGGGTCAGGCATCAATGTGGTCGAACTTCGCAAGAGGGTGGGCATGGTATTCCAGCGCCCCAATCCCTTCCCGAAGTCCATTTTTGACAATGTGGCATTTGGCCCGCGAGTACTCGGCCTGCACCGGCACGAGAATCTATTGGAGATTGTTGAGCAGAGCCTTAGTGGGGCAGCCCTGTGGGATGAGGTGAAGGGCAATCTGGGTCAAGATGCCTTAAGCCTCTCTTTAGGTCAGCAACAGCGGCTGTGTATTGCCCGTGCCATTGCCGTGAAACCCGAAGTCATCCTGATGGATGAGCCATGCTCGGCGCTCGACCCCATTGCCACACTGCAGGTCGAAGAGTTGATACAGTCACTGAAGAAAAACTATACCATCGTTATCGTCACGCATAATATGCAGCAGGCATCACGAGTGTCCAACTGGACGGGGTTCTTCTGGATGAGTGAACTGGTGGAATTTGATGCTACTGACAACGTCTTCACCCGTCCGAATCAAAAACTGACCGAAGATTATATCACCGGGCGAGCAGGCTAACGAGGCAAACGAGAAATTGACGACACGGAAACACTCTTTACAAGAACCAAAGACACTCAGACCGAACACCACATGACTGGTTGCTTCGGCTAGGAGCAAGAGCCATGGAAAGTCGTTTCCATCGGGAACTGGACCAGCTCAGAATTACTATCCTGAACATGGCTGCATTGACGGAAAAGGCCATGGAAAAGGCCATCAGCGCATTACAGAAAAGAGACCTCGAATTGGCTGAGGAAGTCATTCAAAAGGATCGGGACATCAACCTCCTCGAAATAGAAATCGATCGGTCTATCCTGAAACTACTGGCACTGGCTCAACCGATGGCTCGAGACCTGCGTTTCCTTGTTGGGTGTCAGCGGATTAGTCTGGATCTGGAACGAATAGGCGATCAGGCGGTCAATATCGCGCAGAGGGCGGAGTATTTGGGCAGCCGTCCGCCATTGCCACATGATCCCGCGATGGAGGAACTGGCGGACACGGCAATGGATATGCTGAGGATGGTAATCAGTTCTTTTGTCAATCTAAATGTGGACCAGGCGGTGGATGTCTGCCAGATGGACGATAATGCGGATGAACTGAACGTGGCGGTATTACAGAATCTATTGGATTACATGGTTAATGAAATCCCTGCCATTCAGAGGGCGGTTCAAACTATCATCATTGCACGGTGCCTGGAACGGGTTGCGGATCATTGCACCAATATCGCCGAGAGTGTCGTTTTTATGGTGAAGGGTATCAACATCAAACATCACTGCGAGCATGTTTAGCTTAAATATATGGGTGCAGATAACTCGATGATAGTGCGGTTCGCAAGGTTTCATTGATTAAGTTCCATCTGTAGGCAAGAGGAACGGCAACAGATAGACCACCATCCCCATATAAAACTAGGGACTTTATCGCATTGGCTATTTCCTGTTCTGAAGCAGTGGAAATCAATACTCCTGACTTAAAATCGTTTACAATTAGCTTGGTAATAGGAGTTTCAACGGTGATCGTCGGCATACCGACGGTCAAATATTCGAGAAGCTTGATGGGATAGGCTATTTGATAATCTTCCCGGTCCTTTGTCTGATAAGAGCAAACACAAATCATAGAATGTCGCATTAGAATATAGGACAGTGGTTGGTTAACCTCACCCAGGTAATGCACGTGTGAGGAAAGGTTCATTGCACGCATACTGGCGTTGAGCCACAACAGTTGCTTAGGTTTGCAGACGCCGGCTAAGAGCAGATGGAAGTCAAAACCCTCGTCATTGAGATTCCTGACAGCCCGCAATAAGCTATCGACACCAGACACATCAGAGTTGATATGGCCAACCATATAAATGTATTTTCTGCCTTCCAGACCATTGCGCCTTAAGAGGTCACAGGCTTGCTCATTCAATAAGACATCTCTTAGACAAGCAGCTACATATTCCTTATCTACACCGCACGGAACTGCGATCAACTTCTCCATGTCGACCCTGAACTCACCTCTCAAGACGCATGCCAGACCACTTTCAGCATCCGGAGCATTGCAGATGACCAGGTCTGCATCTTTCAGGAAGCGCCGGTATAAGGACAGCAAACCTCTTTCCGCCATCACACGCCACCTCGGGAAATTTCGGGATGATGCGTTGAGGAGGCCTCTTCTCGGGTCGTCGAAGAAATCGGCAACCCACTTCATGCCCAGGACATGCTTCGCCCAGATGCCGATGATGTTTGAATATTCATAATTAGTGTAAACGATGTTCGAGCTTGATACTAGTTTGAGGACCCTCTTAATCGTCAGTTGAATCAATACAAGCATAATATATGTTAAGAGCGATATGTATTCATTAAACTTATGGTTCAGCCCAAAGTACTCAGTTGAAATGTCCAATTCCAAGCCTTGGGGAAGGCGTTTGTATCTTCTCATGAATAAATGCAATTTTCCCAGTGGTTCCAACATAATAAGACGTTGTCCCAGGACATTATTTTTCCATCTGAAATCATGTGGCCATATATAAAAAATATTATTCATAGAGCCTCTTGCAAAAGCCCTTTTCACCCTTCCATACCTCAGGAGGAACGGAGTTTTTCAGTTGTAACGTGTTGAATTTCCGTTCATGGTAAGGCCTGTCCCGAGGTATCGAAGGATATCGAACCATGAACGGAAATAGCTTTGCAAGGGGCTCCATAGATACGATTCCAAGTCAACAAAGTTAACCCGTCGAAAATGGATTGGCCAGGAACCACTCCGTAGTTCGCTTCAGCCCCTCTGTGAGCTCGACTCTTGGCTGCCAGTCAAGCATTCTACTTGCCTTGGAAATATCGGAGAAGTTACGCTGTACTTCAGCTGCCTTTGGAGCGGTGTGGACCAAGTGTGTGTTTGAATACTCAGCCTCAGCCAATACCGGAGCAAGCAGGTTCAGTAGTTCCATCACAGCAGTCTCCGAACCGGAGGCAATCTGGAAAATCTCTCCACCCACATCTGGCCGGCCGGCTGCCAACTGAATAGCCTCGATCACATCATCCACATAAATGAAATCTCTGGTTTGTTTGCCATCACCATAGACTTCGCGGGTTTCTCCAGCCAACGCCTGGCGGATGAATTTCGCTACCACGCTGTTCTTGCGTTTGGAGAAAGGACCGTAGACGTTTCCGAAGCGCAAAGCCACTGTCTGAAGACCGAAAGTTCGATAGTATGCCGAGCAGTAGCCTTCGCCCGAAAGCTTACCGGCCCCATAGGGTGACACCGGGTGGGGGACGACCTCCTCGTGGATCGGCGGCTGACATTCTCCTACGGGGGCCCCGCTGGAAGCAAACACAAAACGTCTGACGCCATTACGTCTGGCAGCTTCAAGATAATTGACTGTACCGACCACATTGATGAGGCAATCAGACCGTGGATCCTCCACCGAAGGCCTAACCCCGGCATTCGCTGCCAGGTGAACGATTACATCCACGCCACGGGAAATCTCCAGGGCAAGCTGCTCATCCAGAATATCGCCAACGACCAATGTGGGGAACGGTAGGCCAGGGTTCGTGAGCAATCTGGAGGAAACCTCTGAAACTCTCACTTCAGTAAAGCTGCTGGCGGCTTCAAGATCTTCACGAGTTCCGACTGACAGATTGTCGATGATGTGAATGGAGTGCTTGCCTTCGGCTACGAGTTTGCGCACCAGATTGGTGCCGATGAAACCACAACCGCCCGTGACTAGCCATCTCAAAGGTTGAATCTTCTCCTGAGCATTGCTTTCTCTCTTGGGGATAGGTCTTCTTTTCGTTCAGTCCCACCTGACTTTGCGGATGATCTTGTGCTCCTGGATGTTGGCCTTGAATCGGCCGACTGTTTCGAGCATTTCCACCAGCACCTCATCGGTCAGGTAATGGGGTTGGAGCCCGAGTTCCAACAAGCCCTGATGAATGGGGTTGTAATAATGCTCTTCCGCCTCCTTGCGCGGGTTCTCCACAGGCCGGATTTGGACTTTCAGACCAAGTTGATTGCCAACCCGTTGAACCTTTTCTGCAAGTTCATTAACTGAAAAGAGTTCAACAAACTGGTTATAGATCCGCAACTCTCCTTTCTGAGGGGGATTCTCCAGGGAGAGTCGAACACACTGCATGGTATCCTTGATGTTCAGATAGCCGCGGGTTTGGCCCCCTTTGCCGTAAACCGTAAGCGGGTAACCGGCGACAGCCTGGACCAAGAAACGATTCAATACCGTTCCAAAGATCTCATCGTAGTTTACAAACGGGAACAGCTTTTCGTCTGTCCCGGTTTCGGAGGTAGTCATCCCATAGACCGGGCCCTGCATCAAATCTGTCACCCGGAGGTTCCACATGCGCACATAGAACCACAGCAGGTCGGTGTTCATGATCTTCGTCGTGTGATACAGACTGCCTGCCTGGCGAGGATACAGGAAGCGCCCCCTTTTCCCTTTGTGCTCTATATCGATCCACCCTTCTTCGATGTCGATCTCGGGAGTGCCGTACTCTCCCATCGTTCCGAGTTTGATGATGTGAGCGTCGGGGGCAAACTCCCGAACGGCAAAGATGACATTGGCGGTGGTCAGTAGATTGTTCTGAAGAGTGAGTGTAGCTGCCCGTCTGCGCAGCATGGAATAAGGCGCGGAAGGTTGTTCGGCATAATGGATGATAACTTTAGGTATAAACTTCTGGAAAACCTCGGCAGCAAAATCCCAGCAGGTCAGGTCGCCAATAAAAACGCCAATGCTGTGCCCAGACTTCCTGTTCCAAAGTCGAGTCCGCTCGTGCAAGTTGGGTGTTTCAAGTAGGGTTTCAGCGTCCTCTTCCCGGCTCAGGCGTCGACGAAGGTAATTGTCCACAACAGCTACTTCGTGGCCTTTCGCGGTCATATGCATGGCAGTCGGCCAGCCGAGATAACCGTCACCCCCGAGAATCAATACGCGCATAAGATTTCCTATGAATTGACGAAGCACTAGTTGTCTGCCACAGCGGGTGGCTTACCGGACACCGCATGACCCTTTTTTATACCATCAGAAGCTGCTCTATGCAATCTCCGTTTGGCAAATGGGGGCGATCAAAAGCGCCGCCGTGGAAGGCGGCGCTACCGTTTCAATCATAGTTGGAGGGTTAGCTTACTCCAGACTGTAATTTCCTTCGAGAAAGGCTTGAGCGATGGTTTCAACGGCAGTTTCGTTACGCATCAACATGTCCATCTGTCGGGTGAATTGCAGCAAGCGTCCCATAACGTCCAATTTCTCTGCGATCACCGAGCATTCGTATCTCTGGAAGCGGGCATTGACGCGGTCTCCCGTGACGTCGACGGCAAACCCCAGCTCCTCCAGAATACGCCCGATAGAACGGGCGCGACGGTTTCTTCGAACATCATCCGCAGCGCCACCCTTAAAAGAAAAGGTGATGTAGTTGTTATTTATAGTCTGGCCACAATAGGAATCCAGAATGGCATAATGGTAGCCGACACGAGAGCTGAAATTGAGATACTTGTCCGAGATGACGGCGTAGCTCCGGTCCCCAAAGCGCTCTCCACCGTGTCCTGGAGCAAGCATCTGTTCGCTCATCACGGAGAAGAAGCCTTTGAGTTCAACCGGTCGAGGATTCATATAGCGAACTCCTTCGTGGAGCATGCCCTTGAGAAGGGCACTGAAAGGCGCGGACACGACCTTTTCAACCGGCACCTTCCTGGCGCCCTCTTTGAGATCGATGAGACCTCCACCGAGATCGATGATGCAGAGATCCAGCGGCAGTGAAACGGCCAGACTTACGCTGCAGCCGCGCACATCGGAAACCTGGTCACTGATCTGGAACATGTGCTGATATGAAAACTCGTGCACCAACCTCATGATGTCGTGTAAAGTTGCGCATTTTTCCGGGATGAAGTCGGGTGACTTGGGATCGATGAGGTTGAGTGGGACAATCAGTTCCGCGATGTGGGCGAGAGTCTGGTAAACGGGCGTTTCCTTAATGGTCGAATGCCTGGTGATCTGGAGTTCTAAGAGCTCCGGAACCTTGCCCTGGTAAACTCTTCCGGAGTAGGCATCCACGGTGATCTCGACGCCATTGGGAAGTATTGCTGTGGCCACCTTGGTATCCAGGATGGTGGGTATGGAAAACTCTCGGGCAAGCGATGCCATATGCCCGCTCACACTCCCGGAATCCGTGATGATGGCCTGTGCCTTCGGCATCACCAGAACGAATTTCGGAGAGGGTTGTCTAGCGACAAGTACTGCCCCGTCCGGAAAGTTCGCGAGGTCCTCGTCGGATTTTACCTGAAAAGCCGGCCCGAACCCCACACCAGGCGAGGCAACGGCTCCGCATTCTATTAGCAAAGGGTAGTCGGACAGCACCGGAATCCTGACGATTTCGCATTCGTCGGCCGTATGCTTAAGATGCAGTGGTCGTGTTTGCAGAATAATGATGCGTCCCTGCTTGTCGAGCGCCCATTCCGTGTCCTGGGGATGTCCGTAGTGCTCTTCGAGTCTCCGCGAATAATCGGCAAGAATCTTCATCTGTTCCACTGAAAGGCAGGGGCGTTCACGATCTTCCGGGGGTACAGGGATTTCCAACAGCCCTCCGTCAGGATTGCTGACCAACTGGACGGGCTTGAGCGGGATGTTCGTTTCCAGCAAACTCAGGTCATGGTCTTTCCTAACCCTGTAGGTATCCGGCGTAATGACGCCGTCGACGGCATAGGGTCCCAGACCCCATACCGCATTGATAATAATGTTATCATCCAGGAAATTGAATGGATGGCGCGAATAGACCACACCACTGGCTACCGAATCCACCATCTGCAAACAGGCTACACTCATGGCAGCATCTTCATCCCGAATGCCCTTGCTGAGCCGATAAGAAATGGCCCGCGGTGTATAGAGGCTGGCTAAAATGTATTGGTAAGTCTGAGCAAGTTTGTCCCGCGGGACATTGAGCACCGACAGGTATTGGCCGGCAAAAGAGAGTTCGCTGTCCTCCCCAACCGCGCTGCTGCGGAGGGACACTTGCGGCGAGAAATCTTCATCACCGCGTTCTTTGATTCTTGCGACCATCTGATCGTAAGCTGAGAGTATTGCTTTCTTCAGTTCCTCTGGAAGCGGCGCTGCAATGATCAGTCTCTGAACCTCTTCGCTCACGAAATTGATCGTTTCCGGTTGGTTCGGGTCGATTTCCATCTTCAACTTATTGATCTCATCGATGAGGTCATTTTCTTTAAGGAAAAGTTCAGAGGCTTGGGTAGTGATGGCAAAGCCGTCAGGGATGGGCAGCTTCACTCGGGTGAACACTTCGCCGAGATTAGCACTCTTCCCCCCCACCCAGTCCACCATTTCCCGGTTGATCTGGGAATAAGGGAGGGTCAGTTCGTTAAGCGGGTTCTCCTGGCGCCTCTCTATTTCCGCCTTAATCCTGGAGTTAATGTTTTCCAGGACCGGTTGAAGACCGGAATATTGGTCTCGCGAGATCGCGTTCAGGCACTGGATCATCCTCATGGTGTGAAACGCTGCACGGGCCGACCGCGACCTTATGTAGGTCATGCCGAAGATCTGATGACCCTGAAGCTTTTCCTCTATGTCCGTGAGGATTCTCGATAGCTCGCCGTTCGAATCCAATAACTCCTTAAAGCGCTCGTATTTAGCGCGGAAAACGGCGTCGGCCTGGTCCTTGGGGGGGGTCTCTTTTCTGGCTCTAAGCCATCTAAAAGGGTTAAGATGCTGAAACATATGTGCTTATTCCCCCGGATTCAAAACAATCTCGCCAGGCGTGCAATTCTCCCATGACCCTGACAGTGCAGACGATATCGTCAACACTTCATTAAAACACAAAATGAGGGCAGATGTGAATGATGAAATATCCAAACTACAAGCATGAAGTGAGAGAGCTGAGCCTGATGCCCCAATGAGCTGGTCGGGTGGAATTCAAATCTCTCCACCTTGTCCCGGGCGTGATAAGGGCCATTTATCGCCGACAGTCGGAACTAGGGCGACCGTCCCCGGATTTGAACACGGGCGTGAAATGACTTGATAACCATAAGGCCAGGAGGTATCATCCGTTGCGTATCCTTTCTATTGTAGGGGCTAGTGAATGAACCAGAAGTTGGCCATAAGCACCGATTCCCACCAGCATTCCGGGGATTTGCGCAAAATGTCTTATTCCGGCCTATATCGACGATTCATTCTGCTTACGCTGATATGTTCCGTGCTCCCGCTGCTCCTGGTGGGCTGGGTTATCTATCTGAACTACTCCAAATTTGCCAGTTCCCGTATGGTGGATTCTTTTCAAAGGAGAGTTGAGTATAATAGGAGAATAGTCGAACTCTTCCTGAAAGAACGCTCTTCCGACCTTCAATTAGTTGCTTTTACACATTCTGTTGATTATCTCGGAGAGCATTCGAACCTTAAGCGTGTTTTTGATATCCTAAACCGGCAAGATGCCTATTTCATGGACCTCGGGCTCATGAATGAACACGGCAAGCATGTGGCCTACGTTGGCCCCTATGACCTGATGGAGTTCGACTATTCCGTAACCTTCTGGTTCAAGGAACTCCAGGCAAAGGGAGTCTATGTAAGTGACATGTTCATGGGGTATCGTAAAACGCCACACTTTATCATAGCAATACGGTGGTCGGATGGCGGGAAGAATTGGATCTTGAGAGCAACCATCGACACCGAGTTTTTGGCCTCCCTCATTAGAAACATCAAGATCGGCGAAAGTGGTGAAGTGTTCATGTTGAATGGAGAAGGAGTCTATCAGACCAATCCACAATTCGGCGGCAAGATCATGGAGAAATCCCCCTTTCCTATGCAAACCTTCGATAGGGAAAGTGGGGTTCAGGTCCTGGAGGCCAGACAAATCGGCATCGATCAAATTTATCCCTCCCAGGTGATAGGCTACGCATGGCTGAAGGAGCCTCAATGGGTGCTTGTCGTTAAACAGGATTATGCGGAAGCTTTTCGCGATGTCAACCATGCCAACACCTCTGCGCTGATCTTCCTCCATGTGAGTATCCTGGCCATTCTAATCGTTTCCTTTATTACTACCCAACATATGATCAAAGCAATCAAGAAACGGGATGAAGAGGCCGAACAACTGAGTAGACAACTCATGCAGACAAGCAAACTTGCCTCGCTGGGCGAGCTTGCCGCAGGTGTGGCGCACGAAATCAACAATCCCCTGGCCATTATTCTTACTGAAAACCAAATTATCAGGGATGTCAGCGAAGATTACCCGGATGTTAATAGCGAGTTCAAAGCGGAAATGTTTGACTCCTTAACCCAAATCGACGACCAGGTTCAGCGCTGCAATCATATTACTCACAACCTTCTGCGATTTGCTCGGCGTTCCGAAGCAGTGACGGAAATGGTCGATCTCAATGCCTGCCTGCAAGAGGTCGTTGAACTTCTGGAAAAGAGAGGCAAGTCGAGTGGCGTGGAGTTTGTCACCGATCTGCAGAAGGATCTGCCACGAGTCCTGACCGATCCTTCCCAGTTTCAACAGGTCTTTGTAAACCTGGCTGCAAACGCCATCGATGCACATGATGGAAAACCCTATGGAACCATCAGAGTCAGCACGCGGGTCAACGACAAAAACCGGGGTGTGGAGATTCGTATTGCCGATACCGGTTCGGGCATGCCCCGTGAAATCCTCGATAAGATATTCGATCCCTTCTTCACTACCAAACCGGTGGGCAGAGGAACCGGGTTGGGGTTATCCATTTCGTACAACATCATAAAAGAACTGGGAGGGGTCATTTCAGTACAGAGCGAGGTCGGTAAGGGAACTGAATTTAAGATTTTCCTCCCCTTCAGGTCGTCTGAGGATCTTCGGAAAAGCTCGGAAGACATTCATGAAAGAAATTGAAATGAGAAGTGCAAGAGTCTTGCTGGTTGACGACGAGGTAACCTTCACCGTTAATATGTCCAAGATCTTATCCAGAAGGGGATACGATGTAACGGCCGTGAATGATGGAGAGAGCGCTATCAGGACTATCGAGGATGAGGAATATGACGTAGTCGTTCTCGATCTGAGAATGCCGGGCATGGACGGGATGGCGACCCTGAAAGTGATGAAGAGGAAACGACCGCTCCTGGAAGTCATCATACTCACAGGCCATGGCTCCGTTGAATCGGGGATTTTGGGTATGCATATTGGGGCATTCGATTACGCCATGAAACCGATTCAAATCGGAGAATTGCAGGAAAAAATCAACCAGGCCTTCGAAAGAAAACTCATGCGGGAAGGGAAAGGCCCTTAAGGTAAACAAGAATGTCTAATCCCATACGTGTTCTACTCATTGATGATGAGCAAATTTTTGTTGATTCGCTGACCAAAGTCCTCCGTAGAAGGGGAATGATGGTGCAGAGTGCTCCGGATGGGGCAGCGGGGCTTGAATTGCTCTCCAAGGAAGAGGTTGACATCATCGTTCTGGACGTGCGAATGCCCGGAATGGACGGCATTGCCACCTTCACGGCAATCAGGGAACGGCATTCTCTGACTCCTGTGATCTTTTTGTCGGGTCACATAGACATCAAACAGGTGGCTCAGGCCCTTAAGGACGGCTGTGCCGAGGTCTTACTTAAACCCTGCCCCATCGATAATCTTGTGTCGTGCATTGAGGACGCATACGAACGGAAATGCTGTGCCCTGGATGTCGCAGAAAAAACTTAGTCCACAGAATAGAGTATCCGAAATGGGCTCCCTCGGAAATATAAGCTCCGGCCTTTGCTTTCCCCTATCACACCCCAGTCGTTTTTCTTCAGCCATTGTGGGAAGCCTTCTTGGAGAGCAAGCAGCTCTTATATAGGTTTTGCATTGCTCAGCCGGCGAAAGTGAGCGGTCACGGTTTGCGCTCTGCCTCGATAATCTTGAAGACATCGCCGAACTGTTAGACTTCGATAGAAAAAGTTCTGTGACTGTTACACAGGCAGTTTGGTGAACCCATCAAGATCATTCTTCATGTTGGCGCCTGGCCTACCTCAGGTTGCTGATAAAGTCCCCGACTACTCCAACGCCTTCCTGGTCCATGAGTCGGATGGTTTGGGTGCCGATGATGGCGATGTCCGCTTTTCCCTTCAGAAAATCCACGTCGGCCTTGTCTTTGACCCCGAAGCCGAGCGCCAGGGGAAGCCCGGTGGCACTCCGACAGCGCGCAAGATAGGTCCCCAATTGGCCGGAAAAGCTCGTATCGAGTCCCGTTACCCCTTTTCTCGCCACGCAGTAGACAAAACCCTCAGCGAAGGAAGCAATGTATCTCATACGTTCGTCGGTTGTGGTGGGTGAAAAGATAAAGATCGGCGCTAGATCGTGCTTTTCCATGGCCGCAAGATAATCCTTTCCCTCCTCCGGTGGAAGGTCGGGAACGATTGCGCCCTTCAGCCGCCTTGCGGCCATCGCCGATGCGAATCGATCCAGTCCGTATCTGAAAGGAATATTGTAGTAGCTCATAAAGAGAAAGGGGATATCGAAGCTTTGGGTGACATCCCGGGCAAAGTCGAGGCATTTCTGCACGGTGGCCCCGGCGGTCAAGGCCTGCTGATTGGCGTGGAGAATCACGGGTCCATCGGCAATGGGCTCGGAAAAGGGGATCTGGAGTTCCATCAGGTCCACTCCTGCCTTGACCATCGCCTCCACGACCTTGAACGAATCTTCGAACGTCGGATACCCCATGACGATATGGGTCATCAGGAGGATGTCTTTTTGGGTCAATCGGGTTTGCAAGTAGGATTCAAGCACGATATTTCTCCGCTTTGGTTATGATAAATTCCTGCCATTTGGGATCTCCAAAGGCATCGGCAATGGTGAAGATATCCTTGTCGCCTCTTCCGGACTGGTTGATCAGGATGATGTCCTCTCGGGACATGGCTGATGCTTCTTTGAATGCTTGAGCCAACGCG